>PVMK01162662.1_pt1 | contig 13326 bp, 11 predicted proteins | sample 1853481 | NCBI WGS metagenome assembly PVMK01 (sample SAMN08533507, study PRJNA380276) | Marine sediment metagenome, whole genome shotgun sequencing project.
TCATGGGTATTCACCGGTTTGTCGTCAGTCAATTCGGGCAAGATATTCTTGGCCAGCTGCTTGCCAAGCTCAACGCCCCATTGATCGAAACTGAAAATGTTCCAGATCACTCCCTGGACGAAAATTTTATGCTCATACAGGGCAATTAAGCTCCCCAGTACGTTTGGCGTTAATTTTTTAAAAAGAATGGAGTTGGTCGGCCGATTGCCTTCAAACAATTTGTGGGGCAGCAGTTTTTGAATTTCTTTATCGCTTTTGCCGTTCTTTTTCAACTCTGCAGTCACTTCTTCTTCGGTCTTGCCATTTAAAAGGGCTTCGGTCTGGGCGAAAAAGTTCGATAATAAAATCTGATGATGTTCGCCAATGGGGTTATGGCTGATTGCCGGTGCTAAAAAATCGGCCGGGATTAATTTGGTGCCCTGATGTATGAGTTGGTAAAAGGCATGCTGGCCGTTGGTTCCCGGCTCGCCCCAGATGATCGGTCCGGTCTGGTAATCAATTTTATCGCCATTTCGATCAATTGATTTGCCGTTGCTTTCCATGTTGCCCTGCTGGAAGTAGGCCGGAAATCGATGCATGTACTGATCATAGGGCAGGATGGCTTCCGTCTGGGCCCCGAAAAAATTGTTATACCAGATGCCGATTAAAGCCAGTAACACCGGGATGTTTTTGTCAAATGGCGCTGTTTTAAAATGCTGATCCATTTCAAAAGCGCCCTGCAACAGCTCAGCGAAGTTTTCGTATCCGATATAGCAGGCGATCGATAGGCCGATGGCCGACCACAGGGAATAACGGCCACCCACCCAATCCCAGAAAACAAACATGTTGTCTTTATCGATGCCGAATTTTTCTACCGCCTCAGCGTTGGTTGAAATCGCAACAAAATGGCGGGCCACATGCGCCTTTTCTTTGGCCGTCTCTAAAAACCATTCTCTGGCCGCAAATGCGTTGGTCATGGTTTCCTGAGTGGTAAAGGTTTTGGAGGCGATCATAAACAGGGTGGTTTTCGGATCCAACCGCTTTAATGTTTCCGTTATATGCGTCCCGTCGATATTGGAAACATAATGAACGGATAAGCCTTCTTTGGCGTAAGGCCTCAAGGCCTCGGTAACCATGACCGGCCCCAGGTCTGATCCGCCGATACCGATATTGACGATATCGCTGATTTTTTTGCCGGTATATCCTTGCCATTTTCCCGAAATCATCCTGGCGGAAAAATCTTTCACCTTTTTTAAAACCGCATTGACTGCCGGCATGACATCGTTGCCCTCGACAACAATCGGAGTGTTATTTCTGTTGCGCAAGGCGGTATGCAGGACGGCTCGATTCTCGGTTTCATTAATACGTTCTCCGCCAAACATATTTTCAATCGCATCTTTTAAGCCGGACTCTTCAGCTAACGCTTTTAAAAGCTTGACGGTTTCTTCTGTAATCCTATTTTTGGAGTAATCCACAAGAATATCATTAAACCGAATGGAAAATTCATTAAATCTATGGGGATCTTCTGCGAACAGGGTTTTCATGTGGATATTTTTGGTTTTCTCATAATGGCGGTGGAGATTTTGCCAGCTTTTGGTTGTTGCAGGGTTCACTTTATTTAACATTTTTGCATCTCCAGGTAGGCGTATTTGTTACATTATAATTCTAAATTTTTCCTTAACAAGGCGATCCATAATCTTTAAATTGCAAAGTGGCAATTCAATTCTTATATTGAAGCGGTCGGGAAGTCTTGCCGTCATGCCCGCGAAGGTGGGCATCCAGTTTTTTCAGCAAAAATTTCTGGATTCCCGCCTTCGCGGGCATGACAAATTTGGAATGAAGAAACTAACCGGTCACTGATATTTTTACAACATATTCTCTGTAAATCTTATATAAAAGTGGCAGCATGAAGTCGTTTAAACCCATCTGGTTATGATGAATTCAGAAAATCAGAAAATTCGGATTCTCGCCGACCCCGGGGCCATGAGCAGGGCAGCGGCTGAAACCATCATTGGACGCATATCGGAATGCCTGCAAACCCGGGATGTTTATACCATGGCTTTGTCCGGCGGTTCCACTCCCAGGCGACTATATTCACTGCTGACAAATGAAGCGGCGCTGCGGGAACAGATTCCCTGGGAGCGCATCCATTTCTTCTGGGGCGATGAACGCCGCGTCCCAGCGGGTCATCCGGACAGTAACTACCTCATGGCCTATAATGCCATGCTGTCGAAGGTGCCGATTCCATCAACAAACATTCACCGAATTCACGCCGAGGACGCTGATGCCGACGAGGCCGCAGCCGATTATGAGATCGAAATCCGCCGATTCTTTGGAATCGAAGCCGGGCAAATTCCCCAATTTAATTGTGTGCTGCTGGGTATGGGGGCGGACGGTCATACCGCGTCTCTGTTTCCCGCCACATCAGCTCTTGTGGAGACCAAACGACTTGTGGTAGCCAACTGGGTTAAAAAATTTCAATCCCACCGTTTTACCCTGACTTTGCCCGTATTCAACAATGCGGCCCAAATTCTGTTTCTGGTCAGCGGTGAAGATAAAGCCGATACACTCAAGGCGGTTCTGGAGGGTGACTCGAAGACAACCCGGTTTCCCGTTCAACTCATACAGCCCGCTCATGGAGAGGTCACCTGGTTCCTGGATCATTCCGCGGCCAGTCGCCTGAAGCCGGCTGATTAATGAATATATTATTCCTAACGCGGACAAGCCGGAACCAAACAGGTAATCATTGTATTATCCATAACGCGCAAGCATGCAACACTTTGGAATGTTGGAATATTGGAAAGCTGGAATATTGGGTCATAAATAGGGATCAGATCAATTCTTAAATTTAATAGATCGTATTCCGATTAAAACCCATTGTTCCACTATTCCACCATTCCAGTATTCCGCTACCATGAATCCGGTAAGCTGTTGGTATGAAGAAATTTTGCCACAAAATGCAAAAAAATAATTTCAAAGGTACTAATACAGCGCGAATCCAACATCCTAAAGAATATAAGCGGCGATTGCCGCAATACCGCCGTAAAGCAGGGTGGGTAGAAACGTTTTTTTTAGAATCTCCCCTTCTTTATTGATAATGCCCAGTATCGAGCAAACTGCCACGATATTGTTAATCGAGACCATGTTGCCCATAGCACCTCCGACGCTCTGTGCGCTGAGAACAATTGCACGGTCGAGCCCGAGATTCTGAGCGATGGAACTCTGAATACCGCCAAAGGTCAGGTTTGAGATTGTGGCGGAACCTGAGAAGAAACTGCCAAGTGCCCCCAGGTAACTGGCAAAAAATTGCCATCTTTCGCCGATGGCTCCGGCAAAAGCGCTGCCGATCAGCATGACCGAAGATTTCTCTCCGCCCACCATCATCAATTTCACCATTACCAGCGCTCCCAGCAATGCCAGTATCGGTTTTTTCATGCGATCATAAGATTCTGAGGCGATTTGGCGCATAATCGGCTTTGATAATTTATAGATGGCAAATGAGATGAAAGAAATGAAGAAAAACGGAATCAAAGCCGGCACGTAAAGTGTTTGATATTCCCAGATACTGTTTGTACCGAATATATTTTTCAAACCCACCGTCAATGATGAGCTGACGGTCAACTGTGCGAATGAGCCTAAATTGGTTTTAAAGAGCAGGGTGGCATCCGTTAGAAAATCCTTCAATCCCAATTCTTCAATGCGCGTTACCAGAAGAACGATAATTGTTGCCCAGAGTGGAAACAATGCGGTGGCGAGTTTTTTGATCGGTATTGGTGGCGTTTTGTTTTCATGCTGATCGGGTTCCGGGAGCCAGTCCGATCCCTTTTTTTGATAATAAAATGGAGGCGAGCAAGCCGACCATTCCGCCAACAATAGCCGGAAATTCATAGTTAAATTTTGCCAGCAGTACATAGGGCAGCACGCAACTGATAATCGACAGATAGATGAACACCAGATTGCGTTTGATCTCCTGCCACGTTACCACAAACCTTAGTGCAATAATGGGGATGACCAGCGCTGCAAAGGCATTCATCAAGGCCGAGTAGAAGCTGATATCTAGAATTAAATTTTGGTCGAGCCCGAGCCCACCCAAGCCGAACCAGGTGGGAGTACCGACTGCTCCAAAAGACACCGGCACCGTGTTCATCATCAGGCACAGGATCGCCGCTTTAAGGGGCGCAAATCCGAGCCCCACCAGGATCGGTGCCGCCAGGGCCGGGGGGGTTCCAAATCCGCTGGCCCCTTCGATGAGAAAAGCGAACGCCCAGCCAATGATCATCAGTTGCGCGATGCGGTTGCTGCTGATGGTGTTGAGCCAGGCTCTGATGATGTCCATGCCGCCGGAATGCTCCATGGTTTTAAACAGAAATATGGCGCCCCAGATAATCAGTATCGGCGTCCAGGCCGTCAGCAGTCCATTGACAACGGTGGCGTTGATTAAATTGGGGTTGTACCCGAAATAGATCAATTTAATGCCATATACCAGGGCAGCCGTTACCGGCAGGGCTACATGAGACGGGACGCTGTTTTTTTTCGTCATCATGTAGATAAGGATAATAATGGGAGCGCTGGCAACTATCAGGTCCATAACTCGACTATTGATAGCTCCTTTTGTTTAAAGTGGCAGACAAAAATTTAAACAGAATTGCTCTTAGTTCGCTTCGCTCATCCGCCAGTGCGGAGAATGATGGAATGTTGGGCACGAAGTGGAGCTTTAGCGCTATATTGGGCACGCAGTGAAGCTTTAGCGCTATAATGGGCTGGGGATCCTGCAATATTGGGTAAATGGCAAAATTCATTTTGACGATAAAGTTTAAAATGGATAATATCCTTTGAAAACCCACTATTCCATCGTTCCACAATTCCAATATTCCATGATTGAGGCCAAAACTCAGGCCTCAAAAAATACCCTGTATTTTCATTAAGTTATAGAAATTTCGAGACGTATTTTTAGTTTGAGCGGCCGACCAGCAGCAGATAGATATCCATCACGTTTGTACGGGTCGGGCCTGTCATCAGCAGATCATCCAGTTTCTTAAAGAAGTTGTAAGAATCATTGCGCTGCAGAAAATCTTTGGGATCCAGCCCGTTTTCCCGGGCCTGCGTTACGGTGTTACCGTCGGCAATCGCTCCGGCGGCATCCGTCGGGCCGTCGGTTCCGTCCGTGCCGCCGCACAGCACAACGGTGTTGTCTAATCCCTCGATTGCCAGCGCCGCTGCCAGTGCGAACTCCTGGTTGCGGCCGCCGCGCCCTTCTCCTTGAAGCGTCACCGTGGTTTCACCCCCGGCAAGTACACATACCGGAGGTTTCAATGGGTTCTCTGTGGCCAGGGCTTCCTTGGCAATGGCCGTATAAAACTTAGCCACCTCGCGGGCTTCGCCCTCTACTTTGGAAGAAAGAATTAAAGGGCGATATCCGAGCTGTTCGGCTGCTTTGCCGGCGGTCATTAACGCTTGAAGATTGGTTCCCACCATTACCTGGGAACACTCTCGAAAGGCCGCATTATCTGATTTGGGTGTATCCTCTATTTTGCCGGAAGTTCCTTTTTCGATATGATTGCGGACAGAGGGTGCCAGCTGATTCCAGATGCCATAGCCTTTAAGGATCTTTTCGGCGTCTTGAAAGGTGCTGGAATCAGGCACCGTCGGCCCGGATGCAATGACATCCAGATCATCTCCCACCACATCCGAAAGGATCAGACTGGTAACGCTAGCCGGGTAGGCCATCTGTGCCAGCCGGCCGCCTTTGACCCGGGAGAGATGTTTGCGGACGGTGTTAAACTCATGAATGGTTGCACCGCAGGCCAATAAAAGTTTGGTAGCGTTTTGTTTATCCGCAAGTGATATTTCCTGAACCGGAGCAATTAAAAGTGCCGAGCCACCGCCGGAGATCAAGCATATGACCAGATCGCGCTTACCGGCTTTTTCAACCAGGGAGAGGATTTCCCTCGGTACCCTGTACACCCCGCTCGTCGGGAACCGGGTGACTGGCTTCGCAGACCTTTATTTTTTTTAAAGGTAAGCCGTGCTCATCTTTGACAACAATCACACCATCGGAAATACGATTTCCCAGAAGATCCTCCACGCCCCGGGCCATGGGCGCAACAGCCTTTCCGGCACCGACAACATGAATTTTATCATAATCTTTAAGGCTGAACTGCTTGTCGCCGATCAGGAGCACGTTATCTTTTAATGTGACGTGGCGGGCAATGGCTTCCATCGGATCGACGGCCTGCAGCCCGGCCTGAAAAATCTGATGGCGTGCTCGCGCATCTTTCAATATTTGAGCTCATATCTCCCCATCAGTGGGCGGAACCACCCCACCCAAATCAGCGGGACGGTCCCGCATATCAATCCTTCTCCGGTTTCTAACGTAATAAAACCAATTTAACAAATTCAACCAATTAACCAAAAAGCGCCGGAGGCGCTTTTTTATGTCCGGCTCAGGTCAAGTATCTCCATGCGGTTGTTGCGATACGGATGCTTTTTTGATGGCCCTTCGGTCAACACCACCAGGTTGCCAACTTCCCCGATGGTTTTCAGCCAGTTTCGGGCCCATGGCTTCCAGTCATCCGGGTGATCCGACTCACAGACCGGCAGGACTCCGTATGAAAACATCAGATCCCGGCATGTTTTTTCATAACGGCTGAACGCGGTAATCCACACCGGCAACCGAAAACGGGTGATGCTTCTTGCCGTTGCTCCGCTGCGGGTGGGTACGATCACCGTCGCAGGGGTGATGCGCTCCAGTGTGGTTTCAACACTCAAAGCAATCAAATCTTCAAGGCGGACGTCATCGTCCTCCCGGCGGGAGATCAGTTTCCCCTTTGATGGGATTGACGGTGCGGTGCGGTTCGATGGCTGCTGCAATTTTAGCCAACATAGCGGTTGCATCCACCGGATATTCGCCCATGGCAGATTCTCCGGACAGCATGACGCAATCGGTGCCATCCAATATGGCATTGGCCACATCGGTGGCCTCGGCCCGGGTGGGCCGGCGGTTATGGGTCATGGACTCCAACATCTGGGTGGCGGTAATGACTGGGTTTGCCTGCCAGGTTGGCCTTGTGCATAAGTAGCTTCTGGGCAACGGGCATTTTTTCGATGGGGATTTCGACCCCCAGATCACCCCGCGCAATCATGAGGCCGTCGGCTGCGTCAAGGATGTCATCGATGTGATTGCGTGCCCCGATACGCTCGATCTTTAGCGATAATGAAACGGATCGTGGCCAAGATCCTTGGCGGCTTTGCGGACCGCCTTGATATCTTCGCCGGTTTCAACAAAAGACTGGCTGACGGCATCCACGCCGTTTTGCATGGCAAATTTCAGGCATTCATGATCGCGGTCCGTGAAAATGCGCTGATGCCCAGATCGATACCGGGTAAGTTGAGCCCCTTGCGAGATCGGAGTTGACCGCCGACGATAACCTTACACTGGACATCATGGCCCGCTACTTTTATGACTTCAAGCTCGATCAGACCATCGTTTAAAAACAATTCATCTTTCGGTTTAACGACTTTGGGTAGACGAGAGAAGCTGATCGATACGCGCGTCTGATTGCCGATGACATCCTCGGTTGTCAAGGTGAAGAGATCATCGAGTTGCAATTCAATGGGTTCCTCTTCAAATTGACCGATACGCATTTTGGGACCGGGCAGATCGGCCATGATGGCCACCCGTCTTTTGGTGGCTTTTGATGCGGCCCGGATTTTTTGGATGGTCTCTGCATGGCTTGCGAAATCACCGTGGGAAAAATTAAGGCGCACGACGTTCATGCCTGCTCGGATCATTTTCTGCAAAACTTCCGGGGAATCCGACGCCGGTCCGATGGTGCAGACAATTTTGGTTTTGTTGGCAGGGAAGGGCATGGGGTCTCCTCATATTTTAGATTTCGGATTGCGGAATGCGGATTGTTTTAGACAACTCATAAATTTCTGATCTTTAAATCCGCAATCTGAAATCTGCAATCCGCAATTGATAAGCATATGCTTGGTCGAGTTAATGTGCGAGTTATACCTTATCCTAACTCCAAATATTCCAGTATACCCTTTTTGTGCTTCTCCTTGAACGCCTTGTTGACTTTCTCGATGGGATTGGCGCCAAGAAATTGCAGCAGCTTGAATAATGCCGCTTTGCGTTCTTTTTTATCGGAAATGCTTTTCAGACTGGGTGATTCTGATCTTCAATCTCAAAATATTTCAATTTATCGTTGAGCGGCAGCTGCCAGAACAGCAAAAAGCCTCTGTCGGGAAAATCGACGTCCAGCAGTTGATAGCAATACTGCATAACGCTTTTTTCCAGGTCTTCACGGACGTTGATGGCTTTCTCTTTTTCGGAATCGATATTTTCCAGTTTAAACGGTTTGCCGAACACCTCGAAATACATTTTAATTTTGGGCTCCGTACCGGACGGGCCGCACGGTTACCCGCATGCTGGTTGTATCCGGAGTATTGTCCATATGATAGATCAGCATATTGCGTGCCGATGAGTCGGTGCGAGACAGGTGCGGTTGAGGTTCACCGTCCCTGCGGTCATTTTTTTCCCGGACCATGAATTCACCAAAAGAATCCATCTTCGTATCCCGCAGATGATTCATGATGGACATGATTTGCTCCATGCCTTTGGCGCCCAGCAGCCTGATTTCGGTTAAATAATTATGGCAATAGCCGTATTTGGCATAGATTTCGGCCAGATCATCCAAAAGGGTTTTATTTTTCTTTTTGAGCTCGGCCGCGTGTTCGCAAATCCACACCGCCGCACAGGCGGCATCTTTATCCCGGGCATAATTGCCCATCAAATATCCATGGCTTTCTTCGGTGCCTAAAATAAAGTGATCGATTTTATTTTCACTTTCGATTTTATTCATCAGATCGCCGATATATTTGAACCCGACCAGTAAGTCGCCGATACATCGAACCTTATTTTCATCCGCGATTTTTTGAATCAATGAAGTGGTGACATCGGTTTTAATGATGACATTGTCCGGGTTGAGCCGGCCCCTGTGCTTTATATTTTGAAATGGCATACTGGGTCAGGATGATTCCCGATTTCATTGCCGCTTAAAAATTCCCAGGAGCCGTTGTGTTTGAGCATCACGCCGATTCGATCGGCATCCGGATCGGTATTAATTAAAATATCGGCACCCTTCTCTTTGGCAAACGGCAGCGAGGAGTCAAAGGATTCAACGACTTCCGGATTGGGTATGTTGAAGGTTACATTTTCAAAGGCACCACTTAAGTTCGAAGTTGCCGGATCAAGGGTGACGTTAAAACCCAGCTTTTTAAATACCGGATAGACCGATGTCAGACCGGTTCCATGCAGGGGAGAATAGACGATTTTTAAATTGCGTTCCCCGGAAAGTGACACCGGGCATACGGCATTATAATAGGCCTCATCGACCTCTTTTCCGACAAACTCGATGAGTCCCTGTTTTTTGGCTTGATCAAAATCAACCGTTTTTATCTCTTTGACATTCTGGGTTACCTCATCAACCAGGTTCTGATCATCAGGCGGAATGAGCTGTCCGCCGTACTGATCATAGACCTTTTTGCCGTTATCAGTCGGCAGATTATGGCTGGCACTGAACATGTCACCGGAAATGGCGTTCAGATGGCGGATGGTAAAAGACAGCTGGGGGGTACTGCGGACCGTGTCATACATATACACTTTGATATGATTGGCCGCGTAGACCTCCGCGGCGGCAATCGCCAGCTGCTTACCGTCCAGGTCCATGACGGGATTGGGCGCCGATTTATCATAGATGTCTTTTTGGGTATATTTGCGAACATCATATGTGAGAACCACGCCCCGTTTTTTGGCTTCCTCCCCGGACACCTTGACCAGAAACTGAGAATGGCCCTGGGCGGATGCCTGTATGGTCCAGGTATTAATCCGGTTGGGTCCGATACCGACCAGACCTCTGCGACCGCCGGTGCCAAAAGGGATGACCTGGTAAAAGGAATCCAGCAAAAAATTCCACCGGCCGTTTTCGATTAAATATTGAATCTGGGGAACATAGTCGCTGAAGGCTTGATCGCTTAACCAGACGGCCAGCCATTTCAAGGCGGAGTTGATATACTTTTCAGAAATATCCAGGGTATTGAAACCGTCTTTTGCTTTTGCGACCCATGTATTCGTGTCCATTTATCGCGATCCTTTAGTGTCCTGTTTCTTCAAGCCACATGTACTGATAGGGGTTCAGATTAATTGCCGCTGTATTCACCGTTTCAGCGGTAATCAAATCGGTTGTTTGACCGGTTGCTGCCGTTCCCGAAAGGGAAACGGAAATGGTTTTAGACGAAATATTGGTGAGGGCATAAATCGTCTGGTTTTTGCTGTATCGTTTGATTCCGAAAACTTTCGGATTGATTTGCAGAATTTCGAATCCGGCATTGGGGTGAAAGGCGCTTTGTTTTTTGCGGGTTTTGATTAAATCCAGATACGGGAAAAAGACCCGTGCGCGAAAGGATTCGGGATCATTTAATTCTGAAATGAGTTTTTCAACCTGCAGTTTTTCGCGGTTGATGGTCCGGGCTCTGCCGGTTTGCTTGACCCCCTTCCACCCAGTTGCGTGAACCCAGCAGGCTGTGGATGTAGGTAGCCGGTACTCCCGGCAGGACGTATTGAATGGACTGGGAGGCCAGAAATTTTTCTGCGCGGGTCGAGGATGTGTCCGCCAAAATGGCATCCAAATAGGTAATGTTTAATTCATAGGGGCTCTCAGATCCGTCGGGATTTTGCTTGTAAGAAACCTGCCCCTGATTGGCTTTCACGATTTTGACAAGCCCGTCCAGCTCTGCGGGGTCCAAAATACCCTCCAGCGGACGAACCCCGATACCGTCATGGGAGGCCGTGAAATTAAAAAATGTATTGCTTTCAGATTCCAGATAAAGCCCTTTGGCCCATTGCGATAGGACGGTGGCATCTTCTTTTACCAGTGTATAAAACAACAGGGGCGGTAAGGTAAAATTATAGACCATCTGGGCTTCATCGCGGCCGTCTCCAAAGTAACTGATGTTCTCATCATGCGGGACATTGGTTTCCGTTAAAATGATCACATCCGGGGCCACCCGATCCAATACGGCCCGGAACAGTTTTGTCATATCATGGGTTTGAGACAGGTGAATGCAGTTGGTACCGATCTCCTTCCATAAATAGGCGATGGCATCCAGCCTTAAAATAGTCGCGCCCTGATCGGCATAAAACAGCAGGACGTCGATCATTTTTTCGAGCACATCCAGACTTTTAAAATTAAAATCAATTTGATCGGCACTGAATGTGGTCCATAGATGAACCGTTTGAGCATTCTTTTTTTTGTATTCCGATAGAAGCGGCAAGGATCTGGGCCGGGTGACCATCGATAAATCAGTCGCAGGATCGACCGCCATGGCAAATTCCTCAAACCCTTCTTTACCCTCCAGGTAGTTTTGGAACCATTGACCCTTTGATGAATAATGGTTGACCACATAGTCAAACATCAGCTCAAAGTCCTGCCCGATGGCTGCGACCTCTTTCCAGGTGCCCAGCTCAGGATCGATCTCAAAAAAATCCATGACCGAAAAACCGTCATCCGAAGAGTAGGGGAAAAAGGGCAGGAAGTGCACGTTGGAAATGGCCCCCTTGAGATATTGGTTGGCAAATCCATGCAGCGTCGCCAGGGGCGCTTGGCCCTCTTTTTTCAAAGAGTCTCCATAGGTGATCAGAACCACATCTTCCTGGGAGAAGTAGGTTTCCTTTTTGCTTTTCTGGACCGCATACTTCTCGATTATGGGCGCAATTCGCTTTAAGGCGAGCGCTGCGGTCTCTTCCCCGTATATTTTCTTAAGCAGGTCTTTTATCTTATGCATGCTTTCCATTTTGTCTCTCCATTTACTATAACGGTTGTCAAAAATTTGTTCCGATAATCTGTCATTGCAAGGAGCCCAGCGACGAAGCAATCTTTTGGAAAACCTGAGGGATTGCTTCGCTTCGCTCGCAATGACTTTTGAAAGATTCGCTAAGTCAATCGGAACATATTTTTGACAATTACTCTAACATTCAGGTCCCAGCCAATTGTGCTCAATCATATAATGCCTGAGTATACGTTCTAGAACCGTGTAGGAAAAATATTTTTTGGCTAACTCATAATCGTGATCAACCATTTCTTGGCAGAGTTTTGGATTGTCCAATACCTGTTTGGTCTGCTCAACCGCTTTATCGGTCACGTAACCATCAATTTCAATAACCTTAAATCCTTTGGGCTGAATATCTTTGAGATAAATTGAATAGGTATTCACGACGATGGGTTTTTTAAAATAGAGTGTCTCTAAAAACGCATTGCCAAAGCCCTCAAATGTAGATGGATAGGTGACCAGATCCGCATACGGGTAAATGTCTTCCAGGGTGTAAATTTTGCGGCCGTCCGGTGTGGTGCCTCTTTCATCCTTGATGATGTCGGAAACGAAAACGGTGTTGACCTTCATCAACTCCGAGTACTCTTTGAGCCGCAGTTCATAATCATAGCCTTCATCACCGGAGGCATGCGAGATCACCAGTTTGGCTTTTCTGCCCAGTCTGTTAACCAATTCGATCGCATGCTCGATTCCCTTGCGTTGAACCACGCGAGTCGGTTGCAGAACAAAGAGTTCATCGTCTTCGATACCCAGGGCCTGTCTTACATCGAATGTATATTCATCCGGTGGCGGCGGTGGATTGTCAAAATCCATGACATTCGGGATGATATGCGCCGATATGCCGGTGCGCAAACTCAACTGCGCATCTGCGGCCGAGTTGATCACAACATGTTCGATGGATGGCAACACCGGTGGAAATGCCATTTTTAAGTAATCCGACACGGCATTGACGATGAATCGGTCCCGTTCCCAGTAAAAATCATGATGATGGGCCAGGGTACGGATATTGGTCTCCGCTATAAATTCCGTCAACGCAATTCCCAGGGGGATATTCAGCGGGATGGTCAGGGCGTTTTGGGGAATAATGAGATCGATGTCGAATTTTTTGACAAAGTCATATAAATGGTCCTTTAATTTTATGGCCAGTTGATAAATTTTCTTGGAGACAGCACGGTCACGCGTCATTACGCCGAAAGATTTGTTATATACGGCTTTAATTTCAGGATGGGTAAAATGGGCTTCTTCGACAAGATAAGATCGCTCCTGAGGGCGGTCTAACTCACCGGCAAAATAAAAACAGGTCAGTCCGAACTTTTCAAAAATATTGGCCCATTTTTCGAGTTCCAGCGACACCCCATCCGTGCCGGCGATGCGCGTGGAAATAAAAGCCACATTTTTAACTTTATCCTCGGTTTTCAAATCAAGCATCATCAGTTCCTTTTATTGTTGGCTTAA
>PVMK01169075.1_pt1 | contig 13325 bp, 13 predicted proteins | sample 1853481 | NCBI WGS metagenome assembly PVMK01 (sample SAMN08533507, study PRJNA380276) | Marine sediment metagenome, whole genome shotgun sequencing project.
AAGGCAGATGCTCTATCCAGCTGAGCTACGCGACCATAATTTTAATTGTCGGAGTGGCAGGATTGCTCCGTTGCACTCCGTGATCCTATAGTGGGATCGCTGTTAAACCAAAATTCTTAAAATTACTGTCGCAATTAATTGATTTTTCGTTTTCATTCACTTACAAAAGCAAATTTTTGATGCTTCTGAAAAAAATCATTTCAAATTACATTTGAAAGAATTTTAATTTGTCGGGGTGGTCACGCCTCGGCGTGACGACTTCCTTAATTTTGTCGGGGTGGCAGGATTCGAACCTGCGACCTCCTGCTCCCAAAGCAGGCGCGATAACCGGGCTACGCTACACCCCGAGTTGGTTATCTTCAAGAAATCTTTTGATTCCTCTTTTTTTAATCTTTTTCTCTAATTTCAGAGCCTCTGTTCTATCTTTTACTGGAATTGTTAAAACCAGTTCCCAGGGCTTTCCACTTTTTGTTGAAGGCACAAATCCATTCTTATGTCTTTCAAACCTTGTTTCAATATCTGCTGTCTGACCAACGTAATATCTCAACCTTTTATTACTGTATAATATGTAAACTACATATTCCATATTATTTTGTCGTGGTGGTCACGCCTCAAGCGTGACGACCTCCTGCTCTCAAAGCAGGCGCAATAACCGGGCTACATCCTGCCACGCTGTAAGCATGGTACACCCCGAGGTGTAAATTAAATTGCGGAGAGACGGGGATTCGAACCCCGGCAACAGTTACCCGTTGACAGATTAGCAATCTGCTCCATTACCACTCTGGCACCTCTCCTTAAAGTATTTTAAAGAACATTTTTTTCGGTTTGCAAATGTATTATAAGCTATACAATCTTGCAAGATATTTTTATTTTATTTTATAAAAAAATTGTTCATTTTTAATGAGATAATATTAGTTATAATAATAATTTAATTTATAGTATCGACAAAATCATTACTTTATACAATTGTTGTTTATTTTAAGTATTATAAATTATTTAATTGAAAAATATTTTATATTTGCACTTAATCTACTGAATTATCAATTTTTAACATTAATATAAAACAAAAAACATGAAACAATTTTTAGGATTAGCAATTTTAGCAATTATATTTTCGAGTTGTGGAGCCGGAGTTAAGGTAACAGATTCTTGGAAAGCTGATAATATTAACTCATTAAGCGGAGCAAAAATATTAGTTATTGCAAAAGCAGATGATATGGTTGCAAGACAGCGATTTGAACAAGAAATTGCAGATAAATTAAGATCAGAAGGTGTTGATGCAACAGAAAGTTATAAGAAATTTCCGGCAATGAAGCAAAATGTAAAACGTACGGAAGAAGAAGTTAATCAATTGGTTCAAATTATTAAGAATGAAGGATTTAAAGGTGTTGTATTGACTGTTCTTAAAGATATGAGTAAAGAAATAGTAACTTCTGAAACCGGTGGTTATACTTCCGGTGGTTATTATCCGTCTTATTATGGTGGTTATTATGGTGGTTTTGGTGGTTATTATGGTCGTGTTTATTCTCCATATGGTTACGGTTATGGCGGAACTTATGTGCCATCTGAAACCAGAACGTATACTTCAGAAACTTACAGTTTGGAAACTGTAATTTATAACTTGGACCTTGAAAGAGGTAAACAATTACTTGGTGTAATTTCAATTGATATTACAGACCCGAAATCTGCTTCAAAAGTAGCTCCGAAATACGCAGAAAAAGTTGCTCAACAATTGAAGAAATAAAAATTTTAAAGATTTTATATCTAATTTAAAAGGTTTAAGTTTAATTACTTAAACCTTTTTTATATCTTAGTATTTCATAATCAATTAGCTTTTTAAATATGAAATTTAACGATTTGGTTTCTCTATTTTTGCTTCTACCATTTTTAATTAATGCTCAGGATAGGTTTTTAACGGTTACTTCTAAAGATTCTATCAATGAAAAGCCCAGGTTGAAAAGCAGTGTTGGTGTTAATATGAAATTGAATGGTTACTACGATGCATTTGGTGGATTACAGGATAGTGAGACCTTTAATATCGGACTTATAAATGTATTTGATGATAATGACGAAAGTGCTTTTCATATGGATATGTATCAATCACAAATAAAGTTAGAATCTACATATGTTGAAAAAGGCGGAGAAGAAGTTTATGCTATAGTTGAATTTGATTTTTGGGGTGGTGATGGTCGTATGCGACTAAGAAAAGCTTTTGTAGAGTCAAGGCATTGGCAAATTGGGCAAAACTGGAATAATTTTGGGGATGAGGTTTTATGGCCAAATATTATGGAATGGGAAGGGCCTCCTTCTGGTATATGGGTGCGTTCGCCCCATATAAAATATTTCAATACCTTTAAAAATGAATCATGGATCTACGAAATAAGTTTAGAAGCTCCAATTACTAATTATATATCTTTTGAGGAAATTGATCTTTCGGTTGATGAAGCACACCAGGTAACTCCCGATTTGACCTTTGCAATTAAAAATAAATACGATTGGGGCCATGTTCGTTTGTCATCTATATTGAGAAATGTTCGATATAAAATGGATAATGAATTAGATAATTTTATTGGATATGGATTTTCCTTAAGTGGCATTTACAAAACAGCTAAAAATAATAGTTTTCAATTTCAGGTTGTTGGAGGTAAGGGTATTACGGCTTACATGACCAGTGTAGCAGGCCTTGGGTATGACGGATACCCTGATATAAATGGAGATTTTGTGGCAACACCTGCTTTTGGTGGATGGATCTCTTATGAATATTTCTTTACCAAAAGATTACACAGTAATATTGTTTTCGGTTTGACCAATTATGATTTTGATGATCTGGAGGAATTTATATTAAATATCGGTACTGATCAAGAAGAAATTGTTGTTCAGGGTGATTTTTTTAATACACATTATTACGGAATAATCAATCTAATGTATGAACCTTTTAAAAGAATGACCATCGGTTTAGAATTGGATTATGGTGTTAAAGATATAGAATTGGATGGTTTTATAAATAATGAATTTATCAACATAAATAAAGATAGGGATGCAATGCGAATAAGTTTTGGCTTTATGTTTTATTTGTAGTAATATTGATGTTTTAATGTAAATTATCATAAATAGAACCATAATTAATTAAACAATTGAAACTTTCTTTTTTGAAAATCTACTTCTCACATCTGACTTCATTGATTTTTATTCTTTTTGTTTTTTCTTGTAATACAAAAAATGGTAAAGATGCTTATGACAAAATATCAAGTACCTCAATAAAATATATTGATGGTTATGTTGGTGATGAAAATTGTATAAACTGCCATAAAAGTGAATATGAATTATGGAAAGGGTCTCACCATGATCTGGCAATGCAAATTGCCAATGATTCTACTGTACTTGGTGATTTTGACGATCATAAAATTACCATAGATAAAATTGCGTATCATTTTTATAAAAAACAAAATAATTATTTTGTGCAAATAAAAGAAATTGATGGTTCTGAAAAAGAATACAAAATAGATTACACTTTTGGTCTTACTCCCTTACAGCAATATTTAGTGGATTTCGATTTGGGTAAAAAACAAGTTTTAAGGGTTACCTGGGATGTCAAAAGTAATAAATGGTATCATCAATATGCGGGCGATAAAATATCTACTCATGATTGGTTGCATTGGGACAAAGGAGCGCAAAATTGGAATACCATGTGTGCCGAATGTCATTCTACCAATTTAAAAAAGAATTATTTTGTTGAAAAAGATTCATTTCACACAACTTATTCATCTATCAATGTGAGTTGTGAAAGTTGTCATGGCCCTGCAGAGAAACATGTTAATTGGGCTACTAATCACCCGGAAGGTAAAAACGGTTTTATCCTTAAAGGGAAAAACCAAATAGATCAATTGAACCTTTGTGCTCCTTGTCATGCCAGAAGAGTTAAACTTACCAAAGATCTGGAGCCCGGTAAGAAGTTTGAAGACCAGTACATGATACAAACTCTTAATACTAATTACTACTTTGCTGATGGGCAAATTAATGAAGAAGACTATGTTTATGGTTCATTTTTACAAAGTAAAATGTATAAAAACAATGTAAAATGCAGTGATTGTCATGATGCACATACTTTAAAACTAAAACTTAACGGGAATAAATTATGCCTGCAATGCCATGTTCCTGAAAATTATGATAGCAAAAATCACCATTTCCATAAAGAAAATACAGAGGGAAGTCAATGTATAAATTGCCATATGACAGGAAAAAATTATATGGGAAATGATTTTAGACGTGATCACAGTTTTAGAATTCCACGGCCTGATCAGAGTGCGGAATACAACACCCCAAATGCTTGTAACGGTTGTCATAAAGAGCAAACCAATCAATGGTCTGCAAATTGGATCGTTAAATGGTACGGTCCTAAACGGAAAGATCACTTTTCAGATGCTTTATTATTAAGCTCAAATATTGATCTTACTTTAAATGAAAGAAAGAGTTTGGATAATTTTATAAATGATCTTAATTATCCTGCTATTGCCAGAGCAACTGTTATTGAAAATTTAAATTATATCAATAATGATCAATATGAAGCCCTACTTTTATCTTTAAAAGATTCTTCGGCTATAGTGAGATATAATGCAATGATGAAATTTAGATTTCTATCCTTACAAGATAGATTATCCATTGCTGTAAATCACCTAAACGATAGTACAAAACTGGTTAGAATAGCTGCTGCTCAAATTTTAATTGGATATGATGGAGCATCATTAAATGAGGTAGATAAAGTTGCTTTGCAAAAAGCCACTACCGAACTGGAAAATATGCTTTATGCCAACGCTGATTTTTCTACAGGAAGTATGCAACTTGGTGACTATTATTTACAAAATAATGATCTTACCACCAGCATAAAAAACTATGAATCAGCCCTGCAAAAAGACAGTTTATTAATCCCGGTTTATTCAAATTTGGCAACTGCATATAGTATGATAGGCAACAATGATAAAGCTATAAATACACTGGAATCTTGGATGTTATTGGAACCTGATTATGGCAGGCCTTATTATTTGAGGGCGCTGGTATACTTTGAATTAGGTGAAAATGAAAAGGCAACTAATGATCTTAAAAAGGCCATAGAATTATCACCCACCGAAACCAGACCGATGTATAATCTTGCCACTTTTTATTATCAGGATAAAAAAGATCTGATACTAGCAGAAAATTATATCAAAAAAGCGCTTAAAATAGAACCAAATAATCAGGATTATAAATATTTGTTGGCGCTGATATACAATGAACAAGGTAATTTTAGATCTAGCCAGATTATTATGCAGGAATTAAAAGCCAATCAACAAAAGGGCGATGGTTAAATTTTCTTTTATAAGATTAAATTAATTTGTATATTAATGGCAACTAACTGTAAATTAAAAACATGTCTGAAAACAAAATAATCAAAAAGTATAAAAATGAAGATCTAACCATTATTTGGGAACCTAAAAAATGTATTCATGCAGCTATTTGTGTGCAAACTTTACCAAAAGTATATGATCCCGACGGAAAACCGTGGATTCAACCTGAAAATGCAAATATTCAGGAATTAATAAATCAAATTGATCTATGCCCTTCAGGAGCTTTAAGCTATCATTTAGAAATTGAAGAAATAAATAAAAATAATATTATGGAAACTAAAGTAGATGTAATGGAAAACGGGCCTTTATTGGTTCAGGGAACTCTGCATATAAAAAATGCAAATGGGGAAGTAGAAATTAAAAATAAAACAACAGCTTTTTGCCGTTGTGGTGCTTCAGGCAATAAACCATACTGTGATGGAGAGCATAAAAAAATTGATTTTAAAGGTTAATAAAAATTGAAATCATCTAACTGTGCCATCAATTATATTAAAACACGTTTCATTTTTATTTGTAATAAATCTATTAACATTGCCCTCATTGGCGCAAGAAAAGGAAATAGATACTCTTTTTGACGAATCATCAAAAACGTTTTTGCCAATTCCATTAATAATTAATAACCCAACCATTGAAACTGGTTTTGGTGGGGTTGGTATGTATTTTTTTAAATTTGATCCTGATGATAAAATTTCGCCACCTTCCATAGCTACTTTATTTGGGATCTATTCTACCAATAAAAGCTATGTATTACTGGGTTCGGCACGCTTGTACTGGAACGAAGACAAAAACAGAGCAACTTTTATTGCAGGTCCGGTAAGGATTAATCATGATTTTATTTATGAAAATGATGAGGTGATGATCTGCATTTGGTATATTCTGAATTACGCAATATAATCACTGCTGAATACAGCAGAAAGATTTTCAACGATTTTTATTTGGGAGTTCTATATTTAGGAACTAAAACAAAATATAAATTCGATCAGGGAACGGATGAAGAAAATGAATTTGCTAAAGAATTTTTTGGAGAGAACGACATCACAGATAATTTTATTTCGAGTATAGGATTAAATATTTCTTTTGATAATCGGGATTATGTATATAATCCAACAAAAGGTTTAATGTTTAGTATACGTCCGAAATTGAACAGAGAATGGTTGGGAAGTGATAATGACTATGTGGATACTGATTTTACAGCAACTTATTTTATACCTCTTGCTGTTGGGCGGGTACTGGGTTTTTCGCTCGCTGGAGGAATTGCAACTGGTGATGTTCCCTTTGATGGATATCAAAACTATGGTATTCGTAATAATTTAAGAGGATATCCAACGGGGAAATACAGAGGGAGGAATATGGTTGCCTTACAGGCCGAATATAGAAGAAATATTTATAACAGATGGGGAGCAGTTGCCTTTGCAGGAACCGGAAGTGTTTGGGGCAACGAAGATAATGGTGAAGAATCGTTCGAAAGAACCTGGTTACCCAGTGTTGGATTAGGAGCCAGATATATGATCTCTTTGGAAAAGAGAATTAATTTACGATTGGATTTCGCTACCGGTGTTGATGGAAATCAAGGCGTATATTTTGGAATCATGGAGGCATTTTAAATATCTTAACAAATTCTTTTTGTTTAAATAAAGAGATTACTTTTTAATTTGACTAACTTTTGATATAAAGAATACTATTTAAAGTTGTTTTTAAGGAACAAATTGTCGTTATGAGTTATCAATCGAACAGCCCCTGGGTTTATCTCTATATTTAATTCTGAAAACTCACCAATAACTTCACCATCTAACTGAAGCATTCTAGTTTCCTCAAAATTGATTTTGGCTTTGGTGGTTGAAATTGAAATTCCATTTTGACTGTCATGAAAAGATTCGTCAAATTTTGACAAACCCGCTTTCAATAGCACATTTGAATTCATTTTTTCTATAACCACAATTTCAAATTTACCATCCATCGGATTACCATCTATATTCAAAGGAATTCCGGTACCGTATTTTCTGGAGTTACAAATTCCGACCATTAATCCATTACTTTTAATGGTTTCTCCGTTGGCAGTAATTGAAAAATTAAATGGTTTCAATTGTTTTAACTCCTCTAAAAAGTATTTGGCATAGGTGGCCATTCCTCTATTTTTGTCTTTTTCATAGGATTCTACTATACTGGCGTTTACTCCAACATCACCTATATGAATAGAATAATGTTCGTCATTCACAACAACCATATCTAGCCCTTCGATAACTTCTGAATGCAAGATATCTTTAAATGCTTCTATTGGATCCGGATTCACAAACAACTCTGTTGCCATTCCATTGGCTGAACCTAACGGGATAATTCCCAAAGGATAATTAGTATTTAATAAAGCAATTGAGGTAAATAGGGTAGTACCGTCTCCACCAACTGAAATTACCTTGGTAGGATTCACTTTTGGTAATAATTCTTTAAGATTTTTTAAATCATTTTTGCCAGTGGTTTTAAAAATTTCAAAGGCTATACCATATTTTAAACAAATGGCTTTTGCCTTTTTCAAAAAAGGTTCTTTATCTACTCCACCAGAAATAGGGTTCACTACAAATAATAGTTTCATTTTAGATAGTTTTAAGTTTGTAAAAGATTTTTTAAGACCTTCAATTCAACATCGACATTTGTATGTTCGTTAAAGTAAATTGAATCGTGAAATGATTCTTTTAGTTTGCTCCAAAGTACTTGTTTTCGTCTATTTCTTTTTTTCTTTGTTTGCCTGATATAAATTCTTGAAATATTATTGGGAAATAAATTCGCAATAATGCGATAGACCTCCATATCCTTTTGTGTATCATCTCCGAACAGGATAAACTTTTTATCAGGAGAATTTTCGAGGATGAATTGTATGTTGTTTATTTTAAAATCTTTCCCTTTTTTTCTTTTTATAAGTTCTCTGAAACTTAAATACGGGGTTAGAAAAAGTGCTCCTTGTGGAAGTTGATGGGTTCGAATAAATGTTGACAATAAATCAAATAAGTTACTTTCACTTTTTGAAATGTAAAATACATTTGAGGCATTTAAACGTACCAAAGACAGTAGTTGCTGGGTGAATTCAATGGTTTTCCTTTTCTGCGGCGGAACTAGACTTAGGACCCCAATTCGTTTAATTATATTCGCAGTATGTGAAACAAGAATTGTATCATCTATATCGGATATTATTCCAAGGTTGCTTTTTGAATTTTTAAAAAAAATAGGGTAATCCTGTTGGATTTCCAATTCTTTATCTTGAAATAAGATTACTATTTTAGGTTTGTTTTCTATTGCATAATTGAATTCTAAATTAAAAATAGCCCTGTCATTTGTTGTGGTTTTGTATTCCTTTTCTTCAAGTTTAATTATAATGGGAGCGTTTTTCAGCAATGGGGTATTGTAAGAAGAAAGTACGCTTTTCATAGTAGTTATGATCCCCATTCGTCTTCTTTTTCTAGGTGATGCATTCAATACCACCCCAGTAATGATGGATTTAGAGGCAAAGGTAACCACTGATATTTGAGAGATAAACGGCATTGATTAATTATTTTTATTCGAACTGTTATTCTTTTTTTTAGACCACACTTTTTTAAGTTTTAGTTGAATTGCATTGTTAGCGTAATCCGAATTCGCTGTTGGATTTACACGCGCCAATTGCCAATTATAGAGCAACTGAACATCCGTTTATGATTGAGCATAAAACATGATCACATCTTCACTTTCTAAAATTGCATATTCAATCCTGCATATATCTGAAAAGTTGGCTGACCAACACCTTCAACTAAAATACTGGGCTGAGGTTCTACAAAAAAATTAAAGACAGTTCCATTTATTTTAACCACTTTTCCAATTCCCAAGCCCAATGGTACATGATAATTTCCGCTTTCAAGATCAAATGGAATGATTGGTGCCCCTCTAAAATATAGCCCTTTGCCCAATTGCCAGAAATAAAAGGGTTGAATGGCGAGTAAATTCACATCCGCTCGATTGGAGTCTCCGCCAACATCCGTTCTCCAAATAACCAAACCCCCAATTTGAAATTGTGGTGATGGCATTGCAAACACAATTGCTGCTACCCCTAAGGTGTTTTTACCTGTTCCTAAGGCGTCATCTGAAGCGGTGTTAAAACTTGCAGATGGACCAATACCAAAGGTGAATTTTGGTTTTGCTACTGCTATATAGGCCGCAAAAATATCTAGATCTCCTAATCCAGATTCACTGTAATTTACAGATGAATTATTTACATGCCTTGTTTCTAAAGGTATGGAAACTCTCCAAAGAATTGGACCTGTTGGCATTGCAAAACGAAACCAAGTAGTATTAGCTGCTCCGCCCTCTACTTCATTTAAACTAGGTCTGTAATAATACTGAACATTAAAGGCAATCATATCTGCCAACGGGTTATTAGCTTTAGCCAGTTCTTCTGCTGATGGTCCTGATCCTTCAGTTGTTTTAGGGTCTTCATCTTGTGCTATTGCAGTGGAAATTGACAAAAAGGTAAAAAGCACTAAAAACAAAAAATTTCTAAATGTTGTTTTATTTATCATAATTGTCAGATATTTAATTGTTAATACTATAGGTATTCATTTCTAGAGTTACAAAACGGTCACTAATCTTTATTAAACAAAACCTCTTCCAACGGATTTCCAATAGATCCAGATGGAAACTTAACATTCAAATACTTTGCAATTGTTGGGGCGATATCAGTGGGTGAAACCCGTCGATTAATTGTTTGTGCAGGAATCCCGTTTCCAGCAAAAAATATAGGAACATAGGTGTCATATACCCATGGAGATCCGTGAATGGCAGCAATGCCCTCGAGCCCCATCTTTTGAGCTTCATCTGTAGAATGTAAAAACCAGTATTGTTCTTGTATCAAATGAATATTTCCAGATCGAAAGGGGTGAAAATTTCGTCTTATTTGGACTTGCAAAGGTGCATTTGAAATCTGACCTTCAAGTAGATCACTACGGGTTTGAGCATAAGCAATTCCTGGAATTTTCATCACTTCGTCTGCAATAAAACTTTCCACTTCTTCTATATCAAGTTTGGCTTCAGCAATGGCTGACATATTAAGATAGAGATAGGGGTGACTATGGGTGGCAATCAAATCATCACGACCATAACGTTCCATTAATACTTTATTTAATGGTCCTTGCTCTCTAAAATAAGTGAAATCGAATCGTCCGGATTCCTTTCCAATAGTTGTCATGTATTCAGGAGCTTCCGGTGCACCATGATCGGCTGAGAGTACAATCAAGGTGTTTCCAATCCAACTTTTTCATCAATAAATTTAAATAGCTCTGCCAAATTCCGATCAAGACGTAATATATTGTCCTCAGTCTCAAGACTCGATGGCCCAAATAAGTGGCCAATATAATCGGTGGATGAAAAACTGATTGCCAGGAAGTCAGTATTAACACCATGGCCAACATTTTCATTTTCAATAAGCGTTTTTGCAAAATCAAGGGTTAACTCATCTCCAGCCGGTGATAATGACAGAATGAGATAAAGATATTTATTGTTACCATATTGGTGGGGAAATGTTCTGCCTAAAGGTTGAAAATCGGCTTCATAAGGCCGATCATCTAAATCTTTTGCAAAGTAGGAGGAAGGGTCTTGAAGTAAATCCCATGTCTTTCCTTTGTATTGATCGGCCGGGCTGGCATCATTCCAATCCTGAACCCATTGTGGGTATTCATCGTAATAATATGTACTTGTGACAAATTTCCCCGAACTTTTAGAATACCAAAAGGCTTTTCCTGCATGCCCTCCTGGGATGATGGCTCCGCGATCTTTGACTGATACGCTAAACACACGCGATTGGCCTGCATTAGAGATGACCAACTCATCACCAATAGTAGTGGAAAGTAAGTTGTGTGGCGAGATGCCCTCATGAGGTTTGGGATCTTTCCCTATCAAATGATAACGATCATCTTCGGTATTATAAACCGAATTACCTGTTAACGGATCAATCCAATTATTACCAACCAATCCATGTCTTGAGGGGTCTGCCCCTGTAAACAAGGTGGCATGCCCTACTGCTGTTTCAGTGTTAGCATGACGATAATGGGCATTTGTATAATAAGTACCATTTTCTATAAGATAACGAAGGCCTCCTTCTCCTAATCGATCTAAAAATCTTGTTGGTAAATCACCACGAAACTGATCCACAGTAATTTGCAGTACAAGTTTGGGTTTGACAACATCTGATTTTTGTTCAGTACATCCTACTGTAACAAACATATAAAGTACTATTAATAAGAATAGTTTTTTCATGTATTAATAATTAAATTATCTATTATATAAAAAAAGTTTGTGATTTTTTTAAATCTTCCAACTCCATAAAATTTAAAATGATTAAAAAAGGCTCTTAATTAATTCAAGAACCTTTTTTTTAATCCCAATAAGATTGGCTATTTGGAGCCTCCGCTGTTTTGCATTGCCTCCATAACCTGGTCTATACTGAAACTTGCAGGTTTTTGTCTAGGTGGAAACTCTCTAAAAGTTGCTAGAAAATTACCCACATATTTCTGCGCAGGAACCAATAGGAAAATTCTATCCATCATCCAATCTAAATAAGTGTTCGAGGTAACATGAGCGCGCTCATAAGGATCACGTCTTAAATTCGTAATCAATGGTACTCGCAAAGGTGTCCATGGTTCTATCCATGCTCTTAGTGTGTTGTATTCTTTTTGCTCTAAAAATATCATTTTCCAGTCATCATATCGCAATGCCGTCAATTCGCCAGTATCGGCAAAATAAAATATCTCATGTCGCGGACCACTTGCTTCTTCACCTAATAAATGTGGTAAAAAGTTGTAACCGTCAAGATGTACTTTGTATGTTCTGCCAATCGCTTTTACACCTCCTTTTTTTAAATCTTCTTTAATGTTTGGTTTTCCGGCTATAGCCAATAAAGTTTTGGCATCCAATCCATATGATGCATGATTTCATTGGATACAGAACCTGCTTTAATTTTCCCCGGCCATCTCACCATTGAAGGAACTCTCCAGCCACCTTCCCAGTTCGTATTTTTTTCACCGAAGAAAGGTGAAGATGCTGCATCTGGCCACGTATTCATATGCGGGCCATTGTCTGTAGAATATTGGACAATTGTATTATTAGTAATTCCTAATTCATCCAAAAGGTCTAGCAACTGCCCCACATGCATATCATGTTCTATCATCCCGTCACCATATTCATCCTGACCAGAAATACCACGTAATTCTTCTTTAACATGTGTACGAAAGTGCATTCTAGTACCATTCCACCATACAAAAAATGGGGTACCAGATGCATTGGCTTTTTTGATGAATGCTTTAGCAGCAGCAATGGTTTCATCATCGATGGTCTCCATACGTTTTTTTGTTAACGGGCCTGTATCTTCAATTTTACCATCTGCTGTCGATTTGATAACTCCCCGAGGTCCAAAATTCTTTTTAAAATCTGGATATAATTTTGGGTCTGGATAGTCTTCATTCTCAGGTTCTTCTTCGGCATTCAGGTGGTATAAATTTCCGAGAAATTCATCAAAACCATGATTTGTAGGCAAATGTGAATCTTGATCTCCAAAATGATTTTTACCAAATTGACCTGTAACATATCCTTCTGCTTTTAATAGGGCAGGAATATTAGGATCTTCTATCTGCATTCCCAAATCTGCACCGGGAAGTCCAACCTTAGAAAGCCCCGTTCTATACACACTCTGACCTGTCATAAATGAAGAGCGACCTGCTGTACAAGATTGTTCTCCATAATAATCGGTGAAGATCATTCCTTCTTTTGCTATACGGTCAATATTTGGGGTTCTATAACCCATCATACCCATAGTATAAGCGCTAATATTGGATTGGCCAATATCATCTCCCCAGATCACCAGGATATTGGGTTTTTTCTTTTGAGCAAATGCTGAAGACATCATCAGCATTAGCATGATTGAAAAGCATG
>PVMK01177663.1_pt1 | contig 13323 bp, 5 predicted proteins | sample 1853481 | NCBI WGS metagenome assembly PVMK01 (sample SAMN08533507, study PRJNA380276) | Marine sediment metagenome, whole genome shotgun sequencing project.
TCCACCAGCCTAATGTGAGCAAAGCGGCAATCAGATAACCGATCCAGAAAAAGGCCAGCAGCGGTTGATGTCTGAGATGCCTCCTACCCCAGATCAGACCGGCAATAGTCACGATAACGGCGAAAGGCAGCCCAATAATGGCAGTCTGCCCTTCGACGATGATCAGGAAGAAGGTGAATCCGTAGAGGAGACCAGAGATCCCTTCGACCCAAAGCGAAGAGCGTTCGCCAATAAACGGAAATCGCCACTGGCGCCAAATGAGCAATGCCGACAGACCGATGAGGCCGAGATGCCACATGTAATGGCTTAGTTCCTCATCATAGAAATGGGTCAATGTCTCGGCATCGGTGCCGACAAAGTCCGACAACAGGTGCCCGATGGAGTTTGCCGCCAGGTGCATCCCCTGCCCTTCTACCCAGAGTGCTGCCAGAATCATGAAGACGACGCTCTCTGTCTTACCTGGCCCTTCATCCCGGCCGATCCAGAAAAGTAGCCAGTAAAGAGGGATTAGCACTAGTGGTGTTATTAGATCCAGCACGTCGCCGTTCTTGATCAGGTCGTATGGGCGGAACTGACCGCTCAACATCGCCGGGGCGACAAAGAAGATAAGAAAAGCGATAGCAAAGATCAAGATTAGGCGCTTAAGTTGCTTCATTGTTAGCTCCCTATTAGACAAGGAGAAATAGTTAGCGATCTTGTATTTACGATTCGACGATTGTCATGTGGCTTCGTCGGCTACTAGTTGTCTTCTTAGCACCTTGCCGACGGCCGATTTGGGCAAGCTGTCGCGGAACTCGATACGTCGAGGAACCTTGTAAGCTGCCAGCTCCTCCTTGCAAAAGGCCCGAAGGTCGTCCACGGTAACACTCTCTCCCGCGTTAAGCACCACCCAGGCCTTGACCGCCTCGCCCTGGTAGGGATCGGGTACACCGGCTACGCCAACCTCTGCTACGGCCGGATGGGAAGCGATGACTTCTTCAACCTCCCTGGGCCAAACCTGGAAACCACTAGGCTTTATCAAATCCTTCTTCCGATCTACAAGGTAGAGATAACCGTCCTCATCCATATATCCCAGGTCGCCGGTAAATAGCCATCCGTCGCGAATCGTCTCCGCAGTTGCTTCCTGACGACCCCAGTATTCCAACATGATCTGGGGGGCACGGAACAGAATCTCTCCGACGTCCCGCACAGCAAGCGTCTCAGTACCGAATTCAGCGTCGACAATGCGTACCTCGACATCGGGCAGCGGAATTCCTACCGCGCCCTCTTTATACTCTCCGAATACGGGTGTGAACACGGCTGCCAGACCTGACTCAGTCAAGGCGTAAGCTTCGATGAGTCGTCCTCCGGTTAGCTTTTCAAAGCGATTCTTGGTCTCTAGCATCAGTGCAGCCGCTCCGGAGATACACACTTTGATTGATGAAAAGTCTACTTTTCCAGCCTTGACAGCAGGGTGGTTAAGCAAAGCGATGAAGAGCGTAGGCACGCCGCTAAGATAGGCTGGTTTCACTTTATTTATGGTGTCGATCAAGTCATCCAGATCGCGAGGATTTGGGATGAGGGCCATGAGATGTTTGCCAACGATCGCCACCGGTAGGACGCCGATGTTGCCAAAGGCATGGAACATTGGCATAAGCATCAGCGTAACATCATTCCAATCATCTTTCATGTGACCGGTCCATGAGTGGACTTGCATTCCACTAATCAAGAGGTTACGGTGAGATGCAAGAGCTGCCTTAGCTGAGCCTGTAGTACCGCCGGTAAACATAAGTAAGGCCGGATCGTCCGGATCGATGTGCACTTGCGGACGCGAGCGAGGTTGGCCTTCATCTTCCTGTCGCTCCATTAGATCCCCAAGCCATTCATCACCCACACGCAGCTCGATCCGGTGCCCCTCTTTTCTTTCTCTGAATAGCGTAAATAGTAAACGGCTAAACGGTGGTAAATATTCCTTGATATTGGTGACAATAATCTTCTCCAATTTCGTTTTCGGTTGGATCTCCTTTAACTTATCGTAGAAAAGGGAGAGTACGACCGCCACCTCGGCGCCTGTTTCCGTCAGACCATGCACCAGTTCTTTCGTTGTATAACGAGGGTTAAGGGGTGAGACGATGGCCCCAGCCTTCCAGGCTCCGAGCTCGCATATTAAAAACTGGGGGCAGTTCGGTAACAGAAGCGCCAGGCGATCACCCTTTTGAAATCCTTGCTCGACGAGGACAGCGGCGAAGATGTCGCTAAGGTGGTCAAGACGAGCCCAGGACATCGTCGCTCCCTTGAAATACAACGCCGGGTGGTCAGGCCTCTCCCTGGCGTTTTCGGCAACGATATCAAACAGAGTTTTATCCGGATATGGGGTTAATGTCTGGGGTACCCCCGGATCATAGAGCTTCAACCAGGGTTTTGTAGTCATGATTCACCTCTCCTTTGAAATGTCAGGCTAATAAGGGACGATACACACACATTTTTATCTGTGGATGCTAAGAATCCATTCGATAGCCGTAATTCGTGAACGTTGAGATATCATCCAACGTAGAACTTGAAGGCTATATGGACCCTGCACGATATCATTCTAGCAAATTTGGCCTGCGAATGTGTGGCATTTTCGTGCGATTTTGTGCGATCGCCTTAAAAACACCGGCGAATGTGTCCCCATCGGGGATCCAGGAATATCTTTTCCCGAGCGCCCACCCCTGTCACGTGGACGTTAAGTTCTGGCACCCACCAGCCTCGAACTGCCCACGGCGTTTTTAGTCTACCGCACACGAAAAAGTATTGTCAACACTAAAAAAGGGGAGTTGTTTATTGGGCGAGCATCATGACGGTCAATGCTGCCAGACGACCCATCACTTCAAGCTTTGCCCTGTCGACACCGCTCGCGTATTCATCTGGCAAATTATTCTCGTCTGCAAGTCGCCAGCTAAAGAGGAGCGCAGGGATGCCAGCCTGGCTAAATACGAGGTCGTCGCTCTTGGAAAGCGAGTTCGTTTCTGTGATTTTCTCATCCAAAAGTGTGGCTGCGGATCTCGCCTGGAACAACAGCACAGCATCGCGAAGTGGATCCCCATTCATTCCCGCAGAGAAACCGCCTCCTCCTCCCAGGCCATCAAGTTGAATCATGGCTATTGTATCGGTCAGGGGTAAAGTCGGGGTCGTGACATAGAATCCAGATCCAAGTTCTCCGAATTCTTGAGCACCCCAGGCGGCGAACAGGATACTTCTCTGTGGCCTGTATCCGTTCTCTTGCCACAACCTGGCGATCTCTAACAACACCCCAACCCCGCTACCGTTATCATTCGCGCCGCTATAGCGTTGACCTGGAATTGGCTCACAATCCTCTGTCAAATCGCTTCCATCTGATGCTTGAGTGGGACAATCCTTGATTGGTGGATCGTCTCCTACGTGGTCATAGTGTGCGCCAAGAATGACCACCTCATGAGAGAGGGCTGGATCAGATCCTGGGAGTAAGCCCAGTACATTCATCGCCGGGACAGGGAACGGTTCCTCGAACGAAGAGCCCATACGTGCCTCGAGATCCAGGGGCAGAACATCGTGTAACTCGCTGAGTTCGATGTAAGTATGGCCCCAAGTTTCCAGGATTCGAAGCGTTCCGTCTTTTGTTAATTCCAATACTGGAATGTCGGCCGTCGACTCGACATTTAGGGGAGCCTTAAAATGGAGCTCCGGAATCTCATCCTTGATGCCAAGCAAGATCAACCCTTTCGCTCCAAAGGAATCGGCCATCTCCGCTTGAAGGTCTGGATCTCCTGTATTGATGGCGACCATGATTTGGCCGGTCAGATCTGTATTTTCTGGCGGAGAAGTTCCAATCCATACCAGCGGGCATGAAACCATTTCTTCGCTCTCTGTGGTAGCCCGGGAGAACAACATGTCTTGTCGCAATGTATAGGGAGTTGGATCGCCTACTATTTCAAGGAATGGCTCTACCGCCCAATTGGTCGTAGTAATAGAAAACCTCTGCATATAGGAGCCGCCATTCGTATCGCCGGCCGGAATTAAGCCGTATTCTTCGAACAAACCGGCAACATATTCGGCAGCCAGGTTAGATCCCTCAGTTCCGGCTAGCCTTCCGGCAAGTTCTGGCCTGGTGAGATATTCAATGTGTTCGTAGGCTGACTCTCCGTCGATACCAGCCACGTTCTCAATGGCCATGCTGGGCGGGTGCCCTAGTCTTAATGAAGTGGTCCACTTGTCGGTAAATGAGGATGTCGATTCTCCCAACACAGTTCGTAAGGCCAGATCTAGATTTCTTCCAGAGCCGTGTTCGTCAAGTAGATCGAGCAGCTCATCCCAGCCATATGTATTTACGAGAAATCGCACGCTATCCCAGGCTTGAACCGTAGCTAATTCTGACATTGCCTCTGAGCCAGCCGCGTCCGAGGGTATACTCCCGAGGTCGAACAATCGGTCTTCGTTCATCGCATCGACAAGCTCCCTCAACGATTGGGTGGTGACTCTCTGGGTGACGCCCCCATCCAGTGGACGGACTATGTAGGTGCTGACCCCCTTTAGCAGCCATTCAGCCTCAACTCCTTTTTGATAGAGCAGTTTACGCGCTAATTGGGTTACTATCACAGAGCGATAATCGGCCGGGTTAGATACCGGTAACATCCGTAATCGAATCGCAGTCCCTGGTGTGGACCAACCACGGATCCAATCGGCATCAGGAAAGGATAGTCCGACATTCGCTCGTAAGGATTCAAAATTCTCATATAGCTCAATAGTTACAGGATCGGGCTCGTCGGCTCCTAGTTGCTCAGCCAATCCCCTGTAATAAATGTCAGCCTCATCCAAGAGCGTCTGGGCCAGAGATTCCTGCCCATCGGGATAATCTATAGTGACCAGCGATCCGCTAACGGTCTCCAGTGAAGGTCCTGCCCAGAGGTAATCACGTCCGTCACGCTTGATTAAGGTCGTCAAATTGATACTTTTATCGTTTTCTCCGGCAAGACGATAACCCATGGTCACATCGGCCAATACATCTCCATTACCCATTAGAACAGCTGGCTGGGCTGTTAGTGAGAATGAATCAACAGGGCGTGTAGAGAGGGCTGAAAACCACTGCTTCTCGGATACGGCTAATGTTGAATCGTCGTCATAGACCGTACCCATAAAAGCCTGTTCATCACCTGCCAATACGGCCTGGCTCCTACTTTGCATGAGCCCGTCCAGCCCGCGCTGGACAGCCTCGAGCCTTGATTGCCAGTGGTCACTCCAGGCCTGGTTAAATGCCTCCGAGTCCATCCGGATAATACCCTGCAGAGCGCTGTCCTGACCTGCAGCATCGTCACAATTACCCTGCCGGCACTCGGCCGCCAGAGCGATAATGAAACGTCCCAGGCCATCCCAACCTACCTGCTCCCTTAAGAAATCTACTGCAGCCCAGCTCCCGGTTGAGCCAAATTGTGTTATCTCGCCGCTCAACACCCTTTGAAGCGTGGGCAGATGGCGGCTCTGGGTTCTCACCAATTCCCGTTCGGCTTGAATAACCACCGGAAGACCCCGCCATAACCAGGGAGCTGCCTCTTCGGTAATGCCAGCATCAGCCAACAGTAGTTGAACGATGGCATCCGAGAAATCTAAACTCTGACTGATGTTGGTGCGGTAAGCGAGTTTAACGATCCCAGGCCCAATCCACGAAACCCTGTCATTTGGAAGAGAAAGGGCGGTGCTCACCCGAAGTGATTCCGCATCGGGCATGAGCAGTAATCTCGAATCTTCTGGAACTGGTAACCCCAGTAAGATCGCAACCTCGTTGTATTGTCTTGCTGCCTCTGCGCCAACCTGAGATAGGTCCGCATCTACTTCATTAGGATATGCTACAGCGAAAGACGGACGAACAACCGGTTGGCCATCCTCGTCAGTCTGGCCTGCCATTTGTAAGCTTGGACCCGCCCATCTCCATTGAGATTCCTGTCGAGTAAACTGGACGGGCATGTCTGCCATCGCCACAAGCGTTGTTTCATTATTTACGGGATCTGGGTACAGAACCCGGATTCTAACGTTCCCATCCGCCTTGTCTCCGCTGATGGTCAGGTTAGAAATGGTCATATCTACCGAGGCCGGCTCAAAGCTCCCTAAATCTTCTAACCAGATCCGATCCGTAGCCAGTTGATCTGGCCTGGATGTGGCGAGGAACGAGGTAAGATCGTTTTCGGTCGCCGCCAGAGCTCGACCGGTAAGCAAACTCTCGATAGCCGGTTCGCTCTCAACTAGATCAAGCAGCGCTATTTCAGCCACAGTACCCGCCTCGGCTATCCGTTGAGGATCAATAGCGGACGGCAGGTCTACTGGCCTATGATAATGGTAAATGACTTCGCCTTCCGTTAACCAGATGAGGAGACTTGACGGCACACCGGCAATATTAAAGGGAACATGATCGCTGCGCCCTAAATCGGTGACTCTGGCCTCAATATCCAGAGAGTCGGCGACGGCAAGAAGTTGGTTCGATAAGGTTGTATTTCCCCCGATATTAAGCGTCTCACTGCCAGAGCCGACCATATCCATTTGGATCGTGGCGATGGTATCCTCCAGTGGAAAGCTTGGGCGAAAGACGTAGGTAGTTGAGCCAATCAGGCCCCATTCCTCGGCATCCCAGGCTGCAAATATTACCGTGCGTCTAGGAACATAACCTTGCTCTTGCCAACTTCGAGCGATCTCAAGAACGGAGGCGACACCCGAAGCATTGTCATTGGCTCCAGGCCAATACGTCCCGTCCGGTCCCTGGCCCATGTGGTCATAATGCGCGCCGATGATGACCACCTCGTTTCGGTGCTCAGGATCGCGACCGGGTATAACTCCCAGCACATTCCGTGCTTCCACGACCTTGGTCTGTGAGGTATCAACCCCTATGGTCATTTGAGTCTCGAGCATGAACGGCTCCAGATCCTCTGCAACAAGGTCAGGAACGATTCCAGCGCCCTCAAACAGGTCGGCTGCCAGATCTGGATAGACAAAAAGAGTAGGCAGCGATTCGGGAACCCAGATTTCCATATTCCTGGTCCCGAAGTCGGCAGGACGAGATGCTGGATCGGCAAGATATAGCAGTCCGGATGCCCCATACTCGAGAGCAAGCCGGGTTCTTGCGGTTAAATCCTCTCCGCCCGATGGCGAGTGGCAAAATACGATCTTGTCCTCAACGTCTATTCCTGCAAAATCATCAGCTTCACAGCGGTTAACCCAATAGACGTCACCCTTTCCATCGCCTCCACCCGCGTATCCGCTTATGTAGGGCGAGAAATCTTGGAAAAGAACGTAATTATCTTCAACTATTCCATCCGGACTAGTAATCGATAATTCAGGAACCTCGGTTAAGAGTGTATAGGTAACCGGGAAAGGCTGGAAAAATGTTCCGTTCTCGCCGGCTGGCTGAAGTCCATAGTCGGCCATTCTTCCGGCGATGTAGTCGCCAGCCGCACGACCACCTGGCGACCCCGCCTTGCGACCTGCAAATTCCGTCCCGGCTAAGACTTCTATCTGTTCAAGAGCCTGCGAAGCATCAAACGTTGCCGCCAAGGCCTGCATGTCGCCGCTAGAAGCAACAGATCCCGGATCATAAATTACAGGAGACATCTCTGGCATTATCGCCTCAGCCTCTGGATTAACTTCGGTAATTTCGGGTTCGCCTTCGAGATCATCAGCGGAGGTGCCAGTTGCGGACGATGGATCTGATTCGGTTACAATGGCAAAAGGATTCTCGTATACCTCAGAGGTCAATCTGCCATTCCAACTGATTAAGGCGACCGCCCAGATGACAAGACCGATCCAGACCACCACCAAGAAGGTAAGTGGATGGCGTTTGGACAATAAACGTTGTATTCGGGAGATCCCAGGGATCGGCCGAAGATCTTCGTTGCTTTTGCCCTTTCGGATCTGTTGGCGGCGACCATAAGTCAAGGTTCGCCACAGCCACTCCATCGGACCAAATCGATAGCGTTCCATCCACCAGGCACTGAAGCGGATATTACCTAGAAATACCAAAACGGTGAGGATGAGACCTACAGTTGGACCAATTTCGCCGGACAGTCCAAATCCATAGCCATAAAAGATCAGGCTCACCACAACAGATTGCAGAAGGTAATTAGTGAGGGCCATACGCCCTACCGGTGCGAGATGCGCCAGGCGGTTGCGCCACTTCACTCGCTGGGATAAGAGCGTGATCGCCGAAACGTAGAACAACATCAGGGCCGGAGCGCCGATTGTGCGTGTGCTGATACGGACAAATCGCTGCCACTCCGGCGCGACCAGATCAGGCCTTGTCGCCACCAGAACCGAGATGCCATTGAGTAGTAGGCCTACGGTTAGGCCAATCCACATGGTTCGGCGGAAAATTGGCAAGTTACCGTTTATATCCCGGAAGTAGCCCCTCTTACCAGCATAAAAACCAAGCAAGAACATCGAGAAAACGTTGCCGATCCAGTAAATAAACCACGTCTGTCCGCCGACAAACTCCTGAAAGCGCCGCTCGGTTATTTGCCAATAGGTCCCGTTGAGATAGACCGCGTCAGACTGGGGGCCAAAATTGCGCAAGGTGGAAGTAATTTCGGCATATGCATCGCGAAAGCCATCCATAGCCTGCCCTGGCATGTTTACGATTATTGGCCAGAGCAAAAACAGAGAGATGGCGATTAATAGTGTTCTCTCAGAGCTTTTTCGGAATAGGAGAAGCAATAGACCTAGAATGGCGTAGACGGTGAGGATGTCGCCAGTCCATATAAAGATGCCGTGCAAGATCCCGATTAGCAGAAGCACCAGCATTCTGCGTACGTAGGTAGGGACGAAGTTAATCCCCTTGGCCATCGCTCTTGACATCTGGATCCACATGCCCCAGCCAAATAAGAAGGAAAAGAGCGAATAGAACTTCGCCTGAGCAAGCAGCAGAATTAGAATCACGACGACTCGGTCCAGACCGGAATAGTTTTGTGTGTTCAGGTCCATTCCGGCGAAGCCGTACATGTTTACCAGCAAGATGCCAAAGATAGCGAAGCCGCGAAGAATGTCGACCACTTCGATTCGCTCTTGCCTGCGGACGGGTTCCGAGCGCGCCTCAAACCCACCTGTTGATTGTTGTCCGTTCACCTGCAGCTCTTCGCCAGTCATTGCTCTGTCGTTTATCTCTTTGCTTGTTTACTTGGATGGTGAGTTGGTAACGTTATTGGTTTCGACTTTCCTTTCACGCCAATGTCCGTATGTCCCGTTCATGGTTAATCCCATGCCTATCACCAGATGCTGACCTTTGATTAATCTATCTCCATCAGGGTGGATCGACGCCTATCCGGTCAGCCAGAATCCACCCTTCATTGTCTCCAGCCCTAACCTGGTACCAGGAGAGTCCACGTGAATCCGCCTCATCGGTGATGAATACCTGCTGGCCTAATTCAAGGATGGTCACAATGTGCGAGGCTGGTTCTGGTTCCTCACGCAGGTAGATGACGCTGTTGAGGCCAACGACGTAGCCGGTGAACCCTTCTTCTTTCTTCGCCCGGGCCTCTCGCGACAAGTAAATCGTGGTCGCCAACAGAATCATGGCCAACACAGCGGTTATCATCCAAAGCCGGCGCATAGTTTTCTCTGACATCTTAAATATTAATAGCGAGTTTGCCTGACGATTTGAGTCAGAATATGAGAGACAAGCTCTCCGATCGACTGCAACTTGGCAGCCTCAATCCGGTCGATAACGTCTTCAGTTAGTGGGGCGTCGCCTTCTTCCCAGCCAAATGAAAGCCAGGCCGATGATGGTGAATTCCACTTCTCGATAGGTGGTGCGGATTGGCTGGGTTCAGGGTTCAGTGAAATTCCAGTGTTGGCCACTGAATCTCGCAGTAATTCGATCAGATGATTGTTGGATCCTGGCTGGATAAGCAAGGATTCTCCACCAGCACCGGCGTAATCCAGCTGAAGCACTGTCCTTGGCGTTAGACGGGTCTGCGAAGCTGTAGCTGGCAGGTGACGAATCGACCTCTCGTCCGCCAGGAATTCGTTTAAGCCAGGGTTCTCTAATTCGCCCCCACCCCAAGCGATAAATAAGACTGACCGCCGAGGGTCTAACTCCTCTTGTTGCCATAGTCGAGCAACTTCTAGCAGCACGCCAATACCGGCCGCATTATGGTTTGCGCCCGTATATTCCGTGCCATCCGGATCGATGCCCAGACCATCATAATTGGCCAAAACTACGACAAGTTCATTGGCAATGGTGAAATCAGAACCCAACAGATGGCCTAGCACCACAGGCACGGCCATCGTTTCTGGATCTCCAAGGTCCACAGACATGCGAACGGTTGTGTCAAGATCTTGCGTCCACCAACCAGGTCCATGCTGGTTAACTTCGTCGTTACTGGAGGTGAAATCTGAGATGCTCAAACCGTCATGAACCAAGATTTCTTGAGCCACCGAGGGACGGATTCGCATGATCGGGATAGTTGGATTCTGAAGATAGCGTCGATCCTCATAAGCGAACTGGATCTGCGATCGGATGGTGTCCAATTCGTCGTCTGCTACCCAAAGCACACCCCCGGCCCCACGAATAAGCGCTTCGTTGGCAAAGTCTGGTGGGGCGTTACCCTCGACCAGCAAGATGATACGATCTCTTAAATCCAGACCCCGATACGACTCCCACGAATAAGCATCGGCTCGTTCGCTGAAACCGACATAGGTTATTGGTAGTTCGGCGACACCGCTGCCTCCATGCCCTTCGATGACAAATCCAAAGTCGAACTGGTGCCGTAATTGCTTCACGGCATTGCCCTCTTTATCGAGGATGGCCAATTCGGGCTGAGCTACTGGCCTGACCAGGGTCTCTTCCTTCGGGTATATGTATTCAGATTGTCGCCATCCCGGGTCCAGGCCATATTGCTCAAATTTCTCGGCGATGTAGGCTGCCGATTCGTATCCACCCTCCTGTCCGGCTCCACGGCCGTCCAACTCGGCTAGCTTCTGAGTATGGCCGAACGCTGAGTCGGCATCAAAGGCTTCGGCGACTCTGGCAAGCCAAGGTGCTGGTCCGGTGTTATTAATGATTACCACAGTCGCCATGGTGATGGCGACGACAACCAGGAGCATTCGCTTCCGTATTAGAAAATTGGTGCTGACATGATGCGTTTCGATAAATCTGCGTAAGCCTTCACCCAGAGCTGTAAAGCCCACTACGGCGATAAAGAAGGCCGCGGCTGGAGGATAAACGATAAAAGGTTTGGCTCGTAGCCACCGATATCCTTCGGCCAGCATGGCGCCCCATTCAGGCACCTCTGACAAGGTAACCAGCTGCGTCCCGGTCAACTCATCGCCGATAGAAATATGGCTGCCACCACCGATAAAGACTCCAACGAAACCCAACTCACCAAACAACAGGAGCACTGCCGCAACTTCGAGAAATGTGATAACCAGGAGAGTCGGAAGAAGATTTGGTAAAACGTGTCGAACGGCGATAGCTAAATTAGTCGCCCCAACAGAGCGAGCGCCTTCGATAAAGGAGCGTCTGCGCAAGACAAGAAACTCGCCCCGGATGTATTGGGCGATTTCGGTCCATCCAATGACGGTTAGAGCGATGATAAAAACCGGTAGACCACGACGTATGTCCAACGCATAGATGAGGAGCATGCCAATAATCAACGCTGGAACAGCCGCGATCACGCCGATGGCCCCCATGATACCCCTGTCACCAAGAGATCCTTCGTTCCAGCCGGCATAGGCGCCGAAAATGACTCCAAGAATAATCCGAGCCATGGCAATAAAAGCGGCCGCAATCAGCGTATTTCGGGCTCCGTACAGCAACATGCTGAGAATGTCGTTACCGTACTCATCGGTACCCAACGGGTACTCCGCCGATGGCGCGAGCGGGGGGCTGATCCACTCGCCTGTCTCGGTATCCAGGTGAGGCTGGATATGTTTGCTGGCTATATAAGGATTGCTGGTTGCCCAGACCGGCCCTAACAGCACGACGAGGAATAAACCAAGGACTATTAGACCCCCAAACAACATCGGGAGTTGAAGAAAGCCCTAAAGAATCGACGCCGATCACGCCGTCCTGTAGGGCTCTCTAGAGAATCTCGTCTACCGGTCTCCGGGCTTAAGCTTGGCATCCGCGACAAGCGTGCTCTAGGGTAGATAAGCATCCCAAGCAATTGCTTAGCCGCTTTCATGAGCCTCCCGAATTCGAGGATCGACGACCCAATATGCTATGTCCAAAAACAGATTCAGCACCAGGAAGGTTAGGCCCAGAGCCAGTGCCAGAGTGACCACCAAAACGGTTTGGCGAGCGCGGATTGCCTCACGCATAAGCAAACCAATACCAGGCCAAACAAAGAAGAATTCGACCACAGGCAGCGCCACCAGGGCGAAGCGAAGCGAAACGCCAATTGCGGTTAATACTGGCACGGCAATGTTGGGCACGGCGTGAACGACAATTGTGTATTGGTTCCTGAGTCCTTTAGCTCTGGCCGTACGTATGTAATCCTCGCCTAACGTGCTACGAAGAGAGAGGAAGGAGGAACGGGTAAGATAAGCGATTGGTCGTGCTGCCAGAACTAGAACTGGCAGCAGCATGTGCTGGTAATCCCAGCCTAATCCTGCAATCTTAACCAGTTGCTTCCCTGTGTATCTTACATAGTAAAGCTCCCCGGTTCGCAGGAGCAGGGCGGCGAAGAACGCTGGAACTGATATTCCTATGATTGTGATAGCCATAATTGGGAGGGAGATTTTCCGTTTTTTTGAGAGGGCGGCGATTGAGCCTAAGGGTAAACCGACCAGGATGGCCAGTCCGAGAGCGGTCAACAGGAGACCCATGCTATTTACATAGCTTTGCTTTAGGGCTTCTAGGACTGGTACAACACCACCTGCGGTCTGTGCCGGACCTAGATCCCCGCTGGCAACGCGCCGAATATAAGCTCGTGTATCGTCCCAGGCGATTTTACCGTTAGTCACCAGGTTGTAGCTTGGCTCTGCCACCTCAGAATTGCGAATCATGTGCATGCCGAGGTTTACGAAGAAGACAATCAGCAAGCAGACCAGGACGATAAAGATAAGTCGGCGACTGATGAATTGTAGCATTCGATCCCTTGACGGAGATGTAACGCGATTATGCGACAACCACAGTCGCATTTCGGCAGGCACTTGTCGTGTTGCCAAGAAAGCGTACGGAGTATTGCGGGACCGGTCTATAAGGAGAAGATCTCGCTCTGCTCTTAGATGCTCGAAGCATTGCCTGTATTCAGATTATAGAGAGGTGTAATTTTAGTGTCAAACCAGTGTCATTTTAGGGCTCTCGTCTGAGACTCCTTAGATAGATACTCGAGGAGTATCTATCTAAGG
>PVMK01180952.1_pt1 | contig 13322 bp, 10 predicted proteins | sample 1853481 | NCBI WGS metagenome assembly PVMK01 (sample SAMN08533507, study PRJNA380276) | Marine sediment metagenome, whole genome shotgun sequencing project.
TATCAGCCCATGAAAAACCATCAGCTAACATATGCAACATTTCATCCGCCGTCGTTTCTGTCTGTAATTCAGTTTCCAGCGCTACCAAGATGTCATCAAATTCTGCTCCATTACAGAACCACGTCATAACCTGTTTATAATTGGCATGCTCATACTCGTCCGCAATAGCCTCTCCAATGGGGTTGACATCATATCCCAGGCAGTTAGGCTCAGTTGTTTCAACAGAGAGCAAGGTTACCTGCGTAGTTTCAATCATTTCTTGAGTACCAGGAGAAATAGAAGTGGACGATATGTCTGGAACCACGCCAGGAGGATCCTGACCACTGCACGCGCTTGTTAGCACGAACATTATTATGATAATAATTGTAAGTCGGCCCCGTTCCCTCATGTTTGTATTATATATGGTTGTGCACAAAGATACCCTCACAGTATTGAAAGGTTAATTGCAGTCTTCTCTTATCATTTGTGGAGACAAATTTGGTAGTTATTCCCGCCTGATAGGTGGTTTCTGATGCAGATTGCTTGTTACCTAACTAGAATTAACTTTGCATACTCTTCGTTAATCTGTATCAAAAGATTAACGAAGATTTCTGTTTAGCCAGCGCATGCAGCCAGATATCTTACGACAAATAGCAGAAATCAGGTCCTAAGTTAATGCTCTCTATGTAGCGCTAGGCGTGATGCGATTTGTTGATGGGTTTGAGAGAATCTAGTTCTTACCATCGCGAAAGACTGCTAATCTACACAGGGCGTCCAGGCAACTTGTTAAGACTAAGTAGCGGCGTGCTGCACCAACAGTCTGTATACGGTTATTAGGTATGAGTTGATCCAATCTTGGGGTGGCTCTCAAGGGTTTGGCGAATAATATCGCCCTCAATTGCATCGGGCCAAATCCCTTTACAGATACGTTCTCTACGCACACAAAGAGGTAACATTGTCTTAGCCTAGGGAATGTTCGAAAATATACTTTCCAACTAAAGGACAGAAGAGCGCTAGATGTGAAAACTAGCCGTTAAGCCCTTTAATTCTGCCTGCAATTTTCCAATGGCATTAGCGTGTTTCTCTTCCCCTAGGGCAATCCGTTGATGCTTCTTGTAAGCTAATTCCGCACAAAGTTGATAAAAGCGTCGGGTGCTGCGATAGCTCCCTGAGAAAAGCGCCTTGAGACGTGCTCTGCCTTGTAATCGAGCGGAACAGGCAATTTGATATTGTGCTTGGGAGATTGTACCCAGCTTAATCTCGTCGAGTAGATACTGCTTGATCCAATTCTTTTCGCGGTAAAGTGCCCAGATGACAATGACGACCATGATACTCCAACCGGACCAATCGAAGATTGTGACGAAGACTAGGCCCCCAATCCCCGAGAGCAAGCTGGCAAGCGCATTATGCGCGGCATGAGTACCCACGGCAAAACTCCAGCCGATGATCGGGAGCAGCATTTTCATCGCCATGGACCGATTTAGACGGGCACCCGCTAAACCGATGCCAATGAATGCTGTATAAAAAGGATGCTGCCAGCCAACCAGGATCACGCGCACAAACGCCACCCGCAGTAGGCCGCTATAATTTGATTCCAGGTAGCCGTAATTGTAAATATAATAAACATTTTCAGTTGCGGCAAAACCTAGAGCTGTGATGCCTGCGTAGATGATGCCATCTAGCGTGGAGTCAAACTCGCTGCGAAATGTCAAGAAGACAAACAGTACAGCCAGACCCTTGATGGATTCTTCAACGGGTGGGGCTACCAGCGCAGCGGCGGCAATTTCGGAGAAGGTTTCCGAGCCTGTGGCTAAATAAATCCCCATGCCCAGGACCGTGTTGACAATAAAGGCAAACCCGGCTGAGATGGCTGCACCCCATACGAAAGAACCGAACAACAGCTTTCTCGGCTCCTTTTCATAGCGGTCTATCCAATAAAGGATTGCCGCAAATAAGAACATGGGGACATACCCAAAGAATACGGAAACTAACAACCCCATCGCGTTCTCCATAAGATAACTTCCCCGCAAGATGCACACAATGTTTATTCTTCACTGAATACCACGTAGCTTGCTACGCGGGTTCCAAGTTTGAACAAAATCTGTACCCGCAGGGGCAAAATTCCGTAATACCCCGTCCGCTTGGGGCGGGAAAAGGAATTTTGAAGATTTTGCCAGTTTATTGTGTTCTTGATGCGCGACGCAATTTGCTATGCGTCTCTTAGCAGCATGGCTGTTCGTTCAATATGTGCATCGTGTGGGTGCAGCCCCAACGCCAATAATACTTCATCGGGGCGGCCAGTTGCTTTCGGTGTTGCGCTTAGCGCAACCAGCAGACGCTGCTGATTGCGCTCGTTAAGCGGTAGCACATGCAGCTCATTTACCAAAGGACGCAGATTGTAGCTTTTTTTTCGCCGTTCACGGATAATCGTGTCTTTTTCTAATAATTCACTCACCCGTGCATCAAGGTCGGATTCTGCTTTAAGCAAGGTGACTGTATAGATCGCATCGGTAAGCAGGTTTGGCAACTTTGGTCCGTAAATAGGTACCTCTATAAGCGCGCTAATCTGCAGCCCTGGTGGCAGCGCACTGGCTATGTTTTCCTTTAGCACGTCAAGCGGCAGGCGCTCATCAAGCCAAATATCGATCATTTCGTGTGTGCCAGTGAATCCGAGAGGTAGCGGGGCGGTCAGGTTGAGCTTGGGATGCGGTTTAAAGCCCTTGCTGTAGGCCAACGGCAAATTGCCGCGACGAAGCGCACGTTCCCAGGCGCGCTGCACATCTAAATGGCCAGTGTAGCGCATAGCCGAGGTTTTTCCGAAGGTAGCGCGAACGCGCATAACGGGGGATGAGTTCATAAAGAGGTTAGTTAGGAGAATAGTTAATTGTTGTGTCTCTGGAAGAGTAACCCAATGTGTTAATTAATCACCCGCACTCTTTTCTTCTTTACTTCGGGGCACTGCCATAGGTCTCCAGGGTGATCACGGCGCATATCATTGAAGGTGGGCAGGATACCACAGGCAAAACACTGATTGCGGCAATCGATGCGTGTACGTCCTTCCAGACTCCACAGGTAATCTTGCGTCAGAAACTTTTTTGTGATGGTTGTGCTGATATGTTCCCATGGGAAAACTTCATCAATAGGACGGTGCCGGTGAGTGTAGAAATCAGGATCTAACCCCACGGCGGCAAAAGCGGCCATCCAAGCTTCAAAGTTGAAGTGTTCACTCCAGGCATCAAATTTAGCGCCCTGTTGCCAGGCGTGATAACGACATTGGCCATACGGCGGTCACCACGCGCGAGCCAAGATTCAAATTGTGTCTCTTGCGGGTTATTCCAGTTGAGTTTCAGGCCTCGGCCACGCAGTTCCTTTTTGAGCAGAGTTTGTTTGGTGATGATTTGCTCGATTGAATCGCAAGGTACCCACTGAAAGGGCGTGTGAACCCCACGGCGGCAAAAGCGGCCATCCAAGCTTCAAAGTTGAAGTGTTCACTCCAGGCATCAAATTTAGCGCCCTGTTGCCAGGCGTGATAAACGACATCGGCCATACGGCGGTCACCGCGCGAGAGCCAAGATTCAAATTGTGTCTCTTGCGGGTTATTCCAGTTGAGTTTCAGGCCTCGGCCACGCAGTTCCTTTTTTTTTTTTTTTTGTTTGGTGATGATTTGCTCGATTGAATCGCAAGGTACCCACTGAAAGGGCGTGTGAGGCTTTGGGATGAATGTGCTGACACCGGCATTGACCTGAGCGCGCTTGCCGATGGTGTCGAGACCCACTTTGAGCACAGCTTTGCACAAATCAACGATCGCTTGCACATCTTCCAGGGTTTCGGAGGGGTGTCCGATCATAAAATAAAGCTTGATCGTCGTCCAGCCGCGACTGAAGATTTCATGAGCCGTTGTCAGCAGTTGATCGCTGCTGACGGGTTTGTTAATGATCTCGCGCATTCTTTCACTGGCAGCTTCGGGTGCCAAGGTGAACCCGCCGCTCCGGTTATTTTTAAGTGCGTCCATTAGGTCAACAGAGACGCTTTCGATACGTAGTGAAGGCAGCGAGACCTTTAAATTTTTCTTGCTAAATCGTTCGTTTACCTTCTCAACCAGTTCAACTGCATGCGTATAGTCACTGGAAGAAAGCGAGAGTAGGCCGATCTCCTCATAGCCGGTGTACTGGATGGTGTCTTCGATGGCCTGCAGCACTTCTTCTACCGGGCGCTCGCGCACCGGTCGATTAACCATTCCTGCGTGGCAAAAACGGCAGCCGCGTGTGCAGCCGCGCATAATCTCAATCGGGGCTCGGTTGTGTACGGTATCGATATAAGGTACGATGAATTTAGTCAGGGGCGGCGGTAGCTTTGGCACCAAACGCTTTTGCACGGGCAAGGGCGCATCGTTATCCAATTTTTGTATTTTGGCGAAAGTGCCATCATCATTGTAATGGGGTTCATATAAGGATGGCACATACACGCCCCAAATTTGAGATAAATTGTGTAGCAAAGCTTGCCGGCTTAAGTTTTGCTGTTTTGCGGCCTGCAGGTCATCAATGATCTCTTGGATGACCTCTTCTCCCTCACCGATAACGAATGCATCAATAAAAGCGTGCATTGGTTCAGGGTTGTAGGTGGCGTGCCCGCCGGCGATCACCAGTGGGTGCTCAGAAGTGCGTGCAGCGCTGAAAAGAGGAATGTGTCCTAAATCGAGCAAGTTGAGCGCATTTGTAAAGAGTGACTCATAGGGCAGTGAAATCCCGATAAGATCAAAATCAGCCAGCGCATGTTTGCTCTCCAGGGTGTAGAGCGGCAAATTGGCGCAGCGCATCGCGATTTCCATGTCTGTCCACGGGCTGTAAACTCGTTCGGCCAATACATCTTCGCGTTGATTAAGAATATCGTAAAGTACGGCCATCCCGAGATTGGAAATGCCCAGATCGTAAATATCAGGTAAGGCCAGCGCTACGTGGGTTTGAACTGCATCCCAGTCTTTGACCACCTGATTAAGCTCACCACCGGTATAGCGTCCTGGCTTTTGTACTGTCGGCAAAATTCGATTAAGCTTGGCTTGAATATTATTTGGTTTGGTCATAGCGGGGCGATTATACCAAGATTTCGGAGAGATGTACTCCGAAATGAAATTAAGAATTAAATACCAGGATCAGGCCAGCTGCGCAGTGTTTATGCCAATGGCGCGTCAATTAAATCAGAAGCCGGATTTCACAATGAAATCCGGCTTCTTTAGGGAATAATGTTGGCTTACTCAAAAATCCAGGAGTCCACAGCTCGCGCCCACTTAACCATTTCATTAGATTTAAACCACAGATCGATTTCTAATTTGCTGTTTTCAACAGAGTCCGAAGCGTGGGTCAGGTTTCGGCCCACTTCCAGCCCGAAGTCGTGACGCACCGAACCAGGTGCTGCATCGGTGGGGTTGGTAGCACCCATGGTTTGGCGCACGGCCGCGATTGCATTGGGACCTTCCCAAACCATGGCCATAACCGGAGCGGAGGTAATATAGACAATCAGGCTCTTGTAAAAAGGCTTGTCTTTATGGATTTCATAGTGTGTCTCAGCCAGATCTTGGCTGACGGCCATAAATTTGGCCGCGACCATTTTTAGACCCCGACGTTCGAGGCGGGAGATTATTTCTCCAATCAGACAACGTTGCACGCCATCAGGTTTTACCATAACAAATGTTTTTTCCATGATTGTCTCCGAGTTATTATAGTCGTAGAGACGTCTCGATCTCTGCTAAGGATAGGGACGTCTCTACAGGTAAACGATTATATTTGGTCAAAATTTTACCAGATTTAGGATCTATCAGCGCAATAATTGTTCTGCTTTTGTGTAGATACGCAGCGCTTCTTGGAGATTGTCGGCCCGCATGTGCGCGTCACCAAGCGTCTGCAATATTAAAACATCGACAGGATATTGGTAACAGGCGGACTCCAAGTCCTTGACGACCTCATCAATGCGATGTCCTTTTTTGATGAGGTCATCATAGTTTTGCATGGCCTCATCAATGTTGCCTTGTGAAAGATGGAGCTGCGCTTCAAGCTGTTTGGCGTGATGCTGATCTACGCTGGGTTTGACATCGATCTGTTTAGCATCATTTGAAGTATCTTCGGTTGCACCAACGTCGAAATAGTCTCGTAGGTTCGCGATCAATCCAGTCTCTATGCCTTCAATTTGTAACAAATCTTCATGGCGCGTAAAGGGTCCTTCAGACTCTCGGTAAGCAATAATATTTTTAGCGCTACGAAGACTTAAGCCAGGAGTGTTCTCTAATTGCCTTAACGAAGCCTTGTTAAGATCAAGTTTTTTATCAGGTTTGCTGCTGACTGTCTCTTGGATGTCTGATGATACCCACGCATAAGACTGATCGTTTTGATCTTCAGAAGTTTCACTTTCTTCGCTGTCCTGAGTTAGTGGTGCTTTATCGGAATCTGTTGCTGTGTCGTTTGATGGTGTGGTCGCAGCGGTGTGCTGAGTTAACTCTTCATTGGGCCAGTCGGGTAAATCCTCCTCAATAGACCGGCTTTCTTCAACTGTTGTTTCCTCAAATTTCGATTCTGGGATTGGAGAGCGTTCAAGATTTTCAAGTCGGGTTTCGGGTGTTGAGTCACCTTGCAGCCATTTGGGAATATCGCTGGCAGCTTCGAATAGATTTTCTGATGTGATCTGACTTGTTGCGGCTTCGTCAGTCTCGGATAAAATTTCAGAATCTTCTTCTCCAGAAGTGGAATCATCTGTTTTCGGGTCATGCTCGGCAGGGATAAATTTGTCGGCGGCCTGTTCTTGATCTTGAGCTGCTATAAACTTTGCTTCTTTGCGCGCCTCGGGGCTTGTGAATAATTCTTCTTCAGGCACGCCTTGTTTAACGGCCAGGCTTTCCAACCAGGCCAAAGCTATTTCTGGGTCATCGAGATCAACCGGTTTTTTAGTACTATAGTCCACAACTGGGGGTTGGTCTGTGATATTAGGGTCTGCCTCGATTAATGAAGGTTCTGGGGAGGCGGCAACATCTTCAGACAGGGTTTCGTCGGTGATGCTAACTAGAGGGTCGTCTTCTGTAGCATGTTCTACCTGGTTCAGTGTACCTGATGTGATAATTTCTTCTTTTAGATCTTCTTCTTGTAAATGCTGCAAGTCCTCAGTCTTACTGACGTGCATTTCTGTGGTTTCTTGTGGTTCAGAGACCTGATCGGTTTCTGTGCTTGAGAACAACCCTTCTTCCGGAATGTCTTGTTTGGCGGACAGATTTTCCAACCAGGCTAATGAGTCATCAAAATCATCGAGACCACTAGGTGTCTCATCGCTGTCTTTTATATGGGGTTGCTGGCTGGTCTTGATTGGTTCGACATCGCTTATTGATACAGTCGGTGCAGAAGCGTCTGCATCTGCCGGCGTGTCAAGTGCGATGTTTTGCAGCCACTCAGGGATATCGGCGGGCTCAGTCTGGGGCCGGCTTTCCTTTAGAGGCTGTTCATCGACTATGTCTTGCAACCATTCTGGCGTGTCATCTACTGCAGCTTTTTTCGCGAGCGGCGGCGCTGCTGGTGTGGTAATTGCTTTCTTAAGATCTTCTTCATCTTGTAAATGCTGCAAATCATCGGGGAGATCACTAGTCTTATCCATCGAAGGCTCAACCGATTCTTGGCTCAGTGTGCTCTGAAGAATATCCGGGCTTGGGATCAATTCTTCTTTTGTGAAATCATTAGTAACAGCAATCTCCTCGAGCACAGTCATGGGCGCATCAGGATCATCAATACTTATCGAAATATCAATCTCTTCGGAGGCTTGCTCTTCCTGTGGTTCTGTTTCGATTTCAGGCGCACTTGTGGCTTCTGGCATCTCAATCGCTGTATGTTCAAGTTCTTGCAGCGGAACTATGCTATCCTCCATTTCTTGCAGTGTATCCGGAGTTGCTATAGGAACAATGCCATCATCTGCTGGAGAGGTTTCTGCTGCTGTCTCGGGCAACCTATCGGGTACATCTTCCGGCAAAATATCAGGGTGGATTATTGGCGTTTCAGGACTTGAGAATTCGTCATCAATAAAGGTTTCTGTCGGTTTTTCATCTGTTGCAAAGGGAACAGTTGTGGTCTTACTGTCCTGATCGGGCACATAGTCAAGTCCTTCTAACCAATCGAGGAGTTCTTCAACTTGCTGGACTGGTTGGATTTCTTCATCGATTGATTCGGAGGAAGTTGCACCCATTTCATTTAACCTGCTCAGGACTGTGTCGTCCGCCTTGCTGTCGATATCAGCACTATCATCGTCAACACTTTCTAGCAAATTAGGGATTTTTTCATTTTTAATATCGGAGAGAATAGTTGGTTTGTCCACCGTTTCTGAGGATATTGTGGGGCTAAGTTCTTGTAACCAGTCCAGTTTTTTATCTTCTTCAGGGAAGCTTTCACCAGATCCGGCGTCTGAACCAAGCCCTTGTAACCATTCTGGTAGATCATCTCCGCTGGAAGGTTGATGCGCATCCTGAGATGTGGTGATTGGGTCTTGTTCCTTATCGTCTATTTTACTTATCCAATCAGACTCAGGGACGTCGTTGTCGTCATTTTTAGAAATGGCATCTACTTCATCAATATCGTCAATTATTGAGTCTTTCGGTGCCATGCTTTTCATCCACTCAGGTATATTGGTTGCGGCCTCAGCCTCAGCAGATCCGTTTTCGTGGGGAGTAGTAGTAGTATCTAGCTGGTCATCGTCTAAAGTGATATTGTCAATAGCTTCCACAATTTGGTCCGTAGAAGGTTCCCAGCCTGCCTCTTGTATCCAGTCGGGGATGGCGCTATCTTTGGCTGACTCGGCTTCACTGCTGGATGAGGGCGGTGCAGAATCACCTGAAGGGGTATCTAGCCAATCGGGGAGTTTCCCCTCAGAGAAATCCGATTTTTCTGGCTCAATTTCATGCGAGGTTGCCCATTTCGGCTCTGTGGTGTCTTGATACGAGGGACTACCACTCCAATCAAGACGCTCAAGCACGACTGTTTGAGCAGGTACTTCTTTGGCGTTGGGAGCTTGGGAAGAAATATGTGCTTCATAGGGATCCAAATCATACAAGCGTTGCTGGTAGTGGGCGCAATCTTCCTCGCGCTCAGTGTTTGAAAGTAAATTCGCTAGCAGGCGGTTGGCTTCTAGGCAATAGGGTAGATCTTGTAAAAGTAGGCTGCATGTGCGAATGGCCTGCACATTATCGCCGCTTTGGGCGTAGGTTTTGGCCAGGAGGACAAGCAGATCGGCCCGTTTGGGTTGCTGTGCCAGAGTGGTATTTAACTCGGTGATTGCTTGTTGCAAATGACCGCCCTTTGCGTATAAACGAGCCAGCGCGCCAGGCGTTAGACGTGCTTTTGCTGGATGTGTTCCATCGAGTTCGCCATAAAGACGGCGTAATTCATCGCGAATGGCAGGATTGTAAGGCTGCACTTCAAAAGCTCGCTCCATGTGCCAAAGTGCGGCATTGAGGTTGTTTTCGTCTTCTCGGATAATGCTCATGCCAACATGAGAGAGAAAATCATCGGGGATGGATGAGAGAATTCGTTGAAAAATATCTACCGCATTCGCGTACCGCTGTGCTTCCAGGAAAGCTTTACCTAGCAGTTTATAGGTGTCAATATGCTTAGGATATAGCTCTAAGATGTGCAGACAGTGCGCAACGGCTTCGTCGATATTTTGTTCGTTGATTGCCGATTCAATTTCTTTGAGATATGATCGTAATGGAATTTTAGCCATAATTTCACCTCCCTATTTAAAGGGAATTTCGGTTATTAATGTTAATTGTTCATATAACCAGTTTCTTATTTTATTCTAACAGATGCTGCAATTTCTTCAAGCTGTTATTCCGTCAATTTCTTAGCAGTCGCGTCGTTATTAATAACAATTATGCCTTAATTACTACCCATAGTGCGACCAATTCGATCATGAAATTGATTTCAACAGGAAAATCGCTAGCGCTTCCTTTTAAAGATCGGTGGTCAAATCAATAGTTGAATTTCCGTTATACCGTTACTACTAATGCATTGGCAGCAGATTTGATATCAATGGCTTTGTTGCGCGGCGGTTTTATTGTGCCTGTTACTCCATAGTGAATGGACAATATTGTTGCCTTCCAGAATGTTGGCTGCTGTTTATGTTGTCTTGAATAAATCATGATGCAAGATTGGTGCCTTTCAAAAAAATCTACCCCATAACTATTGGAATTTGTATTGTCGCCAGGAAAAAAAATTGGCAGCATTTTCTGGTTGGTTAATGAATATCAGACGGCGAGTCAAACTACTAAAAAGTCCCGACTTGATAATTATAGAAAATGGCAGAGTTCGAAGATAGTGCCCCCCAAACTTCGATAGAAATTGCAAATAATTATACAAAGTTAATAAAAGATGGGCAGGGTTACGAATAAAAGCAATCCGGAGCCAAACCGATCAAATACTAGATGCTATTTGCAGAGCACGATTCGAAAAAAAGTTGGTATCTAATACTTTACAATTTTTGTGGAAGTTAATGATGGTCTGCCTATATTAAAAAGAACCTCCTACAGTTTTGTATTACCCATGGCAATTATGCCAAAATAGCAAACCGCTAAAGGAATTGTTCTTGAATTTCAGATGATTATTTACTCATCCTCAGGAGTGGTCATACCAGGCTGTTGCAGATCAATGACCTCCCCATGCAGGTTGATTTTGATCCTAAAGCCGATCATACCCATGTAGGCCAGGCTTTCTTCGGGAATACTTTGATCTATGATGCGCTCATATTGCTGGTCCATTTGCTTGAGCTGCTTTTCGATCATCGCGCGGGAAAAAATATCGTCTTGTCCTAGCATTTTAGCTGCTTGCTCACTGAGCAAACCCTCATGACCTTGGATCATTTCGCTCATCATTTCCAAGACGCGTCGATCAACCTGGCTAGAAGGGATATGACGGTAAAAACCATCGTCGTCAACAACGTAAAACGGTTCACCGCCCACATGGACCGTTTTTACCGGATTATCGTTTTCATCAATTACCAAACCTGCAAAGAGGGGCTGCTTTGTCATATTTATCCTGATTGCTTGCCCTCGATCGTGCCCAGCAAAATAGCTGCCGCAATCCCTAGCCGCCGATCTATCAACCGGGCGGTATCCATGCTGAAATCTAAGTCTAGCGTATAGCCGATGAACTTAAATTGCTGGCGAAAATAAGCTACTTTTTGCCCGTCCTTGAGCAAATCATAGCTTTGGGGTAAGAGTGAACCTAGAATTAAACGGCGCAACAGAGCTTTTACAGGGCTATCTTCCATCAATGTTCCGATGACTTGATCACTAGCATTGAGAATTTCCCACTCGTCACGAACCATGGAACGGAGTCCTTTTCGTCGTATCGTACCCACTTTTTGACCACTGGCGCTATCAATGACATCATAAGCGGCCGAAAAGTCTATTATCTGCCGGGCGTGAATACTAAGAACTTCTTGGGTCATGGTTTCGTTAGAATAAACACGGATATCTTCTTTGAGTTTGAACATTTTTTGCTGGCTGTACAAAACAAGTTCGCCGTAAGAATCATAGATGCGAAATTTTCCTGTTAATGCTAAGACTTGACGTTTGAGAGTGTATTTGGTTTGCTGAAAGGTTGTTAGCACGATATTTTCCTTTGGCGTAAATTTGGCTCCGGGTTTTGCATATAACGAGATATTTTGGGGTATTCCCTGATATTTCCCACAAAGTTATTATATTACATCTACCCGAGTACCATATTTTTCATAGCCGCTTTGTTGCTCCGGAGGCACTACCGGAGTGCTCCAACGATAAATCCACTTTGATGCTTTCGATGGCATATTTATGCACCCATGGCTGCGTGGTTTACCATAATCATTGTGCCAATATGTGCCATGAAAAGCGATTCCGCTTTCGGTGATATAACTCACCCAGGGAATGCCTGGTAGATCAAAGCCATTATATGCCAAATTTCCCGCAGCCATGTGGCGGGATGGCCGCTTGTGAAAAATATCGTGTCGCCCGGCAGGAGTGTAATACTTACCATTGCTGAATTCAGCGCCTGTGGCTACCCGCGACATAAAAACGGGGCGGTCCCATTCGTATGCGATCACCACTTGCTCCTGGATGCGCACCTCGATTCGTTTCGCAGTCGCGGGTACATCTGGAGATATAGGCATAAGTTCACTGGGTGGAATTAACCTAATATGACGGGCTAACACATAGATGATCAAGTCCCACTTATCATCGAGAATGCGATACCAGGGTGTCCCGTCATCTGAAAACACTAATCCGATGACCCAGTGCGTGGTTTCATAGTAAAAACGATATGCTACTTCTTTTTGTGGATCAGGGTCCCAGTGGGCGTCAGTGTATGGAACAGTAACTTCGGCCAATTGCCCACCGGGAGAAATATTTTTACTCCATTGATTCGTGATCGTACGCACAGGCTGTACCCCTCCTGAATGAGTGTAGCCCTCGTTCCCGATGCGATACCAAACGCGGTTATAGGCTGGTTCTTCCTTTCCGATGGTTGCCTCTGTAATAGGCAAAACCGCATCAACCCAATACTGTCTGACTACATTACTTGCATATGAAGCTTGTTGATAGACGGTGATATTATCGTAAATAACACGCCCTTGCTGATCAGGGTTTAAACTGTCGAAGCGTTTAAATGGTGCTGCAGCCAGGCTGATTAAACTTGCGCCGCCTAGATTTAGAAAATCTCTTCGTGAAAGGTTGTTTGCTCTTTTTCGATTATACATGGTGTTATGAGTGGACATTGACTAGGGTGCCAACTACGCTCCAATTAAAAATCCATCCGGCATCCGATGTAATCATATTTACACATCCGTGACTCATGGGAGTGCCAAAATTATTATGCCAATACGTGCCATGTATGCCATAGCCTTTATAAAAATACATCGTATAAGGTACGTCGGCAAGATAGTATCCCGGTCCGGCCATATCAGTAAAGCGATATTTAACGTAAATGCGGAATTGCCCGGTAACGGTTGGGTGAATCCAAGTGCCTGTTGAAATAACGAATGAATTGACAAGATTCTTGCCTTGATAAGCATATAACCGTTGTTCTGAGAGATCAATATCAATCCACCGCTCACCTTTTCCCACACCAGGGGGCAATGAAAGAGTTGCTGTCGACGATGTGACTGGAACTTGTGTAGGTGGTGGTTTGCGTGTCTCCGTTGGAAATGGAGTATTAGTGGGATTGGGTGTTGCCGTGGGGGTATTTGTTAGCGTAGGTGTAAATGTCGCCGTTGGTGTGGGCGTAAATGTCGCAGTGGGGGTTGGTGTAAATGTACGGGTTGCTTTATTCCCCCCCACCTGTGCTATTGGTGCA
>PVMK01189318.1_pt2 | contig 13320 bp, 15 predicted proteins | sample 1853481 | NCBI WGS metagenome assembly PVMK01 (sample SAMN08533507, study PRJNA380276) | Marine sediment metagenome, whole genome shotgun sequencing project.
TGGTGTAATTGAAACCGATATGACGCGGTCCTTGCCTGAAAAGACCTTGGCTGAACTAAAGCAGTCCATCCCCATGGGCCATTTCGGGCGACCGGAAGATGTGTGCGGGGCCGTTCTGTTTCTGGCATCCGAGGGAGCCTACTACATTACCGGTCAAGTATTAAGCGTGGATGGAGGTCTGACCTGAGGGACTGTTTGGACCAAAACTTGCAATTCCAGGCCGCATGATACACTTCTGACGCAGGAGGAGCTGCCATTGCAAACGTTCTTGCGCGAGCAAAAAGATCTGGTTGAAAATCTTAAAGAGCTCATAATCCGCACTTTACGCCTTGAAGATGTTGGTCCCGAGGATATCGTAGCTTCGGAACCTCTGTTCGGCGAAGGGCTTGGCCTTGATTCCATTGATGCTTTGGAATTAGTGGTTGCCATCGAGAGGGAATATCAGGTTGAGATCCCGGATGCGGAGGTGGGGAGACGAGCCTTCGCTTCCATCAACGCACTAGCAGATTTTGTCCTGGAAAAGGGGGCAGGGCAGCAGGCTTCCGATGCGGTGGGTTGAGACCACGACAACAGTCAGATTCAACGAGGTAGATCAGTGGGGTATAACCTGGTACGGTCACTACTTTGCCTGGTTTGAACTGGCTCGCATGAAGGTGCTGGAGCAATTTTCCCTCCTGCCCGAAGATTTCACCGGACTGGGATTCATCGCCCCAGTTGTGAGTGCACATTGCGAATTCAAGAAACCCGCCCGTACCAATGACACCATAAGGATTCGAGCACACCTCCTGAAGCCACAGACGGCATCTCTGACATTTCGATTCGAAATCTTGCTGAAGAATGATGGGTCTTTACTCGCGCAGGGCGAAACGGTTCAGGTCCTACAGCGACTCGATGGCACTATGATATATAAACTCAGTGGTACCCTCGAGGAGCGGGTGGAGTCTATGATCCGACACTTCTGGCCCGATTCATGAAAGCATAGAAAAAGAGATGCCGTTTTCAGACTTGCACGTTCAGGACTTACTGCCTCACAGACATCCCTTTCTGTTCGTCGACAAAGTACTCTCACTACAGCCTGACCACCGGGTGGAAGGCACATTCCGTGTCAAAGATGACCACCCTTTTATCAACCGCACTGGCGCGGTTCCGGTGTTTCCAGCAAGCTTGGTGGTGGAAGCTCTGGGGCAAATTGCAGCGATCTGCATCCGTTATCCCCAAGGGGAAACATCGCCACAATTGCGTCCCCGAGGATTCTTGGCCCGCATTGATCAATGCTCATTCGAACACCCGGTCCATGTTGGGGAAGCTTTGCTTTTGACCGCCAGCCTGGTCAAGCACTTTGCAACACTTTATAAATTTGAGGCAATGGGGTTTGTTGATGATAAGATAGTAGTGAAAGCTGTCTTGACCCTCTACCTGGAGTTCTAGGATATGGTGGACCCCATCGGCGCATCACCCCAAAGATTTTGTGGACTGATTCCTGCTTACAATGTTGCTCGTACGATCTCCCAGGTGGTGCAGCAGACGCGACAACACCTACCAGTGGTTCTCGTGGTCGATGACGGTTCCCAGGATGAAACTGCACACTTGGCCAGGGAAAGCGGCGCTACGGTCCTTAGAATTCCCAAGAACCAGGGAAAAGGGTGGGCCCTGCGCTGTGGCTTCAAACACTTACTAAAGGAACCATGGGAGGGCATTATTACCCTGGACGGGGACTTGCAGCACGATCCGGCCGAGATCCCCAAGCTTATCGAGGAGTACGACAAGACAAAACCTAACATCGTTATCGGCTCTAGGATGGCGGAGGCAGAGAAGATACCCGTGATTCGTTATTGGACCAATAGGGTCGGCGTTTTCTTCATATCGTGGGCGGCTGGACAACCCCTGGCGGACACCCAAAGTGGCTTCAGGCTCTACCGCAGAGAGGTGCTTGAATCGATTCCACTCTGGACCAGCCGTTACGATACCGAGTCAGAAATCTTGATCAAGGCCGGCATGCGTGGAATGAAGATTACCTGTGTGCCGATAAAGACTATTTATTATGAGGATGAGCTAAGCTGTTCTTCTTTCAGACCAGTCCCGGACACGACTCTTATCTGCATGGTATTCTTGAAAAGCCTTTTCTGGCGAAGAGGATGGTATTTAAGAAATTTTGAGATCTGAGATCTGGAGGTATGCAGATACTCGGAGTGCGGATGCAGTGGTGGAGCATAAGGCTGTTCACAAACGGTTATTGCAGAAGTTCGAAATGCACTCAATCGTCATACCGGACGAGGCGAAGCCGAGATCGGGTGTCCAGGAGCCGGCAGATACACTGGAAGCCGGAAACGCTGCGCGCCTTCCGGAATGACGGGATCAGTGCTTGAATCTACAAGTCCTGAAGCCTCTGGCAAGGATAGGGTGAATGAGTCGTTTGATGTAATAGTTACCGGCATGGGTATTGTCTGTGCCATCGGGGAGGACAAGGACTCATTCTGGCATGCTCTCAGTAAAGCTCAATGTGGGATCGGCCCGGTCGACCTTTTTGATGTTTCAGGCTACCGTAGTCGTATCGGTGGACAGGTAAAGAACGTTGATTTCTTCACCAGGCTCTCTGCCCGCGAATGTCGTCGGCTGGGTCGCTGTGATATGCTGGGTCTTTGGGCTGCCCATGAAGCCTTGACAGAAGCGAAAATAATGGAGCAAGACCTTCCCCCAGAGCGCATTGCTGTTGTTATGGGTGCGGGTGCGGGCGGAGTTTTTGAGGCAGAGCGATACCGCCGTCAACTCTATGAGGGAGAGTTGCGTCTTCGGCCCTCGCTGCTTATGCCTTTCCCGGCTTGCAACCTTACGGATGCCATTGCCAATTTGTACGGCTTCCGCGGGCCTCGGTCCACCATTGCTACAGCTTGCTCTTCCAGTGCCACCGCTATCGGCTATGGCGCAGATCTCATTCGTTCAGGCAAGGCAGATGTGGTGATTGTCGGGGGTGCTGAGTCTCTTTCGGAGCTGACCTTTTCCGGATTCAATGCGCTCCGCTCAGTGGATCGCTCCACCTGCCGACCTTTCGATAAACATCGGGAAGGATTGGTGTTGGGCGAGAGTGGCAGCATTATGGTGCTGGAGTCTCGGCGACTTGCGGAGGCTCATGGGATACCTGGTTATGCTCGGGTGCTGGGATATGGCATTAGCGCCGACGCTTACCATATTACATCTCCAGATCCTCAGGGGAAAGGAGCGGAGAGAAGCATGGCCAATGCGCTTGAGAGTGCTGCGGTACCTCCAGGGGCAGTAGATTATATCAACGCCCACGGCACAGGGACGCCGATCAATGATAGAGTGGAAACCATAGCTATCAAGCGGTTTTTCGGCAAGAAATCCGAGTCGATCCCGGTAAGCTCTGTCAAGTCAGCCCTTGGGCACTGTCTTGGGGCAGCCGGGGCAGTGGAGGCTATTGCTACCATCCTGGCCCTCTATCATGGAATGCTACCTCCAACATTGAACTACCAGGAACCAGATCCTGATTGTGACCTGGATTATGTGCCGAACGAGGCCAGAGTTGCTGATATTCAGGTGGCACTTTCCAACTCTTTTGCCTTCGGCGGCAACAATACCACGCTGGTATTCAGGAAGATGGATACATAAGTTTTCACGGTAAGGGGAGACGTGGCCAAGATACCCGTTAACATAACCGGCATAGGCATGTTGAACGCTCTGGGTATCGACAGGTCGACCTATTGGCACCAACTGCTTAAAGCTACCCCGGGCATAGCACCAATTCAAGGGTTTGATACCGACAAGTACGCCAGTAATCTCGGGGCGGAGATACAAGGTTTCAAGGCAAAGGACTTTATGTCCCCACGTTTTTACCGCAGGCTGAGTCGGTTGTCCCGCCTGGCTGTGGCCGCCAGTATTGAGGCCATCAAGGATAGCGGCCTGGAGATATCGGACCAGAATCGTCATCGGATCGGGGTAGTCTTTGGCACCGCTTTTGGCAGCACGAACCAGACGGATGCATTTTTCGTGAGCCTTTTGGATCATGGTCCGCAGGCGGCTGAGCCCATACTCTTTCCTGATACGGTTCCCAATGCACCGACCAGTCATGTGGCCATGTATCACCGGCTGCAAGGTCCCAATAGCACCTTTTGCCAAAATCATCTGTCTGGCGAATGTGCCCTGGCCTACGGCCTCTCCTTGCTGGAGCAGGATCAGGCGGACGTTGTGGTGGTAGGGGGCGTGGACGAACTATCCAGCATCCTGTTTCACAGTCTTGATTCAGTTCGAGCCTTGAAACCCATCCACCGGCAAAGACCGCTCCAGACCAGCCACTTTCCCACAGGTAAAGGGTTTATCCCTGGTGAGGGGGCCACCTGTATAGTGTTGGAGCGGGCCGACTTGCCAACAAGGCAACAGCGAAATATTTACGGAAGCGTTCTGTCTTTGCAACTCACCAGCGGAGTCAGCAACCAGGGTCACTATGAGGTCGATGGCAAGGCGATGGCCGATGGCTTGCGGGCCGCGCTAAAGGAAGCCAAGATTGAAGCGAAAGAGATTGGTATAATAGGGTTGGCGGCAAATGGGGTTGACGAACTTGAAAGAGGAGAAGCTCTGGCCCTGGAAGAGGTATTTGGTCCCCAGTGGCAGCAGATCCCTCGCCTTCCCCTCCGATATTTCGTGGGGGAATTCGGCAGTGCAGGTCTGCTCACAGCGGCCACTATTCTGCTTTCTTTGGCCGAAGGTACTATGCCGCCGACCGTGCAAGGACCTGAGCTTACCGGTCCGGCCGGAAAATCTCAAAGATTCGCTCCAGTGAAAAAGGAGCCTCTTGCCGCCGGGATAGCTATTGGTTCTACTTTTGGGGGAGGAAGTGCTTGCGTTGTCTTTGGGAGGCAGCAGGGCAAATAGAAAGCTCTAATGTGTAATCTCGAAAATCCGAAATTCGAATATCGAAATCCGAAACAATGTTCAAATTCTCAAAATTCAAATGACCCAAGCTGTCAAGATTCAGTTAGCACTGTTTCGAACATTGGAGCATTCGTATTTTGAATTTGTTTCGTGCTTCGTGCTTCGTATTTCGAATTTGAATAAACACTGTAGGTTGAAACTCCCTTTGTCTCATGATGGAATATAAGTATCAGGTATCCAGTGTAGGATTTAGATAGAGCGATGCGTATTCTCTTGATTTCACCAAATACAGAAATGCTTCCTGATCCGGTCTTTCCCCTGGGGCTGGCGTTTTTAAGTGGTGCGCTCGAGCAAAGCTCTCACCAGCATGAAATACTGGATCTCTGTTTCACAGAGGACTATGGGGAAGCTCTGGATCAGTCCGTGGCCGGTTTTGGTCCCGAGATAGTTGGACTCTCCCTACGCAATGTGGATAACGTTGCCTATCCCAATACCCATTCCTACCTGCCTTTCTATAGGAAGGTCGTTTCACATCTGAGGAAAATCACCTCCGCCCCCATAGTCCTGGGAGGCTCTGGATTCAGCCTGATGCCGTGGCTTATGTTAGAAAACCTTCAGGCGGATTACGGTATTGTGGGTGAGGCGGAGGTTACTCTCATTCACTTCCTTGATCACATGGAGCGAGGCCAGGTTCCTGATCAACTGGCCGGCGTTGTTTCTGCCGGCTTCAGCAGAGGGTCACAACTGATACCACCAAAGCGGTTTCCTTCTCAGGATTTTCTTATGCCCTGGAGGGATAAGCTAGCCAATGAAGAGTATCTTCGTTTTGGAGGGATGGGCAACGTCCAGACAAAAAGGGGATGTGGTTTCTCATGTGTCTACTGTACATATCATTTGATCGAGGGTCGTGAGGTTCGGTTGCGACCACCCAAACAAGTGGGGGAGGAAATCCAGCAGCTTAGTGATCAGGGCGTGGATACTTTTTTCATTGTTGACAATGTATTCAATTTCCCGCCGCATCATGCCAAGTCCATATGCAGGGAGATATTGCAGCGCAATTTGCAGGTGAACTGGAGCTGTTATCTGCATCCCCAGTTTGTAACAGAGTCTTTGCTGCACCTAATGAAAGAGGCCGGCTGCACTGGTGTTGAATTTGGCACCGATGCTGGCTCCGATCGCCTTCTCAAGTTACTGGGAAAGCCATTTAATACAGAGGAGGTGCGGCGAGCTTCGGAACTTTGCCACAAGGTCGGGCTGTCTTTCTGTCATTCGCTGGTTTTTGGTGGTCCGGGTGAAAGCAGAGAGACCATTCGAGATACCTTGGCTCTGATGGGGGAGGTGTCACCAACAGCGGTAATTGCCATGGTGGGCATCCGACTGTTTCCAGGTACCAGACTGGCGGAGTTAGCATCTTCCGGGGATCTCATTATCACAGATGAGACCATGCTTGAGCCTACCTTTTATTTAGAGGAGCCAGTTCGCCCCTTCGTTCTTGATGTGATGTATAAGCACGTGGAAGAGAACAGGAACTGGATTCTGCCTGGCTCAAATGTGAATATTGATAGAAGACTGCAAGAAAAACTGCGACGCTTCGGCCTCAAGGGTCCACTGTGGGAACACATGCAGATTAGGAGAAAGTAGGTTGTCCGTTGTCAGTAGTCCGTGGTCCGTTGTAAGGGACGCATAGCGAATAGAGCAGAGCGAATGACCTGATGCTTACGACACGCTATGCGCTCTGCGGCGAACGGAGTGAGCCCAGCTTGCGATAAGAGGATGTGCGGAATGAATCTCCTCACCGTAGATCTCGAGGACTGGTTCCATATATGTGAGGTGGAGCATCTGCTTCCCAGAAAAAGTTGGGACAGGTTGCCATCAACGGTGGTTGCCGATACCGAGAAGCTACTGAGCTTGTTAGATCAGTGGGGCATCAGAGCCACCTTTTTCGTCCTCGGCTATGTGGCCGAGAAGCATCCAGAGCTCATTAGCTTAATTTATGAGATGGGACATGAAATCAGTTATCACGGCTGGGATCACGAACTGATCTACAATTTGGCCCCAGATGATTTTCGTCAGATTCTGCGCAGAGGGATCAGATGCATAGAAAACCTTGTTGGCAGAAGACCTGTCGGTTTTCGGGCGCCCCAATGGTCCATAAACGACCGCAGCACTTGGGCTTTGGAGATTCTGGTCGAAGAGGGGTTTGTTTATGATTCCAGCATGGCTCCTTTAAAAATTGTTGGCAATGAGGCCTATCCTCGCAATCCATGGAAGTTAAGCACATCAGCCGGGCACATCTGGGAACTGCCGCCCTTTACTTTAAAGACACCTTTCGGCCACTATCCTGCAGGGGGTAGTTGGGGTTTAAGATGCTTGCCTTATCCGATGCTCAAGCATAGAGTACAGAAGCTCAATGAAAGACACATGCCGGCTCTTTTCCATTTTCATCCCAGAGAGTTCGGTCAGAAACGAACTGTAAAAGGTCTTCCCTTTGGGAAAAAATTCGCTCTATACACTCGCATTTGGGCCGCTGAATCTCAGCTGCGGAGACTGTCGGCAGACTTTCAGTTTACTTCAGTGGTACGATACCTTGATAGCCGATAAAGACAACAAGCCACCTGCAAAAACCGGAATACGATCAAACAACAGAGGTGGGGTTAGATCGGGTGGCAAGACGATTGCAACCGCATGAAAGGGACACTGATGGCCGTGGATGATAAACTCAGAAAGCTGCGCAATGTTATTCCTTTCCGGCAGGTTTATAAGCATCTGACCGGCTTATGGGTGGCCTTACTTTTGTTGGCTTTTTTTGGCTGTGTTCAGACTACCGAGTTGAAAGAGAGGGATCAGGGAAAGGTTGATAAGGCTACTCTGCTTGTAGAATTGGGAAAAGCTCATTTTGAGGCCAAACAGTATGAGGAGGCCAGGAAAGTACTGAAAGAAGCGATCAAAATAGACCGCTCGAATGTGGAAGCTTATAGATGGCTCGTATTAACCGTCCGGGAAATGGTCACCAAAGGATATGATGAGAAAATCTATGAGAATACTCGCTATCGCAGAAACCTTGTAAAGGAAGGGTATAAAGCATTAGACAAGGCTATTCGTCTTGCGCCAGAGGATGGTGAACTCCGACTTATGAGAGGAATTGATGGAGTGAAAGTCCCTTTCTTCGCCCGTAGGCTTGGGCAGGCGATGGATGATCTGAATAGGGTTCTGATGAGTGATGTTTCTGATTCTACTGAGGCGGAAGCGTTGTATTGGCTTGGGAAAGCATACGAGAAAAAGGCTATGAGCTATTGGATTAAGGTAGTGCGCAAAGATCCAAACTCCGAAGCAGCTAAGGCAATTTTTGATAGAATGAGGCCTGCGCTAAGACGATTCGAGCTTTCCCAATATCAGCCTCCTATTTTAGCAATAGATTTCATGTTAGGATTCCCAGATGAAATAGAGCCACAGACTGCGGTGTGGATTGAAGATAGAGAAGGCAATTTTGTAAAAACCATCTATGTCTCTGGGTTCAGTGGACATGTTAAAGAAAAACAGGTTAGGCTCCCCAAATGGGCGAATTCATCGAAATTTGTTGATGTAGATGCGGTAACTGGTGCAAGCATAAATTTAGGACAGCATGTTTATGTTTGGGATTTGAAGGATAATTCGGACAGAACAGTGGAACCAGGGGAATATGTCGTAAAAGTGGAGGTGAAGCATTGGCCAAGCATGCAATATCAATTAGTCTCGGCTGCTGTCAACTTGGGAGAGAAAGCAGATAGAACAGTGGTCGAAGAAGGGAATATTATACCATATTTGAAAGTTACTTATTTCCCTGTAAGAGGGAGGTAGGTGTCTCGCATGTACGGGCACAAAATTGTTTCCTTTTTTTGCGATGTCAACTCAGTAAGGAGCAGGAGTTGAGCATAGTTACCTTGCCTCGAATAACAAACTCGTATTGCACTCCATCGAATCGTCGAATTTATTCAGACTGATCTCCTTTTCGTTGACCAGTAGGTAAAATACCGGATAATCGGTCCAGGCTCCGGTGTTTATGTACCGTACGCCCTGGAAGACCCTATCTTCTGGATGATGGGCATGACCGCAGGTGATGGCTTCAAACCCATTTTTTTCTGGCGAATCTTACTGCATCACGCATGAGTTTCCAGCGATAGAGCCTATAGAGTGGCTCAACTCTTTTCGCCAATCGGGCTACGTTCACTGGTTTTAAACCCGCCCTTTATTCTCATTAACTGTATTGACTTGAACGGTCTGATCAAAAGGTGGATCAGAGGTTTGGCTTTGTCTAGTTCGTTGCCATGGGTGATGATTAATCGGTTACTGATAGTGTGGCTGCGTGCAAAAAGGATTTCGCCACGGTCTCGCATCACAGAGCAGTTGTCGTGATTGCCTCGGATCCAAACTACCTTTCTCAGATAAGATTGCCGTCTGATGAGTTCGAGTGTCCGCAGATTTTGCGCTGGTAGATTCGGGTAGGAGCTGTCGATAATGTCACCGTTGAGAATAAGATCATACCCTGCGGGAAGGCTTCCGATGAAACGGTCTATCAGATCAGAATGTGAGTGGATGGATTCCAGGTGTAAGTCACTAATTACTATTGCATTCATATGGAGTAATCGGTCACGGGTTAGCTCCTTGCCCTACTTCGTCTTGTCCTTGAATGTGACACAGGCAAAATAAGCAAGGTGATCAGATGGTTCTCTGTGTTCTTCTGCTGTCAGTCCAACATCCAGCACCGTGAAATAATCGGGATCGACAAAGATGTAATCAATTCGTTTAGAGCCAAATCTAAAGGTCCCTCTTTGCTTGGCCTCACGTGAACCCTTGGTATCCACAGCCTCGCACGTATCAATTAATTCAGTTCTAATGGGGGCCAGGCCATCCTCAGGGTCTATGAGGTTTAGATCACCTATCAATAGAGCCGGCCCGCTGATATCTCCTAATATTCTCATAGTCTCTTTAACCTGTTTATCGTAATCACCCAAAGCATAATGTACATTTACAACCGTAATGGATGAATTATTTAAATCAATGGTGCACACAAGACCCTACTCTCGGCTTCTTGTCGTCGTAATGTATGACTTCTTGCTGATATTCGAGCGATAGTGAATCTGGATAGTACTGCCAGCCCCCACTCGAGACGAGAATCTCCGTGAGACACATATACATAATTGAAGCCGAGAGCGTCCGCCAGGGATTTGGCCTGAGCTGAACCTCTCACTTCCTGCAAACCGATGATATCTGGATCGACAGATTTGATTGCCAAAGCAATTTTTTCCAGTTTTTCTCCAGAACTATCAGGTACTTCACCGGCATCAAGAGATTTTCTCTTCCTGCTCCCACCCTGATATTATACGTCATGAGAGTGAGACATGAATCCTTCCTTATGACTTTCACAATTTCAGGTTGTCTTACTTTTTGCGGGGGTGTGCATGCGGCTATGCTAGAGGTGATTATGACGAAGAATACAAGCAGTAGAATATTCTTGGGTCTCACAGTGACACCGCTCGTGGTAATAGCTTCTGGATTAGACCGGGTGTTGGAATTTCCGGCGGATAGAGAACCGCAAGAAGTCCTTTATGGCCGAGAAAGAGCGAACATAGAATGAGATATAGAAGCGAAGGAGGATGAGTTGAAGTCGTAATGGTTTAAAATGCTTCAATCTGATGACAGAGTGAATACCATCATATTTTCGCCAGTCGAAACTGATGATCTTGTCTTTTACCTGTTCGAATAACTCCGTTCCTGGATAGGGAGTCAGGATCGAAAAGGAAACAGTATTCGGGTTCAGAGATTTGGCAAATCGCAGTGTATCTTCAACCATCCCTTTGTCTTCGTTTAGTTGTCCAATAATGAAGCTAGCAGTCATTTCGATCTTGTTGTTTTTCAGAATAGAGATTGCTTGGCGTGATATGTCTGGGCTGATCCTCTTCTTATATGAGTCGAGAGTCTCTTGATTACCACTCTCAATGCCAATGTAAGTGGAGCGGCAACCAGCTTTGTACATCAATGAGACCATTTCTGGATTATTGACGATGGTGTCCGCACGAGTAAAGCACCACCAGTGGATGTCCCAGCCGCGCTTCAGAATCTCTTCGCAGATGTTGATTACTCTCTTGGGATCCAAAGTGAAGTTGTCGTCCACAAAAGCAACTGCCGGATAACCGTAGGTATCTTTGACAAGCTGCACTTCTTCAATGATTGATTCTACCGACCTGGATCTCCATGATGTACCTGCCAGTCTCGAAGAGGCGCAAAAAGAGCACTGATACGGACAACCTCTGGTGGTTAGAATTGAGGTGATACTCCGAACCCCCATCTTGGAAGTTCGATACTTGTCCATGTCCAGCAAATGTCTGGTCGGGAAAGGGAGATTGTCGAGATCTTCAGAATATATGCGGTCATCGTTATGTATTATTTGATTGTCACAGAGGTAAGATAATCCCTCTTATTTGTCCTAAATCACTCCCCTGCTTTGAGCGCGTTGAGGAGCTCCAACATGGTGTACTCGCCTTCACCCCTGACAACAAAATCGGCAGAACCGTTTCCCAATATTTCTTCTGCCATAAAGGTTGCATGTGGACCACCAACAACGACCTTCGCTCCTTTGGCTCTCAGCATACGACCGTATTTAATGCCTTTGTAGTAGCGTGTGGTGTCAAATGTGATTCCAACTATATCCCAGTAGCGGTCTGTAATTGAGCGTTCATTTTGGCGGGCATTGAGGTCAACAATAGTGACATCGTAATCGTTAGCTTCCAATATAGCAGCAATATATGCCAAACCAAGCGGCGGAAGGAGAAAATCAAACGTACGCCAGACATCAAAGTAAGGAGGATTAACGAGTAGTACTTTCACTTTAGTATCTCTCCGGTGAAACTAGCCCGCATTATTCACGAAACGATGTCGCCAGACCGCAAAGATGGATATCTGACCTTTGTAAAGATATTCTTCTCTATTCTTCCATAGGCACACCATCCTCCGGTCTCAGATACTTCACATGCTTCGTGCCCGCAATCTCGGTGTGGAATTTCTGAATGTATTTAATTATCTTCGGATGAGCTTTGGCTTCAACAGGAGCAATTGCTGCGGGGTCTGGTGCGTAGTTGGGCAGGGTCTTTTGCCAGGTGAGCGCATCTGACCATAATTCATGGTGCGGGTTGACGGGAACCTGATGGATTCTTGCTCGCCACCACCCCATTCTGATACGTAACACAATGTAGTAAACTCTACCAGGTAGTAGTTCTGCTTCAACCGGAGATTTGTACTCTGACCAAGAGATGAACAGGTGCTTTCCAGGATCACACTCATATTGAAATACCATCTTGCCAGTGGCAATACCTATCAGCTTATCATTATCCCATACTGTAACCTGAACTCCCTTTCCAAATGAAGATGGTCTGATGAAATTAACTATCGCCTTACCCTCACTTGGCTTCTGCATGGGCTCTTGCTGAATCATATGCCTCGGAGCACAAGAGACGACAAACAAAATCAGCACAACCACTGCAATACCTTGACAGAGTCTTCTCATTTTTCCCTCCTCTCGTTTTACGCCCGTATACACTTCTTTCAATCCTGTCTTGCGCCGGTCTTCACCACCCAGGATGCCTCGTAGAAGCCAGTGCTGCCCGAGGTCATACCCCCGCCTGGTCGCGCAACCGGCTGGATACTACGCACCCGGAAGGCCAGGTCATCATTGCTCCCCCGGTATTCTTGTAATCCAGCTGCCAGAGGCGCCATGGGGATGTCTCCCATGGGAGTCTCACTGGCATAGACCACGATGCGCTCCTGTCCGTAAGGTGGAGTCACTTGCAGGCTGAAACGATCTCCGGGCCCAGGGATCTGATAGCGCTGACCACCGCGGAAATGATTCGTCTGGCGATAACCATTGGGGAGCAGCTGGATGACCTTTTCATTAGAGCCTATATTTACAATACGGGCGTAGAAGTCCCGATTGCCTTCCATATAGATGGTGATATATTCGCCGTCGCTATAGGATTTCTTATCGGTCCAGACCTTCACAGTGAGCGGGGCCTCTGGACTCATGAGTGCCTTCTTCTGCGCCGGTGCAGTAAGCGGTTTCAGAACGTAGGTGACCTCGGCCTTGATCCAAACATGGTATCTACTGTTGTTCTCAATGCCAAAATCCTTCTGCTCCAATACTTTGACCACACCCTCGGCGCCGCTCTCGATGAGGTCGTATTGAAGCTGGAAATTCTCCACTTTGGTCTGGGATTTGATATGGGACTCGGCATTCTCAAGAGCCTGACGGCGGGCATTGGCAAAGGCCTCCCGGCGAACGTCGCGGATACTCTTTTCTTCAGAGAGCTGCACGTAGCCGTCCACCTCAACGATATTGGAACGTTGTTCCTGGTCGGGGGTAACCTGGATGGCCTGCTCGCTAGCTGCTGGTAGAAAAGAAGGGAG
>PVMK01123181.1_pt1 | contig 13319 bp, 13 predicted proteins | sample 1853481 | NCBI WGS metagenome assembly PVMK01 (sample SAMN08533507, study PRJNA380276) | Marine sediment metagenome, whole genome shotgun sequencing project.
CACCAAGTCGCTGGCAACCTTGACCGGTGGTTCCGGTGCCGCCGCGGTCTTGCTGACTGATGGTTCATTCACCCCTGCACGTCGGCCCAAGCTGCTCGGCGGCATCAACCTGGCTGAGCCACAGCATCACAGCCTCTGTCGTTGGGGCATCACATCCGATGATCCGGAAAACCATGTTCCCTACATGCAGACCGATGCTGTCGCTGTTATGAAGTATGGCATCGAGTTGGGTAGGAGGACCTGGGATGCTTTCTCCAAGGAACTTGATCTCACCACCGACCGGATTGACAAGGTTATCTGCCATCAGGTTGGTGAGGCTCATCAGAAATTGATCCTGCAAACGATCGGCATCTCTGCCGACAAGGATTTCTCTTCGTACGAATTCCTCGGCAACATGGGTACGGTTTCTTTGCCGGTGACTGCGGCGATAGCCAATGAACGTGATTTTTTGTTGCCTGGTGATGTCGTTGGTTTCGTTGGTATTGGCAGCGGCCTCAATTGTTTGATGTTGGGTATTCAGTGGTAAGATAGCGGACCGCTAATCTTGTTCTTACAACCAAAACAAAGATTTTGCCACAGAGACACAAAGACACAGAGAACCCCAAAAAACTTATAAAAAGTCAGTCTTTTCTCTGTGTCTCCGTGCCTTCGTGGCTATTTTTTCTGCGAGTGCTTACATGAGTGATCTCTACCCCTTTGAAAATAATTTTCTTGAGCTGAACGGTCTGCAATACCATTACCTCGACGAGGGTCAGGGCGACCCGGTAGTTATGGTGCACGGCAACCCGAGCTGGTCTTTTTATTACCGTAACCTGGCCAAGACGTTGCGTGATCGTTATCGCGTTATCGTTCCAGATCATATCGGTTGTGGCTTGTCTGAAAAGCCTGGCGATGAGGATTATTCTTACACGTTAAAGCAACGGGTCGATGATCTCGATGCTTTGCTTGAAAAGCTGGAGATTCGCGAGCGGATCACTCTGGTAGTACACGACTGGGGTGGCATGATCGGCATGGCTTACGCTTCCCGACATCCGGAGCGGATTGCTCGTCTGGTAATCCTCAACACCGGAGCATTCCATCTGCCTCCTGGTAAGAAATTCCCGCTGGCGCTGAAAATCTGCCGTGATACGGCGATCGGTGCTTTTCTGGTGCAAAAGCTGAACATGTTTGCCCTGATGGCTGCCCGGGTCGGCTGCAAGCGCAACCCGATGTCAGAAACGCTGCGTGGCGCCTACTGTGCGCCCTACGATACGGTGACGGATCGTATTGCCACCCTGCGTTTTGTCCAGGATATCCCGCTTAAGCCGGAAGACCCCGGTTATGATCTGATCAGCGAAATTGAGGATGGACTGGAGCGGTTCGCGGATCTGCCGATGACGATCTGCTGGGGGATGAAGGACTTCGTTTTTGACAAGCATTTCCTTAAAGAATGGCAGCGTCGTTTCCCGAATGCGGAGGTTCACGCTTTTGCTGACTGTGGCCATTACATTCTTGAAGACGCCAGCGACGAAGTGATCCCGATTATCGAGAAGTTTCTGGAGGAACATCCCATCGCCGGGGCTCTTGATGAGTCAGGCGACATCCCTCCTGACAAGCAAGCGTAATGAGTCAGACTGTCTTTGCTAACGTCGCTGCGCATCTCCCCGAGATGGCCCGCCTGCAGCCGGATACACCGGCAATCTTTATTCCCCAAGGTCTTGATAGTCAGCAACAGACAAGCTACACGCAATATACCTTTGCCGAACTCGATCAGGAGAGCAGCCGTATGGCCTCTGCCCTCGAGTCGATCGGTATCAGCCGTGGTGTCCGTACTGTCCTCATGGTGCCGCCGCCCGGCTTCGAGTTCTTCTCCCTGACTTTTGCACTTTTCAAGATTGGCGCCGTACCGGTTCTGGTCGATCCCGGCATGGGCGTCAAGAACCTGAAAACCTGTCTCGCCGAAGCACAACCAGAAGCTTTTATCGGTATTCCCAAAGCTCATCTGGCTCGCGTCCTGCTCGGCTGGGGAAAGCCGACAGTCAAAACTATGCTGACCGTTGGCCGACGACTCTTCTGGGGCGGTTCAACCCTTGAGAAAATTCTGGTCAAAGTTCCCAAGGACCAGCAATACGTAACAGCAGAGACATCTGACGACGAAACCGCTGCGATCCTATTTACCAGCGGCAGCACCGGCGTGCCGAAAGGTGCGATCTACAGCCACGGCAACTTTTCCGCTCAGGTGGATCTGATGCGTCAGGTCTACGACATTCGTCCCGGTGAAATCGATCTGCCGACCTTTCCGCTCTTTGCTCTCTTTGCACCAGCCTTGGGGATGACATCGGTCGTCCCGGAGATGGACTTTACCCGACCAGCCGATGTTGACCCGGTCAAAATTATTGCCGCCATTGAAAAATTTCAGATCACCACCATGTTCGGTTCTCCGGCTCTGATCAACCGGGTGGGTCGTTATGGTGAGGCTCAGGGTGTCAAGTTGCCGAGTCTGAAACGGGCGATTTCTGCCGGGGCTCCGGTTCCGGCTGCCGTGCTTGAGCGTTTTACCAAAATGCTCTCGCCAGAAGCCCAGGTCTTTACCCCCTATGGTGCGACCGAAGCGCTACCCGTTTGCTCGATTGGCAGTACCGAAATCCTCAGCGATACCCGCCATGCGACTGACCAGGGGCGCGGTGTTTGTGTCGGTAAGCCGGTACCGGGAATTGAACTGGAAATTATTGCTATTTTTGATCAGCCGATTGCGACTTGGGACGAAAGCTTGACGCTTGGCACCGATGAGATCGGTGAGATTGTTGTCAAGGGACCTCAGGTGACGCAAGGTTATTTCAATCGTGCAGAATCAACTGCCCTTGGCAAAATTGCAGATCCAGATCATGGCGGTTTCTACCATCGTATGGGCGATCTCGGTTATCGTGACGAGCAGGGTCGGATCTGGTTTTGTGGGCGTAAGGCGCATCGCGTTGAAACAGCAGAAGAAACGCTTTTTACCATCCCCTGTGAAGCCGTTTTCAATACTCACCAGGCTGTTTTTAGAACCGCCCTGGTTGGTATTGGCGAGTCGGGGCAACAACGGCCTGTACTTTGTGTGGAGTTGGAAAAAGGTGCAGACACCTCAGCCCTAGCAAAAGTCCATCAGGAATTACTTGCTATAGGTGCCGAGCATGAGGTCACCTGTAACATCAAGACCTTCCTTTTTCATCCGGAATTTCCTGTTGATATTCGTCACAATGCCAAAATCTTTCGTGAAAAACTGGCACTCTGGGCTACGGAGAAGTTGGCATGAAGGCATTGGTGACCGGCGGTGGAGGATTCCTCGGCAAGGCGATCATCAAGCTGCTTCGTCAGCGCGGTGACGAAGTACGCTCATTCTCGCGCAATCCGCATCCAGCGTTGACCGAGCTTGGAGTTGAGCATTGCCGTGGTGAACTGGGTGATGCCGAGGCTGTTAAAGATGCTGCCGAAGGCTGTGATATCGTTTTTCATGTTGCTGCCAAAGCCGGGGTGTGGGGCCCCTACGAGGAGTTCTACCGGGCCAATGTCTCAGGTACTAAGCATGTCATCGACGCTTGTCGTCATCACGGCATCAAGCGTCTGGTGCATACCAGTTCACCAAGCGTAGTCTTTGACGGAACCGATATGGAAGGTGTTGATGAGTCGGTCCCGTATCCGGAGCATTTCGAAGCTTTTTATCCACAGACCAAGGCCGAGGCTGAGAAGTTGGTTTTGCAAGCTAATGATGGTGAGCTGGCGACAGTTGCTTTACGTCCGCACCTGATCTGGGGTCCGGAAGATAATCATCTGGTGCCGCGTATTCTTGAGCGTGGCGCCAAGGGTGCTTTGCGTAAACTCGGTACCCGCGAATGCCTCGCTGATACCATCTATATTGATAACGCTGCGCTTGCCCATGTGCAGGCTGCCGATCATCTTGAGATTGGTTCCGCTGTGGCTGGTAAAGCCTACTTTCTCTCTCAGGGGGAACCGCTGCCGATCTGGGAGGTGGTCAACCGTATCCTCGATGCCGGTGGTCTACCGCCGGTGACTCGTACCATTTCGCCTGCGCTGGCCTACAAGCTTGGTGCTCTTCTGGAGAAAATCTATACCCTCTTCAACCTTAAAGGTGAGCCGCGTATGACGCGCTTTGTAGCCAAGGAGTTGTCTACCTCTCACTGGTTTGATCTCAGTGCTGCGCGTAAGGACTTTGGTTATCAGCCGGAGGTTTCTTTTGATGAGGGGATGGAGCGGTTGCGTGAGTGGTTGGCGAAGAGTTGATCATGGGTGAGTGGATGCCCCGTGGCTCTATTGTTTTTCAAAAGAGAGCCGGTGAAAGCTTCCAATCCTTTTGATTGTATAAGCATCCAACCCTGCCTCTTGAGCATGTGCTGACCATTGGGTGACAGCTTCCACGATTTCAGAGACAATTTCCAATGAATCTTTAATACCTGTCGACTCTCCCACCTGCACAAAATCTTTCAATGTGAAGGCATCTCTCTTGCCATTAATGCTCATTTGATGACTGTTGGTCCACACTCCCTTGGGGTTGTGAGCATATGTAACATCAAAGGCTGGTGAAAGGCTCCACTTGCCAGACTTGTCCATCAGAAATCCAAAGTTTTTGTGTGGTCGTCCTGGTTTCTCGACACTACATTGAAAATCATTCTACGGAATTGTTGAACGGCTTCTGCCTTGGATATTTTTAGCTTTCGCATAACAGCCACGCCATTGAAACGTTAAACAAGGTGTGTCAGTACCGAGGTGAGTAGGACACGCACAATGGCGATGTAAGTGGATAATTTATTCTGTGATGATTGTGGACTAGAGCTCTATGGTGACGTTTGCCCAAACTGTTCATATCGGCAAGAAGTTGAAGACGAACAAGAGCACAAAGAAGCGTTGTTGAGTAAAGAGGAGCAGAAAATTAGCCGCAATGAATTTGCGCAAAGTTGCAAGGAAACGTTAGTACCTGCGGCAATGATAGCGCTGGTTGCTGGTTTTTTGGCTGCGGGTATCATCTTTCCCATCGCTGAGAAGGGGGGTCTTGGATTCCATTATTTGGGTGCAATTGTGATCGGATTCTTGGTTTCCTTTGTAGTTTTTTGTCTGGCTTGGCTTTTTTCTACCATGATCGTTGTTGCTAATAATGAAGACAATAAACCCAAGTTAAACGCTCCGGAATAGATACTAAGTGTCTTACTCACCACGCCCCAGACACACCGTAAAGCCACTGATCTTACATCCCATCACAATTATGAAAATGTCTTGTTCACCTCGGTGCTTAGGACCCTTTACGTTTATTGCCTCGAAAGTTGTTCCAGCAGCAGTTCTCAAATTACCTTAGGATACCCAGGACACCCCTATCAACACAGAAGAGCATTACTCTTCAACAAGCGGCACATTCTCCCCAGCTTCCTGCAGAACTGAAGCCTGCAGTTTCTTCCGGCTTTTTACTCCCAGGTCGATAAGTGTTTGTGCTCTGGAAATGAGATTGCCTTTGCCGCTGACCAACTTGTTGTGGGCGCCATCATAGCTCTTCTGAGTATTACTGATCTGATCGCCAATTTTTTCCAGGTCGGCCACGAAGCTGACAAACTTGTCATACAGGCTACCAGCCTTGTCGGCAATCTCAAGAGCATTTTTGTTCTGGTATTCGTAGCGCCAGATATTCTGGATGGTTCGTAAGGTCACCAGCAGAGTTGATGGGCTGACAATCATAATGTTCTGGTCAAAGGCTTTACGGAAAATTTCACTGTCTTTGTCAATCGCCAACATGAAGGCGCTTTCAATCGGTACAAACATCAAGACGAAATCAAGACTTTTAACCCCTGGTAACTCGTCATAGCGCTTCGATTCCAACCCTTTCAGATGAGCGTTGATCGACATCAGATGCTCCTTAACAGCGCGTTCACGTTCCTCCTCCTCTTCGGCTCGTACATACTTTTCATAGGCGACCAGAGAGACCTTTGAATCAATGATGATCTCTTTTTTTTCAGGGAGATGAATAATGACATCGGGTTTGAGTAACTTTCCCGCTGTGTCTCTGTAGCCTCCTTGTGCATCATATTCGAGACCTTTACGTAATCCTGATTCCTCGAGAATTCGCTCAAGAATGATTTCTCCCCAAAGGCCTTGGGTCCTGGTGTCACCTTTGAGAGCTTTGGTCAGGTTCTCGGCGTCTTCACCGATCTTCTTATTTAATTCCTGAAGTCGTTGCACTTCTTTGATCAGCGAGTGTCGTTCTCTGCCCTCTGCGCTGTACACTTCGGTGACCTTTTTTTCAAACGCGGCAATTGTTTCTTTAAATGGTGTCAGAATCGTGTCGAGATTCGCCTTGCTCTGGTTGGCAAATGTCTTGGTCTTCTCTGCAAAGATCTGATTGGCCAGGTTTTCAAATTGGATCTGCAGTTCCTTCTTAGTCTCATTCAGAACCTGCAGATTCTCTTCCGAACGCAGAAACTCGGCCTTCCGTTCAGTCTCCAGTTGCACATTCTTTTTCTCCAGTGCTGTCCCCGCCTGAACCAGGTTTTCCAGCTTGCTGCCCATGGCCTGTAACTCTACATATTGCTGCTGTAGCTGCTCTTCGCGACGGGCTAATCGTTCCTCCAGAATCGCAAGATCGGTCGCGAGGTCATGACGACCAGCTACCCGAGCCGCGTTAATGCGATTTTTAACCAAGAGAATAGCTGGTAAGAATCCCAGTATAAAGCCGATGATCAGGGCGGCAAGAAGCCAGAGCAGGTCAGGTGAAGCAGGCATGGACGACTCCGTAGAATATGGGTGTTGATAGGTGACAAACAAAGATAGCAGCTAAGGAGGATGTAGGACTATCCATGACCCGGCTGCAAATCCGGCTGTTTGGTCCATATCTTAACTCCTTTTCGACCAATAGCTACGGCTATTACTCTCAAATGAGCTAAAATCTGGTCTCAAACTTCCGAATTTTCGCTTCGGGCCGTATAGTCCACAGCCTCCAGAGACAGAGGCTACAAGGGGGGTGTGACAGGATAGTTCAGTGCACGATTTCGGGCAGAAACCTGCATACTCTTTTTAATATTTGAAACAGATGAAATTATAAGTCTGGATCGAGTCAGATTTGGCAGTATTGGCGCAAATCTTCTGAAAAATGTTCTAAGCCAGCTTTGGTCATGCGCGCAGATGTCTGGCATGTTTTGCAGATCTGACGGTTTCCCGGGGCAAAGTCCTGCAGGTTGAGGGGCAGAGACTGCTTGCATTGTGGACATTCAAAACGTATCAGGAGAGTCATGGCTAGTTCCGTTATTGGCAAAAACTAATAATAGGGCGCTAATCATGTCAGAGGTTGAAGTGGATCTGCAAGCAAAAACGTTATTTGTTCGATGATTACAACGAAAAACGGTGTGAGTTGATGGGTTTTCAGCGCTGTTGTAATGCTAATGACAGGGTTTCTACAACGAGATTTCCTGTTTCTGCCACTGTGGAACCGTAGGCCAGAATGCCGTCCTGATGTCCGGTCATAACCAACAGAACCGGCGTTGATTGGTTGTGGACACTGGCGACACGTTGGATTTCTGCTGCCATTTCCGGTGTTCCATAATCAGCTGCCGGGTCAGTACAGGGAAGATTCAGCTGACCGCAGCGATTGAAGATCTCCGGGCTATGGAGGTGCATGACCCAGAGGATCTCCGGGTTGCTTTGGTAGAGAATACCGTGGGAGAGTGCTTCGGATGATGGCTGAATCTGTCCTGATGATTCAAGTTGATTGGCAGCAGGGTTGCACTGGTGAACCGTGGCGTAATGTTCAGGCAAGAGCTTCTGCAAGTGACCGGTCTGGGTGCCGCTGATCAGAAAAGCTGTTCCGTCTTGATCCGACAGGCGTCGGCTCAGGTTGCCGAACCCATAGCCGTCGTAACGTTCTGGATCTTGACCGACCAGTCCGAGCTTTTTGAAAATGGTGCGCCAGGCATTCAGCTCATGCAGTTGCACTGCAGATGGGGATGGACCCTTCTGAAAATCAAGTTGAAATTTGATGACACCTTCGCGGCTTGACTGAGTCATCTCTGTGAAAGCCCTATGATCAATTGGCAAAATCGACAGCAACGACACCCGAGGTGATGGCTTTAACCTGTGCCACGACTTTCTGGTGCTCCGGGTGAACCTGGTAGCGTTGCAGCGCGTCAAGATCCTCAAAGCTCGAGACCAGGCCTAGGTCATAAGAGCGTTCGGAGTGGATGACGTCTGCACCGAAACGAAATTCACGAATCTCTTCAATCGATTGTGGCAGGCCGCCAAGGCCTTCGGCTAGTTGTTGGATTTCAGTCTCGGTTGTTTCCGGTTTGAATTTGAAAAGTACGACGTGAGTAATCATTTTTTTCTCCGTAGCATTAGCAGCCAGTTTATTGATTGTCCGACAGGCTGCTAGTGTTCAATTATTGAGTTGAGATAACTGATCGTTGAGAGTCCAGTAGTCATAGATATAGCCGATGCCAAATAGCCCACCGGTCGCCAGGTAAAGGATGCCGGTCAGCCATTTTCCCATATACATGCGATGCACACCGAAAAGACCGAGAAAAGTAAGCAGGATCCACGCGGTATTGTAGTCAATGGGGCCGGTCGTAAAACGCAGGTCGGCCTGGCGGTCCATGCCAGGAATCAGAAACAGGTCAACCAGCCAGCCAACAAAAAACAGCCCCAGCGTAAAAAAATAAATTGTTCCGGAAATCGGTCGTCCATAGTAGAAGCGGTGCGCACCGGTGAAGCCGAATAGCCAGAGGAGATAGCCAATCACCGGGGTATGGGTGGTCTGCTGCATAGATTTGTAGATATCCTTGTGTCAGCGTGTTGGTATCAGATCAAAGGCATCGAGAATGGTACGGGTTGCCGTGTTGATACGGACAATTTTATCTTCAATCTGAAGAATCTCGGAGCCAACGGGGGGTTGCGGAAGTCGTTGTAAAAGAAGATCAGGAAGTCCCTTGCCCTGCCGGTAGAGCTGGTAGTCGAGACTTTGCCCCGCTGCAATTTTTTTCTGCCAGCCCGGTGGCAAAGCTTTCCCACGTGCCACTTTTTTCTGCAGACCGGGAGGGAGGTTCTTGTGGCTCTGCTGTGATTTCGTTCGCTTTTTACCAAGCAGGTCTGCGCGAATCAGATTACGTTCTGCTGGGCTGAAAGTCTCGATAGCTATCTGTTCTTTTGAGATCTTCTGCGTGGCATGTTTTTTATCTTTTTTTGCTTTGGCATGAACCGGCATGGTTATAGCCAGTGCTATAATAATCAGAATGGCAACGCGTTGCATGATGATCTCTCCATTATCACGATAAGCAAGACTAATATAGGCTTTCTCCCAGTCGCTTCACTCTAATACATTTTTTTGTTTCTGTCACCAATCGCGGAAAGGTGACAGTCTGGTGTTAATGAGGTATATTTACACTCTTCATCGCGGGTGTGTGCCCTTTAAATCCAGGGAGACGACCATGCAGAACCAGTTTGACTTTTCCGGCTATTCTTGGCAAGTCCGCAAGTTTTCCAGGTCTTTGATGTCCTCCGGCAGCAACCTTGCGGAAATCTCCGGCCGCATGCACCTATTAGCTATTGCGACAGAAAGAGATCTTGCCCGCTTTGGTGAATCTCCAGAAACATCACGGGTAGCCTGTGGTCCAGGTTGCGGCGCCTGTTGCGTTCTCAACGTCTCTGTTCTGATCCCTGAAGCGGTCGCCATCACCTGGTTTCTGCAAAGACGTTTCTCAGCAGGTGAACTTGATCTGCTTCAGACCCGTTTACAGGAGCTTGTCACGCGAACTCGTTGGCTGGATGATGAAGAACGCCTTTTCGTGCGAGAGCCCTGTGCCTTTCTGAACGAACAGGGTAGTTGTGTCATTCATACTGTTCGTCCTCTCCTGTGTCGCGCCATTAGCTCAACCGACCCAGATGCTTGTCGTGATGCGATAGCAATGGTGCCATTGGATGGTCCGCCAATGGTGGAGATGAACCTGTTTCAAAAGAGGCTGATCGATACTGTTTACTGCGAGTTGGGTGGGGCGCTCGAGTACCTTGGTCTTGATCATCGACCTAAAAGATTAAGCTCGGCGGTTTTGGCTCTACTTGCTGAGCCTGAAATACTGGCTATATATGTTTCTGGAAAGAAAGTTCCAATCCACTAATGAATCTTTTTAGATTCTTCGTGACTTGATTTACTCTTACCTGCCTGTTCTTTGATCCCCTGAGATACCTTTCCCGAGTCTTTAAGAAAGAGCGTCATTTCTTCCGCACTCATGGCTGACCCAAAGAGACGTCCCTGAACTTCCAGGCAACCACGTTTCCTCAGAAAATCAAGCTGAATTGGATCCTCAACACCGACTGCGGTAACTGCCAGGTTCAAACTGTTTGCCATACTTAATATGGCCTCGGTGATGGCAGCATAGTCAGGGTTGTGGATAATGTCGCGAATAAACTCCTGGGCTATTTTGATACGGTGGATCGGGAAGTGCTTGAGGAACAGCAAAGATGAGTAGCCTGTACCGAAATCGTCGATGGCGAGATTAATCCCGCGAATCTTGAGATCGGTTAACGCCATGATGCTATCTTCGACGTGGCCCATGACCGAGTTCTCGGCAAGTTCAATTTCCAGAGTGTTGGGCTTGATCCCAGTCTCGTTCAAAATTGATTCAATACGATCAATAAAGTTGGCCTGACGGATGTGATGACCAGAGAGATTGACGGACATGCGAAATGACGGCAGCCCAGCGTCCTGCCAGATCTTCGCTTGCTTGCAGGCTGTCCTTAAAACCCACTCGCCAAGTGGAAAAACCAGGCTGCTCTCTTCGGCAACGCTGATGATCTGACTTGGTGGAATCAGCTTGCCGTCACTATCGTACCAGCGCAGTAATGCTTCGACACCGGTGATGCGTCCGGTGAGCAGATTGATTTGAGGCTGGTAGTGCTGCTGCAACTCGCCTCTGCTCAGTGCATGCCGCAAGCGACTCTCAAGGTCGGTCTTAGCCAGGGCCGAAGCGTTCATGTCGGCGGAGAAGAACTGGAGGTTATTGCGGCCGCGGCTTTTAGCAACGTACATGGCGGTATCGGCGCTTTTTAACAGTGCTTCTGGATTGTCACCATCAATGGGGTAGACAGCTACGCCGATACTGGCTGTGGTGAAGAATTCACGGCTACCGATCTGGAAAGGTTGCCCCAGAGTTTCAAGAATCCGTTGGCCCATGATCGAGAAGTTGGGGTCGTGGTTCGGGTCGGCCTGGACAATAACGAATTCATCTCCTCCCAGACGGGCAAAAGTGTCGCCTTCACGAATGAACTTTTTTAAGCGCTGCGCGACAGAGCGCAACACCATGTCACCAACGGCGTGGCCCTGAGTATCATTAATCAGTTTAAAGCGGTCGAGGTCGAAAAAGAAGACCCCCACCTGGCGGTTTTCGCGGCGGGCCAGTGCTATTGATTGCAGAATGCGATCGTTCATCAAGGCCCGATTGGGCAGACCGGTGAGCGTGTCGTAGTACGCCAGTTTTTCGATGCGTTCTTCAGCAGCGCGGTGATTGGTCAGATCGTTGAGGACAGCCAGACTCTCAGTCAGATGCCCGTCAAAATCACACTGGGCCACCTCAGAGAGAGAGATCTCTATTGTCGAACTGTTCGCCATCCGCAATTGATAGTTGATATCTCGGATCTCACCTAATTCGTTGAGCTTCTGAAAATGTTTTATGCGAAGATCATGGATGCTTTCGTTAACAACAAAATCAAAAAAGTCTTTGCCAATAACCTCATCACGAGAGTAGCCGAGGGTGTCGAGCCATGATTGGCTGACGTAAAGAAGGTGACCCTCTCTGTCTATCGAATGCAGCATGGCCGGGGTTCGCTGGTAGAACTGCTGAAAACGTGTCTCGCTTATGCTGAGACGATGACTCATGCCACGCAGACGGATGTTCAAGCGGCCAAAGAGAACGCCAAGTATGCCGCCGAAGAGAATCGGTAGCCACAACTGGTTTATTTCCATGGGTAGATTGTGAAGACTGCGTCCCAGGAAAGTGACTGCAGCAACAATCAGTGCACCGGCTAAAAAACAGCCGCACAAAAGAAAATATGGTTGTCCTTCTGGCCCGGATCTGGACATAGAGTGGCCCCTGTTCACAACTTTAGAGAATGCCTGCAAGCAAAAGTATCCGGGCCGATGGTGGGGGAAAGAGCCCGGAAAATTAAAATTATCTATGTATTCTAAGGGTTTTTCAACTCATGTCAAATCGTGCGATGCACAGCGATGACAGTTTGTGGTTTTCTGTGTTAGGATGTGACAGATAATTTGGTGCTAATTAGTAAGGTGACTGATGGGCGACAGGACAAATATTCAGACAAGCAGCTCAGTGAGAGGCAAGATAAAGAGGCCTCCCATGTATAGTGTCTTTCTGCTAAACGACGATTATACGACGATGGAGTTTGTTGTCCATGTCTTGCAGACCGTTTTTCATAAGTCGCCAACTGATGCCAACCGGATCATGTTACACGTTCACTTCAAGGGTAAAGGGGTCTGTGGAACTTATCCATATGAAGTGGCAGAAACAAAAGCGAGTAAAGCCCATGCTATGGCCAGAGCGGAGGGGTTTCCCTTGCGCGCGGAGCTAGAGCAAGTGTGACGTTTACATTGTCATCCAGAATGTCCTCCTGAAGAACCCAAACCCCCGAAAAAACCGACCATATGCCAGGTAATAATTCGCGTAAATAAAGCAGGCGACACCTCACCCTGAGATGGTACTTCGGGTTCTCAAACTGATTGGCCTACGGCGCCGCGAGCTCGAAATGCGTCTCGAAGATATGGTTTTTCAGCCATTAGCTGGTAGACTTGCACTAGGACTTTTGTGGCAGCCCCAGCGCCACGGAGTGACTGAGGCTGACGGCGGAATTCGCATCCCCTTGGTACAAACAGCTCTGGCTAATTTGATCGGTGCTTCCCGTGAGGCCGTGGCTGAGCAGCTGAAGGAGATGAGGGCGCAGGGCTTACAGTCTTAGCTCTCTCTCTGGAAGATAATCAGTTAACAAGGTTCCCGTATAAGACGAGAACCACTTCCCACCAACTGTAGAGGAGGAGATCATGAAGAGAGGATTATTGATTGCACTGGTTATGACAATTGCACTGTTGTTGAGCACCACTGGACTGGTTCTGGCAGGAGGAGGACCAATGCCGCCCGCAGAAGGCAAGGCTGTTTATGACTACATCACCAAAACCAACCCTTATCAGGACTGGTCGTTCTTCCCTGGTAAAGATAAATTCTACAAAGGTCGACACCCGCATGGCGCACTGCTCACCAGCTATGTTAATGATGTAGCGCTCAATGGGATTAACAACAAGGTCGGCA
>PVMK01120337.1_pt1 | contig 13316 bp, 16 predicted proteins | sample 1853481 | NCBI WGS metagenome assembly PVMK01 (sample SAMN08533507, study PRJNA380276) | Marine sediment metagenome, whole genome shotgun sequencing project.
GCAGGTTTCTCTGTCGCCACGACCTGTTCCACTATCTCGACGTCTTTCTCAGCTGACCCGGTTCAGGCAGCCAGTGTCAGGGCTCCCACCAGTAAAATTAGGACTAAGATAAGCTTGAATCTTTTCATGTTTCTCTCCTTTTTCAAATGAATAAAAATGAATCTGATAAAAGTGAGATTGAGTGTATCCTAAAATTCTCCTTCTGCCAATTCCCAATATTTCATGTTTAAAACTTGATTCTGTTATCCCCCTAACACTCCGCTCAGTATGATCAACACGCTTGTTACAACCCCGGCTAAAAAAGTAAAAAAGGTGACTTTGAAAGCTTTTCGCAGATCCCTGGTGAAAATGCCAACAAGAACACCGGCCCCGAGCGCCAGAATTAATGCATACCAGATCATAGTTGCCTCTTATTTCTTATATAAAAAGACCCGAAACATATGTAAAGCATAAAATAAATCCAAATGCATCTAAAATAACATGAGCTATGATTGAGAACTATAGATTTTTGACGCGTAAGACAGTGAATGAGCCAAGACCAATTTTGAATAGGTTATCAATAACGCCCGCTTGGTCCTTGATAGGAATGTCTCAGGATCCTGGTTAGATTTTTTCGAAAGTTAATAACCTGTAAGTAATATATTCGAGAAACTGGCGTGGATCTGTTCTGCGATATCCAACGTCCAGGGAAAGTTCTTTTGCCATTCTAATTTCCTTGTGGAAAAACACAGATATTAGTTTTGAGAGCAGCCAGCTATTTCTTTTAAATGATTTCTGATAAAAATCTATTAAAACCTTAGAGATTGGCGGGATAAATTTATAAATGCTGTGAGCTAATTCCAGAGTTTGAACTACCCGATTGGTTACATCTAGATCCTCTAGAAGTTCCAGACCCCTCTGTTTGGCACTTTCGAGAAAAGACTGATAAACATGCTGTTCCTCAAAAGCTGCCCGATGATCTTTTCTGAACATAGATCCCACAATAAGGTGTCCGCCGCTATCTAGATATCTAACTGTCTGGTCAAGACCTTCATCCATAGGGAAGTAGTTGGATGACTCGCTCATCAACACCACGTCAAAAGTATCCTTGATCTCAAGATCCTGGTATTTACTCCTGATAAAAGTAATATTTTTGTGATTGGGAAGTATATTTTCTGTAAAAAACTCTTCTTGGCTTGGAGAAGGCGATACACTGGTTACTTTCAGGCCTTTTTCAGCCATATAGATGGCATTATCTCCCATACCTGCTCCAATATCCAAAACAGTTTCAGTTTTTTTCGGAAACATGTTAATTAACTTGTCTGTGTAATTTTCCTGGGCTATTGACAGCTCATCAATTGTCAGAGGTTGACCCTCTTTCCAGAGCCCATAATGAAGAGAGCTTAAACCAAATCCTTTGGTAATAATTTCTAGCTCGAGGCTGTCACCGTCTATGATGTAGTGCGAGTATTTCATTTTATTGCCTCTCCTTAACCCAAAGCGGGGAAAGGGAAATCAGATAATTCAACAAAAAAACCTTTTTGATTATTACGGTTTTTTAAATTTGCCAGTTTATTGAAAAGTGCAGCAGGGGATGACCCGTATTATAGACATATAACCACTGTGATCGCTGAGAGTTACTTCATTCCCGTCAACCAGGATATAGCCATCAATCCTGACAGTATCTAGAAGTTCAAAAGTATAATCCGCATCTCTGACCCCGAAGATGTGATCGACCCTGGAATCGAGAGACATGAGATGGACCAGATCCGCTCCCTCGAGGGCAATCTGATATGCATTTTCTCCAATTTTGCTGTTCAGGTCTCCCACCAGCAGCGCCAGGGTCCTGTCAGAATGGGAATTATTCACAAATTGAGCTAACTCAAACATCTGATTGTTTCGTATGATCTCGTAAGCAGAGTTGCCATAACCAGCCTGGGCATGAGTATTATAGAAATCCACAAACCCGATACCATCCGGTAATTCAACTCGCGCCAAGGCAACGCCCTTACCAGCCCACCAATCACCTTCTCTCACTTTAATGAACGGATTGCTGGCATTAAAACGGTGGAAAGAACTTTCTGTAATAGGAAAGGCGCTGGATATGAGCAGACCGCTCCCCACAACGCGGCTGGGATAATATTGATGATACTGGAGGCGGGAACAATTCTGAAGTTCACTGATTAATATGTCACGATCATCTTGGATAAAGGACTCCTGAAAGCCTACCAGGTCAGGATCAAGAGTACACAACTTCTCGGCAATGCCAAACATGCGTTCAGCTCGATTGTCGCTCTCAATATATAAGTCGTAAATATTATAGGTAATTATTTTTAAGGTCAGAGGCTGTGTCAGTCCGTGGGCCTGGTTAGTGAAGGTGATTTCAGGAATACGGGGCCCGGCACAGCTGATCAGAAAGATCCCAGAACATATGATTAGAAATGCAAAGATCGCTGTCTTTGCAAGGGTGGCAATACGATTTTGTTTATACACCTCTGTGTGTTTGATAACCACCGATAGAGTGCCTTTGAAGAACAGTCCTTATTATTTTTTGATGAATGTTAAGAACAAAGTATCCTCATTAATGTCTTTTCTGCTGAAAACTTCTGCTCCCATTTCAATCATGGCTTCGATCATCGGGTTGGGGTGGAAATTTGTGGTCAGTAGGATCACTTGATCGGGCTTCATCTCTTCCAGGCTGGCCTTGATGATGGATAACGGGTGTTCTCCCCTGGATAACATTTCAACGCCGTCAATTCGGTGCTTTGGATCAACCTTGATCCAGTCTGGATCCGCGGGAGCATATTCCAGCGTATCTGAGGAGGGACCTTCTTCCGCTGTTGATAAACCAGCAGCCTGCTCCAGATCTCTGATCAGGTCAAAAACCTCCATTCCGGCTTTGCGGGCTAAATGTTCCACGGTTGTGGTCGCGAGCACCTTTTCCCTGAGTTGAGGTTGTTCCAGATTCCCAAATTCCGGCAAAACGCCAGTTATAGTCAGCTTCAGCTGGGGGTATTCAGTGATAAGAGCATCAAGTGTAGTTATATTTTTAATTTTCATAAAAGACCTCGCCAATCGATTTTGTTTTAGTTTTGATCATATTCCAGCAGGCGGCGTTCACCTTCCAGCTCACGGATGCCTGTGACGTCCTGGGTGACCTCCAATGTTCCCTGGTATGAACCATCTTCGCCCCGCAGGGCGTAATAAATAATATAGATCATCCGGGGACCCATCTGGATCCAAAAGCGAGCTTGATCCTGGGCGCCTGATTTGAAATCAGCCAGGATCTGGTTGACAATATGCACGCTTTTGGGAGGGTGGCAGTATTGGACTTTACGCCCCAGGATGGTCCTGGAACGTTCAAAGACCCGATCCTTTCCAGGAGAAAAATACCGTACAGTATCATCCTTGTCCACGAAAGTCAGATCAAAAGGCAGGGTGGAGAAAGCTTTGATCAGATCCTCCAGCTGGAATGATCCGGTCGGCATTTGAATCCGGCCAGATTTTGCGGTTGGATCAACCAGCACGCTGAGGTCTACTCCCTCGGGAATCCATTCAAATTCCGGCACATAAAGACAGTATCCGATTTCCGGGCTTTCCAGATAGATCAGGTACCACTCCTGTTCTGTGAGCATATCCAGGGCTGTTGGCAGGAGGATTTTTTCTTCCTTGTAGATCATATCCTCTACGGCTTCAAGGGATGTGCTGACAGCAAACAGGTTATAGGCCCGGGCTTCGGCGGCCAGGATCTGATCAGTTTGCTGAAGGCCCAGGATGGTGCCTTTCAGCAGCTCCCTGGTTTCATCATGTTTGCCCCACATTACCGAGGGCGGGCCAGGGACATTATTTTTCTCAAAATAGGGAAAAAGGAGGTTCTCTTTCCGCTTGTAGTGTTTGTCGACATCCATCAGTTCATTCAACAGGCTTTGAATATCCTGCATCAATGGCAGCGCATCCGCCTCATCCTCGAGCTGGTCCACTTCTTTGATCAACAGGCGGACTCTTTGGGTTAGCTTGGTTAATTCCCTGTTCTCCTCGACAAAGGTGTGAACGGGATGCCCCGGATTTGTTTGAGGAGTTTCCTGTAAATCCAGGTGGGAAGAGAGCACCCGGGTGTGCATGTCACACAGCTCTCGAATGCTTTCCTCGGGAACGCCTTCTTCGATCAGCTGCACCTCCATTACAAAAACGTCGGAATAATCAGCTTCGTCAAGCATGGTTTCCAGCTGTTTTTTGATCTTCTCTTCGCCAGAACCTTCATGCAGCTGGCGAACCAGGCTTTTCATAATATCAATGCGCTGCTGACGGTTGTTGATAATTTCACTCATAATTATTAAACTCCTCGATTGGCCTCCGGCTGGGCGGATAAGGCCTTATATCAAGATTGTTTGTGTGAAGTTTTTTGTAAATCCAATAAGGTTGTTTTATATAGCATGTTTTTCACATTTTCCCTAGGCGCGACCCAGTGGTGATGCAGAGAGCAGGCATGTTCGTCAGAACATTCCGGGAAACCAAGGATACAGCGATCGTAATCTTCCAACCCCTCCACAACTTCGGCGATCTGGTATAGATAAATCGAATCCAGCTCTTTAATGATCCGATAACCGCCCGCCGACCCTTTTTCAACATCGACCAGCCCGGCGTTTGCTAGTTTGCTCATCAGCCGACCCAGGTATTTGTAGGGAATATCCAACCTGTCAGCGAGGGTTCTGGCAGAAAGATGCTGATCCAGATTTTCCGCTAAATGGACCATAACCCGGATGGCGTACTCAGTGGTCTTTTGAAATCTCATAACTCCTACCTGTGGGTAGTATATTTCTACCGGATACTATACACTATCCGGTAGGTTTAGGCAAGGTTTCTTGAGGCTTGGTTGCAAAACAGGGAAAGGGATCCTTCCCTGGGTTCAGGACCAGAGGGGTTTGTTGACCTTAGTTGGCGGGGATCTTGAGCAGGAAACCCACCAGATAGCCGGCCAGGGCGCTGACCGTGCCGATGGCGGCCATCTCAAAACCGCTTTTCCCGGCGTGGCCCACAGTTGTGCGGGCTTTATAGACTCCCACTCCGAATAGGGTCGCGGACGAGATGGCCAGCGAGATCCAGATGCTTGGTCCGACGTTCAGGAACAGGAAAGGGATCAGGGGAATCAGCGAACCGACTACCGCCGCAGCTCCCACGATCAGGGCGGATCGGAAGGCATCCTGGCGGCTGGTGGGCGTCAGAGAGTGCTCTTCAGTCATCATCACTCCCACCCAGATATCATCATCAGCGGTGATCCGGTCCACGATCTGGTCCAGGATCTCCCCCTCAAACCCTTTCTGGCGGTAGATTTCCCGAATCTCTTCCCTTTCCACTGCGGGAACCATGCGCACGTGGCGGTATTCCCGCTCCTTTTCGCTCTCATAGTGGGCGGTTTCCGCCAGGATGGAGGTATAGGCGACCGCTCCCATGGAAATCGACTCAGCAAAGGTGGCCGCCAGACCTGCCACCAGCACAATACGGGGGTCCCCGGTGGCGGCGGCAATGCCCAGGACAATGCCCAAGACATTGACCAGGCCGTCCTGGCCGCCCAGGATGACGTCCGCCAGGATGGAACTATAGCGGTGGGGATCAATCTGCTGGTGGTGATCGACCTCATCATGTTTGTCGGAAGGGAGGTGGCGCCGTGTGATTGCAAAAGTCATTTTTTCTCTCTCAAATTTGTCGTTAAAGTTTTGGTGTGTGCCTTCCCGGAAAGCCCCGGGCTCTTGTAATCAGGATGGCATCAATCCTGGAAACTCCCTGGAGGCGATACCTGATTCAGAGAAAAGGAGGGTTGTACAGACCCCGAGCTTGTTTTCAGTATGCATGATACCAGATGAAACCTGTTGCAACAGCCCCGGTGACAGAGCAGCAGGCCGGGCTGCACGTTCATCCAGATCTCCAACCGGGACGGGAACCAGGCTTCCACCTTTCCTCCGGTCTGCCCTGATCCCTGATACTACGAATGGATACCGGATCAAGATAAAAAGGAGTGCCTCCGAAAACCCAAAGAAGGATAGCACTGTCTCTACCGGTCTGACCATCCTTAAAATGAGACCTCCCAGGTCGACAGGACCTCGGGTCTCGGCTCAGGATAAATTTTCAGCCTATATAAGATGCATAACCGAAAAATAATGGAAAATACTGCCGCCCAATACAAAAAGGTGCCAGATGGCGTGTCCGTAAGGCAGTTTTTTCCAGCGATAGAAAATTACACCCACTGTATAAAAAACCCCACCTACCACTAAAAATATGACGGAATATGTGCCTAGCTGCGTGCCGGCCTGGAAAAAGACCAGCAATCCTGCCCAGCCCATCAATAGATACAACCAAACGGTTGGCTTTTCAAAGCTTTTATTAAAGGCAAGTTTAAGGATTAAACCCAGGATAGATAACCCCCAGATGACGCCAAAAACGCTCCATCCCAGCCCTGTTCTGCTTGTGGTCAGCAGGAAGGGTGTATAAGTGCCTGCGATCAGGAAATATATTGCCGCATGGTCCAACCTCTGGAAGACAGCCACCCATGGTTTGTTGGCAAACGAGTGGTAAATCGTGGAGGCCAAATACAGCAGCAGCAGGGAAATACCAAAAACCAGGAAACCTGCTAGGTGCCATCCCGTGCCAAACTTTACAGCCCTGATGATCAGGATGACCAGGCCGGCAATACTCAATCCGAAACCAATCCCGTGAGTGATGCTGTTAGCAATGATCTCGCCGACGGTACTTGACCCTAAACTGTTATCTGATTTATAAACCAAGTTATGCTCCTCATGTCGTGAAAACCCAATAGTACATCCGTGATGTATTATGGGATCAGGGTTATTATTTACTGCATCTGACCAAATAGATCAAAACCATAAAATATCAGCACAAGTACTGTGATAGAGATGGACATTACAGCTCCAGTCAATAGCTGCCAGATATCATGTCCCTTAGCTGCCATTCTCGCGAAGATAGTCAATGGAATAAGGGCAGCCAGGGGAGCGGCTGGAATTCCCAGGAAGAACATCGCCGCGGCAACAGGACCTGCCACGCCGGCAGCATGTCCGCTGGCTTTATAGCGCAGGACAAGGTTGAAGATGATCAGCCCCAGGGTGATCAGAGTATAGTTGACTGCAATGGCCTCAAAGATCCGGGGAGCATTGACCAACCTCAGGACCACAAAACCTACCGGGTAGCTGATGATCATCAACACAAAACTTGCGGTCCGCTGCCTTTTAATGATCTTTTTCCAGTCTTTTAATTTGCCCGGGATGTAAAAGAGCAAACTGGTCAGCGGGATCAGGCTGATAAAAAGCAATGCCCAGCCAAAACCGCCCAGCCGGTTGGGAATATCATTGGGGAGCTGAAAAAACGCAAAGGTCACTAAGGCTCCGGAGAGCAGGGGTACGTTTAACAACTGGGAAAGCACTTCTCCCAGAACCCGCGTAAAACGGGATTTTTTATCCTTTATTATTATTTGTGGGGAATCCATCAGGATACCTTCCTGTTATACTAGATGCAGTCATGTTTTTGGGCGGTGAACAAGTGTCCGGCCTGAACCGCCTTTGAGGGCGATGTGTCAGCATCGCCAGCCGGGCACTCGCTCAATTATTTAGGTTTCTTTTTCTTTTTTTCTTTATCTTTTCCTGTCTTTTTCTCCCTGGTCTTTTTAGGCTCGTCCAAGACCTCCTGTTGATATTGTTCAAAAGTGATATCTTTCCAGAACTCGGCTGTGTCAATAATAAAGCCAGTCACCTGCTCGGCCGCTTCTGCGGTATTCAGGGCTTCAACGCTGGGCTTCAGTTCTTTCCATAAATTACGAGCCAGCTGCCTGTGTTCAGGAGTGCTGTAATAATAGATCGCCAGCTGGCGGTAAAAATCCTGGAAAGTATTAAAGATCAACCCGTAAACCAGATTGTCACTGTAAGCGATCAGCATATGATGCAGCATCCACATGCTCTGGGCATAGACCTCGGCCTCATCGGGAATTTTATCGAAACTCTCCAAAAGATCCAGGATCAAGCCCGGAGCCCGGCGCACAGAGGAGGCGGTGTATTGGGGAGAAAGAAGCCCCCACATTTCCAGCAGATCGGGAACCAGATTGGGCACCAGGTCAGGGTCCGCTTTTAATAATCCCGCCAGTATATTGAGATTGCCGTCTTTGAGATAATCGCGGACCCGGGTGGGTTTCCCATGCTGAATATCCAGCCAACCATCCCGGCTGAGCCGCTGCATGGCCTCCCGCAGGGCGGGGCGGGCGATATCAAGTTCTTTGCTGAGTGTGCGCTCACCGGGCAGGTCGGTATGGGGCGGATATGTACCGCTGACGATGCTCTCAATGAGGTGGCGCTCAGCCCGATCGGAAGCCCTTTCTTCCTTTTTCTCGCTCATGAATTAACTCCTCCAAAATAACAAACAACTGGTAATACCTGTTATGAGGAATATCATAACACTGGTATTACCAGTTGTCAACCGGCTTGATCTGGACTAGAGATCAGTTTAAAGATTGAATTCTATCTGCGAGTTGTTTATTTGGGGATCTAGCTTTCCTTTTTCCTCAAGTACCCCTCTCGTTTCCTGGCTGCCAGGGAAACTTTCCCGCTCGGACCATCACCCCTGGCTACGGAAACGGCCACATTTTCTCCAGCGGCGGCCTCAATTTCTGCCACATCTCTGTGAGTGAATCCAGGGCAGAGCAGCACTGAATCGATGGTCTCTTTAATAACGAAGTCTTGGCAAACAGCTATTGCTTCAGCCTGATCTTTCACCACAACGGTGAAGAGCTGATACATCCCGGTGTCGATTGTGGTCCTGTGGATCTCTTGATCTGCATCAGGTGCGTGGGCAAGAAAAAGTACTTTGAAAGCCATTATTCCCTCCTGGATCTATTTTCCTATCTAATTCTAAATCAATGAAAGTGACTCATTTAGAACTCCCCCGCGGGCTTTTTGAAGTCTTTTCCAGAAACCTTTATATAAAAAGCTATTTTCCCCCAATTCGCAGAGTTGTTTAAACATGGGCTTGTTCACAGTAAAAGCCAGAATATCCGGAGGAAAGTGTTCCCGCATGGCAATATCGGTGGCCCCGATCACGGCTTGAGGTAGATCGGCATCTAGTTCCCCGATCAGGGCGGCCATTTGACCGCAGCCGGACCCAAAGGGGACAATCACCGGGTGATTTTCAGTTGAGGCGTTATTGTATTCAGCGCCGAGGATCAGCAGGCTTAATTGGTCCGGATTGACGTAAAAAGTAACCGTTTTTAATTTTTCGTATTGATCAGTTCTTAAGGGACCGATGACGACATAACCATTTTCAATATGATAGGGTTTTTGGTTTTCGAACCATTGACACATCAATTCATCTGATGATTTGAATCCCTCTCGTTGATTCAAAGACCTGGCAAAAGAATCCCGTGGGATGCCACCTGCTCCCGCCAATTTCTCAGCCCAGGCTGGCATAACACCACCGACCCAATAACCACCACCCTGGCAGCTGGCCTGCCCAGCTGAGATACAGATGCTGTCTCCTTTTTCCCAGTCCTCATAAGTGGAAAAGAAACAGCGCTCGGATTTTGTAAAAGGTTCAAAGGGTTTGGGGTCAGTCACATCGTAGAAACCGATCAAAGGTGTTTTTATCCCGGTCATTTCTATTAAGTTGCCTGGGTTTGGCTGCATAGTAGTAACCTTTTATTTATGATCAACCTTGATGATAAATATATCCCCACGGCCTAGCCCGGCCAGGATAAATCCCTCATCCAGATTTAACTGGGTTCCAGGGCATAACAGACCACTGATTCTGTGAGTTCGAATCCTTCAGTCTGATAGAGTCGGAAAGCAGCGTGATTCTCTCCGTTCACAGAGAGTATTACCGGATTGAGTCCTTGCCTGATAAAGAAGTTTACCCCGTATCTCAGCAGATTCCGTCCCAATTCCAATCCCCTGAATTCCTTGAGAATCCCGAAGGCACCAATTTCCCCTGCTCCCAGGTTTTCAAGATCTTTCATCAGGCCGATGGTGCCGACGGGCTCCTGGTCCTTCTTCAACAGGCAGAGTCCACTCTCTAGGTAACTTTTATCATCAAACCAGGTTTGAATATCCTCAGCAGTGGAAGGGGTGTGACCTGCCAGCTCCTTAAATTCTTCGTTCACACAGTCCGCAAACTGGCTGATACCAACCTGGTCGGTGGGATCGAGATGCTGAACAGTAACTCCTTCAGGGAAAACAACCTCAAAAGGGTCTTCCAGTTTAAGCTCGAGTACAAAGGAGAACCGCTCGATCTGGAAGTCCAGACTGGATAGGATCGCGGCAGTTTTTTCCTTTTCCTCAGGGATGAAAAGGAAAACGCTGCGCAGGTCCTGGATATGGGGTTGAATTGCATGCAGGAGTTTTTCGTAAGCTTCCCCCGTATTCAAAATGGAGTGGAAGATGGAAAACCGGCCTTTGTTCACACTTAAAAATCTCTTAGTTCTCATCAAGCTGACCGCTCCGACAACCCGGTCGTCCTGCTGCAATATAAAAGAAGGGTGTTGATCTGAAAGGTCAAAATCACGGCCGAGCAGATAAGATCCATCGTGCTCCTGCCCGTGTTCTTCGCAATACTTAACCAATACCGCTTCGGTTTCTTTGGTAACTTTTTCTATTATCAAATTCATAATTATTTACCCTTGATACTTTTAAAAATATAACACCGGCCGTTCAGATCGGGAGAGTCAAGGCTAATCTGCCCAGGTATGATTTCGATTTGGGTGCGATGTTCATGGGCATTTTGGATGACCTGGATTGATCTCTCTGTCTGGGGATTGATCTTACGGAAATAGGCTGAGGGTCTTATTTAAAGGTCGCTTCAAACTCTTCCACAGCTTTGGGGCCGTTGCGGGCCAGGCCGGCCAAAAAACCTTCGCGGTCATTTTCCCGATAATCCAGGCGTTCAACCTGGAGGGAACCAGGCGTTCGCCGCTCTTACGGCGCTGGCTGACCGCTGTGTAGTATTCCAGGGCGTTTTCAACACTGGTGTGATGGGTCCAATTGGATTTATAGATCGTTAACCCAGCCCGGTTAAAAATCCAGGTCATATTTGGCATGGATCCGTAGGCACGATGACAGGCTCCGTCCAGGGCATCTAAGTATATGGGCCGGCTGACACCCAGCTGATCCCTTAATGCCTGCGCGTGCTGGATTTTACCCTCCATTGAGGTCAGGTGAGGGTAGAGCTCTCCTGGATGGGCTTCATGGGTGTAGATGAGAATTGATCCCACGTCCTGCGGGGCATAACGCTCCGCGAGTTCATTCATGGATGGCGACGCCATCCCGCAGTAAGGTCAAGTGAAACTGCCGAACTCAACCACGGTGTAAAGGTGGCTGGACCAGATCTGGCTCAATGTGGTCTCTTTGTTATCCTCCAGCTGCCAGAGGGGAAAATCAGGAGCCGGCTCTCCAATGGCAGGGCTGCCAGCGAAGTTCATCCAGGGAGTATATGTTTCAGGACTAAATACCTCATAGTTATACCGTTTAAGAAGATCGCTCATGATCTGCTCCTAGTTTATTTTTTTATCTGGCAAGTCTTCTAAGCTTCCACTTTCCCCCGCTGCCAGGGCCAGGCCCCTGCAGTTAGTTTCCGGATCTGGAAAAATATTAGTGCCAGCACAAAAGACACCAGGCCAATTCCTAACAAGACCAGGATATCACTTGCCTGCTGGCCTTCAGTGATAGCACTGCCTGAGGCGTCGAGATAAGTAAATAGAAAGAAGGGCTCAAAAAGCTCAAGCAGGGGGGTGGAACCAGCCTGCTTGCCAAATGAGATGTGTTGCTATTAATTTTTTACAAAAATAGTCTTTAGGTCTTGTAAGCGCCAGCTACCTTCTCCGCCGACACGCACGTCACGCCGTTGGAACAACTGCCAGGAGATCAAAACCAGAACCAGGTCGATGGCGATGAAAATGCCAAACCAGGTCAAGTTGAGGCCATCCTCGATGGCCGTGGCCGTCTCCAGGTAGGTCAAGGGCGAGAAATCGGCAGCCCGTTCCAATTTTTCGACAGCTTCTGAAAGCAGGGTGATAAAGAAACTGGCAACCACCAGCATACTGGTCAGCATGCTAGCCATGCTGCGGGCCGGCAGCAGCATACTGAAGAGCAAAGACAGGGTCATGAAGGACATCAAGATCCCAAACAGGGAAACAAATGGCAGCAGCAGTTCAAAAGCCGGGATGGTGAAATTCTCAGACCAGGTCATGGACAACAGCAGCGAAGCCCAGGAGATCAGCAGCAGGATAATGATCACCAGGGTGTTAGCCAGGAAACGACCCCAGAAAAGAACCGTGCGGCTGACAGGGTGGGCCAGGATCAGGTCGAGGGTGCCGCCCTCTTCGTCACGAGCCAGCAGATTGGCACCGGCCCCGGTAGCAAACAGGCCGATGATCAAGGGCACAAAGGAGAAGTACTCGACATCCAGCCAGCCGATCGGGGTATTCATCGTGCCAAAATTGAACATCTCTGCCAATTCTGGCATCGTTGCTGTGTATGCAATCATCACATCCATCATTTCATTACTGCCAACCATCATATCGAATAAAGAACCCATCATGATCGCCAGGGTGGCCAAGCCAATCCCCCAACCGATGATCGCACCACGTGAGCTGCGTAAGGAATAACGAATAACAGTAAACATTCTATTTGTCCTCCTCCCCTTTGTAGTAAGCAAGGAAAATCTCTTCCAAGCTGGCGCGCTCGGTCTCAAAATCGTTGACCGGATACTTTGCCAGGGTCTTGATCAGGGCGTCCATCTCGCCTTCAACCTGCAGCAATACACCCAGTCCATCGTCTTTGGCAATCAGCTCAACCCCCGGAAGTTTATAGAGTTCCTCAGCCTCGGTGGGCTGCTGGAAGCGGATACGAACCTGGCGCATAGAGCGGTTGAGCAAGTCAGCGGTCACAGCCACTTCGACGATCTTGCCCTCCCGGATGATAGCGACCCGGTCGGCGACGGCCTGCACTTCACTGATGATATGCGAGGAGAAGAAGACCGTGGCCCCGTTATCCTGGGCTTCGGCCAGCATGCGCAGAACTTCCTGCTGCATGAGTGGGTCGAGGCTGCCGGTGGGTTCGTCGAGCAGTAGTAATTCGGGTTTATGCATTAAGGCCTGCACCACGCCAACTTTCTGCTTATTGCCTTTAGAAAAGTTTTTGATCGGGTTTCTGAGGTCCAGTTTGAGGCGTTCGGACAATTCCTCTATGAAGTCCCAGTCTGAGCGATTGCCGCGCAGGCGGTTGAAAAAACGGAAAACCTGCCTGGCGGTCATATTCTCGTCCACATGCAGTTCGCCGGGCAGATAACCGACG
>PVMK01122431.1_pt1 | contig 13316 bp, 12 predicted proteins | sample 1853481 | NCBI WGS metagenome assembly PVMK01 (sample SAMN08533507, study PRJNA380276) | Marine sediment metagenome, whole genome shotgun sequencing project.
TACAGGTCATTACCGAACTCAGGGAACAGGGTCTGTACAAGTCAGAAAAACAGATTCTGTCTTCGCAGTCTGCGGAAATTGATGTTGGATATGGGTCAGGATCGCGTCATTACCTGAATTTCTGTGCCAACAACTACCTTGGGCTGGCCAATAATCCGCAACTGATTGCTGCAGCCAAGCAGGGGCTGGACAGTCACGGATTCGGTATGGCTTCGGTGCGGTTTATCTGTGGTACCCAGGATATCCACAAGCAGCTTGAGAGCCGTCTGTCACAGTTTCTTGGTAGCGAGGACGCAATCCTTTTTTCGTCCTGTTTCGATGCCAACGCGGGAATTTTCGTAGTGCTGCTGTCGGAAAAGGATGCAATAATTTCCGATGCCCTGAACCATGCCTCGATTATTGATGGTATACGGTTGTGCAAGGCAAAAAGATTCCGATACGCAAACAGCGACATGCCGGATCTTGAAAATTGCCTTAAGCAGGCGTCTGACTGTCGATACCGAATTGTAGTTACTGATGGTGTTTTTTCCATGGACGGCGTGATCGCCAATTTACAGGGAATTTGTGATCTGGCTGAAAAGTACGACGCCATGGTTATGGTGGACGACAGCCACGCAGTAGGCTTTATGGGAATCCGTGGCACGGGCACCCCTGAGTTTTGCGGTGTTGGTGGAAGGGTGCAATTACTCAGCGGCACCTTTGGCAAGGCGCTTGGCGGGGCAAGCGGCGGTTATATAGCCGGACCCGCTGTGCTGGTTGACCTGCTGCGCCAGCGCGCCAGGCCTTACCTGTTTTCGAATTCCCTGGCCCCGGCCATTGTTGCAGCGACACTCGAGGTGCTGGACATGATTGAGCGGGGCGACGAATTACGCCGTCGCCTGCAGCACAATGCCCGGCGATTCCGGGCCGGTATGAAAAATTTGGGCTTTACCCTGGCGGGTGCGGACCATCCCATTATTCCGGTGATGATTGGCGATGCAGTCAAGGCCCAGGAATTTGCAGCCAGCCTGCTGGATCAGGGAATTTACGTGGTCGCATTTGCCTACCCGGTCGTGCCCCGGGGCCAGGCCAGGATTCGTACCCAGATGAGCGCCATCCACAGCGATGACCAGATCGACCATACCATCGGACTGTTCGGTTCCGTGGGCCGCGATCTTGGCTTAATTTGACCCCGGAGAACTGAATACATGCGAGCACTTGTCAAATCCCGTTCGGCGCCTGGCCTGTGGCTGGAAGAAGTGGAGAAACCGGTTCCGGGGCCGGAAGATGTGTTGATCCGGGTAAACAAGGTGGCGATCTGTGGCACCGATATGCACATTTACAACTGGGATGCCTGGGCGCAGAAAACCGTACCTGTGCCCCTGGTAGTAGGACATGAGTATATCGGCATCGTTGAGGAAATCGGCGACCAGGTGACATCGGCAAGCCCCGGCGACCGGGTATCCGGTGAAGGTCATATCATGTGTGGAATGTGCCGTAATTGCCGCGCCGGGCGTGGCCATTTGTGCCGGGATACCCGCGGGGTCGGCGTCAACCGCCCTGGCGCCTTTGCCGACTATGTCTGTATACCCGCAAAGAATGCCTACCTGGTACCGGACCAGATTTCCGATGAAATCGGCGCGCTGCTGGACCCTCTGGGGAATGCCGTGCATACCGCCCTTTCATTCGATCTGGCTGGAGAAGATGTGCTCATTACCGGCGCGGGACCCATCGGCCTGATGGCGACTGCGGTGGCAAGGCATGTCGGTGCGCGTCATATCGTGGTAACCGATGTCAACGACGACAGGCTCGCGCTCGCGCGACAACTCGGTGCCAGCAGGGGGGTAAGAGCAGATAGCTCCAGCATAGAGGAGGTGATGCGGGAACTGGACATGAAGGAGGGCTTTGATGTGGGCCTGGAAGTGTCGGGCAATGGATCGGCGCTTTCAGACCAGGTCAGGCATATCATCCATGGGGGCAAGATTGCCCTGCTGGGTCTGTTTCCCCGGGATCCGGAAGTGAGCCTGAATGACGCCATTTTCAAGGGGGTCACCCTGAAGGGAATTTACGGTCGGGAAATGTTCGAGACCTGGCACAAGATGATCGCCATGCTCACCAGCGGTCTTGACGTTGAAAGGGTGATCACCCATCGGCTTGACTTCGAGGAGTTTGAGACCGGTTTCACCGCACTGAACAATTCCGAGGCATGTAAGGTCATTCTTGAGCTTGTAGATTAGAATACGGTTTTTCGCGTATTCCCAGGGCCTGATCTTGATAACACCCCGCTACGTCCTGATATCAGTTTTTTGCCTGGTGTGCACCCAGGCTGGTGCAGCCGGGCTAAAAATTGACAACGGATGGCTGGTTTTCGAGGACCAGGCCATTTTCGGATTTTCCCAGTACAGCGAAATCTGGAAGCCGAAAAGAAGGCCAAACATAACCAAGAACACGCCGGGAGAATTTGGCCCAAACAAAACCGAGGACCTGGACAATTTGACAGATGCCATGCTGTCTTACGGCTACCCCGTGTTCGAACATCACCATGGGCTGTGGTATGACCGGAGAAGAAACCTCCATACCAAAGATTGCAAGAAGACGGACAAAGTTGTATCTCCCTTTTTCGAAATGCCCTGGGCCCGCAGTGGAGAGGGGACTGCATGTGATGGCCTCAGCAGGTACGACCTGACCCGTTTTAATCCCTGGTATTTCCAGCGGCTTTCTGAATTTGCCGGCCTCAGCGATCGCAAGGGCACGATCCTGGTACACAACTACTACCAGCAGCACAACCTGCTTGAACACCAGACGCACTACATCGATTTTCCCTGGCGACCAAATAATACCATCCAGGATACCGGAATGCCCGACTACCATCCCGCGGCGAATACATTCTACGATGTATCACATGCCACCCGGCGGGAGTTGCACAGCCTTTATATCGAAAGGGTGCTGGATGAAATCGGCGACTATGAGAACGTCATTCATTTCACCGCCGCAGAGTATACGGGTAGTCTCGCGTTCGTGAGATTCTGGATGGATACCATAATTGCCTGGGAAGACAAGAACAACAAGGACGTAAAAATTGGCATCGCTGCACCAAAGAACGTGCTTGACGGAATCTTGCAGGATCCGCAAAGAGTGAAGCATGTTGACGCCATTGATTTGCGCTATTTCTGGTATCGACGTGATGGTTCCCTGGCGGCAATAGATGGTGGCCAACACATTGCCGGTAGCCGATATTTTGACGGCGAAAAACTGTCTGAAAGGTCTTCACCGGATATGCTGTACCGGCAGGTCCTGGAATATCGGCAAGCCTATCCGGACAAACCCATTTTTCATGCGGTGGGTTACGATCGCAGGTTCATGCTGGTTTTGCTGATGGCCGGCGGATCGGTTAACAGTGCCAAGCTGCATTACCGTGACGGAGCCTATCCCGAGCATTACGAGGCCCCGCTGGAGACGCTGGCATGGCAGCCTGTATTCAAATTTTACCGCGACCGCCTGGCACACCTGTTGCCCGGGATGAAACCGGACCGGGCGATTGTTGCTGGATTCGGTTCGGCGTTCGCGCTTTCCGGTCCGGACGCTATCCTTGTATACACGCTTGCAGATGACAAGCTGGCGCTGGAACTTTCTGGCTTCCCCGGCCAATATATTGCTACCTGGTTCAATCCGGAAAGTGGCAAAATCGCGAAACTGGAATCACCCGTATCGGGAGGGGAGGTTGTTAACATCGAATCACCATTCAACAACGACAGTTTACTGCTGCTTGACAGGCTTCCGTAGTACCACAAAAAACACCGGAAACCCCGGGTTGAGCGCAACCTGAATGAGCCTGCCGAAATATCACTGCGTTGTGGTTGAAGCAGACCAGGCAATCGCCACTATCAGGCTGAATCGTCCTCGTAGTCTTAATGCCATGAACAGGGCACTGCTCAATGACACAGCGGATGCGTTTCGATGGGCCAACCAGGAGGCGGGAATCAGGGTCATTGTTTTCACCGAGCAGGGGCGCTCATTTTGTGCCGGGGATGACCGCAAGGAGCACAGGCATCCAAACAACGAGAATGATGCGCGCGACATGGTTGAGGCTATTCAGCGGGTTACCCGGGAAATTGTTTTAGGCAGCAAGCCGGTGGTCGGAGCCATAAACGGTTGGGCGGTGGGCGGCGGCTTTGAATGGGCGATTAACTGTGATTTTCCTATATGGGCCAGCAGTGCCCGGGGATTCTTTCCTGAAGTGTCCCTTAACCTGTTTGTCACAGGGGCGGTTACCTGCCTGTTGCCTTCGCTGGTTGGGCTCAACAGGGCCCGGGAAATGTTAATGCTCGGTGAGACCTATTCGGCCCGGGAACTACTCGACTATGGGGTTGCCTGGAAAGTTGTGGATGACGCCAGCTTGATGGATACAGTTTACGGCGTAGCCCGGAAAATAGCTGCTCTGCCGGAAAAATCGGTGCAGTCCATGAAACGGATTTTGAACCAGGCAGCGGTTACTGGCATCGAGTCCGCCATGAACCGTGAAACAGAGGCAACGGTAGCGGGATTCATGGACCCGGAAACCACACGATTGCTGAAGGATTTCCAAAAGTGAAACCAGGCCAGCAGCACGACTTTGATTTCATTATAGTCGGCGCCGGATCAGCAGGCTGTGTGCTAGCCAATCGTTTGTCCGAGAATGGCCGCAGCCGTGTTCTCCTGCTCGAAGCCGGACCCCCCGACCGCAGCCCCTGGATCCATATTCCGGTGGGGTATGCCAGGACATTCTATGATTCGAGGGTGAACTGGAAGTATAGTACGCAACCCGATCCCGGAATCAATAATCGCAGTACTTACTGGCCGAGAGGCAAGGTGCTCGGTGGATCGAGTTCAATCAATGCCATGGTATTTATACGAGGCCAGCATGCCGATTATGAGGACTGGAAGGAAATGGGCGCCGATGGCTGGGGTTGGAATGACGTATTGCCCTATTTTCGAAAACTCGAAAATGCCGGTTTCAGTGACAACCCCCTGAGGGGCAAGGGTGGCCCGGTCAATGTGACCGAAATGAGTGGCAGCGGGCATCCCATAAACCGGAATTTTCTTGAGGGTTGCATGAAGCTGGGATATCCGATGAATCCGGATTTCAACTGCGAGACCCAGGAAGGGGTGAACTACTACCAGATAAATACTTCGGGTGGCCGCCGCCATTCTGCGGCTGATGCCTACCTCAAACCGGCCCGTTCACGAAACAACCTGGTGATCAAAACCGGCACCATGGTAACCCGGTTGAATTTTCATGGTACGGCGTGTAGCGGACTGCAATACCTGTACCGGGGCTGTGAGTATTTAGCAGGCGCCAGGGCCGAGGTAATCCTTTCGGCGGGCGCCATTAACACCCCGCAGATTCTGCAATGTTCGGGGATAGGTGCCCGGGATCATCTTTCCAGCCTGGGAATCCGGTTACAGCACCATTCTCCAATGGTGGGAGAAAACCTCCAGGATCATCTTGGCGTCAGTTACTTTTACCGCAGCAGCGTTCCTACCCTGAACGACCAGTTCAACTCCTGGTGGGGCTGTGCCAGGGCAGGGCTGCAGTACCTGTGGTCGAGAAGCGGTCCGCTCAGTATCAGCGTCAATCATTCGGGGGGATTTGTCCGCTCCAGCCCTAATCGTAAGCGCCCGAATATCCAGCTGTATTTCCAGCCGACCAGTTATATCAACGCGCCTACCGGGACACGACCCATGGTCAAGCTTGACAGTTTTCCGGCCTTCAATATTGGAATATCCCAGTGCCGCCCAACCAGCCGGGGCAGAATCAGGATTGGATCCGCAGACCCTCTCGAATCACCGCAAATTACTCCCAACTACCTTTCCACGGATGACGATGTCGCCGAAATGCTTGAAGGTGTACGGCTGATTCGCGAAATATCCCAAACCCCGCAGATGAGGGCTATAACAGTAGAGGAATTACTGCCTGGTGAGGGCGTGGTTTGTGACCATGATTTACTGGAAGATATTCGCAATCGCTGTGGAACCATATTCCACCCGGCAGGGACCTGTGCCATGGGCAATAATTTGGCAACGGCGGTGGTTGATCCTGAACTGAGGGTATACGGTGTGGATAAACTCAGGGTGGTTGATGCGTCAGTTTTTCCAGCTTTAATATCCGGCAATACCCATGCCCCGGTGATGATGGTTGGAGAGAGGGCGGCAGACATGATCCTGGGTGACCACGACCATTAGAATTCTTCCCGGCTATTCGATTTCGGTAATTATGCGGGTGTTGTCCGAGGGCAGGGGAGTCTGGCACATTTCCAGGTGCAGCCGGCCGCCGCTGGTATAGGGACTGGCCAGTACAGTCTCCACATTGAGTTCGATGCCAAGCCCCGGGGACGTCGGTGCTATCAAGTACCCTTCCTCCCAGGTCAGGGGACTGGTTCAAAATAGCATTGTGAAAATCAGTCTGGATGGTTTCGAGGATGAGGAAGGCCGGGCTGCTGAAGGCGACATGAGCGGCAGCGGCGTGGGCAATGGGTCCGCAATATATATGGGGTGCCACCTGGGCGTTGTAAAGTTCACATATCATGGCGATTTTTTTTGTTTCCCAGATTCCGCCGCTCCTTCCGATGTCTGGTTGCAATATGGAAACACCGGCCCTGAGGCATTCATGAAACTCCTGCTTTGTGGTCAGGCGCTCGCCGGTAGCCACCGGAATCGTGGTTGCGTGCGCAACCCGGCCCAGGGCCTCGACCTGGTCCGGTGGACAGGGTTCTTCGAACCAAAGCGGGTCATAGGGTTCCAGCCGTTTTGCCAGCCTGATTGCTGACGACGTGGTCATCTGGCCGTGGGTGCCAAAAAGTATGTCGGCTCGATCACCAACAGCTTCCCGTATCCGCTTGACGCAGTATTCCGAGCGCGATAACTCATGCAGGGACAGTTCCCGGCCTCCCTGGAAGCTGTAGGGACCAGCAGGGTCCTGTTTGACCGCGGTGAATCCCATCTTGAGATAGTCCAGCGCCCGTTCAGCCGCGGCGTCCCCGTCATGGTAGACGTCACCTGCATCGTCGGCTGGATTTCCGGCATCATTCACAGATTTTGGATAGAGGTAGGTATAGGTCCTGAGGCGATCATGAAATCGGCCGCCAATGAGGTTATACACAGGCTGTTCCAGGGCCTTGCCAAGGATGTCCCAGATTGCGATTTCGATACCGCTGAAAACGCCCATCATCGAGATGTCCGGGCGCTGGGTGAAACCGGCCGAATAGACCTTCCGGAACATGGTCTCGATATTGTGCGGACTTTCCCCCTGGATGTACCTTGCGAAGGTGTCTTCAACCATGCTGCAGGCGATATCCCCCGAGACCGGGATACCATAGCATTCACCGATTCCCTGGATACCGTTGTCAGTGGTGACCCGGACAATTACCCAGAATGCGCCGCCGATACCGGTTGGCGGCACCGTGACCCAGGTTTCGATGTCTTTTAGTTTCATAGCAGATATAAGCCGGTGGTGTGACCGTGTATCAACACTGAGTATAAATAAAATTGTGGAAGATATGGGGCGCGTATTGTCTGCCTGCTATCATTTCCGGTTCGTCATATAATCCTTTGCTCTATCCAACGACACGCAACCAGACACAATGATTGATTTCTATACCTGGTCGACCCCCAATGGCCGAAAAGTTTCCATTATGCTGGAAGAGACCGGGCTGCCCTATACACTGCATGCTGTGAATATCGGCAATGGTGACCAGCACCAGCCTCAATTCCGTGCGCTCAACCTGAATGCCAAGATCCCGGTGATTGTGGATCACGATAGCGGAATCACCCTGTCAGAATCCGGGGCAATCCTGTACTACCTTGCCGAGAAAACAAACATGTTGTTGCCCCCGGAAGGCGAGCAGCGATGGCGAGGCCTTGAGTGGATGATGTTCCAGATGGGCCATATCGGTCCGATGTTCGGCCAGGTGCACCATTTTACAAAATTTAATCCTGGCAAGGCGCCCTATGCCCAGGAACGCTACCTCAAAGAAGCAAAACGGCTGTACCAGGTGCTTGATACCCGGCTCGAGGCAAGGGATTACCTGGTCGGGAATGATTCTGGTGAGTATTCCATCGTCGATATAGCCACCTGGCCCTGGGTGGGGCGATTTAACTGGCAGTCCATCGATCTCAATGACTATCCCAATGTAGTACGCTGGTACCTGTCCATCGCAGCCAGGCCAGCGGTCCAGAAGGGATGGAATATACCGCCCAGCGACCAGCCCCTGCCGATGCCATGAAACAGCAACAGGTGTTTCCATGATCCGTTCCCTGGCCGGGCTTTCAACTGCAGAGTGGGAATCCATTTGTGACGGATGCGGACGTTGTTGCATGGTCAAGCTGCAAGATGATGACAGCGGGGAAATCGCCTATACCAACGTCAGCTGCAAGTTTCTCGACCATGCTACCTGCCGGTGTACGGATTATGACAACCGTTCCACCGTGAATCCCCGATGTATGGTTCTGAGTCCGGAGCGCATGGATGTGCTGGAACAGATGCCGTTCACCTGTGCATACCGCCTGGTTCACGAGCACAGAGAGCTGCCCCCCGATTACGGGGATCTTGGGGTATCCGGCAAAGTAGTATCAGAAGAATATATACACGAAGACCAGCTGCCAGAGCATATTATCCAGTGGATAAGCGTGGAAAGTCCTGAGGGTTAGTCCGGGTTCCTGCACTGCACCGGGTAGGTGATACTGAAGCCCTGGCTTGTTGAAGGGGCGTTGGCCGGCATTTCCACCGGCTCGCCACCCGCTCGTACCGGGTCCACATCACTAGCGATTTCTCCATACATTGGGTCGATATAGTTGGCCCTGAAATTGACACAGCCAGACAACAGTACTGGTGCGGCGATGATAACCTGGCCCTGATACCAATGTCTTACGATGACGGGGCTAACCACTGGTTTCATCCGCGGCCATTATGGCAAGAGGCGTGATTAGCTCGGCCAGCCTGATGGCACGATCACTGGATGCATTGCCGTCAAGGGCTCTTTTCTTGACTCCCTGGAGAATGGCGGCGAACCGGAAGAAGCTGAATGCCATAAAAAAATTCCAACCCGGAATATTGTCAATATTTCGCCTGCTGCAATAGGCAGTCACATATTCCTGTTCGCCCGGAATGCCGAGGACATCACGGTCGCGGTCTCCCAGACCTGGCAGCATGTCGTTGTCACCCAGCCTGAGCTGCATGCACTGGTAGGCGAGGTCCGCGAAAGGGTGACCGAGGGTGGACAGCTCCCAGTCCAGCAGGGCAAGCATGGTCGCCCGCTGCGGGTGGAAAATCATGTTGTCCATGCGATAGTCGCCATGAACCAGGCAGCTACGACCGTCGTCCGCTGGAATGTTGCGTGGAAGCCAGTGTGCGAGGTGATTCATTTCCGGGATAGTTTCCAGTTCACAGAGCTGGTACTGGCGGGCCCAGCGTTCAACCTGCCTGGCGAAATAGTTGCCGGGTCGACCAAAATCCGCAAGCCCCACAGCGGCTGGATCGAGGGAGTGCAATTCGGCCAGTACCCGATTCATTTCTTCAAAAATTTTCGCCCGCTGTATCCTGTCCCATCCGGGCAGGGCCGGATCCCAGAATATGCGGCCGCCGACAAATTCCATGACAAAGAACATGGTGCCGAAGATTGCAGTGTCGCTGCAAAGATGGAACACCCGGGGCACCGGCACGCTGGTATTTTGCAAGGCCCCCATCACCCTGAATTCCCTGTTCACAGCATGTGCAGATTTTAGCAATGCGCCATCAGGCTTGCGGCGCAGTACGTAGTTTGCCGTTGGGGTTGTGATCAAATAGGTGGGATTTGACTGACCGTCTGAAAACTTTTCAACTTCCATAGGTCCTCGGAATCCGTCCATGGCGGCTTCCAGGTAGCCCTGCAGCCGTGCTGGAACGAGCAGCTGCTCCGAATCAGGCAAACTAGTTCTCCGCAGATGTGTAGCGGCTTATTACCTGCTTTCCAAGAGCCATGTGATGGACCTGGTCCGGACCATCGGCCTGGCGGCACCAGCGGGCATAGTTGAACGCCTCGGCCATGAAGTAATCTCCAGTAAGCCCGCCGGCCCCGTGTATTTGCATACAGCGGTCGATGATTATCTGGACCATGAACGGGACGCTGGTCTTGCTTGCCGCAATCATGTCCCGGGCTTCCCTGGCCCCGCTCTTGTCCATTCGGTCACAGGTCTTCATTACCAGCAGGCGGGCCATTTCAATTTCAGAAAAGCACTTTGAAATATCTTCGCGAACTGACTGGTTGCGGCTCAACGGCATTCCAAATGTCGTTCTCTCGCTTGCCCTCTGGCATGTTATTTCCAGTGCACGCTGGGCCGCCCCGACCAGTCTCATGCAATGGTGTATGCGGCCCGGGCCGAGGCGGCCCTGGGCGATTTCAAATCCACGGCCTGATCCAAGAAGAATATTTTCTGCCGGCACCCTGACATTGTTGAATTCCATTTCAGCGTGTCCCACAGGCGCATCGTCATAGCCAAGGGTGGTCAGGGGACGAACCATTTTGAGACCGGGGGCGTCCCTGGGAACCAGGACCTGGGACTGCTGTTTATGCCGATCCGGGTTTTCAGGATCGGTTTTACCCATGACGATAATCAGCCGGGTGCGTGCGTACATGGCGCCGGTGATAAACCACTTGCGTCCATTGAGGACCCATTCATCCCCATCCCTGGATATGTCCATTTCTATATTGGTCGCATCGCTGGAAGCTACCTGGGGTTCTGTCATGGCGTAGGATGAGGAAATCTCTCCGGCCAGCATCGGTTCCAGCCATTGTTGCTGTTGCGCCGGGCTGCCGTATTTCATTAATACTTCCATGTTTCCGGTGTCCGGCGCGTTGCAGTTGAATACCTCGGGTGACCATAAAACCCGCCCCATCTGCTCTGCCAGAGGGGCATACTCAAGGTGGGTCAGCCCGCCATTGGAAGTGTACTGGCCATGCTCGGGATGGATGAACAGATTCCATAAGCCTGATTTTCTTGCCTTTTTCTTCAGTTCGTCCACCAGCGGTACAGCCGCGAACCGGTTTTCCGCATTATCCAGGAAATCCTGGTACACGGGTTCATTGGGGAAAACGTAAGCTTCCATGAAATCCTCAAGTTGTTCCAGGTAGCCGGCGGATTTTTTGGACTGCAGATACATTGATTCGGTTAATGCGTGAACGGGAAAGAGGTCATTCAATATTGACCGCAACCTCAAGAATCTACAACAGGAATTTTGTCCCGTAGACAAATATTATCCGGCTGTATATATTCAAGCTGATTATAGCTTTCAATTAGATTCAACACACACGGGGAGGGGGTCATGATAGAACGTCCGTATTTTCAAAGTTTACGTGGCAAAATCACCAATCGCAGCCTGTTTATAGGAATAGTACCGGTAATCCTGCTGGGCAGTATCGGTTACTTCGGGTTAACCGAACTGCTGGAAAAAACCCAGCAGGGGCTGTGAGACAGCAAAAGCGCCCTGGTGGATGAGGTGGTGGGAGCGAACCTCGCTGCAACCTCCAGCGGGGTTTCGCGCCGACTGGATGAGTTTATGCTGGAAAGGATATCTGATGCCCTGACCTGGGCATCAGCCCCTACCATCGTACAGGCTTCCAGGGAGGCCGCCGTGGAATTTGCTTCTCGAGGCCTGGTTGGAAAACCGATCGAGGAGGTCGAAGATCTGTTTTCAAATCGCAAGAGTCTGGGGCTGTACCGGGACGCGGAGAACTACCTGACTACCCAGGTTGAAAATTCCCTCCACTTTGGAGAAATCTTCACCACAGATGTGAATGGCTACAATGTCGCGCTGACAAACCCCACATCGGATTTCGTACAAAGCGATGAAGGGTGGTGGACCAGTGCATTCGAAAATGGAATTTCTGTGGGGGAGGTGGAATTCGACGAGTCTGCGGGTATCTGGTCGGTCGATGTGTCTGTGCGTATCACGGATTCCCAGACGGGTCGACATTATGGCGTTATGAAGTCGGTCCTTGGGGTAAGCCTCATCCAGGAGGTTGCAACCTCACGGGCAGCTGAGTTCGCCGGAGGTAATGTAACGGTTATCAACAGTAATGGCGCACTGCTTGCCGAAACCCGCTCGAACCATGCCACCAACCGCATCATGAACTCTTCAATAACCCTGGGCACGGCCCTGAGCAGTGTTTCCAGGCAGGTAGAAAGTGCAAGCAGCGGATATGTACTTGCGGGGGATTCCGTTTTCGGGTTTTCCAGCTCGGCAGCCGGTGAATTTTACGATAGCGTAGTACCAGGCTTCGGAGGATTCGGCTGGAAAGTGGTCGTTGAGCAACCCACCGAAATTGCATTCTCGTCAATAAATGGATTGTCCGTGGTGCAACAGTCACTGGCAGAATCCAGGGATACCCTGATAGTTATCCTGCTCGTTGCCGCTGTGCTTGTTATTATTGTTGCAGTGATTCTTGCAACAACACTGTCGCGAGGCATCATTGCCCCCATCCGGGAATTGCAGACCCTTGCTGACCGTGTCTCCAAGGGAGATACAAGCACCCGTGTTCAAATCAACACCAACGACGAAATAGAGGACCTCGCGAAGATTTTTGACCGCATGCGCGCAAGCCTTGAAATTATTCTCAAGCGCTATCGAATCATGCGGCAAAAACAATCCTGATGCCAGCCTGGCCCTGGCGAATGACACCCCGGCCTGGCAAGTATGCCGGCTGAACCAGGGGACCAGGCAGGGTCTGAAACGGATATCCACGGGTAATTGTAGTATGGTCAAGAAATGAATCTACTCATACAGGGTGCCGGTAATGCGGAACAAATTCCAGGCCTGGAACCTTTGCCAGCCGGAGTATCAGCCGGATACGCCCCCGACGAAAGGGCATTGAAGGACACACTGCCTGGTACCGAAGTACCCCTGAGCTGGGATTTTCGCGACAAGGAACTGCAAACACTGTGGCACTGTGCCGCGAACCTGAAATGGGTTCACTGGTGCGGTGCGGGTGTCGATGCCGCGCTCTTTGATGGGATGGCAAGCAGCAATGTGATATTGACTAATGCCCGCGGAATATTTGATCGTGCAATGGCGGAAACGGTGCTGGGATATATGATCGCCGAAGCCAAGGATTTTGAGACCACTCGCGAACATCAGCGTCAGCGAGTGTGGGAATACAGACAAACCCGCCAGCTGAAAGGCGACAGCGCACTTGTTGTCGGGGTCGGCAGTATCGGCCGGGAAATTGCAAGAATGCTCAAAGCCATGGGCCTGAGTGTTTCCGGTGCCGGGCGCAGTGAAAGGAGACTGGACCCGGATTTTGATATGATATACGCATCTAGTGATA
>PVMK01189364.1_pt2 | contig 13316 bp, 13 predicted proteins | sample 1853481 | NCBI WGS metagenome assembly PVMK01 (sample SAMN08533507, study PRJNA380276) | Marine sediment metagenome, whole genome shotgun sequencing project.
AGACAACATTCTTTTTTTCAGCGGTCGGAGAATATACATTGATGATCCTGGTCGGTGATCCTTTCCGACCAACAAGCTTTAAATCCAATCCCAAATCTTGGGCCGTAAAAGTTTTGATTTGCGGATGTTCAAAGGCTTCCTCCAGACCTCCCAGAGTCGGATAGCGAGGCACATAGGACCGGGTCATAATTGTCATCAACCCGGGCATTGCCATTTCCATAATTTCCATAAAATTATCGGAAATTCGCTGCATGCGCACCTTGCGGCCTTTAATTTCGAAGTCTTCGACATTGGCGGCTGCGGGAATAGCCAGTTCTTCAGCCAGCTGGGGTCCGACCTGGGAGGTTTCACTGTCACTGGTGAAGCATCCGCAGAGGACCAGATCAAAATCCGGGCATTGCTTTTCGATGGTTTGTGCAAGTGTATAGGAAGTGGCATAAGTGTCTCCGCCGGCCATGGCCGGGTCGGACAAGAGAATACCGCTATCGGCTCCCATCGCCATGGCCTCATAAAGGACTTCTTCGGCCATGGGCGGTCCCATGGTGATGGCGGTGATGTTGCCACCGTGTCGGCTCTTAATTTGTAAAGCCGCCTCGAGTGCATGGGCACAAGCCGGGTTCATCATGCCTTCAGCCATTTCCCGCTTCAGGGTGCCTGTTTTCGGATTCCACGGCAACTCCGAGACCATAGGTACTTGCTTGATGCATACAACTATTTTTAGCTGTGCTGCTCCTTGATTAGAATGCCTAAAGTGCCTAAAATGCCTAAAATTAAGGAATCCTGTCGATTTAACTAAATTACAAATAACAATATCAAATGACCAAAAGGATAGGGAGCAAATTCCGAAATAGTATCAGCCGTAATCCCGAAAACAAGAGAGATGTTCTGCTCTTCAGGATCACAGATAGGTTTGGGATTTTGAATTTCGGTCATTGTGATTTGCCCTTCGACTCGGCTCAGGGTGGTGAGCCTGTCGAACCATTGTTATTTGTGTTTTGTGATTTGGAATTTAGTTCGGGAACTCAACGAGTTTATTTGCCTAATGTTTTACTATGTTAATTTTGAAAGTACCGACCGCGCTACTACCAATCTCTGTACTTCACTGGTGCCTTCATATATTTCGGTGACTTTAGCATCCCGGAAATAGCGTTCCACGTCGTATTCCTTGCTGTAGCCATATCCCCCATGTATTTGCAGCGCGAGGTTGGTCACCCGTGTGGCGGTAGTGCTGCAGTAAAGTTTGGCCATGGCGGCTTCTGCGCCAAAGGGCTGCCCCGCATCCTTGAAGGCGCAGGCGCGATACAGCAGGAGTCGTGCGGCGTCTATTTCAGTTGCCATGTCAGCCAGATAGTTCTGGATGGTTTGAAAGGATGAGATCGGTTTTTTAAACTGCTGGCGTTCTTTGGAATATTTTACCGCCGCTTCAAAAGCAGCCTGGGCAATCCCCAGAGCCTGGGCACCGATGCCAATGCGTCCGGTGTCCAGGGCGCTGAGCCCAATTTTCAACCCGTCGCCCTGACGGCCGAGAATATGGGATTTCGACAGCCGGACATCTTCTAAAAACAATGACGATACCGGGTTGGCGCGCATGCCGCACAGGTCCTCCAATTCGCCTACCGAGAAGCCGGCCGTACCTTTTTCAACCATAAACACACTGGCGCCGCGGCGCGGGTTGTCCGGATCCGTAATCGCGAAAATAAGAGCCAGGCCGCAAACGCCGCCATTGGTTACAAATACTTTGGTGCCGTTAACGACATACTCTCCATTATCATAAATGGCTGTTGTTTCAACTGCCCCGGCATCGGAACCGGCATTGGCTTCTGTCAGGCAAAATGCCCCGATATACTCGCCGCTGGCCAGCAACGGCAGAAAACGCTTTTTCTGTTCATTGGTTCCAAAACGCTCGATGGGGTAGGCTCCCACGCTGTTGTGCACCGTAACGCACAGGCCGATGGCGGCGCATACCCGGGATAATTCTTCGATGGTAATGGCATAGCTGATGGTATCGAGTTCAGCACCTCCGTATTTTCTGGGTACCTGCAGGCCAAAATAATTCAAGGGGCCCATCTTCTCAATGATTTCCAAGGGGAAGCGGGAATCGCGGTCAATGTCGTGGCTGATAGGGCCGAGTTCCGTCTCGGCGAATTTACGAACGGTTTTTCTAACCGCTTTGTGTTTTATGCACGGATTAAAATCCAAACCGATGTGTCTCCTGTTCAGGTTGCTCTATTCTGGATGGTACAGGTATACTTGACTATCGAAGGAGGGGCTGAATGTCAATGTCGATTTTGGACAAATTAAGCATAAATCGGGGATAGGATTTCATACAAAAAGCAGTGGTGTGTAAATCAGGCGACAAACGGAAAAAGTCACTTTAAATTATAAAATAGACAGAATACCTTCATTCGTCAATCGTCATTCCAAAGGCAGCGGGCACCCGGTGCAGTCTGAAATAAGGTTTTTTAGTTTTTTGCGCAGAATTGAGTATGAAAAAAATTTTTTGGCTGTCTCGTAATTGTGTTTTACCATGTTGTTGCGATATTCCGAGTCCGCTAACACTTTTCTGGCCTGGCGGACCGCCGCGTCCGATACATAGCCGTCAATCTCGATTACCGAAAAGCCCTTGGGTTTAATGTCCATCGTGTAGATCGAATAGGTATTTACCACTATCGGCCGGCAAAAATAGATGGCCTCAAGAAAGGCATTGCCGAAACCCTCCAACGTCGAGGGATAGGTGACCAGATCAGCATGGGGGTAAACGTCTTCCAGGGTGTATATCTTCCTGCCGTTTTTCGTCAGGCCTCTTTGTTCATTAATGACGTTGGATACAAAATAGGTGTCGACTTTCATAAGCTTGGAGTATTCTCTGATCCTGCGCTCGTAGTCATGCCCTTCATCACCGGAGGCATGGGAAATGATCAATTTGGCTTTTGCTCCCAGACGGTGAACCAATTCAATCGCATGTTCGATCCCCTTGCGTTTAACCACCCGGGTGGGCTGCAGAATCAACACCTCATCATCTGCCACTCCCAGCGTCTGACGGACATCGGAGGCATAATCATCCACTGTGGGTGCCTCTTTGTCGGGATCTAACCCGCAGGATTGGTAATCCGGCGTCATCGGTGGCGGATTCTCGAAATCCATGACATTGGGGATAAGGGTTGAAGAAATGCCGGTACGCAGACTCAGTTGATTATCCGCTGATGAATTGATTACCACGTGTTCAATCGTCGGCAGATGCGGCGGAAACGCCATGTTAAGATATTCCCAGACCGCGTTGGTCATAAAATGCTGGCGTTCCCAAAAAAAATCATGATGATGGGCGATCGTAGGCATGCCGGTTTCAGAAATGATTTCGGTAAGCGCTATACCCAGAGGAATATTCAGCGGTATCGTTAGCGCGTTTTCCGGTACCAGCAAATCGATTTTGAATTTTTCAATGAACTCGTAGAGGCGATCTTTTAATTTACGCTTGAGCTCATAAATCTTCCGGGTTACAAAACGTCCCCGCACCCGGGTACCAAAACAATTGCGATAGACATCTTTTATTTCCGGATGCTGAAAGTGCGCTTCTTCGACGAGAAATGAACATTCTGGGGTTCGATCGAGCTCCCCGGCAAAGTAAAAACAGGAAAATCCAACCTGTTCAAAAACATCCGCCCATTTGGCCGTTTCCAACGAAACACCGTCTGTCCCCGCAAAACGGGTCGATATGAAACCCACATTATGATGTCTGCCGCACAGTGAGCAGTAGCCCATTTCTCTCACCTTTATAGTAGTTGCTTGATTAAACCTCGTTATAACGAAAACATTCAACCGCATGATCGTTTACCAACCCAGTGGCCTGCATAAACGCATAACAAATAGTCGGTCCTACGAACTTAAAGCCCCTTTTTTTCAGGTCGGAACTCATGGCGGCCGATGCTTCTGACTGCGCCGGTATTTCCGCTGTCGTCTGCCAGCTATTTTTCAGGGTCTTACCCCCGACAAATTGCCAAATGTATTTATCGAAACTGCCAAATTCTTGCTGAACAGCAAGAAATGATCTGGCATTCTGAATGGCGGCCTCGATTTTAAGTCTATTCCGAATAATCCCCGCATTGGAAATCAGTTCCTCTACTTTGCGGGTATTGTAAGCGGCAACTTTGTGAGAGTCGAAATTATCAAAGGCTTTGGTGTAGTTTGGCCGTTTCTTCAAGATAGTCAGCCAGCTCAACCCGGCCTGGGCACCTTCGAGGATTAGAAATTCGAATAATTTGCGGTCATCGTGCACCGGTACCCCCCACTCCGTATCGTGATACGTTATATAGACGGGATCTCTGCCGGCCCAACTGCACCTTTGTTTCATTTCACTAGCCTTTATTCCAACACACATGCTTTCGAAATCGTCCCGAGCAGGTTGCGGAGTATAGGTTCAGAGGTTCAGGGTTAGCTAAAGAGGTAAAACCCCAGAGCCTTGTCAAGCGCCTCTGTGGGAGCGAATTCAGTTCCGATATTTTTTCCAATGACATTGCGGACGATTACCTTTTTTTTGATCAAGGTCATAGGGGCATCATCAAGGTGAAATTCAACTTTAATAACATCTCCGGGGCTACAATTGTGCTGCGTATTAATCTGAAGCTTCAAACCGGACGTGGACAAATTCTTTATCGTCATTAACCCGCCCCCGGCCGGTCTACCGTCAGCAAGCCGAACAAAAGAGCCGGGTAGATTCGTGTCTTTACGGTATTTTTTCCGCTTTTCCAATATGGAAGTATACCCATACCCGCAAGGACAGGTAACCTTCACCTTGACGATTTTATCAAGGCTGGCATATTTTGATACATTGACTGTTTTTGATTTTTGGCATTTCGGGCAGATAAATGTGGCCATTTGTCTGCTGGTAATGTAAACTTTCTCAGTCATAATGATTTTCCCAACCGTACATTGTCGATAAATGCTTTACTCTCGCTTTTACCATGAAACCTTTTTTTTTAAAACAGGATTTTCGAATTCGTCTCCGCTTAAGCTATAGCACAAATTCAAACGATAAGCCCTGAAAAAATGATGGATTTAGTGGCTTTTCAGTAATTTCTTCTTGTAAAACTATGAAAAACAGGCTTTTACCTATTGACTTTCAGAAGTTTTTGCGTTAAATTGAATTCAACAAAGCTTATTAGAGCTTTAAAATTAAACTCTTAAGAAGGAGACAGAAATGACAAAAGCTGAGTTAATTGAAAAAATGGCAAAAGATGCCAACGTATCCAAAGTAGCGGCCGGAGCTGTTCTCGATTCATTCATGGCCAATGTCACCAAGGCCCTGAAAAAGAAAGACGGCAAGGTCACGTTGGTCGGATTTGGCACGTTTCAAAAATCGCGTCAAAAAGCACGCAAAGGCCGCAACCCCGAGACAGGCGAACCGATCAAAATTAAGGCCCGAAATGTTGTAAAATTTAAGGCCGGCAAAAAACTCAAAGAATCCGTCTAATTTCTCTCAAGCAAAAAAAGGCAGTTCTTCAGTTTCACTCAAGCTGAAAGCTGCCTTTTTTTATTCGCCTGCGTCTGAAAACCCGGTCCGCCGCGGCGGACCGCAAAATTGAGTTTTAAAGATTTTAATTCTACTGCCAGAGGAGGTTCGCCGATGAGTGAGGACCGCCCGGATCAGCAAGAAGAGACAATTGCCGGAATAGATGAAGAAACTACCGAACCCCCCATGTATAGGGTTTTACTGCATAACGATGACTTCACTACGAAGGCTTTTGTCGTAGATATTCTGATGACGATTTTCAACAAACCACAGGAAGAGGCCAGCCGGCTGATGTGGTATGCCCACAAAAATCGGGTTGGCGTCTGTGGGATTTACCCCCTGGAAGTAGCTGAAACAAAAATAGTCCAGGTCACGGCACTGGCGAAGGAAAATGGGTTCCCGTTAAAATTAACTCTGGAAGAAGAGTAATCTGAACCCACTCAGAGCGTTTAGAGGCGATTAAGAATTTTGACAATTTTTGGACGATATTCATTTTTTTGGGCCATTTTGTTGGCCCTGACTTTGATAATCAGTAGCGCCGTGAAAAAAAATGAAAAGCCCGTCAGCGCAGATAATCCGGAAGGATTAAAATCAATATGGGGGGCAATTTCCTGGCCTAGGACGGCACCGATAATTAGCAGTAATATCGGAAACACATAGATCAAAAAAGTTGCTTTTAGCAGAGAGGAGGTTTCAAAGAGAAGGACGATCCGGTCACCCTCCTTGGCACCGGCCTCATTGATGGCTTTTACTTCCATCTCGTTGGTGCTGCCCATAGAGTGGCATGATCCTCTGGCCGAACATCCCTCGCAGTCGCCGGTCTTGATGGTTTTCACCCATGCCGCACTGGAATCGGTTTTAATGACGATGCCCTGTTCCGTAGCCAAATTTATACACCTTTCGGACCTAAATATTTAAGACTGAACCCCGGCGCTCGTTTCCGCTTGCCTGGCCGGCTCTTCAAAATGTTCATAGCATATCAGCCCGCATTGCAAACATCTTGAAGCTTCAGCCTGTGCTGCTTCCTTGCTGAATCCCCTTTCAATCTCCCCACAGACGGCAAGCTCCCTCCCGCTGCATATCGGCATGATCTCGCGCTGGCAGGCCGCAACGTTTTCGACCTGATCAACATCTTGAATTAGGGATTGCGGCGTAATCACATTCTCTGTAACAGACGGATCAAGACCGTATAAAATTTGCTGGATCGATGCTGCTGCCCGCCGGCCGGCTCCGATGGCTTTTATTGCAGCACTGTAGTCGGCCAGCACATCACCTTCGGCAAACAGTCCGACCTCGTCCTTAAAAGCCGGTTGCTTATAAGGTGCAAACGCTTCCCAGCGTAAATATTGATCGGATGTTTGGCCGGCTTCGGATCCTGCCGGTTTATTCTCAACAAAAATTAACTCCGGATAGCGTCCGGTGGCGATGATTAAGGACTGCACCGGAATGGTAGAAATTGCCCTGGTTTGGGTGTCAATTATATCCAGTTCAATCAGGCGGTCTGCTTCGCCGCGCAACCAATGCAGGCCGGCGTTATAAATAACATCCAAGCCCTCAATGCCAAGCTCCTTGACATCGGCATCAGTGATAGGGCTGTTTAGCAGGTCTTCGCGGTACAGAATAGTAATTTTATCAGCGCCCGAGTTTTTGCACATCCTGGCGGTCTCCAGGGCAAGTTTACCGCCTTCCAAAATAACCACATGCGATCCAGAAGAGATTGTCTCAGAACCTTTTACCGACGGGTTCAAGAGATCAACCATCATATAGGTACCGGGTATGGGCGATTCAATTTCAGTTGTCGCCCCCCGGGCCATCCGGCTGTCCCAACCACCGGCTGCCAGAAAAACGGCATCAACATCTCCTCGGAGCAATGTGTCCACGGTAAGATCTTTTCCCAGAACCTGGCCGGTCTCCGCCTTAACCCCCATCTCAAGGATCCCATCGATATCCCACTCAAGTATTTCCGCCGGCAGTCGTTCGGCGGCTATCGCACTTTGCAGCAATCCGCCAAGTTTGGGGCCGGCTTCGTAGACGGTTACGTCGTGCCCCAGACGGGCCGAAAAGAAGGCGGTGGAAAGGCCTTCGACCCCGCCGCCGACCACGGCGATATTGCGGCCCGTCGCCGGCGCCTTGTAGGGCTGGATTCTTTCCCCGCTTTGCCTTTCAAAATCAGCGGCATAGCGTTTTAAGTAATTGATTGCCACGGGTTCATCAATGAAATTTCGGCGACAGTCCAATTCGCAGGGGCGGGGACAAATTCTTCCGATAATGGCCGGAAAGGGGTTGCGCTCCTTGATGACCTGAACTGCACGGTGATTATCGCCCAGCGCGATCTGCCGGATATATTCACGGATGTCGATGCCGGCCGGACAACTCCGCTGGCATGGTGTGGTACATTCTTCGGTGGTGTATTCTCGCATAATACGGCGGGTTATAGAGGAAAGGGTAATGATGTGTTTCGGGCAAACGCGTTCGCAGGTCCCGCAGCCGGTGCATTTTTTTTCATCCACCACCGGCAGTCCTTCCGGTCCCATGAATATGGCATCAAAGGGGCATACTCTGGCACAGGTACCCAGGCCCAGGCAGCCGATGGTGCACACTTTCATACCCCCGCCGAGAAGGGCCACAGCGCGGCAGTCATCGAGCCCATTATAGATATATTTCAAATCGGCACTCTGCACACCGAAATAACATCCCGGGCGGGCGATGTCCGGCTCTCTGGCCTCGATCTTGATTCCCATAATTTCGGCGATGGCCTCAGCCACCTCGGCACCGGCAGCCACACAGGAATTGGGCGCTGCTATCCCGACCACAATTGCTTCCGCATTGGCGCTGCAACCCGGCAGCCCGCAGCCGCCTCAGTTGGCGCCCGGCAGTGCGTCCTCAACGTCCTCGATCTTGGGATCAACGTAGACATAAAAAACTTTCGACGCCAGAGCCAGTACAGTACTGATAACCAGGCCCATGGCCCCCATCAAAATAAGCGCTGCAGTCATGTTATGCTCCCGATATGGATGATTATAGCCCGTTGCCCGTTGGTCCGTTAGCCCGTTGGTCGGTTTAAAAGCAGTCCATGCAATGCAAACAAGCATACGGGCTAACGGGTTCACCGGCACACCGGCCAACCTTATCTAAATCTGTTAGAATATCGCATCAAACCTGCATTTTTCGAAGCAGGTCATGCACTTGATGCATTTTTCTTTGTCGATCCGGGCAACCTCTTTCTTTTGCCAGGTTATGGCGTCCACCGGACAGCTCCGGAAGCAAAGACCGCATTTCGTGCACATGTCCGGCTCGACTTCAAATCGCAGGAGCTCAACACAGCGTTTGGCCGGACAACGTTTTTCGTAAATGTGGGCTTCATATTCATCTCTAAAATATCGCAGGGTGGAAAGGACCGGATTGGGGCCTGTTTGTCCCAGCCCGCATAGAGCCGTTTCCTTGATCGTACCGGAGAGCTCTTCCATAATCTCGATATCTCCGGGTTCCCCCCGGCCCTCGCACAACTTGTCAAGCAGCTGCAAAAGCCGCCGGGTACCCTCACGGCAGGGGGTGCACTTTCCGCAGGATTCATCCTGAACGAAGTCCATGAAAAAACGGGCCATATCCACCATGCAGGTGTTTTCGTCCATGACAATCGCCCCGCCGGATCCCATGATAGCCCCGACCTTGGCGATGGCCTCGTAGTCAACCAGTGTGTCCAGATGTTGTTCCGGAACACAACCACCGGAAGGACCCCCGAGTTGAACGGCCTTGAATTTTTTCTTTTTGGGGACACCGCCGCCAATGTCATAGATGATGGTTCTGAGGCTTGTCCCCATCGGCACTTCCACCAGTCCGATATTATTCACATCGCCGGACAGAGCAAAAACCTTGGTTCCTTTGCTGCTCTCCGTGCCGATACTGGAATACCAGCTGCCACCGTTTAATATGATCTGGCCGATATTGGCCAGCGTTTCGACATTATTTAAAACAGTTGGTTTTTCCCACAGGCCTTTGTGGGCCGGGAAAGGCGGGCGGGGCCGCGGCATGCCGCGTTTGCCTTCAATCGATCGCATCAGGGCGGTTTCTTCACCGCAAACAAAGGCCCCGGCACCCTGATAGATTTCAATGTCAAAGTCAAAACCGGTCCCCAGAATATCTTTCCCCAGCAATCCGTATTCCCGGGCCTGTTGAATGCCAATCCCCAATCTGCGGATGGCCAGTGGATATTCCGTGCGGGCATAAATGACCCCCTGATGGGCATTGATGGCCCTGGCAGCAATAATCATCCCTTCCAGTACGGCGTGGGGATCGGCTTCCAGAATACTCCGGTCCATAAAGGCGCCGGGATCGCCTTCATCCGCATTGCACAGAACATATTTGTCATCTCCCGGTGTTTTGCTGGCAAATTCCCACTTTAAACCGGTCGGGAAACCGGCGCCACCCCGACCTCTGAGCCCGGATGCTTTCACCTCTCCAACTATCTGTTCAGGGGTCATTTCCTGCAAAGCCTTAGCGACGCCAAAATATCCGTCCCGGGCGATATATTCCTCAATAACCTCCGGATCGATAATCCCTTTATTGCGCATCACCCAGAACGTCTGGTGCGCAAAAAAAGGGATTTCGTCCATAGTCGGAATGGTTTCCTTGGAGGCGGGCTCTACGTAAAATAATTTCTTTACCGGACGACCTTTTAGAAAATGCTCTTCAACCAGATGGGGAACGTCTTTGGATTTCAATTTCTGATAATAAATTCCTTCAGGCTGAACCAGCATGACCGGACCGACCGCACAAAAACCATTGCAGCCGGTTTCGATAATTTTGATCTCCTCGGCAAGCCCCTGACGCTCAAGTTCTTTTTGAAGGGTTTCCTGAAATTCTTGAGTTCCAGTGGCATGACATCCTGTGCCGCCACAGAGCATCAACTGAGTCCTTACTTTGTCCATTCCTTACTCCTGCAAATTGGGTCATGTCACCATGAACCATCAAGCCCTCTGAGTCCATTGATTTCCGATATTTTCATCCGCTGTCTGCCGCACGGCTACTTATATTTTTCAAGGGTTTCAATGACCTTATCTGCTTTTACAGCGCCGTAGGTGTCCTGATCCACCACCACCACCGGTGCCAACCCGCAGGCACCCAAACACCGGACGGCTTCCAGGGAAAATCGTTTGTCTTCGCTCATACCACCTTCTTTGACGTTGTACTGGTTTTCGATACGACTGATAGCCTCTTTGATACCCTTCACATAGCAGGCGGTGCCCATGCACACCTTAATCAGGTGGCGGCCTTTGGGCTCAAACGAAAACAACGAATAGAATGAAGCAACCCCGTAGACCTCGCTGCGGGAAAGATTCAGGCCGTAGCTGATATAGTCAATCAACTCAATCGGAAGGTAGCCCACAACATCCTGGCACTCTCGCAAAACACCGATAACCGAACCGGCAATATCCCGGTTGGCGGCAATTATTTCATCGATTTTCGTCCACATGTCCTTGGTAATATCAGAATGTTGAGGATGGCTATTGTCGGTCATATCATCTCCTGCGGCAATTCTATAGTGATCAGGTCGGAAATTAAAAATCGAAGGTAGCAATATCACACAACCACCCTATAATGTCAAATGACGAATGACGAATGTCGAATGTCGAATTAAGGTATAGGGTCTATTTTTAAAATTTAATGCGACAGTTTTTGGGTAATTACACAAATTTTATAGACGAAATATAAGACCTTATAAAAATGACAGAGCGAAGCGATTCCACAATTATTCATTAGTCATTCGACATTCTTCAGTCCTCACTCGCCTTCAAATTCGATGATTGCAAACAGGTTGCGATCGCCCATTTTTTCTCGACCTTTTAAATCAGGCAGCTCGATGACAAATGCGCATTCCAAAATATCTCCGCTGAGTTTTTCCACCAGAGCCGCGGAAGCTGCCATCGTGCCGCCGGTTGCCATCAAATCATCTATCATTACAACTCTGTCACCCCTTTCAATGGCGTCCTCATGGATTTCAACGGTTTCCTCCCCGTATTCCAGGGTGTAAGATTCACTGATGGTATTATAAGGAAGTTTGCCTTTCTTTCGTATCGGTATAAATCCTATCTTCAATTCGTACGCCAGGACCGCTCCGAATAAAAATCCCCGGGCGTCGATACCGACAATTTTATCGACTTTCTCATTGACATACCTGTTGTAAAAAATCGAACAAATAGCCTTAAATGCTTTAGGGTCCTGCAACAGCGTTGTAATATCCCTGAATATAACGCCTTCGATAGGCCAATTTGGAATCGATCGTACTTTGCTTTTAATATATTCGCGGCTCTTGTTGTAATCAAAATTTTCACCCGACGAGGGAGTGGTTGATTTCATTTCGCACCTTCCTGTTGGGATAACTGTTTAATCGTTTCCAATAAAATTGTTTTAACGTTTTCTGCATTTTTATTAAAAATATCTAAAATGTCCTGCCACACCGGCATCTCTTCGTCTTCTTTCCAGCAATCGTAATCGGTTGACATTGCGATTACAGCATAGGGAATCATGGCTTCCTTAGCCAGCGCCGCTTCAGTCGCCACCGTCATATTGATGATATCCGCCCCCCAGGCAATATACATTTTTGACTCGGCTCTGGTTGAAAATCTGGGCCCTTCGATCGTTACCAGGGTTTTGTCTTTATGAACTCTAAAATTCAGTTTTTTGGCCACCGAGTAAAGCAAATTGCTTAACGATTTATCAAACGGGTCAGCCATCACCTCATGGTGCATGCCATCACTGAAATCATCATAAAAGGTATTTATTCTGCGTTTCGAAAAGTCAATGAACTGAGAGGGAATTATGAAGTCGCCGCGATCAATTTCTTCTTTTAAACTTCCACAGGCATTGGTCGCGATGATATGGGTGACATTCAAATCTTTGAGTGCCTGAATATTGGCGCGATAGTTCACATGAGTTGGACTAATATGATGGTTATTGCCGTGCCGGGCGACAAATACGATATCGACATCGTTTAGCCTGCCGGATGTTGTTATGGCTTTACCATAGGGTGTTTCGCAGCTTTGAGTTTGCAAATCATTTATCATAGAAGGATCATCTAATCCGGAACCACCAATAATACCGATTTTCATACAGGTCTCCTTTGGTTAAAGTCAGCACAAAACAGACGAATAGCAAAAAATGATAGGATGGTAAAGGTTTTTAAGATGTGGTCACTCTTTAAATGCCTAAAGTGCCCCACCGGGGCGTAGGCCCCTATGGGCCGGAGGCTAAAATTATGGAATTCTGCCCATTTTAGTTGGATTCCCCCGCTACTATAAACGTTTAAACGCAGGCTATATTAGCCGAGCATCTCTGTCTTGACACACAATCTTCTGGCTGGCATACTTGGTTAACAAATTGAACTCGCAACCGGGTACCGAGTCCCGTCTTGGCGGGATTTGTACAGCAAGAATAACGGATTGCAGAAACTGCAAAATTTTTAATAATGACTGGTTTAAAAAAAACATACCGCATCAACGCTAAAGATTTCATCCACGCCGGTGAGGCTTCGATCAATGTTCAAAATCTTCTCAAATCCATGGACTTTGACCCTCAAATAATACGTCGGATTGCCATTGCGGCTATGAAGGCGAAATGAATGTGGTCATGCACGGCGGCGACGGACAACTGAGCGTCGCAATAGATACCAGCACGCTGGTAATGGAAATATCAGATAACGGATTAGGGATCGAAGATATTGAAAAGGCCATGCAGGCAGGATTTTCCACCGCTTCGGACGAACACCGGGAAATGGGGTTCGGCGCCGGCATGGGGTTGCCGAATATGAAAA
>PVMK01114799.1_pt1 | contig 13315 bp, 17 predicted proteins | sample 1853481 | NCBI WGS metagenome assembly PVMK01 (sample SAMN08533507, study PRJNA380276) | Marine sediment metagenome, whole genome shotgun sequencing project.
AACAATTCCCACAGCCCAGCCATCAATTCTTGCATAAGCAGTGATAATACTTTTACCGTAACCAGCTTTATATTCATCAATTTTTGATTCATCTACTATTCGTGCAATAACTTCATACATATCGTAAGGCTTTAGTGTGTCTTCAGGCAGCGCACCGTAAATTTCTTCCGGATTAAAAGCAGGTGGTTTTGGTTCGCTTCGGTTAAATCCAGCTTTAATTGTTTCACCAAATTTATCGGTAAGACTTCTAATTTGAGCAAGGCATTCCTCATCGTTTTTCATTACATAATCCGTTACACCCGAAATATTTGATTGAACTCTTGCGCCGCCAAGCCGTTCGTTATCAATATCTTCGCCAATAGCTGCTTTAACAAGATGAGAACCAGCGAGAAAAACAGAACCTTCACCTTCAACAATAAGTGCTTCATCGCTCATTATAGGAAGATAAGCACCGCCGGCAACACAAGGTCCCATAATAGCCGCAATTTGAGGAATTCCCATCGAGGACATTCTAGCATTATTACGAAATACTCTTCCGAAATGTTCTTTGTCGGGAAAAATCTCGTCCTGCAACGGAAGGAAAACACCAGCGCTATCAACAAGATAAATTATTGGAAGGTGATTTTCCATAGAAATTTCCTGGGCGCGGAGATTTTTCTTTGCTGTAAGTGGAAACCATGCCCCTGCTTTTACGGTTGCATCGTTTGCAACAATAAGGTAGTAGCTTCCGTTTATCTTACCAATACCATAAACTGTTCCTGCTGATGGTGCGCCGCCAAACTCTTTGTACATTTCATACGCTGCAAAGGTGCTTAGTTCAATAAATTCTTTTGGATCATCAAGCAAGAGGTCAATTCTTTCGCGAGCGGTTAATTTCCCTTTTTCTTTATGCCGCTTGATAGCTTTTTCACCACCGCCGAGTTTTACTTTTTCCTTTACTGAATTTAATTTACGGAGAATATTTTTTTGAAAGTCCTCCCGTTTAAGATAACCGGGTGTTTCTTTTATTTTGGTTCCGATTTTTTTCATCTTCACTAATAATTATATTTCTTTTATTTGTCCTTAATAATGTTAATCCAGTTAAGCTTTCCGCGAAGACAGGTTTGAACTGGAATCTAACTTGTAAAAAAAGGTTTTAGATTCCCGTTTCCACGGGAATGACAAAATTACAATAGCTTTGAAACATCCTCGGCTCTCAATCCTGTAGCAAATCCCTCGCAATAACAATCCTTTGTATTTCCGAGGTGCCTTCGCCGATAGTTAGTAATTTTACATCGCGGTAAAATTTTTCAACAGGATAATCTTTAATAAAACCATAACCGCCGTGAATCTGTACAGCTTCGCTTGCAGCTTTCTCAGCAATTTCGCTTGCAAACAATTTTGCAATTGCTGCTTCTTTTCTATTTGGTAATCCTTTGTCTTTCATATAAGCAGCACGCAAGGTGAGCATTCGCGCTGCTTCAATATCGGTTTTCATATTAGCAAGCTTAAATTGTGTTGCCTGAAATGCACTAATTGGTTTTCCGAATTGCTCTCTCTCTTTGGAATATTTAATTGATTCATCCAAACAGCCCTGGGCTAAACCTACACTCAATGAAGCAATAGAAATTCTTCCGCCTTCAAGTATCTGCATTGCCTGAACAAATCCCATTCCTTCTTCGCCAATAAGATTTTCGGCGGGCACTTTGCAATTCTCGAATATTAATTGAGATGTTTCAGAAGAGCGCATCCCAAGTTTGTTTTCTTTCTTTCCTGCAGAAAACCCCGGCATACCTTTTTCAAGAATAAAAGCACTAATTCCTTTTTGTTGTTTATCTTTATCAGTAACAGCCATTACAACTGCCGTCTCACCGTATTTGCCATGGGTAATTAAACTTTTTGATCCGTTAAGAATGTAGTGATCGCCGACTTTTTCGGCAACAGTCCGCATAGCAGCGGCATCACTTCCTGAGAATGGTTCGGTAAGCCCCCACGCACCAATCTTTTTTCCTGCAGCAAGATCAGGTATATATTTCTTTTTCAGCTCTTCATTTGAGAAACTGAAAATATGGTTTGTACAAAGCCCATTGTGTGCAGCAACTGAAAGTGCGATGGAAGGATCAATTCGGGCAAGCTCTTCAATGATAATTTCAAATTCCACGTAACCTAATCCTGCGCCACCATATTCTTCCGGCAAAAGAATACCTAAAAACCCTAATTCACCTAATTCCTTTAGTAGTTCCATCGGAAATTTTTGAGCTTCATCATATTCCATTATAACCGGTTTAATCTTATTTTCGGCAAACTCCCGGATTGTATTTTTAATAAAAATTTGATCTTCAGTTAATTCAGCGATAAATGGTCCGTCGTTAAATGTCATAATTATTCCTAATAGTTTTTCTTTTTAAATTCTTCTATTATTTTTTCCGCAATGTGATATGGTGATAATTTACCGAGAACAATTTTCTGTAAAGATGAATTTAATGAAATTACACCACTTTCACTCCACAATTCATCTCTTATTTTATCTTCTACAATATTTTTAATTCTATTTTTTGTTCTTTGCTCCCGTTTTTTTAAAAGCAGGTTATTTGAAGTAAGATATTCTTTGTGCCTCTCAATTTCATTTGCAATTTCATCTATACCTTTATTTTGCACTGCAATGGTTCTGATAATATTTATCATCCAGCTTTTTTCATCGTGATCTCTCATCATCAAAATTGTTTGAAGAGAAGTAACTGCCTGCTGAGATCCGGGACGGTCGCTTTTGTTCATCACAAACAGATCGGCTATTTCCATTAATCCGGCTTTCATTGCTTGTACTGCATCACCCGATTCCGGAACGAGCACTACAACAGTTGTGTCAGCCGCTTCAGCAATATCAAGTTCCGATTGACCTACACCAACTGTTTCAAAAATAATAAAGTCGTAACCCTGCTGCATCCAAAACATCAGCCGCATCAACAGCTCTTTTACTCAAACCGCCAATGTTACCGCGTGTTGCCATGCTTCTTATAAACACACCTTCATCCTGCCCGATCTCGGACATACGAACACGATCGCCTAAAAGTGCACCTCCTGTAAAAGGGCTTGTTGGATCAACAGCGATTATCCCGACTTTTTTATTTTGCTTCCTGTAATATTTTGTAAGCTGATTTGTAATTGTACTTTTACCTGATCCCGGCGGACCGGTTATACCGATCCTATATGCATTGCCAATATTTGGAAAGATTTTCTTTAGTAGTTCGGTTGATGCGGAATTACTTGATTCGACAATTGAAATTGAACGTGCAACTGCTCTTCTTTCGTTGTTAAGTAATCTATTTATCAGATCGTTCTGCATTAATTATTATATTGTTAAATGTTATTCTTAAAAAATTCAACCGTTTCCTTTAAACCATCAATTAATTTTGTTGATGGTTTCCAGTTAAACTTATTAAATAATTTGTCTGAAGTTATAACACTTCTCATCTGTTCGCCTGCTGCTGCTGGGGACCATGTTTTTCTTCCTGACCATTACCTGCTATTTCATTAAGCAGTCTATAAAGTTCGCTTACGTTTGTCTCAATTCCTGTTCCCAACATTATAAATATCACTTTCATCATCTGCTAGGGTTTGAAGATTTGCTTTTACAACATCTTTTACAAAAACATAATCTCTAGTCTGTTCACCTGTCCCATTAATTATAGGCTGATCGCCATTTAAAAGTTTTGTGCTGAAAATTGCAACCACACCCGCTTCACCAAATGGATTTTGTCGCGGTCCGTAAATATTTGCATAACGTAGAATCGTGTAGTTCAATTTATGTTCGTTAAAATAAAAGTAAAGATATTTCTCAACGCTTAACTTTGATATTCCGTAAGGTGAAACAGGATTGGTTGGATGATTTTCATCGGCAGGGAAGCATTCCTGTTCGCCGTAAACTGCACCGCCTGTAGATGCAAACATAAATTTATTAACACCATGTTTTACAGAGTTTTGCAGAAGATTAATTGTACCTAAAATATTTGTGTTCGCATCAAACGCAGGATCAATAACAGATCTTCTTACATCCATCTGCGCAGCGTGATGATTAACCACATCAAACTTTTCCTCTTCAAACAACTTGGAAACTTTTTCATCCCGAATATTAAGATTTACAAATTTTGCTTTTGGATTTATGTTCTTTTCAAAACCGGTTGAGAGGTCATCAAGAATTACAACTTCATGTCCTTCCTCAATAAATTTATCAACAATGTGTGAAGCGATAAAACCCGCTCCGCCTGTAACTAAAATTTTCATCTATTTATTTATATAAATTAAAACTGTAAATATATTCCTTTACTTTTTCGGGCACAAGATAATGAATAGGCATACCTTGCTTTACTTTTTCTCTTATATCTGTTGCGCTTATTTCAATTCCCCTTGTTTCAACAAACAAGGCAGATTTAACATATTTATCTTCGTGGGGCGGGGGTAGAGAGGATTTTCTTTTAAGAACTAAAATTTCTGTAATCTTCATTATTTCATCGGGGTTTTTCCAGGTATGAAATTTAAAGATATTATCATAACCAATTATAAATTCCAGCTCATCATATTTCTTTTTGAACTCCTTTAAAGTATCAATGGTGTATGATATTCCTTCTTTTTTAATTTCATAATCCGATACTTCAAAAAAGTCAATTCGCTCCACTGCCAGTTTAAGCATATTCATTCTATGTTCAGGGCTTGCCGAATTTACATCAGCTTTATGTGGTGAAATAAAAGAAGGGATGAAAATAATTTTATCAAGATCCCTTATTTCTCTTACAGATTGTGCTGTTATCAGGTGCCCATGATGAATTGGATCGAAGGTACCGCCAAAAATCCCAACTTTACTCATTTAGTAAATCCTTGTATTCAATAAATAAATTTGTGAACCGTTCGTGCATTTGCTGGCTGCAGTAAGAAAGACTTTCTTTTTTAGAAAGCTCAATGTACAGATTTTTAAAATCACTAAAATTTTCAATCAGTTGAAATCCATTGAGTGTATTGAGAAACAAATCACTTTTACCTGCCTCTATTAAAAAATTATCATATTCAAGAGCTGCGGAAAACATTTCATCTAATAAATTTAATTCGAGATTGTTGAAACCTAATAACGCAACTTTTTTATTGATGCTTTTACCTATCACCAAAACATCGTCTTCAATTGCAAGCAAATTAAAGATTTTTTGTATAGTTTTTTCAGATATACCGATTACATCAGCTCTTATAATAATATTATTTTCAAAACTAGAAAAGTAATTCCTTCCAAGCCGTTCCAGATTTGAATTTATATTTTCTGAAGTGTTAATAAATATTATTGACTCATCAGGGAAAAAATTCCCGGGAATATAATTTTCATCTTTTTCATTAAGACAGAAAACTAATTCAAAACTCAAATCTGTATCGGTAAATATTTCAATAATGTTTGCTAGTAGATGGCTGTAAAGTAACATTAAATCCCGACGTGATAAGTTTTCAAACTTCGGTGCTGCCTCACCATTGAAAACCGGATGAGGACTTAAAACATAAATACAGTTTTTCTTTTTATTCATTAACAACCCCCGAAGTTGCAAAAAGATTTTTAATAAACTGCCTGTATTTATTTACTTCACTCTCATAAAATTCTTTACTGTGACCATTAGAACTTTGCATTTGCTTTTTTCTGAATGCTAATGTTGTTGCAGCTTTTATATATGGTTTTCGGATTTTTTCATCAACCCAGCCACGATTATTTCTTTTTGTTGAGCAAAGTATTATTAAATGTTCATTCGGGATTATGCCAAGTGCAACTTCAGAGAGAAGCTCATCAATTATAATTTTCTTTTCGTTCATAACCGATGCTGAAAATATTGCAATGAAAATAATGATAGTAACTCCAAGAAATAAAAATCCGAGAATGGCTGTTGATTGATAACTAACTGTAATGTTCCACGAAAAGTGAATTAATATTGCAATTATCAATCCTGTAACCGGGAGAAATATTTTGTGTGCTGTACCTTTAAATTTTGCATAGCCGAGGAAAGCACCGAAAGTAGCAGTCGTTACGCAGTGCATCACAGCAGAGAATAAAGTTCTTATAATTACAATTGCAATCCAATCGGACATTGTTATACCGTAGGAAATAAAATAAAGAAAGTTTTCAGTCATCCCGAAACCCAAACCGATTGCACCGCCGTAAACTATTCCGTCAGTTATATTATCAAATTTTTTGTTAGTAACTGTAATAAGAAGAAAAATCCCTTTAGTTATTTCTTCTACAACGGGAGCAACAATAATAGTCCCTATATAATTTAAATCATCATTATTTGAAACAAACTGTGAAAGAATTGTTGAAAATATTATTGAACCAAGAACAGCAAAAATAATTGCTCCAATTGCTCCCCACAAATAATTTTGAAGAACCAGCTTAAACGGCTCTCGGTCATATCTATCGAACCACCAAATGAATAGAAGGTAACCAGACATTGGTACTATTGCAGCAAGTGCCGAAATGAAAATAAACATGTTAAAAAAGAAAACCCAACAAAAAATTAAAAATGATTATGGAAGTACAACTTAAAATATCAAAAGAGATGAATAAATTTCAAATTATATTTGATGTGTCTGCTGTTTTATTCTTCTTTTGACCACTGAATCAGTTCTCTAATTGTAGGTTTTTTACCGTAAGATAAAATACCTATCCTGAAAATCTTAGCAGCAATTTTTAATGTAACAATTGTAGAAATAAACATAATAGAAAGTGTGATGCCAATATCTATTAAAGGAACAGGAGCAATTTTAAAACGAAGAAGCATTATTGATGGAATCGTTAAAGGAATATATGACATTACTTTAACCATCATAGATTCAGGATTTTGAATAGCAGGCATTGCAACTACAACAGGCAGGATCAAAATTAAACTTATGTACGTTGTCATCTGCTGTGCTTCCTGTTCGGTGGTAACTATCGAACCAATACCTACAAAAATTGTTGTATAAAAAATAAATCCGGTTATAAAATAAACGAGCATAATTAAAATATTATCAAATGCTGCAGGTGGAATGACCGCTCCGCCGACAAGTGTTATACCGATTAAAGACCAGATAATAATTTGAGTTAAACCGAGAGCACTGAGTCCTAAAATTTTTCCTGCAAGCAGTTGTTCCGATGTACAACTTGAAATCAATATTTCAATCAGCCGGTTCGATTTTTCTTCAATCAAACTTCTAACAAGCAATTGCCCGGAATAGATAACCATCATCATTAAAAGCATTATAAAAATAAAGGCTGAAAAGAAAACAACTAAAAAATTCTGTTTTCCTTCCTCACCGCTTTTTTCAATTTTTATCTGTTCAATTTCAACTTTGCTTTGAACAAATTCAGCGAGTGATGGATCAATTCCTCTCGCATTCAACTCGTTTTGAATTCGTATCTTATTAATTTTTTCTTCGAAATGTCTTACATCTTTAAAGCCTCCTAATTTATCGCTTCTGTATTCAACTTCAAGCGAGTCAGTTCCGCTGTTCAAGATAAACAGAAAACCTTCAATCTTATTATCAATTACATCTTTATCTGCTTCGATTTTTAATTGCTTAAGTGTTTTTTTGTTATCGGCTAAATTTAACAAAATGTAATTCGGCTGATTGTCATCTAATTTATATTGTTCTAACTCATCAGTTAAGTGATGAAAATAAATTCCTGATGTATCTACTAAACCGATTACTTTTGTCCGCTGGTCTTCTTTTTGGGTTAATAAAGTGGGAAGTAAGGAAAACATTATTATTATCAACGGTGTAATTACCAGCGATATAATGAACGTTTTCGTTTTTACTTTTTCAAGATATTCCCACCTGGCTATTGTTAATATTTTGTTCATTCGTTAAAAAATTAATTCTGTTTAATTAAATCAATAAAAATTCTGTTAAGTGTAGGTTCAATTACCGAGAAATGAGTTATATCAATTCTATCGGTTATCTTTTTTAGAAAGTCTGATGGCTCGATAACATCTTTTAAATGAACCTCGGCATAACTATTATATGTATCTACAGTAATCACATCAGCCATCGAAGAAAGAAAAGATACATCGCCTTTGTATTTAATTTCTACATGGTTTCCGCCAAATTCTTTTTTTATGTGCGATAATTTTCCGCTTGTAACTTCTTTACCATTATTTATAAGAAAAATATCAGTACATAATTTTTCTGCGGTTTCCATTTGATGAGTTGAAAGGATAATGATTTTACCTTCAGATACAAAAGAGAATATCAGTTCTCTAATTTCCTGTTGATTTATCGGATCAAATCCGGTAAACGGTTCATCAAAGATTAAAAGTTGCGGGTTATGAATAACCGACATGATAAACTGTATCTTTTGCTGGTTTCCTTTAGATAGTTCATCAATTTTATTGCTACGATAATGAAAAATATCTAATCTCTTTAACCAGCTATCTGCTTGTTTTACTGCTTCGGTTCTGCTCATATTTTTGAGTTCGGCAAAGTAAAGGATCACATCTATCACTTTACTTTTTCTATACAATCCTCTTTCTTCAGGAAGATAACCGATGCTGTTTAAAAATTCTGCAGTTATCGGTTGATTATTAAAAAGAACTTTGCCTGAAGTTGGTTTGATAATATTCAGCACGGTTCTTAGGGTTGTAGTTTTACCCGCACCGTTTGGACCTAATAATCCAAAAATTTTACCAGGCTCAACTTTAAAGGAAATATTATCTACGGCAGTAGTATTTTGAAACTCTTTTACTAAATTTTCAACTAAGAGCATTAATCATCTTTTATAAAATTTTCTAAAATTAAGTACAAGAAGATAATAGTTATCTTTAAGAAATAACACTGCTATTATGTGAGAGTAATATTCTTGTTTCGTTCAAATTATTATGACCTTAGCTAAATGCCTGTAAAATAAAGAGTTAAGTTTGTTCTTCTTGATATGAATATGTTTGATTGTCAATAAAAGTATCAATATATTTGTTGTCATTTTTATCAAAACTTAGCACAAAATTATGAGAATTAAGATTTCCAGTCTTGAAAATGATTCGTATAATTATGATTTTGAAGCTGATATTGAAAAGATAGATTTAACAGAACCTTTGTTTGGTAAATATAATACGAATGTTGTTCTTAATAAATTTGATGATCAGATAATTTTAGAAGCATCAACAACAGCTGGTGCAAACTTCATTTGTGATAGATGTGGAACAGCGTTTAAACAAACAGTTAAAAGTAAGTATAAGATGATATATTTACTCAGATCAATTGAAGGTGCAGAGGAAGAAATAAATATTACTTATCTTTCACCTGATACGCATATAATTGATATTTCAAAAGATGTTCGGGATTATATGATTCTTTCTACCCCGATGAAAAGACTTTGTAAAGAAGATTGCAAAGGGTTATGTGCTAAGTGCGGCGCAGATTTAAATGAAAAACAATGTGATTGTAACGATGATGAAATTGATGACAGTTGGAAAGTATTATTGGAATTAAAAAATAAATTAAACAAAAACTAAAGGAATAGTTATTACAAAATGGCACATCCAAAACGAAAAATATCGAAAAGCAGAAGAGATAAAAGAAGGACTCATTACAAAGCAACGGCTCCTGCTATGGGTACTTGCTCAAACTGTGGAGAGTTAAAATTAACACATCGCGCTTGCCCGTCCTGCGGATATTATAACGAGCGCTCTATGTTCATTCCTAAAGGATAATTTACAACTTAATTAAATGGATGAATCCAGGAATTCCGAAATGCATTGCAGAATAGCTGTCGATGCTATGGGCGGAGATTTTGCTCCGACGAATGCAGTGCTGGGTGCAATGCAAGCGTACGAGCAAAAAAAAGATTTCGATTTGCTGCTGGTGGGCAGAAGAGATGAGATATTAAAAGTCGCTTCTTCTCATAATTTTTCTGTTAGTGATGATATGATTGTTCACACAGATGAAGTAATTCAGATGAGCGAAAGCCCTACAAGCTCTTTAAAGAAAAAACCAAATTCATCTATTGTTGTTGGTGCTCAATTGGTAAGTGATAATAAAGCCGATGGATTTGTAAGCGCTGGAAATACAGGTGCGATGTCTGTTAGTTCTATTTTTAATATTGGCAGAATTAAAGGCGTTTCAAGACCAACTCTAACAGCACCTTTCCCTAATGAAAAAAATGGTTTTACTTTTATTGCAGATGTAGGTGCCTTTGTTGATTCAAAAGCTCAGCATCTTCTTGGTTATGCAATTTTAAGCTCAGTTTTTATTGAAGAAATTTATGGTATAAAAAATCCTAAAATTGGCTTATTAAATGTTGGTGAAGAGGAAGGGAAAGGATATCAGCTAATAACTGAGACGAGTAAATTATTGAGTGAATCGGGATATTAACTATGTTGGCTACGTGGAAGGAAAGGACATTTTTAAGGGAACGGTTGACCTCGTTGTTTGTGATGGCTTTATAGGCAACATACTTTTGAAATTTGCAGAAAGTATCATTCCGTTTCTTCGGGCACGAGTTAAAGATTACGCAAGCAAGAGCTTAATGAATAAAGTTAAAGCAGGTATTTCCCGAACTCCATTAAAAGAAGCTTTAAAAAATGCAAACTATGAATTGCATGGCGGATTACCATTGCTGGGTTTAAATGGTATCAGTATTATTGGTCACGGTTCGAGTACGCCGTTAGCAATAAAAAATATGGTGCTGCGTGCAAAGGAAATGTACGATAAGAATCTCATTAAAAAAATTGAAGAGTCATTTGGACAATATTCATAAACAAGAAAAATTTGATTGGAAATAATTTTGAAAGAAAAAAAAATACAGTGCAATTATAACAGCGGTGGGAATGTATGTGCCCGATAAAATTTTAGATAATGCATACTTTGAAAGTACAGTGGATACAACAGAAGAATGGATTACAACGCGTACAGGAATAAAAGAAAGAAGAATTTTAGAAAACGGTGCAACCAGCGATCTTGCTACTAAAGCGACTGAAGATCTTTTACAACAGCACAATGTAAATCCGGAAGAAATTGATGTAATAATAGTTGCTACGGTAACGCCCGATATGTTATTTCCAGCAACCGCATGCCTGGTACAGGAAAGAATTGGAGCTAACAACGCATGGGGATTCGATCTATCTGCGGCTTGTTCGGGATTTTTATTCGCTTATCAAACCGGTTGTGCATTTATTGAAAGCGGACAATACAAAAAAGTCTTGGTTATTGGTGCAGATAAAATGAGCTCGATTCTTGATTATTCTGACCGTAATAGCTGTATTCTTTTTGGAGACGGTGGTGCCGCTGTTCTTTTAGAACCATCGGAAGACCTGAATTTGGGTTTACAGAATTCAACCCTGAGAATTGATGGTGAAGGTAAAGACAAACTATATATGTCCGGCGGCGGAAGTTTGAATCCACCGACACACGAAACCGTTGATAAAAAAATGCATTACCTTTTTCAGAATGGTAAAGCAGTATTTAAAGTTGCTGTTGTTGGAATGGCGGATGTTTCGTATGAGTTGATGCAGAAAAATAATCTTACTTCTGATGACATTGCTTTTCTTGTACCTCATCAGGCAAATAAAAGGATAATAGATGCTACCGGCGAGCGGATGGGTTTAACTAAGGATAAAGTTATGATGAATATTGATAAGTACGGAAATACTACTGCCGCAACTATACCTCTTTGTTTAGTAGAGTATTACAGAGATAGTAAGTTAAAGAAAGGTGACAAGATTATATTATCTGCCTTTGGAGCAGGTTATACCTGGGGTTCATCATATCTTGTTTGGGCAATTTGATTAACTGAAATCTATGAACAAGAATGAGTAAAAAAGCATTTTTATTTCCTGGGCAGGGTTCTCAATATGTAGGTATGGCATCTGACCTCTTTGATCATTCTGTGGAAGCTAAAGAAATGATACTTACTGCAAACGATGTTCTTGGTGTCAATCTTTCCTATATTATGTTTAACGGACCAATTGATGAATTAAAACAAACCGGGTATACTCAGCCGGCAATCTTTCTTCATAGTGTTGTGCTGGCAAGTATTATGCGAACTATTTTTCCTGCAGGCGCAGCGGGGCATTCACTTGGCGAATATTCTGCACTTGTTGCATTGGGTGCAATACAGTTTTATGATGCAATAAAAGTCGTTAGAATACGCGGACAGGCAATGCAGCAGGCAGGAATTGATAATCCCGGTACTATGGCTGCAATTATTGGAATGGATGCTGATAAAGTTGGTTGGATTTGTAAGGAAGCAGAGTCTGAAGGAATTGTTAATTGTGCGAATTTTAATTCTCCCGGTCAGGTTGTAATTTCTGGTTCGGTAGATGGTGTGCGCAAAGCGATGGATTTATGTAAAGCAAGTGGTGCTAAGTTGGTAAAAGAACTTGTTGTAAGCGGCGCATTCCATTCGCCCTTAATGTCCTCGGCAAAAGATAAATTAAAAACTGCTTTGGACGAAACACATTTTTATGATTCAAAATTTCCTGTTTATGCAAATGTAACTGCTAAATCTGCAACTTCTAAAGATGAAACAAAAAATCTTTTATACGAGCAGGTTACTTCTCCTGTACGATGGGAAGAGACAATAAATAACATGATTGCAGATGGTTATGATGAGTTTTACGAAATAGGGCCGGGAAAAGTTCTTACCGGTCTTCTTAAAAGAATCAATCCTGATGTAAGTTGTATTTCAATCGATAAATATGCGGATGTGGAGAAATACCTTTAATGGACGAAGCTGAAGAAGACTTTACAAAAAATTTTACTAAAAAGATTAACGGACTGTTCATCGACCCCAAAATTTTTACTTTTAAATTTGGTTGCAAATGCAGCGGCGAGTGCTGCCATTATGGTGTTTATACAGATTTAAAAGAGCACGATACTATTCTTGAATTAAAAGATAAAATATTACCGTTATTTGATGAAACACAGTGTAAGGAAATTGACAAATGGTTCGAAGAGCCGGAAGAAGATGAAGATTTTGAATCGGGCGTTGCTGTTGGTACAGAAGTAATAGATGGGAAGTGTACATTTTTAGATAAAAACGAATTGTGTGCCTGGCAAAGAGTGGCTAATTTAGAAAGTGTGGATAAGTGGAAATATAAACCGTTATATTGTATATTGTTTCCCCTTACAATTTACGAGGGCGCACTAACCATTGATGATGAACATATTGATCGGCTTAAAACCTGTAACATTAATCCAGATGCAGAAACATCAATTTTTGATGCTTGTAAAGAAGAATTACTTTACTTTTTAGGCGAGGAAAGTTATAATGAATTAGAACGATATGCAGGGGAATATTTAGCAGAATTTAAATTAGGAGAAAAAGAAAATGCTGGAAAAT
>PVMK01188255.1_pt1 | contig 13315 bp, 9 predicted proteins | sample 1853481 | NCBI WGS metagenome assembly PVMK01 (sample SAMN08533507, study PRJNA380276) | Marine sediment metagenome, whole genome shotgun sequencing project.
TTCAGTTTATTGAAATCCACATCTTTTGAACGACTGCTTTCAAGCGCATAGCGGCTATTCACTCAATCACAATGCCAATGGCAGCTAACGGCCAATAGCAGCCCTTAAGGGAACCACCGAGCCATGCTTAACAAGCTAGACTGGAGAAAGTACGGGCAGAAAAGTGTCTCTTAGAAAAAGGCTCAAGTGGTGCCAAATGCTCTGACGACGTACACCGGGCAGGATTCGCTCCCGCAGTTAAGCGCGAAATGCAGCCGGGGATCCTTCTGGTTGCGCAGCATTTGCTTTTCAAACTTGTAAAGATTGGTCTCTTTTCCACCGACAATGATCTTGCGGGCCCAGAGATCTGATCCATGCCTGGGCCACCTGTTCCGAAGGGACGTTGCTACGAAATCACAACTAAACCCAAATAAGCCGGTTTTACTTGATCCAAATCATTTACTTTTTGCGTGCTGGGAGCAATGTAAATATTGATAGAGGCGAATTAAAAACAGCTTCAGCCATTTTGTTTGGCAGGTCTTGCGGGGGCTTAGACAGTACGTTCCAAAAGGAGATTTGATCATGACAGCAAAGAGAAAAATTCAGGTAAAGGAAAAGGTTCAGGTAAAGGAAAAACCCGAAAGTAAGGTAGCGGATACCGAAGTAAAGAAAACGGAATCCCTGTTGCCTGGTCTGCGCCACGAGATAGAGGACACGGTTGCCAGCATCCTTGATAGCTGGCCACGGTTTGGTTCAGGATGGCACTGGCCAGAATTCGATACACTCGGAAAAATCGAATTACCGAAACGGCTCGCGAGTGCCCGGAATCTTCCCAAAGTTGACTTCTCCGAAATCGACGACGGTTACGAATTAACCGCGGAACTGCCCGGCATGGGCACGGACGACGTGGAATGCACCTTATCAGGGAAAATGTTGACCGTTAAGGGTGAAAAACAGGATGAAAAGGAAGAAGAGAAGAAAGGATACTACCTCAAGGAACGGCACTATGGGTCCTTCATGCGCAACTTCACACTCCCGGAAGATGTGGATGCCGACAAGATAGAGGCCTCGGTCTCGGATGGTATTCTGCGGGTTTTCATGCCGAAATGTGAGAAAAAGCAGAAGTCGCGAAAGATTGAGATAAAAAAATCCTGACCTCTTCCAGGAGGTGGTGATATTGCCCGGCTTATGTTGAGCGAGGTTTGCTATGAAAGAGTCTGAGAAATCGACTGAAACAGAGACGGTGCCGTGCGAAATATGCCTTAAAGAGGTACCCCACTCTGAAACAGAAATGGAAGAGGTGGGCGATTATGTCCTGCACTTTTGTGGTTTGGACTGCTATGAAAAATGGCACAAAGAGAAGAAAGACAAGGCGTAGCGCTCGCAAGCGTTGAGAACACAGCTTATCCAATAGCAGGAGCCGAATATGGAATTACCTGTAAAAAGCCGTAAGGCCGCTGGCCAGGCGCTCGCTGAAGCGTTGCAGGAGTACAAGGGGCGCGATGACGTTGTCGTGCTGGGCTTACCGAGGGGCGGTGTGCCTGTGGCCGTAGAGGTTGCTGAAGCCCTGGGCGCCGAACTGGACTTGATGCTGGTGAGGAAACTTGGAACACCGGGGCAGAAAGAACTGGCCATGGGGGCAATCGCCAGTGGCGGCAGCAGAGTCATGAATGAGGACGTGGTGCGCAGCCTCAACATCAGCGAAGACGAAATAAGGCGGGTGGAGGAGGCTGAGCGCAAGGAGTTGCAGCGCCGCGAGCAGGCCTACCGGGGAGAGCGCCCCTTCCCGGTGTTGACAAACCGTTGCGTGATCCTTGTGGATGACGGCCTGGCAACGGGTGCCACCATGCGAGCTGCTGTTGCTGCAGTGCGCCAGGACAGTCCGGCACATCTCGTTGTTGCTGTACCGGTGGCGTCGGCAGACACTTTGGAAATGCTACGTAAAAAGGTCGATAATCTGGTCTGTCTCGCTGTACCACGGTACTTCAGAGCAATCGGGCTTTGGTATGTTGATTTTTCCCAGGTCAGTGACGATGAAGTGCGTCAAATCCTGGCAAGGGCATGGCATGAATAACGTACAGCACATGACTGAAGTAGTTGTTCAGGCAGGTAAAGTACAGCTGAATGGAATCCTGGTTGTGCCGGATTCTGCAAAAGGCCTGGCCGTTTTTGTACACGGTAGCGGCAGCAGTCGCTTCAGTCCCCGCAATCAATATGTTGCGGGCGTTTTGAACGGGGGTGGCCTGGCCACTTTGCTATTTGACCTGCTGACTGCTGAGGAAAATGAAATCGACATGCAGACCCGCGAGCTGCGATTTGATATTGGCATGCTCAGTGAACGGATTACGGCAACCGTGGACTGGCTGGCCGGTCAGGAAACGGTGACCGACTTGCCCATCGGCTTGTTCGGTTCCAGTACCGGCGCTGCCGCAGCACTCAACGCCGCAGCGGCGCGGCCCGAACGGGTGTCTGCCGTGGTGTCCCGTGGTGGCCGTCCAGACCTGGCAATGGAAGCTTTGCCACACGTAAAGGCACCGACCCTGATGCTTGTTGGTGGACTGGATTATCAGGTTATCGAAATGAACCGTACTGCAGCAAACGCCATGCAGGCCCCTTGTCAGATCGAAATCGTTGAAGGGGCCACACATTTATTCGGGGAACCCGGCAAGCTCGAGCAGGTTGCCGCCCGGGTGCGGGACTGGTTTCTGGAACAATTTGATGAGTGAAGACAAGCTGAAACTTTTTGCCCTCAACCGCAGCCAGGATTTTGGGCAGCGGGTTGCGAACTCCATGGGGATCTCGCTCAGCAAGCATGAAGAGCGGGATTTTGAGGACGGCGAGCACAAGGCCCGGCCGTTGGAGAGCGTCCGCAACTCGGACGCATTCGTGATTTATTCCTTGTGTGGTGATGAAGAACAGTCGGTCAACGACAAGCTGATACGCCTGTTGTTCTTCCTGGGGGCACTAAGAGACGCGGGCACCAACCGGCTGACCGCCGTGATCCCATACCTGTGCTATGCCCGCAAGGACAGGAGGACCAAGTCCAGGGACCCGCTCAGCAGCCGATATGTCGCCAGCCTGCTGGAATCTGTCGGTGTCGACCGTGTGGTGACCCTGGATGTGCACAACCTGTCTGCCTATCAGAATGCTTTCCGCTGTCGTACTGAGCACCTGGAAGCCAAAAAACTGTTCGTTGACCATTTTATGTCCCTTATAGGACAAGACGAAGTTGTCGTTGTGTCTCCGGACATTGGTGGCATCAAGCGTGCCGAGCAGTTCAGGGAAGCCTTACAGCAAAACCTCGGTCGTCCGGTAGGCAATGCTTTCATGGAAAAGAAACGTAGTGGCGGCGTGGTCAGTGGCGAGGCAGTCGTAGGCGATGTGCGGGACCGTGTCGCCATCATTATCGATGATTTGATCGCCAGTGGCGGCACCATTGCACGTACCGTAAAGGCCTGTCACCAGCGGGGTGCGTCCAGAATATTTGCGGCTGCATCACACGGACCTTTCGCTGCTGCCGCCGATAGAAACCTGGCTCAGCCTGAGCTGGAACGACTGGTGATAACGGATACCATCCCGCCCTTCCGGTTGCAGTCGGAGGCCGCGTGCGCAAAACTCACAGTCCTTGGCGTTGCCCCTCTTTTTGGAGAGGCGATTGAACGCATGCATTCGGGTGGTTCCATCGTTGATTTGTTAGCCGTATAACTCTCCTGCGAAGTGCGCCGCCAGGCTAAGGTAGGCCCTGGTGCGCTGTATCCATTTGTCATTACTCCCGTAATCACAACTCCCGAGATGCCTGATGGACAGCTTTGCCCGCATCTGGGCGCGGTATGCTTTGTAAAAGCACACCAGCAGGTACGGCGGGTCGTCTCCACTACATTGCCGGTAGGTTTCGAACAGTATGGGGCCGATAAACGGCGCGCCGGCATGTTCGCACTCCATCGCCAGGAAGGCCAGTTCATCCGCCGTATCCAACATCCGGAACCTGCGGTTGAATTCCAGGCAATCGATAAATACAGGCGGGTCAGCCAGACAGACATGCTCGGGGCGCAGGTCACCATGTGCCTCGACGATGCGTTGCGCCTTGACCCGGGCATCGAAGACGCCTCGCTCGTGTGAAAGATAAGCCTGCAGGGCCTTGCTTATCACACTGATCTGTTTGCCTGGCAGGGAATACCCCGGTTCCGACAAGGCCTTGTCATTGGCCCGAATACCCTGTTCAAACTGCCGGATGTACTCGTCTGTGGTCAGGCTTGACACCTCGGCCTGCTGATAGAAATTCGCCAGCACCCGCGCAATGCGGAGTACCTGGGATTCATCGACCTGCTGCCTGGCGATGGCATTATCGAGCATGCATTCCCGGGGTAACCGGCGCATCTTGACCAGCCAGTCCACTGGCTCACCGTCGCCCCCCAGTTCAAGCTGATCCGAATCACCTACCGTCAGTGGTATCACCTCGAGATAGATGTCTCTGGCCAGGCGGCGGTTCAGTCGGAGTTCTTCCAGGCAATTCAGATGGCGTAGTTCCAGGGTGCTGAAATCGAGGAAATCCAACCGCACAGGCTTTTTCAGCTTATAGACAAAGCGATCGGTCAGGAAAACCCAGGACATGTGGGTTTGAATGATCTCGACATGGGCGGGATGACCCGCATAGATCGAGGGTCGGCCAAGAAAGGCGACCTTGGTTGAAATGCCGATGTCGGTGATTTGCTTACTCATGACCGCCAGCTATAAAGATCAAGATGAAAAAGTCCTGGCAACCTAATGCGCCGGGGAAGATTAAATACTCCCCGAGGACCCCTACACCTCAACAGATCATAGAGAGTTGACCTGGAATCAGGCAGTTTCTGCCAGGTCGTGGTGTTCCGGTTTGGACACCTCTTCAATCAGCTTTCCCGCCAACTTGCGTTGCGTGTGCGTGCAAATATCACCCAGGGAGACAATTCCGACAAGACGGTTCTCATAATCCAGAACCGGCAGGCGACGGACCTGTTTTTCTTCCATAATGTTCGCAGCCTGGTTTACGGTATCATCCGCGCGGCAACACACAGGATTGGACGTCATGACGTCTGCGGCCGTTATTTGACTCAAGGGCATCACGCTTGCCATGCCCCTGCACACAATATCCCGGTCAGTGAGCAGGCCCTCAAGTCTGTTTTCGGTTCCAACCACAACACTGCCAATATCATAGTCCTTCATGATTTTAGCAACCTTTTGCAAGGACTCTTCCCTGTCGACCATTTGCACAATGTTTGCCATAATTTCGCTGACTTTCATGTAAACCACCTCGCTGTACAGGCTTTATACAAGAATTGTTAATTTAGCATGCGCCCGTTTCCTGGCAATTGATGTGCGTCAGCTATTAGCAACAACGTGTGGACTACTCGCCCATGTGAACGACAATGTGCTGGCCCACAGCATCATCAACAGCAACCCGGTTCGAGGCGATGAGCCGGCCATCCACTTCCAGGGCACGTACGCCGCGGCATCTGCCATGGGGGTTACGTACCTCCACCTGTATCAAGGCCCCGTTGGCGCGGATTTGCGCGGTAAATCCCGGCCACTTGCTCGGGATGCATGGGTCGAAGATCAACTCGCCGCCCGAGCGGCGCAGGCCGAGCAGACCTTCGATACCGAATCGCCATAACCACGCTGACGATCCCGTGTACCAGGTCCAACCGCCCCTTCCCAGGTGTTCCGGGGAGGTGTAAATGTCAGCTGCCAGGACGTACGGTTCCACGCGGTAGCGCTCGATTGCAGCGCTGTCGACGCCGCGCAGAACAGGATTCAGCAATTGAAACAACCATTCGGCCCGATCCCCGTCGCCCTGTTGCGCGAGGGCCCAGGCGAGCCAGACCGCCGCGTGGGTGTACTGGCCGCCATTCTCTCTGACTCCTGGCGGATAGGCCTTGATATAGCCCGGGTCGTGCCCGTCGGCCTCGAAGGGTGGCGTGAGCAAGGCGATAATCCGTTCTTCCTCGTTCACAAGAAGCTCGAGCGCAGAATCGAGTGCTTGCTTTGCCCTGTCACCTGACGGCAACCGCGACAATATCGCCCAGGATTGGGAATTGGAGTCTATCCGGCACTCGGCGGATGCCGCCGAGCCGATGGGGGTACCGTCGTCGTAGAAAGCGCGCCGATACCATGCCCCGTCCCAAGCCTTTTGCTGTAACGCCTCGTGTACCGCATCGATCCACTTCTCGACGCTACTGTCCCGCTGAGCTTCGCCGGCTGCTTCGCAAAGATCGAAAAAGCGCGAAGCCGCTGAGCATGCAAACCAGGCGAGCCAGACACTTTCGCCGCGACCCTCGATGCCCACCCGGTTCATGGCGTCGTTCCAGTCGCCACCCCCGATCAAGGGCAGGCCGTTGGGGCCGGTGGTCAGGCCCTTGTGAATTGCGCGGCGGCAATGCTCCAGCAGTGTCGCCGATTCAGCACCTGCCTCGAATGCACCATAGCGATCCTCCTCTCCCGCCTCCAGCGGCGGAGCGGAAAGGAAAGGGATCGTCTCATTGAGGATCTGTGTATCGCCGGTGACGTCGACATATTCACCAGTTACGTACGGCAGCCATAGCAAATCGTCAGAGCATCGGGTACGCACGCCTTTACCCGATGGCGGATGCCACCAGTGCAGCACATCGCCGCTGTCAAATTGCCGCTTTGCTGCCTCAAGTATCTGCTCGCGCGCCAGCTCGGGCTTTACCGATAGCAGCGCCATGATGTCCTGGAGCTGGTCACGGAAGCCGTAGGCGCCGCTCGACTGATAGAAACCCGTCCGCGCGAAGATCCGCGAGCTGAGTGTCTGGTAGAGCAGCCAGCGATTGAGCAGCAGGTCCATGGCCGGCTCGGGCGTGCTGACGACGATGGTTCCCAACAATTCATCCCAGTAGTCGCCTACTCGCTTCCAGGCATCTTCTGTCGGCGCAGCCTGTGAATACTTACGGCACAGCCAGTTCGCCGTTTTCCGTTCGGCCGCGGCACCGAGGACGAAATGGCAGGTGATTTCCTCTTGCGGATCAAGTTCGAGATGGATTTGCAGTGCCGCACATGGATCGGTGCCCGGGCCGCTGTGGCCTGAGAGACCTACGCGCTGCAGCGCCGCGGGTGTATTCGTGTTCCCGTAACGGCCGAGAAATTCCTTGCGATCGCAGGTAAATCCGTGAGTGGCGTGGCTCGATGCAAGAAAGGCGACGCAGGAGCCGAAGTCGGGGTTCCAAGCGCAGCTGGCAAAGATACCCTGCAGCCAGGGAACGTGCCCGGTCACGATGTGGGGCTGTGTTTGCGAGCGCTGACTACCGAGCACCCACTCAGCGTAGTAGGTCGCCGTAATGCGGCGGTGGTGAGCCGCGTGGTTCTTGAGTCGCAGCCGGATTATCTTTACGGCGTCGTCGGGCGGCACGAATACCAGGGCTTCCTGCTCAAGCTGGTGACTGTGGTGCACATAGCGGGTGTAGCCAGCACCGTGGTGAACCCTGTAGCTGCCACTTTGTCCGGGTAAAGGCAGCGGGCTCCACACTTGCACGGTCTGCTCGTCGCGTAGATAAAGCGCCTCGCCAGCCGGACCCAAGACCGGATCATTGCTCCACGGCGTGAGCCGGTACTCACCTGAATTGAGAAACCAGGTGTAACCGCCGCCACTCTCGGTGGTCAGACAACCAAATCGGGGATTTGCGAGAACATTGCTCCAGGGTGCCGGTGGACGTCGTCCATCCTCTACGTAGATGATGTACTCCCGGCCGTCGGAGGAAAATCCCCCGTAATCGTTTTCATATCGAAGCCCCTCGACCTGTATAGATGCAGACGGCTCTGCCACAGGGGCCAGCATCGGTACCAGGCGGGGCAGATGATAGTCAGCGTGGTCGCGTTGTCGAAGTTGCTGCGCGAGCGTTCCGTGGTTGCTGTCCAGGACGGCCATCGCACCGGCCTCCAGCCGTACTCCATCGGCGGCGCTGATTTGATCCATATTAATAATAAAGATGCCGCCGTGCCGGGACAGCCAGTCCTGTCCGTGACATCGGGTGATCATGCTCTGAATACGCCCACCGGCCCTGTTGCCATAGGTAGACGCTTCGTGGTTGAGGATGACCAGGTCTACGTGTTGACCGCGGGTTCGCCAGTAGTGATGTGCTCTCAGCAGCGTTTCCAGGAGGTCCGTCTCCTCAAGGTCGCGCAGCTTCAGAATCAGTATCGGGTAGTCGCCGGATATGCCGAAGGGCCACAGAGCCGGCTGCTCAACTTTAATGTTATCTCGGTGGGCGCCGTATCATTAAAACACAAAGTCGGGATAGTGGAGCTCCGAGAGCAGACGCTGCACGTCGCCCACCATGTATGGGTCTATGCCGATGGCGGCAAGCTCGCGGCGACTCTCGATCATGGCCTCCTCGAAGGCCCAGCGACAGCTTGCATCGTTGCGGTAGCGCGCCATGGACTCGCGTACCCGTTCACTGGACACTGCCACTCCGGTTACGAAATTTACCGCCGTGGTCGCATACGGCCGCAGGGTTATGGCAACTTGAACGCACAGGATGGGGTCCAGCGTGTTGCCAAGCGTTTTGCTCAAGCGGCCGCCGGCCAGGGCCGCAGGGCGTGATGCGGTGCCGCCCCGACCGAGAAACCGGCCACGATCCGTCTCATAAACCTGGTGGTCGTCGATGGCGTTTTCACTGAAGCCACAGTGCGCCAACACGACTGGCTGTTCTTCAGGGTTTCGTCGCCGGCGGTGAAACTCAAGCATGTCGAGATCGGCAACATAGCGCGCTTCCGTGAACAACTTCGCAAATGCCGGGTGCATCTCGTCGGAACGCGGGTCCGTCATGGCGATTTCCGCATAGCTGGTTAGCGTTATGTGGCGCGTATGACTCGACTCGTTCTGGATCTCCAGTCGACGAATGTCGATGTCATCGCCGGCAGCAACGCAGATTTCCATGCGTACGAACAGGCCGTCCGTGCGCCGGGAAAATTCAGCTTTGTGGGGATAGAAAACGACGCGCTGCTGTTCGGTGCCGGCACCTTCCGGGCCTGCGGTGACGGGCCAAAAGCGGCTACTTTCTTCGTCACGCAGATAGATCCAGTATCCCCAGTGGTCACGTGTCGAGTCGGGCCGCCAGCGGGTCAGTGACAAGCCGGACCATTGGAGATCCCCGGCACCGTAATTCGTGATGCGCGTCGCGAGACGCCCATTGGACAGCACATTGAACTGCGGAACGGCCGATTCAGCAGCAGGCACCCAGGGTTGTAACGGTGGCGGCGGCAGGTGCGCGGGCTTCGGCGGTTGGCCCGGTCTGGATTGGATATCCTCCGTTGATATCGTCAGCGGCACCCGTTCATTAAGCAGGAATTCGGCAGACCGCACCATCGGATCGTCGTGAAAACGTTCCACCAGATTAGGGGAGTGCAGGTAGTTGCCCAGGGCGCACATAATCATGCCCTGATGATGCGCCATATAGGAACGCACGATCTGGAAGCGACGTCCGGCACGCATTCTCGCGGGAGTAAAGTCCAGCGCTTCGTACAAACCGAAGCGGCCCACCATGCCCAGGTCTTTCAGGTGGTGGATATTGTCCATGACAGCTTGTGGTTGAATGGAAATTGCCAGCAGCGAAGCGTACGGTGCGATGACCAGGTCTTCATCCAGACCACGCTTCAGCCCCAGCGCCGGGGCCCCAAACGCCTGATACTGGTACTTCAAATCGGGATCGAACCGGTAGTAGCCCGATTCGGAGATTCCCCACGGGAACGCCGAGGTTTTCGGCGTAGACGATCTGCTGTTGCACCGCTGCCGCACATCCCCGACTGAGGAGCGTGTGGCGGTTGCTGTGCATGAGCAAGGGTGGCATCAGATACTCGAACATGGTTCCCGTCCACGACAGCAACACCATCGTGCCGTCCCGGCGCACGGGTCGGGCGTGACATTTGCAACCAGTGGGATGCAGGGCGCCACGCCCCTGGCAACAGCAATAAAGCTCGCGAGCCGGGCTTCCGATGCGAGCAGATCATAGTGATGGGGATCAAGACGGTTCTCGCTGACGTTGTAGCCGATATGAAAGAGTTTTCGTCTTGTGTCGTACAAGAGTGAGAAGTCCATATACTCAAGTTCGCGGGTGCAGGCGCTGGTCACCACGTGCAGGCCCTTGCGAATAGAAGCACAAGCGGTGGATCCGTTGTCCAGTGCCGCCTCGAAGACCTGCGTCCACGTTTCGACCCGGGGTTGTCGATCCCCCGTCCACTGCTCCTGCCAGGCGCGCAGTGCAACTCGCATACGCGCCGTGATATCGGCTGTATCTGAAAGTCGAGTCGGTAATTGCGCGATGTCGCGCAGCTCTTGCCAGACACCCTCCAGTGCGGAAGCCTCATGAGACGCTCCCGTATCCGGTGGGACAAGCAGGAGGTTCAACCAGGGGAAACATGTCTCAGCTTCCAGATGCATGGATTCGACGTGTTCGCTCAGATCGTTGGACCAGGTCTCTATCTCCTCCAGGTCGGCAAGCGCAACGTCGCCGGTGACCTGGCGAAGAGTGTTGAGCAGTACATTGTCCAGATGCTTGCAGGTATCACTCCTGAGTAGTTCTATGAGTGCAGCGTGGCCCAGATTGGACCGGTCCCGCTGTTGGATCAGGGAGCGCATGCTGCGGACGGCATCAATGCATTCGGGTGCTTCGAGCTTCGCGTGCTCAAGCAAGCTCGACACCGCTTGCTCCAGAAGGCCAAGGACATCGCCAAGCCCTTGCCACTGTGCTTCGCGCAGGCACGGCTGCCACTCCATTTCCAGGCATGCCTGGCGCAGCGTGATCAGGGCGCCGGCAAGATTGCCCGAATCCACCGTGGAGACATAACGGGGCTCGAGCGGCTCCAAAGTCGAGGTGTCGATCCAATTGAGTATGTGGCCACGATGGCGGGGCATGAGTCTGAGCGTATCCAGCGAGTAGCGCAGCCGGCGTACAAAGTTCGCGATGCCGATAAAGCCCAGATCCCGTGCCACCAGCGTGGCCAGGAGCATCATTGCGATATTCGTCGGTGACGTTCGCTGAGCTACTTCTCCTCGCGGTGACTCCTGAAAGTGATCCGGTGGCAGCCAGTGGCTGTTGGGCTCCACGAATGATTCAAAGAAGTGCCAGGTGCGGAATGCGAGCTCACGCAGTTCCGCCTGATCGCGTTGATCAAGAGTTTGGGGCTCGACATCTATTGGCGGCATGCTCAGCCATCGGGCGAGTTCCGGGGCTGCGATCCAGAGTAGCAGCACAGGTGCGCTGTAGGGTAGAGCTTCGGGTCTGAATATGGCGATCAACGAGAGTACTGCCATGGCCATGAGCATCGAAATCCACATTTCGAGCCACACGGTCTTGCGCATCGAATCCACCTGTACGAGCGTGCTGGTCGCGGAGAACGTGACCCATTCGAGAAGCCGGCGGCGAGTGACGAACATTCGCGTAAGAGAACGTACAATAGCGTCTACGGTTAGCACCGCCAGGTGACAAGTGAAGCTGACGGACAACATCCAGCGCTCGACATCGATCCGGCTAAGGCTGCGTAGGGCCATCCACAGGCCGCGCCGCTGCGAACGCCGGAACCCACCGACGGCCCTGGATGCAATGCCGACCAACAGATATGCGGCTGGTGCGAAAACACCCAGCAGCGTCCACACGATCAATGCCGACGGAGCCAGTAACCAGCTCGCGACCAGAAAGGCGAACAGCAACGGAAAAAAAAGACTGCGCCGTAGATTCTCGAAAATCTTCCAGCGATCGATGAGTTGCAATGGGTTCCTTACCAGCTGCCCTCCAATCACTGGAATGAACGGAGACAGCCATGGGAGCAACTGCCAGTCTCCACGTATCCATCGATGCAAACGCCGGACGTATGCGATGTAATTGGGCGGAAAATGCTCGTATACGGTAATATCGCTCGCCAGCCCTGCTCTGCCGAGCACGCCTTCAAGGAGATCGTGGCTCAACACCCGGCGAGGCGGAATAGTGTGTGCCAGACTGGATGTGAAGCTTGCGACATCGTAGATTCCCTTGCCAACATAGATACCGGTTCCGAATAAATCCTGATAGGCGTCGGATACGGCGTGTGAGTAGGGATCAATGCCGACGTCGCCAGCCACGATATTGGTAAATAATGAGATCTCTTCGCTTGCGGGATCAATCTCGACGCGCGGCTGCACGACGGTATATCCAGCGATTACGCGCTTCGTTTGCGGATCGAATTCAGCTTTGTTGAGTGGGTGTGCCATGATGCCGGCCAGTGCCTGGGCGGCACCCTTCGGCAGCATCGTATCGGCGTCCAGAGTGATAACGAAGCGGGCACCGCTCAGCTCGTGCGTGCTGCCGAAATGCCATTTGAGAGACGTGCGGTCATCGCCCAGGATCCAGCGGTTGAATTCAACAATCTTGCCGCGCTTGCGCTCCCAGCCTATCCAGATTTTCTCACCTTCGCTCCAGCGTCTTTCCCGGTGCAGCAGGTAAAATATACCCCGGCCGACATTGGCGTAACGATGATTGAGGGCCTTTATTCGTGCTTCGGCCAGCTTCAGGAGTTCCTGGTCCTGCGGCATTTTTTTTTCAGGTGCATCTACGAAGTCACTCAACAGAACGAAAGACAGGTTGGGATCCGGATTACTCAGATACCGTACCTCGAGATCGTGAATGAGCTGTTTCGTCATTTTGGCGTTGTCGAGCATGGCAGGTACCACCACGACGGTTCTTGCCTCGTCCGCGATCCCTTTGGAGAAATCCATGCGTGGCAGGAGGTCTGGTGGGAAAATACGGATCACGAGCCATTGAACCAGCTCCATGCCGAGACTCCACGCCGGTACCAGGGCAAGGTAGGCGAGGATCAGCCAGGTAACAAGTGGTGGCTTATCACGTGCAAGTAACCACAGGGGCGCGAACATGAAGACCGATACGGCCAGGGCGATACATGACAGGTACCAGCCGGTTGCATGCTTTCGAATCAAGCGGCGTACGCGCTCGGCGCCCCGGGGCCGAAACCCGAGAGCACGTTCGAACTCGTCTCTGCCTCGATCAATCAGGTAATAGCCGATGTGTCTGCGACGCACATCCGTCGGTGGCGCGCGGCCCGCTGTGGTGAGCACATTGCGGGCGGTATCAATCTCGCTGTCGCCCGTCTGCCAGGCGATCTCCTCGATCACTTTGCGGTACCGGTCCCGCGTTCGGAAATCCATTTTCGCGTAGACGCCGGCCGGATCCTTTGTCAGCTCGGTCTCCAGTCGACTGACGGAATCAAAGAAGGCATTCCAGTCAACAGTGGCGAGCAGGCGCAGCGCGTGGATGGCGCGCGAAATAATCATCTCCTCTTCAATATCGAAGTTCGTGCA
>PVMK01172041.1_pt1 | contig 13310 bp, 13 predicted proteins | sample 1853481 | NCBI WGS metagenome assembly PVMK01 (sample SAMN08533507, study PRJNA380276) | Marine sediment metagenome, whole genome shotgun sequencing project.
AATTGTAGGTTGCGTGCCTCATGTATAATTTGGAGGGACTGAAAATTTGTTGGATGTGCTGACGGAATATATAGTTTTTCGCTATTTCAGGTTCATAGCCGGAATCTATCATTTAGCCATTATTAATATTTCGTCTCGAAATCTAAACAATGAAATTGTCCGACTATATCGTATCTGGATAGCTTCAGCCTATTAAAACCTCCAATTGCCGTTGAAGGCTAAAAAGAAGATGTAATTTGCCAAAGTGTGGTTTATTGAGTTATGTGTTATTGAGACAGCTTCAAATTACTGAAAAGCCGGCTTCAGATTTTTAACATTCTGCCGCATGACGCTTAAAAAATCTCCTTGATCCGGTGTATTGCCGCAAGGATTAAAAACCAGGCTGTTAACGCCGATGGTTTTCAGCTGTTCAGCCGATTCCTTCTTCGGTTCTCCCTCCCAGATCACCCATTTCGCCGGATGCTCTTTCAGAATGCGATTCAGCTCCATCATATGCTCATTCGTCGGTATTTCATCGGGTTCCCAGTGTACGCTTTTGATATTCAGTCCATAGCGGCGAGTAAAATAGTCGTACACGGGATGTGACACCATCAGCGGTCTCGCTCGATCTTTTGACACAATTTCTTTGATGGTTCTATCAAGCGCCATAATGTCGTTTTCAAGTGCCGCATATTTATTTTGAAAAATGTCGCTTAAATTAGGCATTTTGCGACTCAAGGCTTCTGCAATGGCTTTGGCCTGTTTGGCCGCGAGGCTGAAGTCGATCCATGTCGTGAAAGCGAGAGATTCATGCGCATGTTGGCCTTCTGATCCATGGGAGTGGGTAAGAATCTCGGCAGATTCTATGTACTGGTCTTTGAACCCGGCAGATGTATTTACCATTCTAAACCGGGGCAATGTTACCTTGTTTATCCACTTAGCATAGCGAGCTCCATTGAGCAGAATCAAGTCAGCCTGCTGGTAAGCGGCAATTGTTGGCGCGTCAGGCATCCAATAGGCCGGATCGACATGCGCAGGAGCCGGAAACACAACATTGATATGCTTTCCACCAATACGTTCTGCGAAATATTGCAATGGATAATTTGCGACATAGACAGTCAGCTGTTCAGCCGCTAAGCTGCTGTGTATAGCCAGGAAAGCCAATGTGATGTTAATAATCAAAATTTTTCTTAAGCTACCATTCATACACATTACTCCAATACTCCAAGAGATCATCTTATAAACAGCATTCTTACCAAATCATTTGAAAACTGATTAACCAGCAATATCATCAAGCCGCAAATTACCCCGCTCGTGATGACAATGATGAAAATCTCCGCGGCCAGAAGCCGGGCGATGGTCGCCCGTCGGCAGCCGAGCCTGAAAATCGTCTGTATTTCCCGCTGTCTCAATCTCAGCGAGAGAGCAAACACCAGAATAATTGCCAGGACCGTTGCGAAAGCAACCACTGAAATGACCGCATCCAACACATTCTTGATCCGAAAAATGTTTTGCAGCAGGCCGTCGATGACATCTGCCGGCCTGACAATTTGCCGGGTCTCCTCTTGCTCGAGATACCGACCCCGCAGAATCGTACCGGACTTGTCGTCCCGCGGTACGGCAAGTACAGCCGTTATGGGATATTGTGTGAGGTCGCCGTGAAAGTGAAAACCTTCAATATTCTTTTCCGTGATTTCAGTATGGTGGTAGAGCTTGGCAGTGGCTGCGACGTTCTTATCCGTCCTTTTGAGAACAAGCGTGGGATCCTGCAGTTTGGTCACATCCTCGTGCCCGTGCCCCAGCCCCTGAATCACCCAGGCGGTTTTCAAATCCACAAAAACTGCCAGATCATCAGAAGTATGCGACTTTTCGAGTACGCCCGCCACCTTCATCTTGAGGGGATAAATGCCGGCCAGGTCGAAAAGCGTCTCGGGCGATGATACGAGACTGTCTCCCGGTTTAAGACCGAGGTTGTCAGCCACCCTGGCTCCCAGCACGCAATCTCCCAGTACGGCGAGTTGCCTACCTTCTGAGATTCTCAGTCCCCGGAAGTCAAAGTAATCCAGGGTTGTCCCCACGATGGGATTTCCCCTGGCTTGAAATCGGACGTATAAAGGTATGGGCAGGGCAAGTTCAGTGTCCATCACCCGATTTGCGGCCTCCATGGTAATGAGCTCCGGCACCTCGTCATCGAAATAGAGGGTATTCATCACCAGATCCAGGGCACTGCCTTTGGCGCCTACAACCAGAGGGGTTGAAACCGCCCGCGACATGAGTTGCTTCTCGCTCTCATTCAATAAGAGCTCCAATGCCACAGGAAGAAAAGATATCAACGTAATGCAAGCCACCAGCGTAGCTGTTTTAACCTTGTTAAAGCTAATGTATTTCCAGGCAATATAGAGACTGTCGATCATGCAGCCGCCTTATTTTGAAATTCCTGAAAATCGACAATCCGATCAAAGCGCCTTAACAGTTCATGATCATGTGTCACCGAAAGCAAGGTGGCATCATGGTCGACTACGGCGTTGAATAGCAAATCCAGGATAAGGGTTTTGTTATCCGGGTCAAGATTGCCTGTCGCTTCGTCGGCTAAAATAAGCTTGGGTTGCGGTAAAAGTGCTCGGCAGATGGCGACGCGTTGTTTTTCACCGTGAGAGAGATCATTGGGGTTTCGTTTTAACTTGTCGCCGATGCCCATCTCCTGGATGAGGGCTTCAGCACGGGCACGCACCTCTTTATCCAGCTTGAGGGTGCCGGTGATTCGATAGGGAAGTAAAACATTGTCAAAGACGTTGAGATAATCAAGCAGTTCAAATTCCTGAAACACAAATCCGATGTTGCTGACACGAAAATCCCTCCGGCCGGTGTCATTGAGTTTACTGACATTGGCATCGTCCACATTCACGAAGCCGGATACCGGTGTAATAATGCCGGCTACCAGATTCAGCAAAGTGGTCTTGCCAGATCCGCTGGGCCCGATAACAGCAACTTTCTCTCCTTCATAGACGTCAAACTCCGGGATGTGGAGACGAAATTCTCCGGTTCGGTAATAAAATTCTAAATTTTGTATGCTAATCATAATTTCTTTTTTTGTGCATAAGAATCGATGCGTTTTTCCTCCAGCAGCTCTAATCCGGTGATTTTCCATGCCCCGCTAACCGGCTCTACGGAAATATTGGCCTCGTACTGGTTCTTGCGCATGTGAATATGGCCCCAGTGACCGACCGTGCCCGTGGCAGTCCACCTGGCGTGGAACAATCGGCCCAGGGGATGGTCATCGAGTTGATTTACATCGACCTCCAGAATCTCCACCGCTTTCACACGGGCCCGGACACCGCCGGCCTGGGTCACGACCAGAGATTTTCGGTTCTGCAGGTATATTTCCGAAAGCAAGTCCCCGCTGACGCTGGTGGCCAGCCGGTCGTAAACGTCTTCTTCTTCTCTGAAATCGAAAGATCTGTAAATGTTTTTCAGCAGGCTGTTCAAAACGGCAACCGCATCCCTGTCGGTCATCTGCGGTGCCAGCACAACCGGTTTGGCAACGGCCACTTTAAAAAAAAGGATAAAGCACCACACTTCCTGCAATCAACACCACCGCCAATCCCATATGAACGCCAATCGATCCGTCATTTTTTCTGCGTTTTACGATCTGCCAGCCAAGTGGCAATAACGCCAGCAGGCATAGCACAGTGGCAAGTGGCATTTTCATTGTTGTTAGCGACTCGTCCACTTCTATTTTGGCAACTGTCGGCATCTGATATTTTTTCAGAAAATTGGTCCAGGTGAGCACATTGTCGTCGGGCGTCACGTAAGAGGGAAAGGGTCCGGCCGGATCAATGGCATCGGCCGGAACCTTCTGGATGCGGTCTGACCAAAGGTCCCACCGATTTGTGACCTCCTGGGGTATCCACTGGGTCAGGTAGGTAATGATCACTCCCACGATGGCCGTGTTGATCGGCAATTGCTCAGGCTGGTCAAGGAAAGTGGAACCTGTCATGGAATATTTGACAAAGGCGGTGCGGTCAAGGATCGGTCGCAGCTGCTTCCCATCGATCAGGGTCTTGTCCATTTTCAGAAAAAACTCACCCACCCGTTTCTTCAAAGGTTCATTTTCATCGGCTTCGATAAATTCATCACCACGCAGGCCAAGATCAATCCACGCCGCAAGATCTTTTACACGCGCTAAAATCTCATGCCGCACCTCATAGGGTTCAATGTAGAGAAAGGACATGACGCCGCCGCGCTGCCATCGTTTCAGGGCCTTTTTGTCGAACTCCGAATACCACGGATCCCTCCAGTCCAGCGTGAGTGTCGACGGCCCGGACAAATATTTGAAATCATTGATCAGCACGCCCTTGTGATAGGTAATGAAACCGATTGGCATTTTACTGGTATTCGTTTTTTCATCCAGAGGAGGAATGATGGTCAATGACGACGGTTTCTTAGTGAAGGGGTAGATAAGCTCGGCATAGAGCACCCGCTTATCTTCTGGCGGCCCCGGGATGGGTTGACCCGTGTAGGGGTTGATCTTCCAGGGAATCGACGAGGGACGTTCCTTGCGAAGGCGCGGCTCGATCAGCTTTAATACGGCCTGGAGTTTCTGCCCATTGTCTGCGAGGACCTGCAGATCCTGGTTGGAAAACTGCTGCATGCGCTCTTCAAGCGGCGCTCTTTTAATTCCGGTGTCGGTAAAGAATTCATCCGGAATGAGCCGGTCGAACGCCACCAGGGCCTTTACGAAGATCTCAAGCTCAATTTTGATGTGATCGTCATTGATATAGACTTCGGCAATATTGGGCGCATTCTGAGCTCCGGAAAGATTGATCCAGTCGGCCTCAGCAGAAGGTGTGGGCATCAGAGTGAAAGCGATCAGCAATAATGGAATTGTTTTGAGACAACTCATCGGTCTTGTTTGGTCCTTGCCATCTACGTAAAAGATGCAATATGGAAAAAGGCTCCGCGAGTTTTTGATTTATTGATTACGAGCACGAAGAGTGAACTGTGGAATGCGCGCTTTCACCAAGTGTAGCGCCCATCTCTGATTCATTATATATACTATTCGTCATTCCTAAAATTTCCAGTTTGCGTTTAGGGCGAAAAAAAAGAGGTCGTTGCGCTTGTAGTCGCCTTTGAGTAAGTCATTGTCTATTTTGGCCTTACCGTAGTCGGCATACACAAACTGCGCACCGGTCGATAGCCGGTCGCTCCACTTGTACTGGGCCCCGGTGGCGTATCGAATCTGACGGTCGATGGGCATATCAGGTGTGCGGTCATCAGAATCCACCGGAGAGGTGTCATAGGAAAAGCCGAGCTGCAGCAGCCATTTTTCCACAGGACGAAAATGTACTCCGGCGGCAAACTTCCAGGTATCCTTCCAGTCGCGTGGAATCTTTTGCGAGCCTTGGCCGGTGGAGATGTTGACATTCTTAAATGCGCTCCAATCTTCCCAGCCCACGGTGCCGAGCAGCGCCCAGCGATCATTAAGCTCGTGATAACCGGAGACATTGACAAACCGAGCCAACGTGATCTTGGTATCCGTACCGGCTTTAAGCCCGGACTGTGAAAACTTGACATCACCGTCGAACTCCGGTTCGATTTCCGATTGGTAGACCACGCCGAACCGGGTGCGCTCGCTCACCTCAAACAGGGCCCCCAGGCCGAAACCGAAGGCCACGTCATTGCCGTCGATTTTGACCTCACCGTTGCCGTTGGGAGGCGGTCCTTTAGCTTTTAATTCAAGATCGGCATACATGATCTGCGGACCGCCGCCCAGCGAAAGCCAGTTGTTCACCCGGTAGGCCACCGTCGGGTAAAACGTCATAGTGAGCAACTTTACCTCCGTATTCAGATAACGGCCAGTCCAGTCATCATCGTAATCAAGTATCGCTGCGGAAATGGTTATGAGGTTGGCGCCTACCTTCCATTTGTCCGACAGGCTGTGAACGTAAAAACCGCCCAATATTGGCGCAGGACCGCCGGCATCACCGCCGTTTCCACCGGAGATAGGCGTGTCGGCATCCGGATCGAACTTGACAATCGCATTTAACAGTCCGGCCGTGCCCATTCCCTCTTTCCCTTTGATCCGGGTCATACCGGCCGGATTGTGAAACGAGGTGGAGGCATCGCTGGCCACGGCATTGGCTCCGGCACCGGCAACCCCCATGCTGGGAGTCCCAAATTCGTTGATGTAAAGACCACCGGCTAATGCAGTCGTGTTAATAAAAATAAAAAATGAAGCGATTATGGCTGAAATTTTAGCACGATTGGTTTTATCATTCATATTTTGTGCTCCTTCTGGCACATGTATCTATCAGATTTTACGTTTCGTGCCGGATAAACTTAGGAGGGAGTTAGTTTTTGTTGTGGGTTTGATATGCCAACCAATCCATTTTTCAATTACTTCGAATCTAATACATAAACCGCAAGCCAATACCGACACCTTTATTATAGGCATCCGTACTCAAAACATCATCTCCGATAAATCCTTCGACGTAGCCACCGATGCGGGGCGTAAACATTTTGCCGAACTGCAACTCCAGTATTGAACTGTAGTCTTCGTCGTCTTCGTGATCGATCTCTGCTTTATAATCGGCTTTGAACCAACCGCCGATCTGGGGTATTTTGCGAATATAGATCAGGCGAGGGCCTGTCTTCCGCACTTTTGGACCACCATCATGCGTATCATATGAATGAAAGTATTGAACCAGCGTGATGATGAAGTCCAAATCCGTTGGAATCCAGCCAATGCCTGCCAGGGGCGCAATCTGGTCAGAACCGCTGCCCGTACCATCCTTGAAATCACCAAGATCCTTCAACCACTCCGCTCCCAGGGCTAATTTTGCTTTGATGCCGAACGGCATGATATCCGTCAGGAATATTCCCTTGAGCTTCAGTATCTCAAAGTCGGTTTCCCAGTCACCGCTCCGATCGGTGCGGACTCCGCGCAGTTCGTTCGTAAATTTGAATCGCGGATGAAACATGTAGGCGCCCTCGGTCTCGAAGCTGTGCTTTCCGGCATCACCTTGCAAATCAAAATACCGATAGCGCAGGTCCTGATAATTAACGGCTGCAGTTGGATTGGATGCGTCGGCGCCTGCAGACGCCTCCTTCTGTCCTTCTTCAGATTCAGCAAACGCTCCAGGCACAAAAACTGCGACTACCGCCAGGGCTACCAGGAGCTGAAGAATTATTTGAACGTGCGTTTTTAGATTCAATTAGTTCTCCCGATGAATAAGAATTAGCAGAATTCCATCAAATGATGTAAAACAATGCAACTCATTAATTTCCAAAAAGCAGTTTTTTAGACCATTAATAGGCTCAAGACAGAAAGCAGAGTCGCCAACCCAAAGTGCCGCAATATCGCCGGCATGGTCGATATGCAAGTGACTGATGAAGACCTTTTCCAACTTTGAGTAGACGGCCGCAAGGCCGGTAAGCCGGTCGGTGGAACCAGAGCCGAAATCGAACAGGAATTTTTCCCCATTTCCCATTTCCCAGTTCAACCAGAAACGCCGCAGCGACGTTACTGGGAGACAGGTTCGGCATGCCTGTACCCAGTGCGGTAATGCGGCATTTCATCCTTATGGAATGCGGCCAACCGGTACGTTATACTCATTAATTTGGTCGGGTTTATAGTCCAGTGCCGTATCTCAGTTCTTCACTTCTTCAACTGGAACTTGAAGTCCGTCCCGTGCTTTTTATTGAAGTCAGTGTAAATCTGCTCCGCCACCCCCTGCATCTCTTTCGGCCATCCCGCCAACACCGAGTCAGGTGTCTGATATCGATCACCGCCGGCCTCCATTTTTTTCTCCTTAAGCGGTGGCGGCGGATAGGCTTCCGGATTAACCACAGCCATCCGTGTGCGAACGCCCTCCTTCGTGACGTTCCACACCATGAAGTCCTGCGCATAGTCCACTGGGCCGTCGTAGACCTGCTCGACGGCCTTCCTGATGGTCGGCAGCGTATCGAAGTCGTTCTGGAAGTGGTAGGCAACAGCGTGCTTAGGTTTCGTCATGGCCATTACCTTTGCGAAATAAGAGGGATTTGCATGAATTGTCGTCACTGCGTTCAAGGCCTCTTGATTGGTGAAACCCCATTTTGACATTGCCATTTCGGGCGTAAAGAAACACTCATGGATTGAGAGGTCAACGCCCTGAGTATGCTCTATCCACCACTTGTTTGGGAGCGTATCGCCCGAGAACGCCAGTCTGAGACCGTTCCATTCCAGGATGAAGCTGGCTGTCCCTTCGAAATGAATCGCGGGGAGGCTCTTGATGACCACGCCGTTGTCCTCGTATATGACATTGTTGACCTTCGACCAGTCGAACTCTGTAACCTCGAGTTTAAACGCTGAGGTGTCGATGGTACCGGCCAGCGTACCGTTCATCCAGGCCCACGTCTTCTCCATGTGGTCCATCGCAGTCTTGAAGCTCCACTCCGGGCGCATGCCTCCACCTCCCGGACCCCATACCCGCAGGGGCACCGAACGGTTGTTTTGAGGACCGGTCATGTAGAACGTTGCCAGATCAGCCATGTGGTCCATATGTGGATGCGTGATGAAGACCTTGTCCAGATAGTCCAGTGAAATACCGAGAGCATGGATCCGCTCGAAAGATCCGTTGCCCATGTCGAAGATGAACTTGTCACCGTTGCCCAACTCGATCAAGAAACAAGCAGCAGCCTGCTTGAGCCGCGGCATTGGCATACCGGTGCCAAGGGCGATGACCCGCATCTCATCAGGGTTTAAGCTCTTCTGTTCCAGGATAATAGACATTGTGCTTTGGATAGGGTTTGGTAGGTGACCATTGGTTAGGTGCTATGCTATCCTGTTTTTTTGCTTCGGCAGTTGCCACAAATGACATATCATGCCTTGTCTGCCCGTCAAAAAATCCTTTCATGTAGCCGATCGATGCGGAAAGGATCAGGACTACTATGATTGAAAATACTGTAAGGTTTCTTGTCGTTTTCATAGATGCCTCCTTTACAATCTTAAAGCTGAAAATTGAAAACAATGAATTTGTACTTATTTTTCGTTGAAATAAATTAAGCATTTAAAGACGATACAGAATGCCACATGTATCGTTCTAAGTTTCCGATTTATGAATTTTGTGGAATGAAAAAGACCTCCAACCATTGAACATGGCGGATCTTTACAAATTGAACATAATATAGTACCTGAATATTGTTTGTCTATCCGAATAGTGCTGAAAAAATAACTGGGAAGTTTCAATGGAGCGGATTAAACCATTATCGAGATTTTCGATCGTCAATACGCATCGTGCCGAAGAAGCTGAATTCAAACTCTCTCTGACGTTAACTGACCTTCAAATCAAACGAATCGAGGATCGACGCTCTTTTCAATTGGAGATGAATGGATTTAATTTTGGAAGCAGTTCCTTGGTTTATAATCAATTTGGGGCCAACACGAAAATTGAAATAGGACTGGACATAGATTATACCCTTTTTGTAATCGGTCGTGGCGTGCCTTGCACAATCTATGTGGATAGCCAACCCGTATTGGTTTCTCCGCAGAAAGGTGCCATTGTGACAAGGGGCCGGAAAGTTCAAATCGAACGCCCTAAAAATTCTGAAGCCATAGTCCTGCGAGCCTGCACGTCGGACATATGGCATCATTTTATAGAACTAACGGCCAGACATCATCGGGGCTCTCTGATTTTCGACCGCAGCGTCGACTTAATCAAAGGCCCCGGAGCCACGTTGAAACGGCTTATAGACTACATGGTTGATGAACTCGGACATAATGATATGGTAGTGAAAAATCCTGTCTTGCGCAAAAGCTACGATCGTAAGCTACTTACCGCCTTGCTTTCTTTGCCTCACAATAAAAGGGAAACACTTTTTGAAGATCGCCACCACCAGGTCGCGCCCGGAATCGTGCGTCGCGCCGAAGAGTATATGCGGGCTCATTCAAATGAGGCCATTTCCATTATCGACTTGCTGCGGATTTGCGGCTGCAGTCGAAGAGTACTCTTTTCGGCTTTCCGCAACGCAAGATGTTACACACCGATGGAGTTTTTAATTGAACAGCGGCTGCAACGTGCTCGGGAGAAATTGATTAAACCGCATCCGGAAGCTTCTATTAGTTCAATAGCATTGGATTGCGGATTCACGCACTTTGGCCGTTTTTCTCAAGTTTATAGAAGTAGATTTGGTGAACATCCTTCATACACGTTACAAAAGAGGAGGTAAAATAAATGTCCGAGCATTTCTTTCTAAAATCATTGAGTGTCAATATTGTAGATTTAATATAGCAATCTAACGATTTTCGTGATGGCCTGAATTGTGGCTTCCGTGCCTGCATCGAATCTTTGGAACCCCCGTAAAATTATTGCACATTTCATAGGGCAATCTTAAAATCGATCCCATCTGATGGTAGGACCCTAAGCCCAACCAATAAATTAAAGGAGGTTTCAAATGAAATTATCAAATGCAATAGAATCGTACCAAAAGTACCACAGCTTCAATTCGAAAAAAAAATACAATAAAAAACTATGAATTTTTGTTTACCCGCTTCAACGACGAATTTGGCAAAAGAGATCTGGAATCCATCACCCCGGATGAGATTCTTTCCTTTCTGACCCGACTCACCGAAGGTAACAATCAAACCACCAAGCGCAATCGATACTCCAGCCTTAAAGCCTTTTTCAATTACATTCGCAACACTATCGACTTTGAGATTAAAAACCCCTGCGACACGCCGATCATGCGAAAGATATTCAGGGAAAAACGCCCTCAGCAATGGAAAATCATTGAAAAAGACTTGATTGATGAAATTATTTTCAAAACAACCAAACCACGCAATCGGATTATGATGGAGTTGATGGCCAAGGGTGGGATGCGCATCGGTGAGGTGCTTAAAATTAGACCCATCGATGTCAAGGACAGGAAAATCACATTGCCGGAGCCTAAAAGTGGCATGGAATCCGAAATTGTGTACATTCCCCAGAAAATCGCAGACCGACTTCGAGAATATATCCAAGATAAAGGAATTGGCCCCGAGAAACGGATTTTCCCAATCACCTACAATGCTGCTCGGGTGATGGTCAAAAAGGCGGGCGAACTGGTAGGTGTTAATCTGCGGCCTCATGATCTCCGGCGTCATGCTGCCACCCATGCATCCAGATCCGGAACTCCGATTGAAATTGTCAGCAAGGTCATCCTGCGGCATGCTCATTTGGCAACGACACAGCGCTATTTGGGAAAGGTAACTGACGTGGAAGCGCTAAGATGGATTGAAAACTTGTATGCCTAACACTGACGGGGCAATGCAATTTTAGCATTGCCCCACTTATCTATAATTTTCTGATTTATTATATTTCTTTTGCCAACCTGAAAAATTTCGAAATTTTGAGATTGCACCAGTATAGCCGACATCCACAATCTAATAAATGTGCACAATTCGTTACGCAATCTAAAATAATAACGGTATATCTCCACCTTTCATCTAACTAAAATCTGTACTGCAAATTCGCCCCGATGATAAACATCCAATTGGTATCAAATTCGCCTTTGAAACGCGCGCCCTGGGCCACCTGATCGACTTTTCCATCACCGAGCCACAGCGCGCTGGCAGATATTGCGTGGCCCCATTTGCTTTCGCCCCTTTTAGCGTAACCAAGGGAAAACTTGAGCTGTTCATCCAGCGGCAGATCGATCGTACGGTCCTTGTCGTCAACCGGGGAGGTGTCGTAAGCCACACCCGCACTGAGATGATGATTTTCACCCAGTTCATAGAACATGCCCAGACCGACATGATAGGTATCTTTCCAGTTGCGTTCTATGGTTTCGACAATGGTTATCGGACCGGTGCCATCTACGCTCAGCGTGTTTTCGCTGAACTGGGACCAGTCCTCCCAATCAAAATCCGCAAAAAGCGTCAAATTAGCGGTGGCATCATATTTAAGACCCCAGCCTGATGACCTGCGGATAGTCGAAGCTGATTTTCGCGTTGTTCAGATTGGATGTGATCCGGTTTTCAATGGGATTGGCTATATTTTTGAATCTGATTTTACCTTCCACGTCAACATCGGATTTGGTGCGATAGAGACCGCCGAGCATGAGCTTGGGGGTTATCTGGAAGGTCAGACCAAAAAATCCCTGGGCGCTCCAGTCATCGAGGTCTTCAAATTTTACTTTGCCATCGCCAGCCGGGGCCTGGTTAACCGCAATTTCCTCGTTAAATATCGTATATATGGCCGAAACACCGGCACCGACCGACAGTTTATCGCCAATGCGGTAGGCCAGAGAAGGGGAGAACGCAATGCCATTGATAGAAGATTGATAGGCCTGATAGCGTCCCACGAAATTATCCTGAAAATCGAAACCACCGCCAATCGGACCTGCTACGGAGAAACCGGCTCTAAATTGATCGCCCAGCGTCTTGACGGCATAGAATCCGGGAACCACAGCCAGCACTCCGGCATTGCCGCCGTCATCGCCCCCGGCCTCAGCAACTGAAGAGTCAAATTTTTGATATGGAATCAGCGCCTGATTGCCGACTAAAACCTGATCCCTTTTCAAACCGGTCATGCCTGCCGGGTTGGTCAGGGCCGAATCGGTCCCGAAGTTGTTGACGACATTGGCCACCCCGGCGGTTCCCACACTTCCCGGTGAGCCGACCTCGGGAAGATAGAATCCGCCCGCAAAACAGTTTTGACTGAAAAGCAAAAAAATGGTGGCGAGAAAAACAATGAACGCCTCTTTTAAAAGTATTTTGTCCATTTTATCACCCCTACAATTGTTATTTGGAGACGAAGATTCAACCAAGCGAGAAAATAAAGAATTGCTAACCTCAAAAAAGTCTTCTCACCGGTCAATGCGAGGAGGCCGCCGTCGGCGTAACGAAGAACTGTCCAAACTTTTGGCTACATTATTCAACCCCGCATTTTTCCTTGATCTCGGCAATTCGTTTATCGATCATTTTGTTGTATTCACCGGTGCCCACTTTTACTTTCGTTTTTTCCGTCCCGGTGATCACTCCAAGGATAAAACCGGGTGGGGCAATTGATGTCACACCTTCGGCAATTTGCTGTGTAACATGAGCTTTTTCATGCTTAAGGACTCTGATGTCTCCCTCGGCAGTCGCACAGTTAATGGGCTGTTTCATCTCCTGCTCAACTTTCTTTTGGTCTTTTGCGGCGCATGCCATTAGAGAAATCATCAGACAAATCACCAATACAATTATACTTGCTTTTCTCATTTTTCCATCTCCTTTCTGATAGTTGAAAAATATTGAACCGGCCAGTTGTTTTATTCTCCCACTTGAATTCGTTCGACTTTGCCGTGTACGATACTCACATAATAGGTGCCTC
>PVMK01161880.1_pt1 | contig 13308 bp, 17 predicted proteins | sample 1853481 | NCBI WGS metagenome assembly PVMK01 (sample SAMN08533507, study PRJNA380276) | Marine sediment metagenome, whole genome shotgun sequencing project.
AGGCTTTTCTGACGGTCTCAGCATCTCTTATATCACCCACAATTATATCGGCGCGTTCATCCGTTGCAGGCTCTATGTCTATGACGCGGACTGTTTTCCCACGCTCCACGAGTTGGGAGACAATCGCACGCCCCAGCATCCCGGCACCCCCTGTTACGAGATACACTTCCGGTTGCCCCGAACCAGATCCTTGTGTTTCCTTCATCACCCATCCCCTTTCAATACTTCGTGTGTAGAAAGGGTACATCGCAGGCATATATTTGTCAACGATAAATGACGACTAATAAAAGGGCAACTACCGTTTAAAGTATTCCCGTAAAATTTCCAATTTAACTTACTACTTCTTGTACGATTCCTCGGCCAGCTACAATACTATGCCCTGCTGACCAGCCCCCAATTATTGTACCACTTCCAGAGTTAGACATTCTGATATGTAGAAAGGCTGGGGCGCACACCGAAGGGTCGACGGACGGACAGCTTTTTGAGTATTCAAACGGTTCGGGTAATTTATCCAAAAAATGGAGAGAAGCTGCCTAACAAATAGAGACTGCTGAAATAGTCTTCATCAACCCCCTAGTTCCCCAAGATTGGGGGACTTTTAAAGGTGGGGGACACCCCCAGACCCCCGTCAGGAAGTATCCTGCACCTCTTTTTCAGCGGTCTCAATTACATCGTGAGGTTATGCTGATTAGACAAAGGGCCACCCATTCTCGGGTAGCCCCTGTAATACTAATTAAGCTGCGAAAGGTTTTAGGCTACTCGTCTCCTCTTTAATAGCACTACAACTGCCATAGCCCCTGCTATAAGTACTCGCCTTCCTGGAACCGCTCGCCAACGATGGTCATGCCTCAATGGCACTCCTCGAGGACCTGGACCGGGTCTTCACCCTCATCTATCCTGCTCCTAACCATCTCCACCACCTCATCCCTCTTAAGCTCCACCAGTGCCGTGCTCAGACCATCGGACATTCTAAACCCCCTTCTATTGCGGATTATTTGCTGCCAGCAGCCCTCTTTGTCCCAGATCGTCCGCAATATCTTCCAACCCGACTTCCTTCAGTTGTTCCCGGGTCTGGAGACCGGTGGCAACATCCCATCGCCTGAGCTGGTAGTAATCCGCCCTTAATTTTATAAAGTCCTCCCAGTCTATCGTCGCTCCTTTGCGGGAGATTACTTCACCATTCTTCCCCGGCACGAGGCTTTCCGGATCGACCATGTGCCCTTCAAATGGTACATTGTGCCAGTTATCAGGAAGCTTGTCATCGTCCCGGGCCCTGTGGCCTTCCCTCAGCAGGATAGCTCTTTGCAGGTTGAAGACCCTCTCACCGACCCGGTTAAGGGATGCTTCGTCGAATTCCTTCCCGATCACAGCCGAGAGTATCTTACTTTCCAGAGTGGGATCACCCATGTGGTCTTCACTATTGCGGATATCGAGCATGGGGTATACCCAGTCACAGATCATGAGAGTTTCCTTTACGTACTGGCGATCCTGTATCAATTTCGCCGCGAGAGCCTTGCCTTCGTAAGTGGAGAAATCGGCCGCTGCTTCGCCTCCCCAGAACTGCCGGGCAATTCCCCGCAGGACATCTGTGGAGATGTGTGCTCCCTCCGTACCTTTGTTCCAACTGGACCACTGAGCCAAGGTTAAGCCAACTTCATGGATCTGCTGCTGGGGTTCCCTCGGTTCAAACGGAAAAATGAGGGTATTGGTGATATACATCCGCGGGTTCATAGGGATCGGCAGGCTTTATTAAAGCCACAGCTTCAGGGCCGATCTTTTCAGCCGCCCTTTCACGGCCAAGGGCCAGAACATCACCAAATCCTTCACGCAGCGAAATCATCCTCACCACTGTCTCCATGAACTCAATGCTGCCGATCTTCGACATTGGGATGCCGGTCTGTTCCTCGGTTAAGACACCCGCGTTGAAGCACTCACATAGCCACTCCAGCAGGGTTTGCAGCGTCCACGTGTCGAGGCCGTAATCGTCACAGATTTTGTTAGCCTGGAACGGTGCGTCATTCATCTCGCCATAGAATCCCAGCGACCACACCAAATAGAAGAAACGGGATTGACACATGAATTTGCCGGCTTTTCCATCGTCAGCGGTGTACTTGATTCTGAGGCAGTTGCCGAGACAACCATAGCATGGTTCTTTCTTGGTATTGGGTCCGTACACCATGAAGTCCATGCCCCAGACAGGAATGTTGTCTTTACCCAAACCTTTGAAGTATCTCGTCAGTTCGCGCAACCGTTCCGGTTCGGCTATTTCCGTCTTTTTCCCGATCCCCTTCACGGCGATGGCTTTCAATTTCTTTGATCCCATGACTGCGCCCATTCCGCCGGAGCCGCTGGCATCGTTGTCTGCCAGCAAAGTTGCCGTAGTAACCATGTTTTCCCCGGCCGGTCCTATAGCCACAACTCTGGTTTTATCCCCAAGTTCCCCTTTCAGGAGATCCCTTGTCCGGGCAGCGCCTTTTCCCCACAAAGCTGAAGCATCCTTAAGTTCCACTTTTCCATCTGAAATTAGGAGGTAAACTGGCCTATCTGATTTACCCTGTATGACTATTCCATCATATCCGGCGAATTTTAGCTCTGCACCCCAGCGTCCGCCGAGGTTTCCGTAGCAGAATTTATCCGATACGGGCAGGGGAGACTTCCCGAAAACACCCCATCGAGAGGCACCCAGCGCTGGGATTCCGGCCATCGGACCGAGAGCGAATATCAACCGGTTTTCTGCATCGAAGGCGCCAGCTTCAGGCGGGACTTCATCCCAGTAGATTTTAGCGGCAACACCACGTCCGCCGAGGAATCTATCGGCGTAATCGCTAGTTGGGAACTCTGAAATCTTTCCGTGTGATAGATCGACCCGTAAAATTTTACCGGCAATTCCAAAATCAGTCATGACGATGTCTCCTTTCATATGAACTTTAGGTTACAAGCCGAATGATAACACAGATTTCGGAACGAATACCACACCTGTTATATCTTTCTTGCCGCCAGGTGGAAAAACATTTACCTGGCCCTGAGACAAATCCAGTCAATTTCGACCTTGCCCTAATATTCTGATCCAGCGAAAAAACATGCTACCTCTGCACCAACACCGCGGGCGGCACCGGTGATGACCGCCACCTTTCCCGTTAATCGATCCTTGTTGTCGAACTGTTTATTCATCATACCTCCAGGTAAAGTTTGTGAAATAGTAATCATACAGACTGAGCTTCATTCCAATCTTCCAGAAGAGGGGCCACCTTTTCCCAGTTGTATATATCCTATTCCGTGAACGTATCAGCATAATCATGCCAGTTGTCACTATCCCATAGCGCGATACGCTTGTTAAAGCTCGCTTTTAATTCTTCTCGACTGAATTCAACCATTCACCATTTCTGAATTGATAGAAGAAACGTATTGATATTTATAGAGAATGCTGAAATAGTCTTGATCAACCCCCTATATCCCCCAATCTTGGGGGACTTTTATAGCTGGGGGACACCCCCAGACCCCCGGCAGGAAGTATCCTGCACCTCTTTTTCAGCGGTCTCTTATGGAAAGCGTAAAGCATTTACCTGATGGCTACCTATTAGCCGGAAGCAGCTCGACCGCAGATCATAGGCAAGTCCAGATAAGTCCGTATCCCCGGTTGAGCTTCGCAAACATAGGGGATGGAATTTACGCTATGCATTGCTGGTGTCACAATACCCTCATTACGGAGCAGTCCTGATTCAACTGTGGCAGGATGGAAACCATGATAGACAGCTTTTAGAGGCGGATCGCCTGTCACCTCGATTTCAAAGCGCACGCCTTCGGGGCCAAAGCCCCAGGGCTTATCGAAAGGCCCGTCGCCCATAAACCAGTTGACAATGGCTTCGATGACCGGTTTCTCATTAACGCATCCCTGGAAGGTAAAACGCTGAGCAGCCACCAGTCCCGGCTCGATGACACCGATGGGCGTATCGATGGGTGAAGTGGCTACTGCGACTTCATTGATAGTACTGATTTTGTCATCAAGTTTGAAACCCAGCTCATCGGCAATCATGTGTATTGACTGGCCAAAGCCGTTGGACAGGAAGCCCACCATCCAGCTGGCTAATGCCTCTTCCGGCTTTTTACCAAATAGCATAATATCCCTGACTACATCGGGGGCATTGTATGTCCGAATATCGGAAAACTCTTCTGAACGTACATGGGTGATAGCGCGGGATAGAGCAGACAGTTGTAGGGGGAATAATTCGGTTAGGCCCCCGGGGTGAATACCGGTCCCATGCAGTACCGATTTGCCTTTGGAACAAGCCTCCTGTAGGCGATCAACGTTGCCCGACTTGAACGGGTAGATATAACCACAGGTGGTGACGACGTTTTTCCCGGATTCCAGCAGCCTCACCATTTCATCTTCATTCGGCAACAGAGGCGTGTAGAGTACACAGTCGGCATCAAGCGCCAGTATGTCATCGATGTTGTTCGTGGCAGTTACCCTATCTCCCCAATGCCCGCTATCACACCGGCATCTTTCCCTACTTTTTCAGCGGAATGTACCCAGCATCCCACAAGTTGTAGTTGGGGATGGCTTTGCACACCCTCTATCGCCGCTTTGCCCACTCCCCCGGTTGCCCATTGTACGACTCGATATGTCATCGTTATGACCTCCTTTGCATGTTTGTATTAAGAGCCTCCAAAGAATACCTCGATGTCCAATTAGGCCAAAAGACCCCGGCCTGTGATGAGAGGCAGATCAAGCGCCGACATAAAGCCGGCTGGTGCAGCACAGACCGCTGGAATAGCATTAACAATTCGTGTTGCCGTGAGTATAACACCTCCCACCGCATGATCGCCATGCTCATCTTCCGGTTGTACAGAACAGACTATGCGTGGCCGACCTTCGATGATTACTGTGTGACCTCTGCCGTGTGGCCAATCTGGCGCCACATCGTCATGCATCCTAGTCACATGCTCCACTATCAGGACGGGCCGACCTTTGACGATTCCCTGTACCTCAAATCGTAATGCTGCACAGGTGCCTTTTTTTATAATCCCGGCAGGAGTTTCCAGATCGGTGGGTGCCGGCATCCGGTTATGGACTTCTCGAATCTCTTCGAGCTCAAGCCCTAAGCCCTCCGCCATAAGCTTGATAGGACCTCCCCAGGCGAAAGTAAGTGCACCCGGAGTTAGAATTAGTGGCTGGGCATCCAGTGGCTTGCCAAAACCCATGGTCTCAAAGAGGATTTCTGGCTGATTATAGGTAGCATAATTCACGATTTCCTGAATTCGAATGCTCTCCCACCGTTCCGACAACCCACTCAGTGCCAGAGGCAACGCGTCATTGGCGAAACCCGGATCAATTCCGGATACCAGAAGCGATGCTCCGCCCTCTTTGCAGGCATCCTCCAGCTTTTGGTGAATATCCGGGCCCCATGCTTCCGGGTAAACAAGGCTAAGCAGGGAACACGTCACAACGTTTTTACCCGAGCGAAGGATTCGACAGACCTCGTCGATCGGCCCCAACGGATTGATACCGGTGATGGATGTATAGCAGACGCAGTCAGCCTCCATTGCCATAAGTGCCTCCGCATCCTGCGTTGCCTTTATGCCCACCGGTTCAATACCACACAGCTCACCGGCGTCCAGTCCTGCTTTAGCGTCATGGTACACCCATACTCCCAACGAGCTCCAGTTGCGGATGATTGATTATCGCTCGAAGTGAGCAAGCTCCAACGTTGCCGGTGCTCCATTGAATAACTCGATATGTCATGGACTATCCTCCTTCTTCTTCTTTTTCCTTTATTGAGGTTGCTGAAATACTCTCGATCAACCCCCTATATCCCCCAATCTTGGGGGACTTATATTAAGCTGGGGGACACCCCCAGACCCCCGGCAGAGGGAAATCCCTCTAGACTCCCTTAGATTGCTTCGCTTCGCTCGCAATGACACATAGACTTTTCTTTATCAACCCTCTCTTGGGGGACTTTCTTTAAAGGTGGGGGACACCCCATCTGGATCATCCGGTCAAGCCGGATGATGACCGTAGACCCCCAGACCCCCGGCAGGAAGTATCCTGCACCTCTTTTTCAGCGGTCTATTATTATTGATAATTGTAGCATCACACCCTTCCCCTAAGTAGTTCTCTAGTAGACAGCTTTGTATATTCCCAACTCTGGCCTAATACACTCTTGAAGTCAAGCGTACTGAATATACTATCCCACAAACCAAAAGGCATCATCAAGGGGATGTTTCCACGAGCATACTCAAGTACCGTCATATTGTCCTTGACACAGAAACCCTCACCCCCACCTCCTTTGTCTAGAAAACCCAGGTCTCCTGGCTTGTATACGGTGCGCTCACTGTCTCCCAGACCATAATGCCACATTTCCCCTTCCAAAACCCAATCCCAAAGCCTGGATAGATATATTCCGGTATGCCCTTCCGTACCAATGGCTGTATGAGCAAACAGTAAATATTCTGTAAGCGATCCATAAAGGAAGGATATCTGCAGCATAGCACCGCCAGCATTACTCCAGGACCATTTCCTTTTCTTGCGGACGTGTAGCTTGGGATATTGTTTGTCCACCGCTTCTGCGACTGCGACTAGCATTTCATCGTGGGGAAGGCCGATACATTCCTTAACTATTTCACCCAGAACCTCAGGATCAAACTTAGCCATAGGTCTCTCCTTTCTACTTGGATTACCCGTTTTACACTTTCCTAAACTGTCAAGCTAGATTAAGGGGTGAGAAAAGATTACTCCCATAGTCCTTACTTGTCAAGCAATGTAACTATGTCTATAGAACAGAGGGGGCCACCCATTATCGGGTAGCCCCCTAATAAGTCCAATGGATTAGGCTACTCTATGCCATCTGTGCATTTCTTGCCCGTTTCCCGCTCATAGGCCTTGCAGTGAGGGCAAAATAGCCTGTCAATGGAAGCTATTGCCTTCATTAGCTTGTTACCACGTTTCGCCCTAGAGCAGATGGGGCATTTATCCCTACAATAGAGTGCCTTTTCACTTAGTTCAGTCATTTCTTGTCACCTCCTTGTTCACCCCCGCACCTTCTCCAGCACCTCTTGCGTCCTGCGCAGCCAGCAGTACATTCCCACCGCCTTTATGCTTTAAAGAGTACCAGTTTTTACTTCACCGAAAATTAAATTCAGAAAAAATTCAAGGGAATACTTGTGCTGTGGGAGTGTATGGATTATTTGTCAACCCAAAAATCTCTCGCCAAACGTCGTCGGGTTTGCCAAAGGCCATCTTTCTCAGTGAATCCTGCAATACCTGCGCCTTTGTCAGCATCCTCTATTTCCCATAGTCCACTAACAGCGCCGGTAAGTGCAGCAGACAACGCTTCAAAGCCCTGGGCAGTATACAAGTCACATTCCACTCCCCTATTGATTATGAACTTAAATTGCCGCAGTCCTTGCTGATTCTTAGACTGCAGTACCTGCAACAATCGGTCCAATTCAACCTCTAAACGGTCATTTGGCACTACCCTATTCCAGAGAGTCAATTCGACTGCTCTCTCTGCCCGGTGAAGTGCACCGAGCATATTGATCTCTTTGGTCATACGCCTGCCTATTAAGCGGGCAAGACGGGTGGTCCCACCCCAACCAGGGGGTAATACCGACATCTACTTCGGGCATCCCCCACCGAGCTCGTTCTGTCGCAATGACAAAATCGCATGCCATGGTAATCTCAAGACCACCCCCTACTGCGTAACCGTCCACTGCGGCTATGGTTATTTTATCCAGTTCTTCCAGCTGGTTAGCCATGTTCTGGTAGTATCGAACACGGCGCATTACACTGTTAGCGTCGCCCCACAGCGGCATTTCTGTAATGTCATCGCCAACACAAAAGTTATCTCCAGCACCTTTAATCACGAGAAATTTCACGACAGTAGAAGCTCGTACCATTTCTATGGCAGCAACAATCTCATCTGAAAGCTTCATGCTCAAGGCATTTAAAACTTCTGGCCGGTTCAGCGTGACATATGCCACTCGGTCCTTCTCCTCGTATATCAATTGCTCGAAGTTCATGATTTCTCCTTTCTAGAATGTGATTTAAGGTAATAATTTAGAGTTTGCGCTAACTTATGGGCAGTTCAAGTAGATATTAATTTATCCTCTGATTTCTGGTAGAGACATCTTAGATGAGTGTGGGGCTATTGTCAATGAGCGTGGTCGTCAGGCAGCGCTGCCGAAGCCGCAATTGGACCAAATTTGGGAGGGGCAGGTCAAGCATACCTACTTATTCTGCTTGAGAAAGGGTGATTGACTCAGAATCAAACGGCGGATGAGTCGACCAAATAGCCGTAGTATAAACCTTGTAGGTCGTCCCATGGACGCTGGCATCTCCCTAACATAATCTTCAAACGAATGTTTCTGATAATTGAGAATTCTCTGGCTTTCGGTACTGTCCACCCAATCTAAGGGAGAAGAAGGTGGTAAGGCGAATGCGGCCTCCGGAAAGGGCCGGATTCCCATCACGTCCGTGATCTGCCGAATAAAGTCTCGATAATATAACTGGCAATCCGATCCACCTCCGACAAGCAGGGTCTTCCCCCATATTTCGGTCGAACTCACGGCATTCGCCACAGCTAGCCCGACATCACGTGGGTGCACAAATTCCAGACGGGAGTGCGGCTCCATATGGAAGAGTATCGGTTCGAATTTGCCCGAAGTCTCAGGAGGGGAGAAAGCGATCCGGAGAATGGACCAATCAAGGCCCGATTTCCTGATGAGTTCTTCGCACTCCGCCTTGTGCTGTGCATAGGTGCTCTTAGGTTGAACCGGGTCTGAAAGGGTACGAGGTGGGGGCAAAAGCTGAGTATGTCCAAAGACGCTAATCGATGAAGCAAAGATGATCTTACGTGGTTCAGAGTGGCTCTTCATGGCATCAAGCAGGTTCTTGGTACCACCTACATTGATCTCCCATGCCCATTCCGGGTGTTCATCGCTCTTCAGCATATCAACGATGAACGCTAAGTGAATGACCACATCCCTGTCGTGCACCGCGAGGGCTAGATCGTCGGGGCTTCGGACATCCCCCCATATCGTCTCGATTCTGTTCTCGAATTTCGTAGCAGTCTTTCGATTGGCTTTTGTTTGGAGATCGAAACATCTGACCTCATGGCCCTGTTCCAGCAAGTTGTTGAGAGTAGTTATACCGAAATTCCCGAACGCACCCGTCAATAGCACTTTCATCGTTTATTGCCCCCTTTAATCTTGCGAGTTTGACGTTCACTTATATACTTACTCTTCATCAGCTCCTCAGAGATAGCTTCGACAGCGGCCCAATGAGGCCCGAATTCTAGAATGTTTCTCGTGCGCTCCCATAGCCAGTTGATGAAGGCTCTAGCTTCTTTATCCTCGTTACATAAATAGATGGCTAAGTCATGAGCCTGTGTCGTATCATTTTCACTGCCTTTCCAGTATGTACGACCAAATTTCAAACGTTCTGCTACAGCACCCGCAAGTAAAACTATTATCAATTTTTCAATCTGATTGCGTAAACGCCCTGTAAGGACTGCATCAGGTTTGAAGGTTGCCAAGTTCCTATATTCACAATGACCCAGGGTATGCTTGTCTGGATTCGGCTCAATAGTGACGTAAGACAATCGCCTTTTTACCAAATAGGATGCCACTGCGTGACCAGCCTCATGGTATGCAGCTCGCTGAAATTTGGTAACAGAGTTTTTCTTTGACATGACCCTAGCTGTTCAATACAACCTGAGCAGAGAATAATCCTTGGTTCTTCCATTGTCAATTAACGCTAGTGTGGTCTAGTTGTGGTCTATAGAATAGAGGCCACCCATTATCGGGTAGCGCCCTCGTAATCGCCTGGCTGGGCTCTTTGCTACCCTTCCACCCTCCCCAGCACCTCTTGCGTCCTGCGCAGCCAGTAGTCCATTCCCATACCATGGGCTCTTCTACACTAGGGGCAGGCCGAGTCCCCTAATGGCAATTATGTTGCGCTGAATTTCCGAGGTGCCAGCACCAATGAGTGCAGATATAGAGTCCAAGTAACCCGTGCAAACCCTGCCTCCCAAAGGAGCCCATTTCGAATTCTTTTTCAGTTCCGCATAGGGTCCGATGACATCCATGCAGGTTACCGCAAGCTTATGACTTAGTTCCGCGGTAAATAGCTTCAGCACCGATGCCCCAATATTTGTGAGAAGACCCTGCTCCAGCATCCAAGCGGTTTGCCAAAAGAACATATATGCTATCTCGATCTCGATCCTTATCTCTGCCAACCTATTCTGTATAAGAGGATCACGGCTAACAGCCTGCCCGTTGTATTTCGTCTCCTTGGCGTACTGTACCAATTCCTCAAAGGTTCGCCGAAAGCCTCCTATAGCCACTGCAAGCCTTTCAAAATCAAGGGCGACCATCAGGTAATACCATCCTCTATTTATCTCTCCGACAATGTTCTTTTTAGTGACCCTTACATTGTCGAAAAATACCTCATTAAAAGAATGATGGCCACACATATTAATCAAGGGACGGATAGTAATGCCCTTTGACCTGTTATCCACTATGATTAACGATATTCCTTTATGCGCGGGTGCATCAGTGTCTGTCCTTACAGCCATCCATGCATAATCTGATGTATGTGCGCCACTACTCCAGATCTTCTGGCCATTAATAACCAAGTCATCGCCGTCCTCGACAGCACGGGTTTGAATTGCGGAGAGGTCAGAGCCCGCATTTGGTTCACTGTAGGCGAGCCAGAACCTTATATCTCCTCTGGATATCCTGGGCAACCACTCTCTTTTCATCTCGTCGCTCCCGAAGCGTATAATGGTGGGGCCCGAGATGAGTACACCTATATCAGCCATGGGCGCTCTATGGTAACTGATACGTTCTTGGAAGATAGCTTGTTCGATGTAGGAGCGCCCTGCACCATCATATTCTTTAGGCCATGAGATGGTCAGCCAGCCCTTCTCTGCTAGCCGATGCCTGAACTGCTCAGCAACAGGGTCAAGCTCCTCAAATTCCGGGATAGTGCCATATCCACCCGGCCAGTAAAGATTTTCCTCTGCCCAGTTTGCAGGGAGTTCCCTCTTAATAAAGTCATCCACCTCTGTGCGGAAGGCCTCTTCGCGCTCGCTAAATCGGAAATCCACGTTGTTTCCTTTAATAAGCCTTAACAGTTTCTATATGACCGGGAGTTTGCTGTAGTGGTCGCCCCATTACTATTATCTCAACAACGTCGCCTTAAATCTCATTGAAGCCGTGGGTAGGGCCAATAGAGTGCGGCCAATAACTAATGACTCAGAAAAACCACAGAACGAATTCTGCAAATACTGGTGCCCGTGTCTTCGACAGAAGTTGGCGTCTTCAGGATTTTCCGCCTGGCATTTTGGGCATTTCATGTTTGTACCGGTTTGTTGGTTATAAGCTGATTACTGGTGGAAACATCCTAGACGACTGAGGGACTGTTGTCAATGGGTGGGGGTTCATAAGGATGCAAGTTGATAGCAGTAGCTGCACAGGTGCCCGTGCGGTTATTACGGACATATAAATTGACGACGTAGTGACCACATGATCAGAAGTTAACAAGTCTAAGTTTTATATCTACAGCGGTCTAAAAAGCGATTTCAACACCTTAACTTGCGTAGATTTAAACCTCCTCTTTAAGTACTCCTAAAATAGCATTGGAGCGGGGGAGTGTGCTAACCACTTTTATTAATGATCTTGTTATAGATTCCGATCTGTTGGCCCCTCATTAATAAGTATTCTTGATACAACGATCGTTTGAGGAATTTCGACTTCAACTTGTGAAGGTTTTGGATTAATCGCAACTTTTAGGCAAGCCTCTTCTAAGCGAGCATCTATTTGAACACGTCTTTCCTTATCAAGAATCTCGCTAGAGCATTACCAACCAACTCCAACTCCAGCAAGTCCAACTTTGGAAGTGTTACAATACCTGGTGGCTGGTCAGTAATCGGCCAATTTATTAAGCTAATCTTAGATAAAGAGGAGTTGGTTTATGAGTGCTATAAGTGAAGTTGAGCAACTGATATTGATGACTAAGGGCCTAAAGCTGCATCCCCTGGAGGAATACATAGGCATTTGGTTTGAGATAGTGGATTCCGAAGGTATATGTGCAAAATTCACAATGAGAGATGATTTGTGCGGATATCCAGGGGGTGGTGTTATACACGGTGGGGTTATATCTGCTGTGATGGATATTATTGGTGGCCATATAATTACCTGGACTCGGTTAAAGGATGTCGAAGATCAACCCCCTCCAGAACAAGTGAAAAAGCTGATAAATATTGGAACCATTGACTTGAGGGTTGACTATCTACGACCAGCCAAAGGCTCAGAGTTCACTGCAACGGCTTCTATTCTACGCATCGGCAAGAAGATAGTAGTCACCCGAATGGAATTACATAACGATAGGCAGATACTTGTCGCTGTAGGCACAGGAACATATATAGTAGGTTAGTATTATGGGTCTTATCTAGCCTGTTTGTACTTCCATAATTCTTACTTAAAGTGCAAATACGAATAGGGATATAAAATGCCGAAAGCAAATGTAAACGGAATTAACATTAACTATGGTGTATATGGGCATGGGGAACCTTTGGTTCTAATAATGGGATTTGCCGGGCCAAAGTTGGGCTGGATTTTCCAGAGATGTTTCTTTAAGAAGCACTACCAGGTAGTTACCTTCGATAACAGAGGTGTCTGGCGTACTGACAAACCCGAAGGGCCCTATTCGATAAAGATGATGGCGGATGATACGGTAGGTTTGATGGATCATCTTGGCATTAAGAAGGCTAACATATTGGGTGTGTCAATGGGAGGCATGATTGGGCAGGAGCTTGCCATCAATTACCCGGAGAGAGTCCAGAAGCTTGTCCTGGGATGTACTTATGCCAGTAAGGACGAGGCAGGAGGGACTTACTTCAGAGTACTATAAAGGTATAGGTTTCGATGAGGGTAGCTCTAATGATGAATTAAAAAAAGTTGCTATGGGGAGATTGCTGCCTACTGTATTCTCAATGTCCTTTAGTAATGGGCTGTATAGAATGCTTGTCACTCTTCTTGCGAAGATGTATGTCATTCTGCTATCGACCAAGGGTGTACGTGCACAGTATGAAGCTACTTTGGACCACAACGCGCTAGACAGGTTGCATGAGATTAAGGCTCCAACCTTGGTAATCACGGGTACACAAGACAGACTCATAAGACCTAGTTCCTCAGAAACGATAGCAGAAAGAATACCGAATGCTAAGCTAATCAAAGTGAAGGACGGGTCACATTCCTTCTCTTAGGAAAGCCAGTACTTCTTTATTGAATCTGCCTTTCATTTCT
>PVMK01124804.1_pt1 | contig 13307 bp, 12 predicted proteins | sample 1853481 | NCBI WGS metagenome assembly PVMK01 (sample SAMN08533507, study PRJNA380276) | Marine sediment metagenome, whole genome shotgun sequencing project.
TATTGGTTATCGATGACGAGGCCAACATGCGCCATATGCTCTCCACGGTGCTTAAAAAGGCGAACTATTCAGTCGATACGGCCTCGGATGGACTCGAAGGTTTGCAGATGATCGAACAAGGGCAATATGATTTTATCCTCTGTGATATAAATATGCCCAAGATGAACGGAATGGAATTTCTAAAATCATCTCGTGATAAAATCGGCTCCAGCACCGTAATTATGATGTCCGCCTACGGAAGTATTGATACGGCCATTGAAGCCATGAAGCTCGGTGCCTATGATTACATCTCAAAGCCCTTTAAAACCGATGAGGTTTATCTGACTTTGAAAAAGGCCGAAGAACGAGAAAGTTTAAAAAAAGAAAACCGGTTATTAAAAGAGCGGATTCAAAAGATTGAGGGGGATTATAAATTCGGCAACATGGTGACCAAGAGCAAGGCCATGCAAATGATATTCGAATTGGCCGATAAAGCAGCTCAGTACAAGACAACCGTACTGATACTGGGCGACAGCGGCACCGGAAAGGAGTTGATTGCCAGAGGCATCCACTACAGCAGTGACAGAGCGAAAAAGGCCCTTGTGCCTGTCAATTGCGGCGGAATACCCGCAAACCTACTTGAAAGCGAATTCTTCGGTTATAAGAAAGGCGCGTTTACCGGTGCGGATCGCAACAAAAAGGGTTTATTTCAAGAGGCTGAAGGGGGGACAATTTTCCTGGACGAAATAGGTGAATTGCCGCTCCCTTTGCAGGTGAAACTTCTCAGAGTATTGCAGGACAATGAGGTCGGCCGGTCGGCGATTCTAAGTCAATGAAAATTGATGTCCGGGTTGTAGCGGCAACCGCCAAGAACCTGGAAGAAGAAGTTGAAAAGGGGACATTTCGCCAGGACCTCTATTACCGCTTAAATGTCATGACCATAAAACTTCCCCCGCTGGACCAACGCACCGAAGATATTCCTCTTCTGTGTAAGCATTTTATCAATCAATTTAATCAGCGCCTCGACAAAGATATATCCGGACTGGCGCCGGAAGCGATGTCGCGGCTGCTGGAGTATTCCTGGCCTGGAAATGTGCGGGAGTTGGAAAATGGTATCGAGAGGGCCATGGTGATCGCCGATGATTCGCTGCTTTTACCCGAGCATTTTCCAGCCGCGATGATGCAAAACAATGGGCCTAAACAATCAGACGACATTTTTTACGGGTTTTCACTCAAAGATGCCCAGAAAATTATGGAAAAAAAGTTTGTCACCCGGGCACTTGAGGAAACTGAGGGCAATCGCACCCGAGCTGCCAAACTGCTGGAAATCAGTCATCCTTCGCTATTAACTAAAATTAAAGCCTACGATATTGATTTGTAGTAGAGAGGGTTGGCCGGTTGAGCCCGTTGGTCCGTTGGCCGGTTGGCCGGTTGAGCCCGTTGGCCCGTAAAATATAGTCAGAAATATTACGTGGATTACAGTAAACCGGCTAACCGGCAAACTGATAAAAAAAATCCCGGAATATATTATTCCAGGATTTCGGGACTCACACAAAATTTGGTGATTGAACGGCCGGCAGCGGTTTGGTTGTATTCCGCCGCCGGCATTTCTTATTAGCAGGGTCCACCCGGCGAGGCGTTGGAAATTGATGGTTAGAAGTCTTGATCCGAGTAGTCTACGCCATTGATTTTACTTCTTAATTTCCCAGAACACTTAAAAGTGATGACTCTTCGCTCTCTGAGTATTAAGTCTTGACCGGTGGCGGGGTTACGTCCTCGGCGTTGGCTTTTATTTTTGACGCAGAATTTGCCAAATCCTGAAATCAGGACATCTTGGCTTTTTTCCAGTGTACCCTTAATGATTTCGAGCAATGCTTCAATGATGTCGACTGATTTTTTCTTGGTGAAACCGAGTTCGTGAACCGCCGTAACAATATCACTTTTGGTCAAAGCCATAGCACCTCCTCCAAATGAACAATTATTCCCGATTACTTACTGTGTATTGTTTTTTTGCCATGAAAGGCAGAAATATAATTTCTAAAATACTAAATTGTTGATGGTTAAAAAATATTCCAGCTTTATGAGCAGGTGCTCCCGTCGCTTTGAGGTTGGGCTTCCCCCTGCTTGGGCGGCATAACTGTTTCCACCTTCATCATGATGCTGTCGACGCTTTTCATAATCTCATCAATCTCAGTTTTTAATTTCAAATCATCAGGATCCGTCATTCGGTCATCTCCATTTAGAAAGAATATTGAACCAGCAGTTCGATTTTTTTTAGCCGTGATATTCGTCCGGCCAAATTGTAACGGCTCCCGTTTTTGACACGAATTTGCGGAAGTCAATCTTTTCGAACACCCTGTAACTATTAAGAATATATGGATTCTGGATTTTTGTCAAGCAACTTATAAAAAAATATTGTATATTCAAGTATTCATCCGATTCGATCTTGAATCCGCAATTTATTTTTCATATATAGACGGTTAGACTTGGGTTGAGTGGTTCAGGGTTCAACGTTCCGGGTTGAAAAACCCCAGACAGCACGTATCAAAGGGATCGTGTCTTGTGGGGTCGAAGCCCTAAGCCCGAAGGGCGCGAAGGCGGAAACCTGGAACGGCTCAGTTTAGGTTAGAATAAGAAAGGGTTCCCAACAATTATTGGAAACCCCTCAATCTTCAATGGAGCCGACGTGCGGAATCGAACCGCAGACCTGCTGATTACGAATCAGCTGCTCTACCAACTGAGCTACGTCGGCCGGTAAATTATTATAACGGTTCAGATTTGACGTCACCCTGAACCTCTGCACCTTGAACGCTGAACCCTTTAATCGTTCTTCAGATACTGGAGTTATGGTGCAAAATCAAGAATTAATTTTACATGGAAACCTTTTTGATCGACTTCCGGAAAGGGATCGCGCTATCGATTGTGTCGGCCTTGCAGGCTCTGAAAAAGCCCTTCTGATATCAAAGCTTTATCTGCAACACAGACTACCCAGCCTGGTGGTCGTATCTTCTGTCAGGGAAGCAGAACGTCTGATAGAAGACCTGCGGTTTTTTACCGATAAACATGAAGTTCCTATCCTGTTTTTTCCGCCCTACAATATATTACCGTTTAAATTTCTTTCCTATCATAATGAAACGGCCGGTCATCGAATCCGTGTTCTTCACCAATTGATGGAAGCATCCACCCCTTCAATTGTCGTGACAACGGTTGATGCATTGTTGCAAAAACTCATACCCCGGCAGGAAATTGGCAGCTATGCCGAACTTGTAATTGCCGGAGAGGAGATTGATCGCGATGACTTGATTTCCAAATTACTGATCGGCGGTTATTCAAAGACTGCTGTGGTTGAAGAATTTGGTGATTTTAGTGTTCGAGGAGGCATTATCGATGTTTTTTCGCCTTTATACGATAGCCCCCTAAGAATTGAGTTTTTTGGAGATCTGGTCGAATCCTTGAGATTTTTTTCGGCCTCCAATCAACGCAAAATCAAAGACATCGATGAAGCCGTCATACTGCCTGCCAGGGAATTAATACTGAATAAAAACTTTATTCCACATATTATCAGTAGGATAAGAGCTTTGGCGAATGAGCTGGATGTCCCGCTATCCCATGCCAGAAAAATTATTGATACCATCAGACACGAGGGGGATGTGCCCGGGCTCGAAAGCCTGATATCTTTATTCTATCCCCATCTCGACACCTTGTTTGACTATATTTCCGGAACAATCTCTGATTGTTACCGTCAATCCCGATGAACTGGAAAAAGTTGTCCTGGAAACAGAAGAACGCATAATCAGCAATTATAATTCTTCCCGGGATGAAAAAAAACTTTGTGTAGAACCCCAACAGCTATACTTGAAATGGTCTCAGGCGGTGGCGGCTATATCAGAAAGAAAGCCGCTGAATTTTAAGATGCTCGATATTTTAAAAAGCAATGACCACCACCAGGTCCCGCCCTACCAGTTCCATGGGGGGGTTGAAAATAATACCGACCTGAGTATGGCTCTGAAAAATTATCGGGAAAAAGAGCATCTCCTGCAGGCCGCTGGTTGAATGGTTGCGGGACAAACAACAATCCGGATACGCGACCATCCTTACTTGCCGGAATCGATCCCAGGCTGACAGACTCAATTCTCTACTTGTTCCCCTATGGTGTTCAGTTGACGGCCGTGAATGGATTTACAGAAATTAAAAGCAATTCGGGTCAGCTTTACATTTGCATCGGACAGGTTTCCAGCGGGTTTGTGTGGCCGGCAGAATATCTTGCCCTGGTAACTGATGATGAGATTTTCGGTGTTCGACATCAGCGCCGGAAACGCACCGAAACAAGACCTCGCACTCAGATGCTCGATCTTCAGGAACTGAAAAAAGATGATCTCATTGTTCACAACGATCACGGAATTGGACAGTATGGCGATCTGGTAAAAATGAACATCGACGGGTTCACCAACGATTTTCTGATCATCATCTACAAGGGCGGAGATAAACTCTATTTGCCGGTTGATCGCATGAGTGTGGTGCAGAAATACATGGGTGTGGAAGGCATCGTACCGGTCCTGGACACCCTGGGCGGAAAATCCTGGGATCGGGTGAAATCACGAATAAAAAAATCGGCGGAAAAAATAGCCGGGGAACTCCTCAAGCTTTATGCCCGGCGAAAGGTGGAAAAAGGTTATTCTTTTTCTGCGGCTGATAACTATGTCAGAGATTTTGAAGCCGGATTCGCCTACGAAGAAACTACCGATCAGCTCAAAGCCATAGAGGATGTCATTGAGGATATGCAGAAACCGACCCCGATGGACCGCCTGGTATGCGGTGATGTCGGCTATGGCAAGACCGAGGTTGCCCTGCGGGCATCTTTTCTGGCCGTAAATGACGGCAAGCAGGCTGCCATGCTGGTTCCGACCACCATTCTTGCCGAACAGCATTACGAAACCTTTCGCAAACGCTTCAAGCGCTATCCGGTCAATGTTGCCTGTTTAAGTCGCTTCCGTTCCCCGCGCGTGCAGCGTGCGATTATTGATGACCTCAAAGCAGGCAAGATCGATATCGTCATCGGCACCCATCGGCTGGTGCAAAAGGATGTCAAATTTAACGATTTAGGTCTTTTGATATTGGATGAGGAGCAACGCTTTGGCGTCAAACACAAAGAGAAGCTCAAGAAATTCAGAAGCACGGTGGACGTGCTGGCTTTAACGGCGACGCCCATCCCCCGAACCCTGCATTTATCTCTGGTGGGGGTTCGTGACATCAGCATCATTTCGACACCGCCTGAATTTCGCAAATCGATTATGACTTATATCTTAGAATTTGATGATGCGGTTATCGCCGATGCCATCAACAAGGAATTGAGACGTCAGGGACAAATTTTCTTTGTTCACAACAATATCCAGAGCATTGACAGAGTCGCCGGCAAATTACAGCGGCTGGTGCCCGAAGTCCGCCTGGCAACTGCCCACGGGCGAATGGATGAGGCTGAGCTGGAACAGGTTATGTTTTTGTTTATGAACAAGGAAATTGACATGTTGGTTTGTACCACTATTATTGAATCCGGCCTTGATATCGCATCTGCCAACACGATCATCGTCAACCGGGCAGATCGATTCGGACTGTCGCAGATGTATCAGTTGCGCGGTCGTGTTGGACGCGCCGATGAACAGGCCTATGCCTACCTGCTTATTCCACATGAAAGCCTGTTGGGCAAGGATGCCCAAAAAAGGCTGAAAGTATTAATGGAACATAGTGATCTGGGGGCAGGCTTTCAAATCGCTATGAGTGATTTAAAGATCCGGGGAGGGGGAACTATTCTGGGTGCTTCACAGTCCGGACATATCGCCGCCGTCGGCTACGACATGTTTTTAAAATTGATGGAAAATGCGGTCGGCGAATTAAAGGGAGAAAAGACCCTGGAGCCTCTGGAGCCGGAAATAAACGTGGGCCTGTCGACTTTTTTAGCGGAATCTTATATACCGGACATCGATCAACGTATGTCGGCCTATCGTCGACTTGCGAAGATGACCGAGCTTCAACAATTAGCAGATTTTAAAGCCGAGCTACTCGATCGCTTCGGTCCGCTGCCGGAAGAGGCGGCCAATCTGTTATTAAAAATCATGCTGAAAGTGTTGGCTAAAAAAGCCGGTGTTTCCCGACTTGATCTAGTGGGCCAGAATTTAATCCTATATTTTTCGGAATCCCATCAGCGCAACCCCTCCGCCCTGGTGGATATGATAGTGGCCACGCCGAATAACTTTAACCTATCACCGGAACACGTGCTTAAAACGAAATTGGTTTCGCGCAAATTGAACAGCCAGCTGGCTCAGGCTAAAAACCTCTTGAAAGAAATTGCGCAACGTGTTAACGCTTAATAGTTTAGGGGTATGCTTTTATTGGTTATAGTTCACTAACTTGGATCCGCCGGCGGAGAATTGAAGAATGAATATTTGTGGAAGTCGCTGCGCTCCGTCCTTTTTATAATCGAAAGAATACCTTAAATATTCATTATTCAATCGAAAATATTCAATTATTTGAAATAGCCCAATAAAATTCTTTTGCCACAAAATGCACAATCCGCCTGAGGCGGACTATGCAACTAACAATATAGCGTTTTGCCTCCCGCGGATGCGAAACTGGACGCCTACAGCCATGATGAAAAGCCTGTTTAGAGCAATTAACCTGGTCGGGCTGCTGCTTCTTTTTTTCCAATTGTCAGGATGCGAGCAGAAGGCCTCTGATTATGGGAATGAAGTTCTGCTGCGTGTTGGCGACAGGGTTGTGACTGTCCTTGACTTCAAGGAAGCATTTGAAATTTCCAAAACCGCTTATGCTCATAATATTCGGCAACAGGCCGAAGATTTACGCGAGGCCCAGATTCGCCTTCTGAACCAGTTGATCATTGAGATGGTCATACTTGAAAGGGCGCAAGAGCTTGAAATCAGTGTCAGTGATGATGAACTCCAAAAAGCCGTCTCCGAGATAAAAAGTGATTATCCTGAGGGGGAGTTTGAGCAAACACTGATAGAGTCTGCCGTTTCCTATGATTCCTGGCGGGATCAATTGAAAACCCGTTTGACCATTGACAAGGTGATTGATGCGGAACTTAAGAACCGCATCACCATATCCGCCGAGGATATCGCCCAACATTACAAAAAGAATTATCAGGACCAGGGAGATTGAACCCGATTCGGCCCAATCATCGCAAGATATTAATGAAGCCATTGTTATGCAATTGCGTCGAGAAAAAGCAGAACAGGCCTATAATGCCTGGATTGAAGACTTGAAAGCAAAATATGTTATCGAGATAAACAGCGAACAATGGGATGAAATTACAAGTCCCCAAATAATAGAAGCAAATGAAACAAAGCGATGCTGGTAATCCGAAAAGCGAATAGCTGCCGGCCAAAGACATCACCCGCTTTGATATTTGCGCTGCTGGTCGCCTGTATGGTCATAGGCCTAACGTCATCCCGGACTCTGGGAGCGCAAGAAACTGAAGTGGTCGATCGCATCGTTGCGGTGGTCAATAACGAAATTATCACCCTGTATGATCTAAATCGGGCTTTCGCACCTTATGCCGGCAACATCCGGGCCTTAAAATATCCTCCGGAAAAGGAGCGACAAACGCTTTTTCAGGTACGCCAGGATATTCTCGACCAACTCATTGACAGCATGCTGGCTGATCAGCAAGGCAAGCGGGGTCAAATTACGGTTAGCCAGAAAGAGATAGACAATACTATCGAGCGTTTGAAGGAGTCGCGCCAATTTACGGATGAGCAACTTCGGCAGGGCCTCGCAAGCCAGGGGATGACCATGGAGGAATATCGTAAAGAGGTCGAAGAACAGTTAATGCGAACCAAACTGGTCAACCGGGAAGTAAAATCTAAAATCGTGATTACCCAAGAGGATATAAAAGACTATTACGAAAGCCACCGGGAGCAGTACGCCGGTGATAAGAAATACCACCTTTGGAATTTATTTATTAAAGTATCTTCCAACAGCGACGACTCGGAAAACAGCGCGGCTCGGAATCAAATGGAAGCAAACCTTGTAAAATTAAAGCAGGGCCGGTCCTTTGAATCCCTGATAGATGAACTGAAGGATTCCCCTTCCGCTGTGCAGGGCACCGACCTGGGATTGTACCGGCTGGAAGAATTATCGGAGCAACTGCGACAGGTTGTTAAAAACATGAAAGCGGGCGAGTTTTCGGCCTTGCTGGCCAGCAATTTTGGTTACCAGATTATTTACATTCAGAATATCGAAGAAACTCAGGCCAAACCACTGGAGGCCGTTGAATCAGAAGTTGAAGAGAAGCTCTACGCCGAATCCGTGGACAACAAATATCAGGAATGGCTTGAACAACTTCGGGCTCGATCGCACATTAGGATCATTAACTAACCGTAGCCGAACAAGCCGGCAAATGCCTTTTGCCTAAATTGCCTGAGAAAAGAAATGCCTAAAGTGCCTAAATTGCCTAAAATGCCTAAAGCCGTTCGGCCAAGAGGCTCTCGACAGGTAAATGTATTCTATCTATTTTATGAAATTAGAAACTCACGCTAAGTTATCATTTCATTGTTCTGATTTCTGGCCTCCCATACGGCCAGCATCAACGACTTATAAAAAAGACGGAGCGAAGCGACACCATAATTTTAGGCACTTTAGGCACTTTAGTGCATTTTAGGCATTCTGTTTTTAGGCATTTCATAGAGAAACCATTGTTTTGCCATATTGATGAAGCACAAATCTTAATAGACTTGGTATTTGCCATGAAACCTGATCACGACTCTCTATCATTCGGGCGCTATCTTCAGGCCATTCGATTGGAAAAGAAGATCAGTCTGGAAAAAGTTTCGTCCCAAACCCGTATCGGGCGGTCAAATCTCTTGCTCATTGAGCAGGAAGACCACGAAAATTTGCCGGCTGAGGTCTTTGTAAAGGGCTTTTTGCGTTCGTACGCAGATGCTATTGGGGCGGATGGTGATGAGGCGGTTCGCCGTTATGAATCACGACTTGAGGTTGTGCAGAAAATAGTCGTATCCGATAACTTCATCGGCAAGTCGGCCCCCAAAATGTGGTGGAAGCTGTTGATGTCCATTGCGTTGCTTCTGATCCTGATTGTGTTGTCCATTTTCGGTGTTGCTTTTTTCCACAATCAAGCGGACAGGAATAAACCGCTTGAGCAAAAGGCGTCAGAAGAAAACGCGCAACCAGCAGTGCCTCGGAAGCATCCGGAAGGTAATTCGGGTGCCATGACCGGAAATGCAGCTGTGGATAAGTTATTGTTGAAGGTTACCGCGCTGGAGGATACCTGGTTAAAGGTTATCATTGATGAAAAGGATTCCACTGAATACAGCCTAAGCTCCGGAGATAATTTGGAACTGGAAGCCCATTCCGGTTATAACCTGCTAATCGGCAATTCCGGAGGCTTGGAAATAACACTGAATGATAAACCTGTACCAATTCCCGGAAAAAGCGGGGAGGTAGTGACGATACACTTACCGTAGAAGAGTAAATCGATTAGGTGCCTTAAGAAAGGATCATTGCCAATCGCCGATCCTTAATAGTATTAAATCCGAAATCCGAATATCGAAACTCGAAACAAATTCGAAACACCAAAATACTAATGACCAAAACAAAAAATATAGGTTCCGCTGTGCTTTTTTAGAATTTTGAACATTTGAATTTTGATATTGTTTCGAATTTCGTGCTTCGAATTTCGAATTTTTTTCATTTAGAATCAAAATATTTGTCGAAATAAAACCGGCTTAAATTAGCAAGTCGTACTGGATACCGGCATGTCCTCTGATCGCAACCGAATACTGCTTGAGAGCATTAAAAGGCTTCTGCGCCGGGGTGCAGCCATCCATCTCGGCAAGATAGTGAACAAAACCCATGCGGCCGACCTGTCGGTGGTGTTTCGCTCCCTGTCCCTTGCTCAGCAGCGCGAGTTGTTCAGCCTGATTACCGATGTTGAGCAAAAAGGTATCCTGTTTAGCGAGCTTGACGAGGACACTTTCCAGGATCTCATCGAAGGAATGAAGCTGGAAGATACTGTCAGGATCCTGGAAAGCATGCCGGCCGATGATGTTGCCGATATCATCGGGCGCCTGCCGGAGGAAAAATCACAAATCATTCTTGACAAAATGAAGACGGCGGAATCCGAAGAAGTTGAGGATCTGCTGCGTTACGAGGATGATACCGCCGGGGGGATTATGGTTCCCGATTTCATTGCCCTGCGGGAAGATGTCACTGCCAGACAGGCTATCGAATCTTTGCAAACTGAGCATTCCGACGTAGAGATGGCTTTTTATCTCTACGTGGTTGATGAATATGGCAAACTGGTCGGTGTCAGTTCATTGCGACAGCTTGTGGTGGTTCCCCCTGAAACACCCCTTAAGGAGTTTATGACCACGGATGTTTTTTCGGTCCAGACCGATATGGATCAGGAAGAAGTGGCCAAGCTTGTAGCCCGCTATGATATTCTGGCGGTTCCGGTAGTTGATGGATCCAACCGGCTGGTCGGGATTGTTACGGTCGATGATGTTATCGATATTCTCAGAAAAGAAGCTACCGAAGATATATTAAAAATGGCTGGAGCGGGTGAAGAATTTGTCGAAACCAAATCAATATTAAAAAGTACCCGAATTCGCCTACCGTGGTTGTTTGCAAGCTGCATGGGCGGGATCTTTGCCTTTTTTATCATCGGCGAATTTGAAAGCAGTCTCAGTAAGTTTACGTATTTGGCCGCCTTTATTCCGGTGATTATGGGAATGGGCGGAAATATCGGTACCCAGTCTTCCACGATTGTCGTCCGGGGACTGGCCACCGGACGTATTCATGTCAGAGATATCTGGTCTGTGGTCCTCAAGGAACTCACCATTGGCGTAATTTTAGGTCTGGTTTACGGGCTGCTCATCGGCTTTGTGGCGCAGTTCCGTTACAGTATGGAGGCGCTGGCGCTGTCGGTTTCCCTGGCTGTTATCTGCTCCATGTCCATCGCTGCACTCGTGGGGTCATTGGTACCGATGGGGTTTGCGAGGATCAATATTGATCCGGCCGTAGCAACGGGCCCGCTGGTGACCACTTCCATTGATATTATCAGTGTGTTCTTTTATTTTCTAATCGCCACTGCTCTTCTTGGTATCTAAGCACATGCCGGTTTTTTCCACGCCTGCCATTTTGCTCCGACGGCTGGATTATGGTGATTTCGATGTTATTATCACCTTTTTCACGCTGAAAAGGGGCAAATTGTCATTGATTGCAAAGTCCGCCAAAAAGAGCACCAAACGTTTTGCAGGTGTGTTGGAGCTTTTTTCGGAGGTGCAGATATTAGCCGGTGCCGGGCGGGGAAAAGGGCTTCCTGTATTACAGGAAGCAGTTTTAAAGCAACCATTCAGCGCCATCAGAGCTGATTTCAGGAAAACAGCCTATGCCAGCTACTGGTCGGAGTTAATTCACAACTGGATTGAAGATAATTTCAAGCAGGTTGCCCTGTACCATCTTTTTGAACATGTTTTATACGAACTGGATTCCGGGAAAACGGTGCCATCCGGTTTAAATATTTTGTTTCAGATGAGATTCCTGACCCTGTCCGGTCATCGCCCCAATTTAAGCCATTGCAGCTTATGTCGGCTGGAGTTGGAGAATATCAAAAATGATAATATTACTGTTAACCTTCAGCGTGGCGGGATTATATGTGGCAAGTGCAGCAGCGGCGCTGCCTCCCGGATGTCGCTTGCCAAAGGAACGATAAAGCAGCTGTTGTGGGCTGAAAGCGGTAATTTGGCCAAAGCGGCCAGGATTAAATTTACCCATTCGGCACTGGACGAAAGTACTGAATTCCTGGAAGAATTTGTCTGCTATCATCTGGGTAAACAGCCGCACAGTTTGAAATTCTTGCGGCAAATTAGGAAAGACAGTTGATTGGTTGACTCAGTTGATTGGGTTGATTGAGTTGATTGGGGGATTCAGGTGATTCAGTGATTCAGTTGAATGGTTGATTAGGTTGATTGAGGGATTCAGTGATTGGTGATTGAGGGATTCGGTTGAGTATAGATTAGGTGTGCCCTTTGAGTCCTAGATCCCTAAATTCGCAATTCGATTATAGTGTCTTTAATTCCTAAATCCCTAAATTCGTAATTCCTAAATTATTAGTGTTCCTTTAATTCCTATCGATTCGCAATTCCTAAATGAAATTATAAATGACGATGTCCACGAACTCAGAAAAATACTCGAATCCAGGATCCCGTCGAAGCCTCCGCTCCTGTCGGATCGATATGGGCGGTACGCTGGATATTCCTACGTTTTATTACCCCTGGGCCATCTGAATCCCTGTACGTTTAATATCGCCCTGGGGCTCAGAACACGGGTTCGCCTGCTGCCATACACCAAAGGTGATAAAAATTCCTCCAGGGGATTCAAGGATGCAGAATTCCCGGCGGATGCCGCGCCCTTTGATCACCCACTGGGCCTGATGTTTGCCACGGCCGCCTATTTCAAGGCCCAGGGGATTCATATCGATATTGAATCCGGGTCCCCGCCACGCAGCGCGTTGGGAGGTTCATCCGCAGCTGCGGTGGCCCTTGTTGCGGCGCTGTCTGTGGTGGCGTCCGATAGCAGGCTTAATCGGCGCCTGATAGCCCTTCTGGCCTATAAGCTTGAGGAGACCGTAGCCGGGGTGCCTTGCGGCTCTCAGGATCAACTGGCCGCAGCCTACGGTGGGGTGCATGTATGGTACTGGCAGGATCGTCCCGGGCAATCCCACTATAAGCGTAAAGTCGCCGTCAAAAAAGAAACCCATAAAGAACTTGAGCGCCGCCTTCTTTTGGCCTATTGTGGTAACCCCACGTTTCTAAAGACATCAACGGCAGATGGGTTCAGCAGTTTCTTGCCGGTAAGAATCGCGACCGATGGAGGGAAATCATTGATCAAACCCATCGGTTTACAGCTGCTCTGGCAGACCGCAACTATCGGCAGGCTGCTGGATACATGAACCGGGAAACCGCCATCCGCAGGGAACTGACTCCGGATGTGTTGGATAATGTCGGTGAGAAACTGGTTGAAACCGCCTTGCAAAACGGTTGCGGCGCCCGCTTTACCGGTGCCGGAGGGGGAGGATGTATCTGGGCCCTGGGGGAAATTGGAAATGTTGACAGATTGAGACCTTTGTGGGAAGAAATTTTTTTGACCCGTAAGCAGGCGATTGGGATTATCACCGTAGCGGCCGTCCGTCGGCCGCCTGGAAGGCTGAACGTAAGCGACCTTCCAGGGTTCCGGCCCCAGGGCTTTTAAGGTCGTAAAGTGGTGAAACGTTCCCGCGCCGACTTCCAGGTCAT
>PVMK01186748.1_pt1 | contig 13305 bp, 10 predicted proteins | sample 1853481 | NCBI WGS metagenome assembly PVMK01 (sample SAMN08533507, study PRJNA380276) | Marine sediment metagenome, whole genome shotgun sequencing project.
TCGGCAGGGGAACTACCAGATCATCGAAATCCACAGAATCATCGTCGGCAGTATCACAGGCGAAAGCCATGGTGTAGTCGCCCGCCGGCACCAAGCCGAAGGCATATTCCCAGCTGCCGATGAGCGTATTTTTTAGCAGGGCTGCGACGGTGAAAGGTGCCTGGGCATCATCGGGTACTGTGGCTCCGCTGTTGGCGGTAAAGACATCAGCAAACTGTGAATCAGATAACCCGATTCCCAGATACAGGTATATGCGATTGCCGCGCTCGGGATCATCCTTTTCGTTACAGGGCGATACCTCATCGAACAGGGCGTTATCCACCCGCCCCGACAGACTGGCGGCGGTGGCGTTATCCTCCACGCGGATACCGTCTGTCGCCAAAAGATAATTATCGCTGGAAGCCTGAAACTGTAAGGACTGTGCCAGGCTGAATTCAACGGTAAATTGCTGCTCATCCTCAGACAATGTCATGCCCGGCAAAGACAAGCCTGCCGCCGGAGCGTTGAGTTCCACAACGCTATCGTCCGCCTCCAGCACATAGGAAAAGTTTATATCGCCATCGAGCACGTTAATCAGTATTTCACTGTACGCCCCCTGGCCCAGCTCCAGGTCGTCGATAACCAGCAACTGATTGCGTCCGCGATATTGCAGCAGGTCGACCTGGAAAGTATCTGCATCGACCAGGTTGAGCCCCGCGATAGTGAAGCTATCAACAACAAGGTCTTCAGCGCCGCCACGGCGAAATGTAATGCTATCCACCTCGATAACCACCTGTTTCAGGTCTTCAGGCGCGGCATCTGAAAAGCCCAGGCTCAGAAGCGTGGTGGCGTCTCTGTTATTACCGCTATTGCAATCGAAGCCGCAGCCACAACCCCCTATGGAAGCTGTGACGGAAGCGAATAGCAAAATCGCCGCTGTTACCTGTAGAAACCCTCTCAAGGCGAACAACTGACATTCGCCACACCCGGCGGCTGCCAACCATCATTTCCAACGTCAATAAACAGGGGATTAGTAAAAGCATAGGCCAGTACGCCAGCTTCATCCAGGTTATCGTCAGTTAAGTCTTCCAGGGTGTGGTTGGTAGCCGGATCCAGATCCTCCGGCACCACCGGGAACATCGGTGAGGAAACGCCATCAGTGCCGTGGGCAATGGCCACCACCCAGCTGTCTGCAGTCACATCAGGAATGGTCAGGGTGACACTGATATCGGTACGGGTGGCGCCATCGAGACCCTCCACTACGGTTACTTCATTTGCCTCCCAGCCATCATCGCCGGCGCTTATGGTGTAATTCGGGCAGACACCGTAACGGGCCGGTAACCCTGCGTCACTGGTCAATTCGGGCTGGTTGTTAACGTAAAAATCGACACTGTCCACACCGGCCCATGCGGGAGTCGATACGTCTACCCGGACTGTAAGTGATGTTCCGCTGCTGATGGGTAATTGAAGAGATTCGTCCAGTCCAAGTCCCGCGCTTCGAGTTGCTCCCAGATAGGTTGCGGATGCATTAATTGAAATAAAAGGAGCGTTAGTCCCTGCAACTTTACCTTCCGCCACGGTGGCAGCCAGGTCTTCGGCGATATCCGAAAGTCTCCCCGGGTCAGTCTCCGCACTGGCGATCAGGTTGCGGGTGGACAGGAAGGTTATGCGCCGGTCATGTGAGTCGGAATTGGCCACGGCTGTGCGCACCAGCCCCTGGTTGATCAGGTTGAACCAATCGCCGGCGTTCTGGCCCAGAAACCGGTCAAAAATGCCGTTGCGCCCATCGGTACCAATCCACACTTCCAGGGCATCAAAACCGTCGTCGAAGGCGTTGCCCAGGTTTGGGTCCAGTCGTTTGTGGCTCAGGTCGGCTTGTGACTGAGGTGGTGTGAGTCCCGTATCGATTGCGAGCCCGTCGCTGCCGAAGTGGCCCGCGATGTGGTTGATTTGCACGATATTGGCCAGCGGATCATCCAGGCTGCCCGCAAAAATTTCTGCGGGAGACAGCACGTAACTACCGTACTCAGGGAAATCCTCGCCGGGGGCGGCTTCCCTGCCCCAGTCTATGCTGCCGCCACTGATGCGGTCTGGATCTACCGTTACCGGCCAGCTGTTGAAGTGGCCGTAATCGAAGGACGTAATCTCGGCACTGGGGGCGGTGCTGATCAGGTCTGATACATCCATATCAATAACGGTATCGGTAAAATCGACGCGCATACCGTGGTCCGAGGGCGTGAAGAAATCCACCCCCTCTGCCAGGTAGGTTGCCACCCGTTCCTCTCGTGTTACCTCCGCATCGGGACTGTCGATGGAGTGCACATGAAGATCGGCGAATATCACCTGTGGCGTCTCTACTACCCGGGTAATTTCAGCCGACACCTCGATGGTCTCACCACTGGCGATGGTGATGTTCCGCTTGTAGGCCGAATAGCGCGGTCCGCGCGACACCACCACCTGGTATTCGCCGGGTTCAACCGGAACCGCCTCGCTCATGCCATTGCGGTCGATAAACTCGACCAGCGTGATGCCGAAGGGTAAGCGCTCGGCATCGTCGCCGAATACACCGGTCTGCTGACCAAGAACGTTGTTTTTCCAGGCGGGGCTGGGGTCGAAGCCCACCAGCTGCAGTTTTGCCGGAACAGGCCCATCCGGCCCGCCAGGGACCACCTCGGACACGCTAACCTGCAAGTAACCGGGTGCAGGCAGGTCGAAGTCCTGCTCGCTGGTTTCCTCCTCCGAGATCACCACCAGGCTGGGCTCGTCGCTGGCATACAGATAACCCTCGGCATGGGCCTGTACCTCATACTCCCCCGGAGGCAAGGTCATCTGGTAGCGTCCATCGGCGTCGGTGCGGCTGTGGCCGGCCATAAACAGGGCGGGCGGTTCCACGGCCGCATTAGTAGTCTGGAACACGGCCACCTGGGCATTCGCCAGGGGCTGACCAGCACTGGTGACCGTGCCGGACAAATCACCTGTCACAATGCCGTCAATGCGGTTGCGGATATCGGCGATGCTGCTGGCATTGCCATCGCCCACGGCAAAATAGCGCCTCAGGCTGAGCTCTCCCTCGGCAGGAATCTCGAAATTCGGCGGAGCGCCCCCCAGCACCATCCCCACTACTGACTGACCGAGCGCCAGTATATTCACACCATCGGTAGATAAACTGCTGGTACCGGGTACTTCATGTATCAAGCCGTAGGAGACCCCCGCAGCACCGTCCTTGCCCGTATAGGCCAGATAATTGCACTGGTCGCACTCACCGTCTGCGCAGGCTACCGCACTTTGCTCCGGGCAGGGTACCGTGAACTGAGGCTCGCCAAAGCCCACGTTCGGCTGAAAGGCTTCGACCTCACCGGAGCCATTCAAATACTCCACCATATAGAGAGGTAAAACCTCGGCAGAGGTATTGCGCAATGTCATATCAATAGTCACCCAGGATTCATTCGGGTCCAGGCTGTAGCAGGTTTCAATTTCGACCGGCAAATCGCGGTCATCGGTACCGGCGGGGACGTTGGCGCCCAGATTCCGGAAGGTCGAACTGGCGTTGATAAAATCGAGCAGGTCATCGGGACCGCTGGCACAAATCACCGCAAGTTCGCCATCAGCGCCGTCGTTGCGAATGACCACCTCCGTATAGTTGGGGGTGTTCTCGATATTCACCCCGGTGACAAACTCCTCCAAATGGTCGGGGTTGAAGCTGCCGTCGGCATGCCTGGCGCTGGCATCGATGATATTGCCACCGTAAGTACCCAAGCCAAACCAGTTGCGCCCGGGTTTCTGAATGATCACCCGGAGCAAGTCATTTTCCAGGACATAATCGCCCTCGCTGCTGCGGGCCAGCGGCCCCTGCAGCAGGTCGTTGCTATCCGTGGCCTGCCGCGCCTTGGCAGTGGGCGCGGGCGGGGGTTTATCTCCGGAGTCATTGTTGTTGTTATTATTATTGCTATCGCAGGCGGTGAGTATCAGCACAGCGACAAGTCCCAATATCGAGGGGTGGAAAATTCGGCCAAGTAAGTCCATGATCACTGTCTCCGTTTTTATGCAGTCTATTTTTATGCAGTCTATCGCCTGATTATGACTCCTGCGCCTCGCAAACCGAGTCAATCGGGCAGCTGATTACTGTCACACTCTTGTAGCCTATACGCTCCAGCTGCTCTGCGGCAAGCGTGGCGCGTGCTCCACTGGCACAATGGATATAAATCGGATGGTCCGCATCCGTGATCTTCTCGGTCACCAACATCTCCAGCACACCGCGGGGTATGTTCATAGAGGCAGGGGCCGGTTTTGCCAGCACCTCCGCGGGTTCACGTACATCGATGACAGTGCCGCTGTTGTTGGCCACTTCCAGCATGGCCGTTTGCGCATCCAAAAGGCGTAATTCGGCTCTAACCTCGGCGAGTAATTCAGGAACAGTGCGTAGCATGGTCTTGTCTCCAGTCTTTGTAGGGGTTTGATGCACGCAAATTATAGCGCACATTACTGTGGGCATTCGTCACCTGATTCGCAAAAGGCGCATGTGCGCTTCCGCTATCGATAAGTCCGGGCTGGCACACCTGGACATCTCCGCCCTGCATTGCATAAACAGTAGCAATATTACGACCTAAATAGTGAGAAAAGCCTAGTGATTGCCAGCGCGGTGGTGAATACTTCGATGATTATGTCGACTCTCAGCAAACTCAAAGAAGACCCCGAACTGCATGATTATCTGGTTCGGCGGGTCGGGAAGGCGCATCTCAGGCAGCGTATCGGTGTGGAGACCGAGCACGTGGCCGATCGGTTTGGGCAGGGGCGTACGTTTTTCAACATTGAGAACTGGCATGCCGCTGCCGCTATTCTCAATGTGGCGTTGAAGGTTACAGGGCTGGCCGGGCGCGGCAGGGCTAATGCGCTGGATTTCCAGGTGCGTCATAAGGAGTGGGTTTTGCCTCATCTGCCAAAGGTATTTGATGGTTTTACCCTGTTGCACCTGAGCGACTTGCACCTGGATTCATTGGAATCTTTTCCGGATCGTCTCGCGGAGAAGGTCAGTGATCTTGAGTACGATATTTGCGTTTTGACCGGTGATTACCTTTTCCTCACCCATGGTCCCCACCAGAACGCCATGCGGGGCCTGGAGCGTTTGTGCAGGGATATCGACCAGGATATTTACGCCATCCTCGGTAATCACGACAGTATCTTGATGACGAAGCCCATTGAGTCACTGGGTATCCGGCTGTTATTGAATGAAAACGTTAAAATTGAACGTGAAGGCGATTCCCTCTGGCTGGCCGGCATAGATGACCCGCACTATTTCTCCGCCGACAACCTGGAAAAGGCCTACGATGGGATTCCCGATGAAGCGGTGTCACTGCTGTTGGCACATTCGCCGGAAATCTATCGTCTCGCCGCCTATGTTGGTTTCGACTTTATGATGTGTGGCCATACGCATGGTGGCCAGATTTGCCTGCCGGGCGATGTTGCGCTCACCTACAATTCCTCTGCTCCCAGGTTCACCGGTGCCGGTGTGTGGTCATATGATCTCATGCAGGGGTATACCTCGGTGGGCACCGGCAGTTCGGTGGTCCCGGCGCGCTTTAATTGCCCACCGGAGATAACGCTTCATCATCTACGCAGGGATAGTGTGGAGCCTTGAAGGGCGACAGTTGCTAGTAGGGGCGCTTGCGGATGTTCAGCCAAAACAGTGGCCTGGAAATAAGAATATCAAGCAGCATAAACGCCAGGGCCAATATCACCGCCCACCACCAGCTAACGCCCAGGTGCCACACGGCATAAACAGAGGGAATAAAGGATTCGGGTAGCTGGTCCAGGCCCATACATTGATCGCTGGGTTTAAGGCCTGTTCGACGTTTGATGAAACTCGAAATAAGGTCCCCGGTCATTACGAGTACGCCAAATACGAGACCAAACCAGATGCCGTAGCCGAACAGGATCGACAGTAGGCAGGACGTGATAAGAGCGGCAGCCAGTCCCCGCCAGGTCTTGGACGCCCCGAATACTGGCCGGCCATCGTGCAGCTGCCGACCCCGATCCAGCGGCTGGGCGCCATGCGATCGAAAGATACGGGCCATCAGTATCGGCGCACCATTGGTCGCCAGCAACATAAGCAGAAGCTTTACAAATGTTTCAAGCATTCACATCAGTCGTATTTGAATTGTCTCGTTGTTGAATTCTATGATATCGCCGCTGACAATTTTTTTACGCTTCCTGGTCTCAAGCTCTCCGTTGACCAAAACCATGCCTTCAGCGATGACAGATTTTGCTTCACCACCACTGGAGACCATTCCTTCAAATTTCAGAATTTTGTAGAGCTCAACGGGCTCCCTGGTAATTTTGACTTCTCTCATCGATGTCTTCGGCATTGTTGATGATAGCGACCTGGTCCGGTGCGGCATCCACCTTCGGTATACCTTTGAGTGTAGCAGTTACCGCAGTTCTTTTTCGATCTTGCCCGCCCGCCACTGATCGCCGATAACGGGGTCTTCCTCTTCTATGGGGTCGGTCCCATCCGGCTGTCGCTCCCAGGAGTAGCGCTTGCGGTTCGGCTTGGGGTCCCAATTACGAAATACATAGGCAAAGAAGGCGCCTGCCATGGCCCCAAACAGGTGGGATTCAAAGGACACCCCGGGGTCGCGCGGCAGGATGGTTAGCAACATGCCGCCGTACATATAAAATGCCACCATCAGCAGTGCGGCAGAGCGTTTGTCGCGGCGAAGAATGCCACCAGCAAATAAATAGAAGAACATACCGTGGGTGAGGCCGCTGGCGCCGAAGTGATAACTGCCGCGGGCGAACAACCACACGCCAATGCCAGACAATAGCCAGATACCAGACAGTGCCCAGAAACGGGATTTTGGATAGCCGTAGATCAGCATGCTGCCCAATAACACCGTGGGTAACGTATTGCCCATGATGTGTTGCCACGAACCGTGAATTAGAGGCGCCGTTAGTATGCCCAGCAGTCCATCCTGCGTCCGCGGATATACGCCAAACTGATAGAAACTTACATCCAGGGCGAGTTCACAGAGTTTCAAACCCCAGATCAGGGCAGCGAAGGATGCAGCTATAACGATGCTGTTGCGCAGTGTGTTATCCGTGCTCATTCCTCCATCTATTGGGGCGGGAGGAGTGATTTAAAGGGAAGCTGTATCAAGACGCGCCAAGCGTCCCATTTCATGTGCGATGTGAGGCACGGTCATAGGCTGTCCTGATGGGGGCAGGCAGAGCCGCTATCCGGCGTAATTCAGCCGGCAGTGCACCTGTGTCTTCGCCGGCCAAAAATTCGCTCATATCAGCTGAATTATAGGTGTGCCAGTACAATACAGATTGTTCGGGGTGTGCAGTACACTGCTGCAGGACGGCAGCGGCCGTTTTTGCCGTATAGGTTGGCTCCAGTTTGATGCCAGCCCGGCCAAACAGCTCGGTGGCATCCTGCCCTGCCTTCAAAGGGTGGCCATAGCCATCCCCATAAAAGCCTTCTTCCAGCCTGATTTCGGGTAAATCAATATCCGGTAGCGTCCCGTCCAGTTGTTTCAAAAAGTCCCAGGTTTGAACCATTAAGGCATGGATTGTCTTCGTCGTACATGCAGGGAAAATTCCTAGATGAGAGGGCGCGACCCTGACGCCAACCACACGGCTTTTCAAGCCCGCCAACTGACAGCCAAGTGACAAACCAGCCGCGGTGGAGTTTGACCCAACAGGGCAATAGATCAGGTCTGGCTCGGGAACCAGGCCTTGGTCAATTTGCTGTTTGAGTTCAAATGCGGCATTAACAAAACCGATACAACCCGCTACGTTAGAGCCCCCGGCAAATAGATAATAGGCTGCATTTTTCTGCAACAACCTGTCCCAATAGAAACGGAGCACTGTGCGAAACAAAGTTCCTACGTACTTTAAATCCGCCTGAAAGTACTGCATCAGCTTAAGATTGTCCTGCACAGCTTTTGTGACGGGTTGATCGAATAAAAGAACCTTACATTTGATGCCCTGCTGCTGACAAAATAGCGCAGTGGCCACGCCATGGTTGGTGCCTATCGCACCAAAAGTAACAAGCTCCTTTTTTCCCTGCTGCATGGCTTGTGCCAGTACAAACTCCAGTTTCCTGACTTTGTTTCCTCCGTATAGTCCACTGGTCTTGTCATCTCTTTTTATCCACAGTGTGGGCGTGGGGGATGAATTATCCCTGTGATGAGTAAAGGCCTCTACCGGCGTCGGCAAATTGGCTAACTCAATCCACGGGATGGCCTTTTCCAGAGCAGGAAAATATTCAAAGAGAGGCCTGCTCATTTGCCCCATTTAAGCGGGGTCTAATACCACCACAGGAATCTGCCGCTCCGTTGCCGCCTGGTAATCGGTATAGGGAGGGTAGTAATCCACCATGATCTGCCAGAGCTTCTCGCGCTCTTCACCCTCGGCCACCCGGGCCACGGCGTTGAACTTGTCCGTCGCCACCTGCAGGTGGACATTCGGGTCGGCCGCCAGGTTCAGGTACCATGCCGGATGGGCCGGCGCGCCACCCTTGGAGGCAATCACACAGTAACCGCCGCTATCGGTGGGCCGGTAGATCAGGGGCAGAATCAAGTTTTTGCCAGACTTGCGGCCCCGGGTGGTGAGCAGCAAAGTGGTCAGCATGCCCTCGCCGCCACCAAGAGAAGAATCCCAGTAGTGTCCTGCCTCTGGGTCTTGCAGGTACAGGGTAATGTGTTCCTTGATCCAGCTGGGCAGGGAATCGGGAATATTAATATCATTCATTGCATGGTCTCCTGTTCAATCCACCCAAAGCATAGCTCATCATAGCCAAAGTATCCTGCACCAGTAGCCGTCGATTCACGTTTCGACGATTATTGCCCATTACTGGCGGTTATCACCTAATCAGGACGCCAGCTACTTGAATGGATGCTTTCTCTGATCAGGATCGGCTGTAATTGACTTATATTTGCCACTGACCCAATTATCCAAATCCGAGCAATACCACTTTGAAAAACGCCTGTCAGAAGGGCCACCGGCAAGCACAGAGAAGTACTCGATTTTATCCATATCGGTTACGGTTCTAAATGAAGGCATAAAAGTGGTGTCTCTGTCGCCGCTTCGATATATCTGCCCCTGGTGAATAGTTGCCCTGTTACCAATGCCTATAATGGGTCCCCCGATCAAATCCCCAGAAATTTGGGAAGCTTCTTCCCTAATAACAGGTGGACCATGGTGAATCCCTGGACGTCTTTCCATTTTTTGGGTGGGGTATCCAGTGCGTGAGCCGCCGCCTGCCTGTATATCTCATCTCTACTTTTATTGCCGAACCAGAGTGATTTTTGGACAGTAATATCTTGTCGAAATTATCGTAGAAGTCGATAAACACCCCCTGTCTCGTCCCTCAGGTAATCGGTAACCGTTTGCCCGAGACCATTCTTCCCGAATACCTCGCCATATGAATCTTTATAGAATCGTTCAAACAGATATGCCCCCTGGGATTCTGCGTCATATTTCATATCCCCAGTCAGCCAGGATTCCCCCCTGGGATGTGTCCGGCAAAAGGGGCCTCAATATTTCCATGAAATACTCAGCCTGAAGTGAGTACACATCAAAATGCATTCTCTTTATATCGGATACGGTGAAATTGTCTCCCTTTTGCAACAGGTGGCCGATTCTATCCGCCCGGTATGCTCCCATTGGCATATTAATCGGGTTGGTACTGCCGTACTTATTCAAGTCATTATTTGCGGTGGCGAAAAATCCTTCTTTCGGATTTTTTACACGGGGCAATTCTTCATGACTTATGAATCCCTGCCAGTCATTTTCCTTTCTCCAGCCAGGCAGGGGCACCAGGCCACTGATTCCATCCCTTCGTTTGGGAACCAGGCCAGACATTTGAAAGCCGATATCGCCATTCAGGTCTCCAAACACATAACTCCAGCCGGTTTCCACTTTCCCCAGGGTATCCATGCCTTCATCAACAGATTTGATATCCCACATATCCATAATCGCAGTCACGGCCGAGCAGCCAGACTCGCCAGGTGCCCATCGAGTCGCTAAATAGTAGCCTTTCTCGTAGGGATCGCCATCCAATACACCGTGTTCGTTTTCATAAAAAACGACTTCCACAGGCTCTCTTTTCTTACGTTTGATCGTTTCCTTTCGCTCGGTGAAATTGAGCCACTGATCGCCATCTTCCCGGTAGTATTTGCCATCTTTACACTGCTCAATCCACGAATCACATGAATCGACAAATCCAGCGGTAACGCCCCACGCGACATCCGTTCCTCTTCCGCTTAAAACACCGGGGAAGCCGGGCATGGAGCCTCCGAAGATGTAACGATCCTGTGATTGAAGTGCGATTTCACACCAGACGTTAGGCAGGCGATTCACTTCCAGGTGGGGGTCGTTGGCCACAATGGGTTTACCCGAGGCGGTTTTATTGCCGGAAATAACCCAATTATTTGAAGCCATCATTCTTGGTGCCGCGCTATTCCATAGGATATTCGGCGGGACGATACGTTCGTTCAACGTCACTTTTTTTATTAAATCGATATCAAGACCAGCCAGGGCGCCGGGAAACAGCTCGTCCAGTTTCTCTTTGGAAATATCGCCCTGTACCAGTTCAACCAGCAATCTTTCAATTTCGTCCTGCGACTGGGCCAGGGTCAAATACCCAACCATCCTGGTAATCATTATGCTATTTTCCGGCACCCATTTTTCAGGCTTATAACCCAATAATTTGAGTTCCCATGGAGTCTTTTTGGAAAATGCGGCATTTACTCCATTACAGTAGGATTCCAGATACTGTCTCTTGTCCTGGTCCAGCCCGGCAACCTGCTCGTCTACATTGCCAGACCAGTTCATCCTGCGGAAAAACATATCGATCGACAGTGAATTATCGCTTGCATCGAGTATTTCAGAAGCTCTGCCTTGTCCCAGTATCCGCATAAGCAACATCTGCATGCCACGGTCTGTCGCATGAACATAGCCGTTTCCCCAGTACATATCGGCCAGGTTTTCTGCATCGATATGGGGGATGCCCATGTCATCCCGCCATATTTTAACTCCCTCTTTCATTAGCGGCAGTCTTCCTCCGAAAGGGGACGTTACCCTTTACCACCTGAAAAGGGTAGCGTCCCCTTTATAGGCTTTCACGCGCGTTTAGCCACCAAATCCGGCCAGACGCTCCTGGGTGTCATCGATATCGGGATATTCCCGCGCCAGTTCAGCAGCCAATGCCTCTTCCATGGGCAGGTTTTCCTGGGACAGGGCATACAAATCCTTGACGGCGGCAACCGTCGGCCGTGAGTTGCGGGCAATGGCCGCAGCGCATTCAGCTACCAGGGTATCCAGCGCATCCTTGTCTGCCGCCGCCTGGTTGGCGATGCCCATACTCACTGCTTCAGTGCCCAGGAAAGTGCGGGCGGTAAAGGACAGCTCCTTGGCTTTGCGTACGCCGACTGCCTGGGACAGTGTCTGCGGCATGCCCCAGGTGGGCCTGAGGCCGAACTTGGCGTGAGTATCGCCAAACTTGGTGTCGACAGTGGTGAAAATGAAATCACAGTGTAGCGCCATTTCCAGCGCCCCGGTGAAACAGGCTCCGTGCACTTTGGCTATCACCGGGCAAGAGGCGTTGCGAATGGCGCTGTACGCCTGGCGGGCGGGCTGGTCAAACACGTCGCCAATTTTGCCTGCCTGGGGTGCAATCCCCTGTAACACTTTGAGATCTACGCCCGCGGAAAAGGCCCGACCTGCCCCTTCCAGTATTACGACAGAAATATCCGGGTCTGCATTTGCCTGTTCCAGCAACTCGGTGATGCCGGTAAGCATTTCCGGGCGGAACGCGTTGAGTGCGTCGGGCCTGTTCAGGCGAATAGTCAGGACATTCTGGCTGACGTCAGCCAGCAGATACTCGGTGCTGCTTTGATAGGTGTTTGCCACGGTTAACTCCCGGTTGTGGTATGAGAGCCGTGGATTCTACAGTATTTGGCCATTTGCAGCCCAATGTTCAGCCGCCGGAACTTCTGCGAGTCTGGCGCGCTACCCACCAGGCCAGCATCTTGTCCACCGGGCCTTTGTCCCCACCCGAATTCGTCGACTCCGCAGACATATCCAATTCCCCGCCCCCGGCCCTGTACTGCTCGGAATACATTTCCAGCACTTTCTTTTTTACCATACCGCGCAGGGGCACGTGGGCGAGCATGCCATAGGTGGCGGCACCGCCTTGTTCCGCCAGTTCCGGGTTGGCCTTCACTATCTCCACGGCCTTTTCCAAATCGGCCAGGTACTGATCGACCACCTTCAAGTGCTGCGCGGTGACCATGGCATGTAGCCCCGATGGAAACTGGTTGCGATTGACCTGCCAACCTATGGCGTCCATCTGGTCGCCCACCGCATATATATTGAGATCCGGACTGGTGGACTTATAGGCGAACAGCGGTCCCTGGGGATTGCCCATCACTTCCAGTTCAGGAATATTCTCCACCCCCGCTTTCAGCCTGTTCACCGCCTCCAGCGTGTCCCGCGCCAGTGCCCGATAGCCCGCCTTGCCGAAATACTGTAATACGCCCCAGGCTGCGGCGTAAGCGCCTCCAGGGCGTGTGCCCAGCAAAGCGGAGGAGGCGAACACGCCACCGGGCCAATCCTGGTAGACAAACATCTGGTATCTCAGGTAATCAAGATTGCGGTAGGTGATGGTCGAGGCGCCTTTAGCGGCGTAACCGTATTTGTGGATGTCGGCGGAAATAGACGTCACTCCCGGCACCCGGTAATCCCACAGGGGCAGCTCTTCGCCATTCATTTCCATAAAGGGCAGAATAAAACCGCCCACACAGGCATCCACATGCAGAGGTATCTTGCGTTTTTGGGCAATCTCGCCCATGGCTTCAATGGGATCGATAGTGCCGTGCGGGTACTCCGGCGCACTACCGATTATCATAACCGTGTTGCGGTTAATCATGCGCTTGAGCTTTTTCAGATTCGGGGTCAGGTCATCCAGCAGGGGAACCAGGCGGATTTTAACGCCGAAATATTCTGATGCCTTAAACCAGGCGACATGGGCCGACTCGGGCATGATCATTTCGGGATGTTTCACCCGGCGTTTATCCCTGGCCATGTCCCTATAGGTCTTTACCGCCATCAAACAGCTCTCCGTGCCCCCCGATGTCACCACGCCACACACATCTTTGCTGCCATGCAGGATGTCGGCGGTGGCGCTGATAACCTCTGTTTCAAATTTCTTGAGGCTCTTGAAAGCAGTGGGATTGAGACCGTTTTCACAGGCAAAGCGGTGATAGGACTCCTTCAAAAACGCCGAGTGATCTTCATCCAGATAGTAAACCAGGCTCCACACCC
>PVMK01123702.1_pt1 | contig 13302 bp, 12 predicted proteins | sample 1853481 | NCBI WGS metagenome assembly PVMK01 (sample SAMN08533507, study PRJNA380276) | Marine sediment metagenome, whole genome shotgun sequencing project.
ATCCTTATATCGGAATTTTAGTAAATACAAGGTGTTGGATTTTTATAACAAACGTTCATGTTTCCCCATAGGCAAATAAGCTGATAAGCCGGTAAGCCCATAAGATGAAAAAACTTAACAGCTCATAAGCTCGTAAGCTAATCAGCTCACCAGCTAATCCATCCGCGTAATCTGCGGATCAGCATATCATTACACAAAAATATTTATTGGTTTGAGCATTGAGCCTTCAGCCTTGAGCAGGCGCTTTGCGGCTACCAGCTCATCAGCTCACTATCTTTACCAGCTATTCTGCGCCAGGCAGGTCCAGAACCAAATAATCTGCGTAATCTGCGGACCGTCTTTGCCCTGGTTTTAATCCGCGGGGAGGGTCATTGCTTTGGAAGCTGTGCACCATGCCACACAGCAACTATCCAAACGACGTCGCCTTTGATTTTATAAAAAAAGCGGTATGGCGATATGATCACCTCCCGGTAGGGAAGTTCTGGGAATTCGGGTATGGTTCTTCCGGATTCAGGAAAGTCCTCGAGCCTTCGCAAAACTGATTCGGAATGCTGTCGAAAATTGGTTGCTGCAGAAGGTTTGTCCCGCCGAATATATGCGAGAGCAGACAGAAACTGGGCTCTGGCAGTAGGCGTGAAGCGGACTTTCACGATGGTTCCTGTGATAGGATTAAATCAGCTTCAGCAAGAACAATATCAATATCATAACCCTCGCCTATTTCTATTTCCTTATCTCCCTTAGCCAAAAGCCGAAGGATCTCTTTATCGTGTTCAGATTTTTCATAGGCCTCGACACCGATTATGACGGCAGCTGCCCGTCCTCTTTGTGTAATGATAATGGGTTCCTTGTTGTCTCGTAATTTTTTCAGGATGTTGGCAGCGTTCTGCCTTAAATCGCTTACCGGAAGGATTTTCAAAAGTTTCCCCATTGCGTACCTCCTATTGTATTTTTGTATGTACCACCAATTGCTGTATAAAGCAAGCGTTTACTTGAATACTGGTATGGTATGGGTACACCAACAGTGTTGATAGATGGAAAATTTTCTATAAATTACCCTTATATCATGGAAATGTAGGATCGTTTTTGAAAGCAAAAAAAGCTGATAAGCCGGTAAGCCCATAAGATGAAAAAACTTAACAGCTCATAAGCTTGTAAGCTAATCAGCTCACTAGCTTACCAGCTCAACAGCCTACCAGCTAATCCATCCGCGCCATCTGCGGACCGTCTGTGCCCCATTGTTTGTTACACCACGCCCTGGTCGAGCATGGCTTCCACCACCTCGACAAATAAAGGAATAAATATGATTGATTTCGGGGATCAGTGTGGAGACGACTACATGCAGCTATGAAAAAAATTCACGATGCATGAGGAGTTGTGAAAATTAAGCTGCAGTTTTTGTGAACAATTCAGGTAGAATGCGATTGTTTTCATATTCTGCGTCTAAATTAGATTTTTCGTATTGTGCGACTAAATTAGTTAAGGTTCTTGTACTCGAAACGGACAGTTCTACGGGGAACAATCCGTAAAAATTGCCGTTTAGCTGGGTCTTTTCTATCAGATATAATCTGAACTTTTTATAAAGTAAGGGGTTCGGAGCCTTGTAGTCATTCCAAAAATCGTTTAATTGCATCCCTTTGCACGTCAACCCTTCGATATCATACAAGGCGCTGCCCAAAGCGATGGTAGGGGTTTTATGGTAAAGAGAAGATAAACCAACGGTGCTGTTAATGGTAACGGTTCCGATGGCGTTTTTTAAACAAGTGGGCAGATGGATGTCGTGTACAGCGAAAACCCGTTCGGCGATTCCCAAGCCGACCGACTTCTGCCGGATAAAGCGGGTGTAATTTTTAATTCCGCGATCCATAGGATGGTGCTTGAAAACTAAAAACGTGCCTTTGGGTGCATGTTCGGCAAAGGAGTTGAGAACCTCCGCGATAAAGGTCTTCATGGAATCATAGGGGGAGTGAATACGCAGTTGAAAGTCGCCGTGGGTTTGCAGTGGAACAAAATAATATTTTTTGAATAAGATGGTTTGCAGTTGCCGGGCAATATTTCTTTCCGAAAACTTAAAGCGCATCTTGCGCAAGCCGTTTCTGAGACCGTAAAAGGCCTCTTTGCAGCAGGAAGACTCCCGGTGGTGGCGGTAATGCGGATACCTGAATTTCAGGATCTTCATCAGGAGGTAATACACGGTGGCCTGGAAGGCCATCTTGGAGTACCGGAAGTTGACAGGCTGGGTCACCGGCGGCGCTAAACCCTCAAAATTCAGTTTTTCATAAAACGAACGCTTCCGGCTAATGGAGCTAAAGGCATTCACCCCTGATTTTTCCAGGGTGATAAAATCAGGCCGGATATAGCCCTCTTCAAACACGAAGCATTCCAACCCCAAGGAATCGGCTTGCCGTACGGCCACGCGCTGATAAAAGCGGCAGTCTCCGAAAAGAAATAGTTTATCAATCTTGTAATCGACCAATATCTCTTTGATAAACGCGGCCCAAGCCTCCGAGTTCCCCCGGTAATCGATCAGATTGTCTTTATGCGAGAAAAAGCGATCCCCCGCATTTAAACAAACCTTGTGGGTACGGGCGCCGCTTTCTCGAAAGTAATCATCCAACTTCCTAAAAAAATCACCATGCGGCCCTTGTAGCAACAGTATATTTTTCCCACTCAGCTGTCCGATTCTGTTTATCATTTCTAACACATCCGTCGTCGTTATATCCTGTAGGGATGGGCGGTTCGCGAACCGCCCGTGAACCCGGCAGGCAAGGCGATCAATCCTCTCATCACGTTACCCAGCCGGCTTTCAAATCTTCCAGCAAATACGCCGCTTTCCGCCGCAAGCGTCGCAGATAAGAACCCGATATCAAATCACCCTGATTTGTTAGCTGCCGCTTCAACCTGTGCAGGACATCCTCCACTTCGACGAAGCATTGGAACTCCCAATCATAGTAGCGGGGATACAACACCAGGCTGCAATAGACCAACTCCTTCAGGGTGCACGCACGCCGGCGCCGTTCAATGCGATGCCGGTCGACCGTCAAGCCCCATCCGGCATAAAAGGGCAAGCCATAGGTATAGACCGTTTTCCGGCGCAGCAAGGCCTCGAAACCGGTCAGCGAGGTCATGGTATGCACCTGATCGACCTTTTGCAGGCAGACACTCATATTCCGATCCGTAATGATCTGATCGCAATACTTTGCAGCAGTTTTTTCCGGAATGCTGCCCTGCCGATTACCGGCCAGCACATCCGGGTGCGGCTTATAGATGATATAGGCACCGGGATGATTCCGTCTGACTTCTTTCAACAAATCAAGGTTGGTTCGTATATCCACACAGCCCTTCTGTATGGAGGCATCGTCTTCAACTTGACCCGGCACAAGAATCACGGTTTGGCTCGGCACCGCCCGAATCTTAAATTTGCTAATGCGGCCACTGTTATACTTGTTGATGCCGGTTGCGACGATATGCCGCCGCAACTTCTCCGCCCGAGTCCCGGCTTCCTGATCCAATTGCACTGTATTTAAAAGATCCTCGAGATCACTGGCTGTTCCGGGGTCAAAATAGATACCACGCCGGTCCAGGACCAGGGAGGAAGGTTTGGCAAAGTCGGATCCCAGGCCGATGGAACGGATAAATCCGTCTTCAAAACGTTCCATGCAAATCCCAAGGCGCTGGGCCAAATCCTGTATATCCCGGCCCGTCTTCAGGCCCCAGACCACCATGCGGCTCTTGTTGTCTATGCCCAGGCGCTCGGCATGTTTGGCATTACGTACAAACAATACCCGGGTTCCGCATGCGCCCAGAAACCGCTTGATAATGCTGTGTTTCCACCAACGAAATCCAAAGCAAAAGATCTTGCCGTTTTCCGGAGCAACCTTACCTTTATGGCCTGCGATGATATCGATGATTCGCTCCAGTTCACACGACCTCTCCGTGAAAGGATCGACATAGCGGGTGTAGCGCAAATAAGCGGCATCAAATACGTCTTCCAGGGAACGATTGATCCCTCTGCGCGGACACTCAACATAATCCTCGGTTAGTCCCCAGCCTGCATAAAACGGCATGCCAAAGCAACTGACCTTTTTCCCGACCAGCAGGGCCTCAAAACCCATTTGAGATGTAACGGTAAAAACATGATCCACCTGCAGCAGCAGCTCAATGGGGTTGCAATCTTCGCCGATATGCCTAACATCGTCCGGAAGATGATCGGTGAGATAGCCTTTTTTCTGGCCGGCAATCACGTCCGGATGGGTTTTAACAAAGAAAATGCCGTCCGGATAGTTGGTTTTAGCGGTATCCAGCATCCGCCGAAAACTGGATTCATCAGCCAGACCGTAGCCCACCGACAAATCGCCGTAGGTTTGGTCAATCAGCAAAATTTTGGGTCTTTGGCTGTCGGGAAGGATCGCGCTATCCCAGACATAATTGTACTTAGTAATTTTATCAGCAATGATCCTTTGGATGAGTGTCCGGACCCGTCCGCACTCAACATTCGTGTTGCTTTTAATTAACGTTTCCAGATCCGACGGACGGGTGCCGTCATAGTAAATACCTGTTTTGTCGACAATAAACCCAAATGGTTCGGCGCCCGACACACCCAGTCCAATGGAGCGAATGAATCCGTCTTCCAGTGTCAGATACGGCAAGTTGTTGTTGGCAGCGTATCGGTAGGCTTTCTGTGTATTTTCTTTTAGACCCCATCCAATAATGCCGTCGACAGCTGAATTCTTCAGCCGATGGGGGATGTGTCTAATCTTGGTATCAAGCGCTCCGGACAGAAGACGCAGCCGGCTGATACCCGATGAAAACGTACCCAGCATAGGCGTGCCACGGTTGTTTGCAGATTCAGAGTTCAGGGATACCTTTCTTTCTTAAGCGTTCACAGGTTCAGATTTGACGGGAACACCCTGGCCCAGACCTGAATTTACGTTGCTCAAAGATTGAGTGTTATATTTGGGAACCTGACACGGGTCGCGATATGATCTTATAAGTCGCACCTGGGCGGGCTGAACCTCTGAACCCTCAAGCAGTGAACTGTTTAAGTGCACCCTTACATTAGGCCTTTGGGCACAATAGTGGGGGGGTCTAAAAAAATATTTTAAAGGCTTTATAAACGGAGACGATGCATCGTCAAAGAAGGTGTAAGGATCCCGTTGAAGCTTTTTGAATTTTCTACTCCACCGATTCTTCTCAATTTTGTGGGCTTTACCGGCCTCGGAGGCAGTTTGTTGACAAATGGACCAGCTCCGAGGTTCGGTAAGCGTCAGGGCGTTGTTGGTGGAAAAGGCTTTTTTAAATTGTAAAAGTGACTGCCATTGCTTGGGAACAACGACATGGGCAAATATGTGATGAAGCAATTTTTCTCTTTGATCCCTGAACTGATCCTCCGCAATCCGCCCATTGATCCAATCGGTAATCCTGGGTAGTTGTGAAACCAATTCAATTGAAGTTTTCGGATCTCTGCACACGGGCTTTCCCAGTAACAAGGGCAAAAGCGCCCCGGCATTGTCCAAGGCAAGCACACAGTCCGTCTTGTCGATTAAGCTTAATGCTTGATCTCTTCCATCTTCTTTTTCCAACCAGAAAACACCTTCTTTGCTGTTCTGAAAATGGGCCCGTAACCGGTCGGACCTTTCCGACATGGGCAGCAGGAAAAACGTCAATCCCTCCTTTTCTGAAATCATTTTTTCCATCCATTTCAAGAATCGGCGGGGATAAGTTTCTGATATAAAAGATTGGTAATAATAATAGAGAGGGACTAAAATTTTTCTCTTGTTCGGATCATAAAGCTGTTTACTATGTTTTCCGGTATAGGGATTGTGCCTAAGGTAGTAAGTGTCGTAAGAAGGGATTTCCGGCATTATTTCATGGAAGGGGTATGCCGGATTGCCCCATTGATTAGAGTTGAATTTATCCTGCAACTTCTTGTGCCAGGGCGAATGCAGCAACCATACATCCAATGGGTAGGGGGTTTTGGCAAAGGTTAACAAAAAGACATTCAGCTTTGCGGCCACGCTTTCAAGAAATTTATTGCGGCCTTTGACGAAAATGCCGTCAAACGGAAAAATTGTATTTTTAATGGTGTTCAATTGCTCAAGAAGTGCCGATGGGCTTATTTGTTGGTGTTTGATGGGAATATTCAGGGATTGAATCGTTTCACCAGCATCAGCATCCAGGGCGAGAAAGGGTTCAATAATCCCATTGCTTTGCCGGCAAACATTAAAGACTTCTTGAATCCAGTCTCGAATGTCACCGATCGAATAAGACGTTGCCGATAAGTTGGGGAACAGCAAAACTTTCAAATTAATTCTCCCTGTAACGCCACTGATTGGCAAATTCCAGCCATTGCGGCAGTTGGTTTTGGGCCATACAATGTTTGATCGTCCAATTTTCAATCTTTTTTGAAATTTTGGTGTAGGGCGCGTCCTCTAACATCATTTCAAACTGGTCAAGCCAGCCCTGTTCATCTTCAGCAAAAAGAAGCTCCGTACCACAACGGGTTAAATCGGGAATTGCCGTTGCGATCAGGGGCACCCCCCAAATAGCTGATTCAAAGAATTTCAATCCGGACTTGCAATGGTTAAAGAGCGTTTGTTGTAAAGGGGCAATGGTAATCCAGCATTGCTTGATCCAGTAAGGCAGCTGCTCGTAGGAAACTGCGGGAAAGAGCAGTAATTGCTGAGGGTCATATTTTTTTTCGTCAATTTGTAGTGGGCCAAGGATTAACAGACGTATATCTTTATGTTTTTCGAGAAAGCGAACCAGCGCCGGCTCGACGATTTTAAAATCATAATGATGCGTACTGGTTCCCGGAAAATAGCCGATCATTTTATCTTCATAATCTTTTTGATACATATACCGGCCTTGCCTCACCCAGCGGGAGGACAAACCGTTGTATATCACCCGGACATCCGCTCCGGGATGGGATTTTTTCACAAAATTTTTTAAAGGCGCCGTGGAGACGGTGACGTTCCCAAACAATCGCAGCGCTTTATGATATTCGCGGTGTAATCGGGTTACATTTTTTAATGATCCGCGGGCGCTTAGAAACAACGATGACTCTTCGGCATAGCGTTCATCAAATACCAGGTCATCAAAATCAGCGATGGCCAATTTGGGATTTGCTTTTATTTTTTTTAAAAGTTTAACCAGCCTGTTACTGAATTTGGGTTTGTGAAAAACAAAGACATTATATCGATCGATAAAATCATCCTCGAAATTCTCAAAATGGCAAACATCCGCTTTGTTACCCGTACAAACCAGCTCCTCGGCAAAACTGTAGCAGCGATATCGAACCGAAGGGTCCTGGTATAAATATTCCGTTCTATTGGAATGTGAGACATACAAAATTTTCATCAAAAGTGGTATTTAATAGACTTGAAGTTCAATCTGCAGTTTTAGACTACTGTGGTAATATCGGCATCTTCGCAGAAAACATTATGATTTTTTTGTGAGCACTTATAATTTCGTTTTTTCTTTTTCGGTTCAGCGTTGCTCCGCAACGGATCGATGTATTTTTAACAAAAGTTGGGTCATTAGATCTCTCACAGAGCCCACAGCCTCCGGCCCATAGGGCCTGCGCCCAAGGCCTACGCCCCGGTGGGAGTACGCAGAGAAAAATCAAAAAACTCTGTGATCTTTGCGGGCTCTGTGAGATAAAAAGAAAATGCTTACAATTAAGCAAATTTTTAATGGCCGAAATTAGAACCAACCCCAAAAGTTGTTTTTAGAAATGCAGAAAATATGCCAAAAATTTAAATTTATTTAGAATTTATCTATTTTAATTTCAGCAGGTTATAATTAAATAAGGAGTGATGAAAGGATAGTGGTCAAGATTTTGGAGGAAAGCGTCAATTTTTTTGACAAAAAGTTAAAGAGATTGAGAAAATTTTGTTCAATCGGATTGGTACAAGTTAAATCCCTTGCGTGCTAATTTAGTTAAAAGTTTAGCCCAACTGGATCGTTACCGCTGGAGCGGACATGGCGTATTAATGGGAAAAGTTCAAGATGAAATGAAAAGGTATCGATTGAAGAATTAAAAGGGGGCAGCCGGCGCAAGGAGGCAAGCAGGGTTCGTGCTCGAATTGCGATTGGGCTGGTAAAGATGCATGGGATAGCTTTAGCTGAAGTTGCCGGACAACTGAGTGTTTCAACCTCAGCCATATCAAAAATAATAAAACCGGCGAGTTGATAAGTTAACGCAGTCAACGACGTACAACGGTTCTAATAATGGGATAGGGCGCCAAATTAATTTTAGATCCATGGTCAAGGTTGAAAGCAAAAAAGCTGATAAGCCGGTAAGTCCATAAGATGAAAAAATTTAACAGCTGGTAAGCTAATCAGCTTACCAGCTCATCGGTTCACCAGCTAAATAACATACCAGCTTTAATAGCTCAGCAACTTATCCGCTCAACAGTCAAGAATGAAGACACGCCCCCTCTGTTTTCATTTTGTTACGCCATAGCCGTAGGTCTTCTAATATCAGTGCGGGCTCGGTCATCTAATAAAAAAAGGGCGTTCGTGCTGCTCAAACCGAATTCGACCGTAAAATCCGTAATCAATACCACAGGTTTTACGTTTCGCTTTTGAGGAATTAGATCTACGATTCCATACCGTTTTAAGGTTTTGAGAGTTCGAGATACATTGTTGCTTTTGCGGCCGGCTAATTCGGCAAGTTCTTTTATGGAATCAGGTTCTCTGTCTATAATTAGCTGCAGCAGCTGCTGATTCTCGTTACTCAAAACTTGTGCCAGTGATTTTATTGATTCAAACCAGATTTTTGGCTCGGTTTTTTTCGGTTTATATTGCCCTCTGGCTATCGCCATTGTGTACTTTTTAAATTGCTGATAGGGCAAAATGCCAATTTTTATCGTTTTTTTGCGCATATGTTCATCCTTATCTAATGTTGCTCCTTTACAATCTGATCAACATTCTTCCAGAAATCATCAATAAGTGGATAAATTATGCCATCCAAATCCAGCAGGGTTTGTAGTTCTGCGTCTTGCTGAGTATACATTTGCTGTCGCATTGCCCAATTAAGATATCAACAGCTGATATTCTTGTCAATTTTTATTTTATTTTCTATCCTTTTGCAACTTTGTTTTTACCCGCGTGACCGTGCTGCTGACCAGACTGTATCGGTTCAACCCACAGTTACTTTGAGAAACTTATAATATAGGATGTCCCACAAAGCCACGGAATTAATAGCAAAATGAATTCAAGCTCCGACACTGAATTGCATATTTTTCAGTACATGGCGAGAATAGTCATTAGACCATACATCCAGGTCTTTAGGGCGGAGAATAAAGGTAATTACATCGGCTTTGGCCGCATCAAAGTCAACCGATTCTAAAGAGAAGGCCCGGAATACGCCCGGATGGAAAAGGGAACCGGATCGTCAATATAGTTAACATTAAAATCAGCATAAGGAGGAGGATCAATATCGACCTCAAGCATTACCTTGCAGACCGCGTTTCGATGAACCCTGTCGGCAATGGCCTTGGGAACTCCCGCCTGAATGACATGGATCCGCGTATTCGCTTTGATAAAAGCGGACTCAATAGGCGTCTCGATGTTTTTCTGACGCTCCCCAATCTCAACGGAAAATCCAAAGGCTTCCATTTCATCTCTCAGGGAACCAAGATAAGAGGAGAGCCGAAACTCGATTAAGGGCTGCATCAAGGAAAAATCCAGGTATTCGGAAAACCTGTCAAGATTGTATAAGAGCCTCAGAGCGGTACCACCGTAAAACGCGGCCTGAGAAAAAAAGTTCGTACGAGACAAGCCCAGCAGGGCAATTGCCTGAATCATTTCCGCAAGAGCCCTATCCACAGAACCATCATATTTTTGTCGATACTCTTCAAATAATTGTACGCTTGCTTCATGCATCCCCATACCTTCTCAAAAAATTTAAAAATGTCCCTAATGTCAGCGTGTTATATTTCGCGGCCAATGAGATTAAAGCGCTATGATCCAGCCGGCTGAACAAACTCTGATCCAAACGCAGATCCTCAAAAAGAAGGGGTTCCATTCTCTTGATGGAACGAATCCCGGATATACGAAACAGCTCGTCACAAAGGGCTTTTTCCGCAGAAGCCATAAGGAAACGGTTTTGATCCTTTCCAACAAGCATAACCCCGTACGGGTATGCGCCGGCGGGAATATCCTGGTAGAAGAAAGACCCCACAGGGGTATCGTATCGTTTTGTTCTTCTTTTCCCGTAGGTTGCCGAAGTGATGTGGGCAACGTGTTCTGGAATCAGCCCGTACCACCGAAGAGCATAAACGAAAGATACGTAAGAGGGGCCGTAAAGCCGATTGGCGGCTTTGCCCGGAAGAAAAATATTCTGTGCCCCTTCCGCCTTGCTCATTCCGAGTCATTCTGCCCCATTCTACATTCCGCTTACAAAAGGAAACTCGCGTTTTCGATGTCTTCAACATTGACACTCAACTGTAATTGCTCTAAGATCTGGTTGATAAAAAAAGAATGTTCGATGCATTTTCAGCAATTCCCATCTGCTTTAGCATTGATGCTTTCTGATTTTTTTCTCATATTTGGTTGGCAATGGCAACATACGTCCATAAAAAAGGCTCGTGCTACAAAGATGGAGACTGTTAAGCCTTGGTTATCATAGAAGATATAATAAGGAAAAGGTATGGCAGAAAATAATCAAATAAAAGATATGTCCATACATGAGGCTTCTGAATATTGGGATGAACATGATTTCGATGAATTTGGTGATATTTTGGAAGTGAAGGAGTTCCAATTTTCTTTTAAGAAGAAAAAATATATAGGAGTCGATAGGGATCTATATGCCATGATTAAATACAATGCAAAGGCGTTAAACAAATCTGAAGATACCCTTATCAATGAATGGCTCTCTGAAAAAGCAAGTACCCTATAGATGAGTTGCAATATCGATCATCTGTTTCAGAATGGTTCAAAGCAATACGGGATTGGGCTAAGTACTGTTTTCTCCATCGATTGGAGAAAAAACCAGCATAACGAATCATAAGATAGTGGCCATAGGCAAAAAAAAGCGGATAAGCCAATTAGGCTGAAGGCTGAAAGCTCAAAGCTGAAAGTTCAAGGTAAAAAAATGCTGATTAGCTGATAAGCGAATAAAGCTGATTATAGAAAGCGTCAAATTTTTTCAAGAAGTTAAGGAGGTGGAAAAAAATCTTGTTCAATCAGACAACCCGCATTCCGGTTTCGATAATTTTTTTAACAAAAGGGTCATCCGTTGTAAAATCTTGCGGACGGTAGGGTAATGGTTCAAGATCACAGCTAATTTCAAGTTTTATCCGTCTAATCTTATGTCGGTCGCGAAAACGTTCTCCCTCAAAGGCATCTGAAACCAAAGCAAGGTCAATATCACTCCAGTCGTGGTAATTCCCCTTTGCATAGCTACCAAACAATATCGCCTCTTTGATGAAGATATTATTTTTTTCTAATTCATCAATAAAACGCTTTATGATGAACATCACTTTAGATGGGATTTGATCCATTGGAACATTTCCTTGATCCGCACAAAATATGGTTCCGCAAAATCTTGGGTGCATTTTTTGTAAAATTCACGCCGATATTCCGGATACCGAACTTCAAGGTTAAAATCATTCACTTCATCTAAAAAAAATTCTGACCGGCACTTAATACAATATTCGTGTTTTCTGCCAGTTTTACCAAATTGTGTGTTTTAGGTGGCAATTGGTTTTGATTGTCTTGAACATATAGCGCTTTAAAAATTTTCTCCAAAACGAGATGACCTATAAACAAACTCCAGTCGTATTTGCCGGCAGCAAAAAGACTTTCAGCGGAATCAAGATCATGGTCCGCACTTTCCACCCAATATTTTATATGCTCTTCTATCTTCATTTTACAAATAATAGTACAGCTTAATTCATTGTATATCAAGAACATAAATAAGGGTGTTCTGGGACAGCCTTGAGATTGTCAAGGTTTTTAGGGGGTTCTCCAGACTTTTGGATGAATCTTCAGCGAAGATGGGATTTTTTCTTTGCCCGACAGTCTGAAGCAGATAAATTGAAAACTATTAAAACAGTATCTGTTCAGCAAAGCTCAGCACATTAATGTAAAGTGCCTAACGATGGTCGGAAGATGGACGAGCTATGGGGGCTGAAAGCAAAAAAAGCTGATAAGCCAATGATGCTGAAGGCTGAAAGCTCAAAGCTGAAAGTTCAAGGTAAAAAAAATGCTGATTAGCTGATAAGCGAATAAAGCTGATTAGTGAGCCGGCAGCTTCGCGCCTAACAGCTCAACTGCCAATTTCTTAATCCGCGCAATCTGAGTAATCTGCGGAAATCTTGCGGCACCCGATCCACAGATTACACCGATTACGCCGATAAGAGTTCACATCTGGTCGGCACGGGTTTTATCTTTTTAATCTGCGGAAATCTGCGTAATCTGCGGACCGTTTTTGCCCCGGTTTCCTGTTTTTTGTTAACTCAGCAACTTATCAGCACATCAGCTAATCAGCTCACCAGCTTACCAGCTTACCAGCTAATCCATCCGCGCAATCTGCGGACCGTCTCGACCCCCTTGCTTTTAGGAAATAATTTCTATGCTGATTTTAAGCGGCTTTTTGTAATGCGACCGATAATTGATAGCCAAGAGCCGAAAGAGCCTGCTCTATTCGCGGCAGCTTGGTTTGGTGCCGGGGAGAGAGCATTCGGCGTATTTCCTTTTCATCCACACCAAGCCTGCGCGCCAGTTCGGATTTGCTGATGCCAGTTTCACGTACCGCAATATAGAGTGCTGCCTTGGCAGACATCCGGGCTGTCAGCGGAATAGAGTGATGTCCTTTACGAATCGATGAGGGCAAAGGGAAATCAAGATTTTCAGCAATGGAGACGGCAATGGCTTCTTCCAGACAATCACGTGCTTCCTCCAACGCTTCAGCCATACTTTTACCGTCAGTGGCGGCAAAAGCAATATCAGGAAATGTGACCAGGAAAAATCCGGCCTCATCTTTTTTGATTTTAGCGGGATAGATAAATTGAAACATGCACTTACCTCCTTATTCTATATCATTTTTGTCAAGGCCGAGGTCTGTAAAAATCTTGCTCAAAAGGCCCGGTCCGATTTCTTTTTTGCGATCTTTGAGAATAGTTTTATGAAGGCCGTAATACAAGGTTCCGTGGCTGCCCTTGCCGCGTTTCGTCTCAAAGCGGACAGCAATAGTATTTTGCTTACCAAGTTTTTTCAGTTTCTTGAGAAGTTCGTTGCCATTCATTTGTATTTTATAGGACATATATGTCCGAATGTCAAGTCTATCCGCAGATT
>PVMK01120937.1_pt1 | contig 13301 bp, 13 predicted proteins | sample 1853481 | NCBI WGS metagenome assembly PVMK01 (sample SAMN08533507, study PRJNA380276) | Marine sediment metagenome, whole genome shotgun sequencing project.
CCGGAGAACGTAGAGGATAATGATCCATTACAGATCAACGTGACCCCAACTGCGGCACCGACGGCTGTCAGCATCCAACGACCGGTACCTCCACAGCTTGATGCCAGTGGAAATTCATACACCTATCTGGCCATGCCTGGTGATACTTTGCAGGCGGTTGCGAAACGCTTTGGGGTTGAGCCAGATAGGTGTATGAATTTCCACTGGCATCAAGCTGTGGAGGTAATGGTCGTTGGACGCTGACAGCCGTCGGTGCCGCAGTTGGGGTCACGTTGATCTGTAAAGGATCATTATCCTCTACATTCTCCGGGACATGTGTTTGATCACCTGGCCCCAAAGTTGCCATTGCCGTCAAGGTATGCTGCAGATTGTTCACTTGGCCAGAGGGGTTGGCCTGGAAAGGAAAGTTACATGCCATGGACGGCAGAACGATTACCAGTAAAATAACCAGCACCAACCTCGAGTAGAATGAGTTTTTATTCATAGGTATTTCTAGTTGCTTCTATTAGTTTATCGTACCGGATTATAGCCGCTAACTTTATGTAGATAAAGGACGTAGTTACACTACCCTATTGTTCCATTACCTGATCAAGAGTCTGGAATATAGTAGTCAAATAAAAATATTCACTCAATACCTGGTTGTATAATAGTTCCACATCCCACCGCCAATAGGAGCATGTAATGACAAAAAAAGATGATTTTGACCAGGCAGCAGCCCATAAATATTACTCCGCAAACTGCTTCAACAAAGCCTGGGACCTGATTGATAAAGAGCAGCGTACTCCAGCAGAAGATGAAGATATGATCCGCCTAACTCACGCTTCCCATTATCATTGGACCCAGCGACCAGATTATTCCAGCACCAAGGCTTCCATTGGATACTGGCAAGCTTCCCGCATCTACGCCATCCTTGATCAAGCAGAAAACGCAATGCATTACGGCAAATTGTGCCTGGATGCCAGTCAAGAGCAAGGTGTACCGCCTTTCTTCCTGGGATACGCGTATGAAGCCTTAGCTCGTGCAGCGGCTGCAGCCGGTAATCACCAGGATATGGCCACTTATCTTGACAAAGCCAAAGCTGCTGCAAACGAAGTAAAAGAAGCAGATGACCGCAAGATGCTGCTCGATGACCTGCAGACGATCCAAATCGAATAAATAATTCCCCAGGATTGTTACAACTTCATAAAATGGGGTATATTTATATAAGATTTTGGTTTGAAAATTATGTAACAAAGGAGATATCCCAACGTTATACCTGTCAATAATAACCAATTTCTAACCTCTGCGCGTGTTACAGCGGAGGGCTTTTCGGTCGCTGTGAGCGAAAAGCGATGAAACAAAAGGGATTGCGCCGATCTGATGACCAAATTTGGTCGCTTCTTCATCCTGAGGGATGGAATGGTCATCAGGGAGCAAACAGCGAAACCGGCCCAGGAGGCCGGTAATTTAATTCTTTGGGTTGGGAAATGATTATGATAAACACTATCGAATCCAGATTTGGGATCAATTCTAGTAACATGTACGTGATTCTTGTCAGCTGCATACTGGTTGTACTTGTGCTGATGCTGCTGCCAAAACCGGTGAGCGCTGCACATGCTGTAGTCAATGCTGATCAGCGGAGTGCTCAAACAGATCCAACCTGTACTCCCCCAAATGATTGGGGGCAAACCACGCGCCTGAAAGTGCCCGACAAACCATCTAAGCAGTGGTCATTCACCGTTGATGAGCCCGAAATGGTGGTTAATCTGGTGTTCTTCTACTACCAGGACTACAGCAAGGCGGGCTGCCCCTATGACTGCAGCACAGGGGAGTGCCAATCAGATGAGAGCGGTCAAGGTGAATCTCCTTTTGGAGAATTCTCAGTTATGGATGGTAAGGAAGGCGCCAACCGAGGGAGTAAAAAATTATCTGGGGTATTAGGTCAGGGTACTTACCAGGTGCTATTCACCGCAAATGGGAATCCAGGATCTTTGAATGTGGGTCTAAAGGTTCAGCAGGAATCTGTTCCCACCCCAACCCCTACAAATACGGCTGTGCCATCCGGGATCACGCCCACCGCTACCAATACCCCGGTTACTCCCCAGCCTGTAGACACAGCCACACCGACTACAAAACCAAAGCGGACACCACCGGCGACATTGCCACCACCGACTCCATTTCCCGGCTCGCCAGCTCCTCAAGCATTAATTCCACAAACTGGCCTCGAATTAGGCCAGGCATCCAGCGCGTTGCTCCTGGTGCTGGTCACATTTGGTCTGGGAATTGTGGGCCTGGGAATCACATTTTACGGTATCAGCAAGCGACTGAAGTAGAAAACGGGGTATTGGGTGCGTTTTTATCGGATTTATCCGGATTACTTATGTAACGCGAATTGGTTTGATGCGTTATTAATGGCAAGCAGTTAACAACTGAATAGGCACTACGGGAAAAGTGATGATCCACTGACTGAATATGGTCGCTTATCTATCCTCCGGATAGTAAAGTCAATGGGGAGCAAATAGCGAAACCGGCCCATGAGGCCGGTTTTTCTATTTATCCTCAACAGATTTTGGGATGGGAAGGATACGATGAGCACATATTTAAGTTTAATCACAGATCGAATTGGCAAAATCAGCATCATCTTTGGGATCGCATTTCTCCTGGTTGGCCTGGCACTTTCCATGGTGATGGTGCCTGGTGAGGCTGCAGAAGTTGATGGCCAAGGTAACTGCGATACGGGTTGGGTGTATAAAGATGAGTCATCCCCCTTTAGCTACAGTGGGTCTGAAACTATCGTCAAGGCGATCGTTAAGTCGGGGCAAGGATGCTTTCCCCTGACCATCAGCAGCCCGAGCGACGGCTGTTACCAGGCTACAGGGCTGGGTACAACTTCTGTCTCGGTCACCAGGATCGGCACTCCTGGACCTGAATGCCAGTCAATTTCACATGTCGAGTTCTATGCTGGCCCAACCGATCCCGCCACTACGGAACCGCCAGCTACAACTGAACCTCCAGCAACAACCGAACCTCCAGCCACCACTGAACCACCGGCAACAACCGAACCACCTGCTACTACGGAACCTCCCTCGACTACCGAACCGCCGGCTACCACAGAACCGCCAGCTACAACGGAAGCACCTGCGACCACAGAACCACCTGCCACGACTGAGCCCCCAGCTACTACCGAAGCACCGGCTACTACAGAACCACCAGCTACGACTGAGCCTCCTGTCACTACTGATCCACCGACAACCACTACACCCACCGAAGAGGTGATCACACCCACGCCTCCACCCACCATGCCTCAGCCAACCTCCGTGGGGACATCGCAGGTTTTGATCCCCCAGACGGGTATCGACCTCACAGACCGGGGTGCTGGTACCAGTTTCTGGTTGTTCCTATTCATGGGGCTGGGACTAGTTGGCACCGGAATTGTGTTTCACGGCGTAGCAAGCCAGATCAAGCGCAGGAAATAAAAAGGGTACCATGCGCCTGGTCATAGCGAAAAACTGGAGCATCTTGCTCGGTTTCATCATCACCCTGCTGGCTTTCTCGGGTATGCTGCTGGCTGTCTTTTTTCCAGCGCTGATTGCCATCGACCTTACTCCAAACAGGTCGATCAGCGCCATGGAAATCCCCATAAGGAAGTTAGAAGCACCTTCAGTCGAGCCAGGAGAAAATTCCGCAGGTGATGTTGAATCCGTCTCCGTTCTCATGGATGGTGGATTTATCCGGCAGGATGCACCAGAACAGCCCAGGAACTCAACAACCCCGCAGGCAAGCACTGGCCAGCAAAGTTCAAGGGCAGCCGCATCAAAGACAGATAATGCGGTTGCTTACCATCCACCTCCAGAAATACCTTTGCGAATTGTGATCCCCTCCATCGAGCTCAACGCACCAGTGATACCTGCGCCGGTGGAATTTGAGACTATCGCAGGAAAGGAATTCCTGCAGTGGATGGTTCCAGATGAATATGCCATTGGGTGGCACACTACATCTGCTATGCTGGGTGAGACCGGCAATACGGTGCTCAATGGACATCACAATGCATACGGAGAGGTATTTGTCTCCCTGGAGAATGTTAGCGAGGGCGATATCATTATGGTCGAATCGGATCACACCCGCTATATCTACCAGATCACTAATAAAATGATACTGCCGGAGAAATACGAGCAGATTGAAGTACGCATGAATAACGCTCAATGGATCTTGCCATCCGTCGATGAACGGCTGACACTGATCTCCTGCTGGCCTTATGAGACCAATACCCACCGTTTGATCGTTGTTGCACGCCCATTAGGACAGGAATCACTCGACCTCAATTTCGAATAGACCTTCCCCAAGAATCAGAATAATACCCACTTTCCTCCTTGCGAACCTGATAGCCAAGGGACATTTCGATCTGCTTGACGAAGGATCAGGATTGTGCTAGTATCAGGAGCAGAAATTGAAAAATCAATTGCGAAACTTGCTATATTAGCATTTGAAATTCCGAGGAGGAGAACTATATGACCACCAAACGCTACATTATCTTAATAGTGTTGGTGACTTCAATGTTAATCCTTTCGGGGTGCAAACTTTCCGCATCAACACCTCCCCCTGCATCTGAGACACCAGACAGTGCAATGAGTACTCTGGAGGCAGAGCTCGGCAATATCGCCACCCAAACCGCAGTAGCCGGAGGGGAGGTAGAGAGTGTCCCTACCGAGCAAACTTCTGGCGGTGAATCGACGGATGGCAGCACTACAACCGAGGCAGCACCACCAACCTCTCCCGAGAACACGCAAGCTCCTCCACCACCCACTCAGACACCCGTCCCAGTTGCTCCCGCCACACCCGGTGTTCCGGAAACCTACCAACTCCAGAAAGGGGAGTTCCCCTTCTGCATTGCCAGGCGTTACAACGTCAACGTGAGTGAAATTCTCAGCATTAATGGCTTGGCAACCAACTCAATTGTGCCGGTTGGTTATACGCTGAAAATCCCGCAGACTGGCAACACTTTCGTCGGCCAGCGAGCGCTCTTGAACCACCCCACAAATTACACGGTTGCCGGTGGTGATACCATATACACTGTGGCCTGCAAATTTGGAGATGTCGATCCGATGGCCATAGCCCAGGCAAATAACCTCTCATCCCCCTACACCTTGTCTGCCGGGCAGGTCATCCACATTCCCTGAATATCCCAGGAGCATAATCTTCCCATCCAGAGTAGCCGGTCATTCTAACCGGCTACTTTTATGATCAACAAAGGATGCTGACTGAATGAAATTTAAAACACTGAAATCTGAAACTGTTTACGAGGGCAAAGCATTCGATGTGAGGCGCGAACAGCTCCTTCTTCCGGATGGTAAAACGACACAGTTTGATCTCGTCGTCCACCCGGGGGCAGTAACATTGATCCCGATCGACCCCCAGGGGCGAGTCTTGTTCATCCGCCAGTACCGGCATGCTGTCGGAAAAGAGCTGCTCGAACTGCCTGCTGGCACACTTGAAATCGGGGAAGAGCCCGAAGCCTGTGCCTCACGCGAAGTTCGGGAAGAGACTGGTATGTCCGCGGGGAAATTAACTAAAGTCGGGGAATTTTATCTTGTGCCGGGCTACTCAACGGAGTATATGTATATTTATCTGGCCAGCAATCTGCAGCCCGATCCATTGCCCGGTGATGATGATGAGTTCATTACTGTGGAAGCCTTTGCACTGGATATGCTGCCGGAGTTGGTCCGACAAGGGGTGCTTCAGGATGCGAAATCGATAGCCGCACTTTCCCTGGCGGAACCTTTTATAAGCAACTTCAAGTAATGGATTTAATGATCGGGATAGAATAATCAGGTTTGGGGTTGATCACCGGTAGAGGCATGACCGGGAGGCCTGGTTTTTCGGGGGTTGTTGCGTCCCGTCGCTGGGTTAAGCAGGGTATTCAACCACGTAATAGCCCGGGCATCAAATTCTCGGCGCCCGCACATATCACAAACCCAGGCCGGGAAATTGGGTACAGTGACCAATTCCTCATCCAACCAAGTAAAATATGTCACCGCTTCCATGCGCATCACACCCGCCAGACATTCTGGGCAATGCGATGCTGATCCTCTTTGTTGGTCATCTCTGGAGCGCGGTTTCATCTTCATAGAAATTGCCTTTAAGGATTCATGGTGCAGCACTGGCAGTTGATGTCTGGTTTAGAATGCCCCATTCTGTTGGCGGCCAGTAAATAAACGTCGCTTTTCCTATTACAAAATCTAATGGAACCGGCCCCCAGTTGTGGGAATCGGACGAATTGTTGCGGTTGTCTCCAAGCACAAAAAGCGAATCAACCGGTACATCCCATTCCGTATTATAAACCGGCGGAGCGGCGATATAGTCCTCATCCAAGATCTGACCGTTTACAAAGACCTCGCCATTCATAACTTCCACGCGGTCCCCCGGCAGGCCGATAACCCTCTTGATGTACTCCTGATCTGGGTCGCGGGGAAAGTGAAAAACGATGATATCGCCGACATCTGCATCACCAAAGAAGTAAGCCAGCTTGTTGACAATCACAAACTCACCACTCTGCAACGTGGGTTCCATGCTGGCACCATCCACACGAATGCGCGCCGAAACAGTGTTGATCGCAGCAAACAGTACGATCGACAAGACCAACGTCTCGACGACATCGATCACGAACCTCATAAATCCAGAGCGCTTCTCTTCCTTTTCCTGAGGCTCAGCAATGGTTTCGGTATGGAAATGATCCAAATTGTGCTCCATCTAGGACCTTATCACGGTAGATTTTACAAAATCTCTGACTCCCGCGCTTGGATTATAAAGTCCGCTCTGAAACAGGTCAAGGCAAATTGTTTAACCTAAGAGATTTCTTAGGTTTCTCATCTTGGGGATAAATTGGGGAAAATACTGGAGGTAACTGCCTGCTATCTTCGCTGGCGTAAGAGCAAACGCATCGGGGTTCCCAGGAAGGGATATTCCTCCCGGATGCGGTTCTCAAGAAAGCGCCGGTAAGTGAAGTGTGCCAGCTTGGGATCGTTCACGTAGAGCAAGAAAGTCGGTGGATCGCTGCGTATTTGGGTGCCGTAGTATATCTTCAGCTGCTTACCAGCTTTGGTTGGTGCGGGATGCAAATCCTGCGCCTTTTGGAGAATGCGATTGAATTGGGAGGTGGACAAACGGATTAATCGTTCATCCTGGACCCGCAAGGCCATTGGTAATACTTGTGAGATGCGCTGCCCGGTCTTCGCTGAAATAAAGAGCAGAGGCACATAAGGGAGGAAGTTTAATTCATAGCGGAGCAAACGTGAATATTCATCCATGGTGTACGTATCTTTGGTGATCGCATCCCATTTGTTCACAATCACAACGACACTCTTCCAGGCATCAATGATATATCCAGCAATATGCGCATCCTGGGCGGATAAACTGACCGAGGCATCCACCAGTAACAAAACCACGCTGGCCCGGTCAACTGCCTGCATGGTTCTCAAGACGCTGTACTTTTCCACCCCGGGCTCTATCTTGCCCCGCTTGCGAATTCCCGCCGTGTCAATCAAGGTGATCGCGATCTCATCATAAGTTAGATAGGTATCGATCGCATCCCGGGTCGTGCCGGGGATATCACTAACGATGGCACGCTCTTCCCCTATCAAACGATTGAGCAAGCTGGATTTACCGACGTTCGGCTTGCCGACGATGGCAATTTTCACCGAGTCATCTTCAAGCACCTCATCAGATAATTGGAAAGTTGCAATCAAGGCTTCCAACAAGTCGCCAGTTCCCGTGCCATGTAAAGACGAGATAGGGAAAGGATTGCCCATACCTAATTCATAGAACTGGTAAGCCTGGGACCGGCGTGTTTCGTTATCGGCTTTGTTTACCACCAGAAAAACGGGGGGATATGGTTCGCCATTTCTTTCCTGTTGGTGGCTGCGCAGAATTTGGGCAACTTCGTGATCTGCTGGTGTAACCCCACTCTCTGCATCTACGAGAAACAAGACCGCATTTGACTCTGCGATAGCAATTTCAGCCTGGTCTTTGATCTGTTGGATGAAATCAGCAGAGCCAACAGATAGCGGCTCTTGAGAACCTCCCGTCCCGGTTTGGCTCGGATCGATACCGCCCGTATCAATAATCGAGAAAAATGCCCCAGACCAGCTGACTTCCGCCATCAACCTGTCCCTGGTTGTACCCGGGATTTCATCGACTACCGCCAGGCGCTCTTCAGCCAGGCGGTTAAATAAGGTGCTTTTCCCAACGTTGGGACGCCCAACCAGGGCAACAATCGGTTTCGGCATAGGTTTATCTCAAGGCTGACTGGTCGCGGCTGGTGCAGGGGCAGGTGTTAAAGTTGGCGTGGGGGTGGGAGCAATTATGATCTCAACTTCCACCGTGGACGGCACGACCGATTCGACAACCACCCGGTCAGGAAAGACTTCCACCTGAGGTTCGAGCTGGTAGATCCCCAATTCCAGATCAGAGACATCCACCAATACACGCACATCCTCAGGTGTCATCGTATCCAGGATGGGCACTGGTCCAGACAAGATCACATCCACGGTTTCCGGTGATATTAAGGCCGCCTGGATGGGCAGCAAACCAATCGGCGTTACTGGCAAAGACATCTTCAAGCTGCCTTCGATGGCGGCGATGCTCACCTGGACCAGGACAAACTGGTCCCCGACCAAGGTAACCCCTTCTGGCAGCGTGATAGCCACGTAAGTATCGATGTCGTCCACCGCGCCGGTCAGATCGACCGCCTCAGTTTCAACATATCCCGGTAGATCATTCACCAATTGGGGGTCGCTGGAAAATACAACCACATTCAGCGGTGAAACAGTAATATTGGTCAGTTTATATCCATCTGCAGGTTGACCCACTGTTTCCACTCTGACGATCACATTCCGATAGCCGCCCTGCAGGAAAATTGGCTGGGTCACGGCAACTTCCGCCGGGGTGATATTCACTCCGGAAACTGGATCACCCTGCTGGTCAACTGCCACCAGCGACACATTTCGCTCTATTGTTTCGGTAACCCCAGAAATATCTATGGATGCTCCAACCTGCTCAATTTGATTAACGAGAGAGGCCGCACCAGACACTGTAATTGATGATGGCTCAACAAGGAGCGGACCTTTTTGATACCCAACAGCTGGCTCTCCGGTCACTTCCAGGTTGACCGGATAGGTACGCGTCAGTAATGGCTCCAGGGTTATCTCCACCAGCTCGGGGATAACCGGGCCTTGGCGAACCGGGCGGAATGCAGGGTTTACCTGGACCTGGACCAATAAATCGTGCGTACCTGGCTCCAATCCAACAACATCCACCCAGGAGTGGACCGCATTTTCAGAGGCATTCATCGAATCCATGACGGAAGAAGGTGCTTCCAATGTTACTCGAACCTGTGTGGGGACATTACCTACGATCAGCATATCCGGATCAAGACCCACAATATCGAGCGGGACTGTACGGGTGCGCTCAACATTAGGATTGGATGCGGTAACTGCAGATATCCATACCACAACTGCCAACACGAGGGCCAGGATCAGCGTACCAATGTTGCTAATAATCCAGCGTAAAGGTGACAAAAGCTCTATGCCTCCTCTCGAGGAGCTTTACTGCGACCATTAAATAATCGTTTGAAGAATCCAGTTATCCCGCTGACTGGTTGGGATGGTCGATACAATGCTCGCAAAATATTCTCCAAACGCTCTGCATCCAGGCGGCGGATCATGCGCCCGGCATTTACCACAGAAATGTACCCGATCTCTTCGGATACGACGACTGCTACCGCATCACTCACCTCGGAAATACCCAATGCTGCCCGGTGGCGCAAACCCATTTGTCGCTCTGGCGATTTTGACAAGACTCCGCTTGCAGATAGCGGCAGTACTGACGAGGCTGAAACCAGTTTCGAGCCAACGATAATCACCGCACCATCATGCAGTGGGGTATTTGGATAAAAAATTTGCAGCAGCAGCTCTGGCGAAACATCCGAATCCATGCGTACACCGCTGTTGATGTATTCCTCGAGGTTATCGCTGCGCTGCAGCACGATCAGGGCGCCATGGCGCCGGTCGGAAAGGCGCGCAGTTGCGCTTACTACTGCCGAGATCGTGTCTTGAATCTCAGTGGAGGCTGCCCCGCGTCCACCATCCAATATCGCACCAGCCCTCCCCAAGCGTTCCAGTGCCCTGCGGATCTCAGGAGCAAAAATTACCGGGATCACGAAGAGCAAAGCAGGCAGCGTGGTGCGCATCAGCCAGGAAAAAGCCGGCAGTACTTCGAGACTGGTCAGCAAACTGATCAAGGCGATCACCAAGAGCACACCTCGCAGGAGGACCAAGGCCTGTGTGTCCCGCAGCCAGCGCAATATGATAAAGAAGATCGCGGTAACCAGGATCACATCCAGAACACCAAATGGATCCAGGCGTTCGAAAACGAAAGTTAGGTTTTCGATCAAACTATCGATGACTTCGGTCACGAACTAGAACTCCAATGTCTTCCCACGAATAAAACCCATCCAACTAAACTGGCCTCATCACCCGGTCTCTGCGCAGCTGCTTAAAATACATCACTGTTCCAACGGGCATGGACTCTAATGCCGCTTCCTCCCAGGCGCTGATCTTCAAATCCTGGGGAGTGCGAGTGCTGTAACCCAGCGCCACCCATACTGCATGGTGCCTGCCCAGGTGGGGCGGCAAGAACAACAGCAGCGCTTCACTCTGCAATTCGCGCGAAGCCAATTCAATGGCATCCATTAGCACCCTGACTGCCTCACCCAATGCCAGACCTGGTTCCAAATAGACATCACTTACTCTCGCTACGAGATTCTCAACCTGCCAACCAGCCAAACCGACCACGCGCTGGTTGTCCTTCAACAGCAAAAAGGCTTTTTCACCAAAAGCCGCCATCACGTCAGCCGCCTTCATCTCCCGGCGCCCTTTGCTGATCTCGGTTATGAAGGCAGCAATTTCTTCTACCTGGCGAGGACCTGCCCTTTCAACGATCAGAGAGCCTTCCTCAGCTGGCTCCTGTAGTTGGGGTTCGCTAACCCCTTCTGGCAAGGTCTTCTGCCAGCCTGCCAGGACCTGCTTCCAGGTAGCCTCAAATGAGCCGCCATTCTTGATCACCACATCTGCAGCGTTGATTTTTTCCGCTTGAGGCGGCTGTGCTGCAATGCGCTGGCGAGCGACTTCAGCGCTTAATCCCCGTTTGAGCCTCAAGCGCCGCAGCTGGATTTCCATGGGCGCGGTCGTCACCCAAATATTATCACACGCCGCTCTAAGAGGTCCCTCCAACAACTTGATCGCTTCCAACACGATCACCTTGTGCTTTGCCCGGCGGATCAGCAAATCAATCGCCTGCCTGACCAGAGGATGAATGATGGCTTCCAATTCTTCAAGCGCTTCTGAATCTGAAAACACTATTTTGCCCAATCGGGTGCGATCAATTTGACCATCAGGATTTAATATCCAGCTGCCAAACGCTTCGATGACCGGTTTGTAGCCAGGTGCGTCTTTGGCTATGGCACGGTGTGAAAGCGCATCCGCGTCAATGCCGTAGGCACCCAGATGCTCGAGCATCTTGCGCACCACGCTTTTCCCGGTGGCAATATTACCGGTCAGCCCAATCACATATTTTCCCGGCCAGGCACTCAAAGAAAATCAGCTCCTTATGATCAAATTAACGCCGAAGATACAACCATCAACTGTTTTGTTAGCAAATTTCATGCCATGATCTCATTTACCTGAATTTTAGTCTTTGCGATATGGATTGTCAAAGGATCGCAGCATACAAAAATGTATCCCGGCAAGGATTAGCTGGGATACATATACGATCAGGATGCCAGGTATTCCCTAAAGAAAATCTTCTGCAAAATGACAGGCCACAAAGTGTTCGGATTTCACTTCCCTGAACTCCGGGTCTTCTGCGTGGCAAATATCCTTGGCATATTGGCAGCGTGTACTGAAATTACACCCCTTGGGCGGGTTCGCCGGGCTGGGCATATCCCCCTCTAAGATGATATGCTTGCGCTCCATAGCGACATCCGGATCGGGGACAGGTACCGCTGACATCAGCGCTTGAGTATATGGGTGAACCGGTCTTAGATAAATCTCATCCCGATCGGCCAATTCCATGATTTTTCCCAAATACATGACTGCCATGCGGTCGCTGATATGGCGCACCATGCTTAGATCGTGGGCGATAAACAAGTATGTCAGGCCGAGCTGCTTCTGGAGCTTCTCCAGCAGATTAACCACCTGGGCTTGAATTGAGACATCCAGCGAGGATATCGGTTCATCGCAGACGATCAGATCTGGATGGATCGCTAAAGCCCGGGCGATACCAATGCGCTGGCGCTGACCACCGGAGAATTCAAAAGGGTAACGGTTCACACAGTATGTCCCCAGCCCAACCATACCGAGCAGCTCATTCACGCGCTCTTCCTTTTCTTTTCCGCTGGCGATCTTATGAATCTCAAGCGGTTCAGCAATGATAGAGCCGATCGTCATGCGCGGGTTCAACGAGGCGTAAGGATCTTGAAAAATAATCGCTATCCGCCGCCTGATCTGGGATAAATCCTTTGATTTAAGGCTGAACAGGTCGACTCCATCCATCGTGACCTCTCCAGCCGTAGGCTCATAGAGACGGATCATCGTGCGCCCGACTGTGGTCTTTCCGCTGCCTGTCTCACCAACCAGACCTAAGGTTTCTCCCTTGAAGATATCAAAACTGACCCCATCTACCGCCTTGATATCGCCCAGATGGCGCTGGATCAATGCGCCCTTATAGATTGGGAAATATTTCTTGAGATTGCGAACTTGGACCAGTGGTTCTTGTTCAGGAGACATTTGGTATCACGCTTTCCCTGCAATTTCCTTCCAACGCCAACAAGCAACAGTATGATTTATCCCATCAGTCTGCTCCAAGGAGGCATCTCCTCCAGACAGCGGTCGACAGCATACATGCACCGGTAAACAAACGGGCAGCCCTTGGGTAAGGATAACAAATCTGGTGGTAAGCCAGGTATGGCTACCAGTTCAGTGCCAGGTGCTTCATCCAGGCGGGGCAGTGAGCCCAACAACCCCAGGGTATAAGGATGCCGGGTGCGCTTGAAGATATCCCTCACGGAGCCGCGCTCGACGATATAGCCCGCATACATGACGTTGATATTATCGGCTCTTTCAGCCACTACACCAAGATCATGGGTGATCCACATGACCGCCATGCCCAAGTTTTCCTGCAGGCGCTTCACCAGATCCACGATCTGAGCCTGAATGGTAACATCCAATGCAGTGGTGGGCTCATCAGCAATCAGTAATTGAGGATTGCAT
>PVMK01141507.1_pt1 | contig 13301 bp, 11 predicted proteins | sample 1853481 | NCBI WGS metagenome assembly PVMK01 (sample SAMN08533507, study PRJNA380276) | Marine sediment metagenome, whole genome shotgun sequencing project.
GATCGCAAAGTTCAGATCGCGCAGCACCTTGTCTTCGATCGAAAACGCCAGGTTGTCGCGCAAATAGTCGAAGCCCAGTTCATTGTTGGTCGCATAGGTGATGTCGCTCACGTAGGCCTCGCGCTTTTCCTCCTGCGTCTGGCCACTCCTGGAAACACCAACGGTTAACCCCAGGAACTCGTAGACAGGACGCATCCAGTCGGCGTCACGTTGGGCCAGGTATTCGTTCACTGTAACGATGTGAACTCCGCCATTGCTTATCGCATTGAGGTAAGCAGGCAACGTGGCAACAAGTGTCTTACCTTCACCCGTCCGCATCTCGGCGATATTGCCTTCGTGCAGAACCATGCCACCGACGAGTTGCACGTCGAAAGCGCGCATACCCAATGTACGTACACCCGCCTCTCGAGCGACTGCAAATGCTTCAGGCAACAGGTCCATAAGGGATGCGCCGTCTGTATAACGCTGCCTTAATTCGTCTGTCTTGCCGCGAAACGCAGAGTCGTCAAGCGCCTGTATGCCCTCTTCAAGCGAATTGATCTTGTTGACGGATTTCGTGTATTGGCGCAGCAGCCGCTGGTTGCGACTACCAAAAATGCGTGTCAAAAAATTGGCCACGTGGGCTCCTGCAAGTAATTCGAACTCTCGCCCGACAGAAGCCGGGCAAGCAAAGCCCGCTATTCTATCTGAACTGGGAGCAGTCTCAATAAAATTGATGGCCGCACAGTGGACCTGGTGGGATGCTGCACGCTAGGCCAGGGTGGTTTCCGGGATCACAAGTCTCCCGGCAGATGCGTCTCGCCGCAACAGGTCTATTTGGACGATTCGCGAATAAAATTGACGGGATTGACGCGCCGACCGTTTTTGAGCACTTCGAAGTGCAAATTGGGCCCCGTTGCCCGTCCTGTCTTGCCCATGAGCGCTACTGTCTGCCCCTTCCTGACCTCGTCACCGACGGCAACCAGGTTTTCCGAGTTGTGGGCATAGCGTGTGAAATAGCCGTTACCATGGTTGACTTCAACCATGATGCCGTAGCCGTAGCGATCTGCGGACCAGGTAACGACACCGTCACCGACCGCGACAACCTCATCACCAAGCTTGCCGGCAAAATCCATACCGGTATGGTTCGCCGGTTTGCCGGTAAATGGATCGGTACGCTTGCCAAAATAAGAGGAAATCCAGCCAGAATTCACGGGACGCCCTTGCGGGTACACACGGTCTTTCAGGTTTTGACCCATCAGCACACCTTCCAGTGCGCCAAGCTGCGCTTCACGACTGTTGAGCTGGTCACCGAGCGACTGCATGGACTCCACGAACTCTGGAATAGCGACATTGGAGCCTGTTACAACCGGTTCTTCCGGGCCACCGAGGGCTGGCTCCGAGTCAAAATCGAACTCGCCGTCTTCGATATCTGCCATATGGGTCAGACGACGCCCCAGGGCATCCAGGCGAATGATACGCGCGTTCATTTGAGCCACACGAATTGCCAATGCATCGAGTGTGTCTTCGTTACCCTGGCGAATACTGTTGATGTTTTCGCGCTGCAATTGCAACTCATGGGCTACCTGCGCCACGTCCGATTTGCTCAGACCCGAGCCGGTCTGGCTCGAATACCAGTAACCGCCGGCAAACCCCATGGCGGACACCAGTCCCGCACAGGCAATGGCAATCGCACCGGCCGAGATACCGGATAGATTAAGTTGCCTGGGTTTGCCAAAACCCTTGCCGAAAATCACTACATTCATCGAATACGCCCCAAATGCGATTGCGTCAATTCGCTATTATTCGTGTCACTCTGCCTTGAACGGCAGGCCCCTGGCCATCTCTCGCACCCGGTTTTTGTTGTAATCCTGCGTTCAATATTCACTTCGGTAGCCCCGCTGCCCTAGGATCAAATCCCTTAGACCGGTGGTTTTGCGCCCCCACCTTTCAGTGGGTTTGCCCTTGTCGAGATCGACAATATGCATAATGTCGGTTTTTAATACAAGATAAGGCCTCCTGAACGGTGACCTGAGTCGCCCGGAAAAGGCCAAAATCGCTAACTACGTCACATTTCTATGTCGGTAAAGAGCCTCGAAAACCTGCTAAATCTCAATGAAAATGGGGGTTTAGGCGATATTATCCGGCACGCTCGGGATATGGGCGAACTCGTGGCCCTGCTGCAGGCATCTCTTGCCACGGACGAGGCGCAAAGCGTTGTTGCCGCCAATATTCGCGACGATGGCGAACTTGTCGTCCTGGCAAGCTCTCCCGCGTGGGCCGCCAAATTACGCTTCGAAGCCGAATCATTGATGATTGCCGCAAGACAGACCGGCGCCGAAGTTACTGCCTGCACAGTGCGGGTTAACCGCAACTAAATGGGTCTTACGCGTACGACGGAGTCGCGTACGAGATCGGTGCTTTGCGAGAATCTTTGAAGGTCACTTCGTCCCATGCCGATTCTTCTTCAAGCAGTGCGCGCAGCAATTTGTTGTTCAGATCGTGGCCCGACTTGTAGGCGCGAAATTCCCCGATCACACAATGGCCAAGCAAGTACATGTCGCCAATCGCGTCAAGAATCTTGTGGATGACGAACTCGTTGGAGTAACGCAGGCCATCTTCATTGAGAATTCGGTAGTCGTCGAGAACAATCGCATTGTCCATGCTGCCACCCAGGGTCAGGTTTCGCTCCCGCAATGCTTCAACGTCGCGCAGAAAACAGAAAGTTCGCGCGCGGCTGACTTCTTTGAGAAATGAGGCCGATGAAAAATCGATGGTGGCCTGTTGCTTCAACTTGTTGAACACGGGGTGATTGAAATACACCTCGAAGTTCACCTTAAAACCATTGAACGGCACAAGTTCGGCCCACTTGTCGCCATCTTCGACACGAACCTTGCGATTGATACGAATAAACCTCTTGGCGGCTTGCTGTTCTTCGATACCTGCCGACTGCAACAGGAAAACGAAGGGTCCGGCGCTGCCATCCATGATTGGCACCTCAGGTGCTGACAGGTCAACGTAGACATTGTCTATTCCAAGCCCTGCCAGCGCAGACATCAGGTGTTCGACAGTCGCAACTTTGACTCCATCCTTGACCAGCGTTGTGCCGAGCATCGTTTCACCGACCAGGCTGGCGTCCGCCTTAATGTCCACGGGATGTCCGACCTCCACACGCACGAACGTGATTCCGGAATTTTCCGCAGCGGGTCGGAGGGTCATATAGACCTTGTCGCCGGTATGCAGGCCCACACCGGTTGCCCGAATGGTCGTCTTTAGGGTTCGTTGTCGCAGCATCGCGGGGAAGGTTAGCACAGGAAGGAAAACTCTCCAAAAATTCAATCTGTTAGAGAACTTCAGTCAGGTGGAATACGAGCTTATGTAGGCGGCGGGAAGGAAGATAGCCGGCCCGGATGATCCGGGCCGGCAAAGCGGAGGTGGCCGTCTGACAGTGTTTCGTTTTGTCAGTCGGCCTGTCGGCGCAGGAACGCCGGAATATCAAGTAGCTCTTCCTGTAGCCCGGCATCTTCAAGGCCATCGCCAACCGCACGTTTTCTTTGCACGGTGGGTTTGTCCAGACCGTGGTAATTCGGTTCGCTGGTCGTCGCCGCAGCGGGACGACGCACGATCCGCATCGGCGACTCTGCATTCGCGGCACTATGACCCAAGCCTGTCGCGACGACCGTCACACGGATCATGTCCGTCATCTCCGGATCGATCACCGTACCCACAACCACCGTCGCATCAGCCGATGCGAATTGCCTGATCGTATTACCGACCTCCTGGAACTCACCGATCGACAAATCCGGTCCGGCCGTGACATTCGCAAGAATGCCATTGGCGCCAGCAAGATTGATGTCCTCAAGGAGTGGACTCGAGATAGCAGCTTCTGCCGCCTCGCGTGCACGATCTTCACCCGAAGCAGTTCCCGAGCCCATCATTGCCATACCCATTTCGGCCATCACCGTTTTGACATCGGCAAAGTCGACGTTAATGAGTCCAGGTCGGGTTATGAGTTCGGCGATACCTTGCACGGCGCCCTGTAACACCTGATTGGCGGAACGAAATGCATCCAGTAACGTCGTTTCGCCACCGAGTACGCTGAGCAACTTCTCGTTAGGAATCGTAATTAACGAGTCGACATGTTTGCCTAGCTCCGCGATGCCCTGGTTCGCAATCGCCATGCGTTTGTTGCCTTCCATATCGAACGGCTTGGTGACAACGGCAACGGTCAGGATACCCAGCTCTTTTGCGACCTGCGCCACAATCGGGGCTGCCCCGGTGCCGGTACCACCGCCCATGCCGGCCGTAATAAAAAGCATGTCAGCACCTTCGATGACCTCGTGTATCCGATCGCGATCTTCCATTGCTGCCTGACGACCGATATCGGGATCGGCACCGGCGCCGAGACCTTTCGTGATATTGCAACCAATTTGCAACGCTGTCCGTACGCGGGCACTGCCAAGCGCCTGCGCATCGGTATTGGCGCAGATAAAGTCGACGCCTTCTATGCCGGCATCAACCATGTGAGCAACAGCATTACCACCGCCACCACCAACACCGATAACCTTTATGACCGCGTTTTGACTATGCGCATCCATTAATTCAAACATTGATTTTTCCTCCGCTATGAACCTCTTGATGGGGCAAGCCCCGTTTGTAATATCCCGGCGATTTCATGCCAGATTTCCTAAAACTGTCCGCCGAACCAGGATTTCATGCGATCCCACACGTCGCCCAGGTTGCTGCTGATTGGTGTTGCGCGCGTTGTGCGACGCGTTAGATTCTCGTATCCATACAGAAGCAGCCCGACGCCCGTGGCATGAATAGGGTTGCGAACGACGTCCATCAGCCCTTCGACATACTGTGGCGAGCCCAGGCGGACGGGCATATGAAACACTTCCTCTGCCAACTCGACGGCACCTTCCATTTTTGCGCTGCCGCCCGTGATGATGATCCCCGCTGCGATCAGTTCTTCGAAACCGCTGCGACGCAACTCGTCCCGGATCAGGCCGAACAACTCCTCGTAACGTGGCTCGACAATTTCGGCCAGCGTCTGACGTGCGAGGCGGCGTGGCGGCCTCTCGCCCACGCTTGGCACTTCGATGGTCTCGTCAGGGTTCGCCAGTTGCGACAGTGCACAGGCGTACTTGATCTTGATTTCCTCGGCATACTGCGTCGGCGTTCTCATCGACACGGCGATATCGTTAGTCACCTGGTCGCCTGCGATGGGAATGACGGCCGAATGCTGGATTGCACCGCCCAGGAAGACCGCGAGATCCGTTGTGCCACCGCCAATATCAACGATGCAGGATCCCAGTTCTTTTTCGTCATCCGTCAGCACCGAATAACTCGATGCCAGTTGCTCCAGGACGATATCGTCGACTTCGAGCCCACATCGTTGCACGCACTTGACGATATTCTGCGTAGCACTTTCGGCGCCCGTCACCATGTGAACTTTCGCTTCCAGGCGCACGCCAGACATACCAATTGGCTCACGAATGCCTTCCTGGCTATCGATCAGGAATTCCTGTGGCAGGATGTGCAAGATTTTCTGGTCGGCCGGAATCGCAACAGCACGAGCCGCATCGATAACCCGGTCGACGTCGCTGGCGCTCACTTCCTTGTCTCGAATCGCAACGATGCCATGGGAATTCAGGCTCCGAATATGGCTGCCAGCAATACCTGTGTGCACAGAGTGAATGTCGCATCCGGCCATCAGCTCCGCTTCCTCAACCGCGCGTTGAATTGAGTGCACGGTCGATTCGATGTTCACCACCACACCCTTTTTCAACCCTCGAGACGGATGCGAGCCAATACCCACAACCTCAATTCCGCCTTCGCCGTTTATTTCGCCGACGATAGCAACGACCTTTGACGTGCCAATATCGAGCCCGACGATCATGTTGTTATCTGCGCGCTTGGACATTCAGGGAGACCCTCTGGAGGCCAGCATTTTTTCGACCCCTTCTTCCGGGTCGGTAACCGGGGATCTCGAACCGTTGTTCCAGCCAATCGTGAAGCCGTTGCTGTAGCGCATATCGACATAGTCGATCTCGGCCGCACGGCCCGTAATGATGTCCGCGACGATTTCGAGAAACAGGTCTGTACGTTCGTCGACGTTACGGCGACCGAGCCGCACATTGACGCCGTTGTGCAGTGTCATTTTCCAGGCGCCGCGCTGGTCGAGATGCACGCTACGCAGATCCAGGCCAACCGGGATGAGCCGGTCGCGTACTTCCAGGTAACGTGTGGCGACGTCCGCTGCACGATTTTCGGGTCCGCTGAGGCGCGGCAACTCAGCTGGTATGTGCCGGGCGTTGCTGACAAACAATTCACCACGGACATTCAGAAGACCACGTTCGCCCCAGATAGCCGCGGGAACCTGTTCGGTCACCGAAATTCGTATTTGGCTCGGCCAGCGCCGGGCTACCACCGCCAGGTCGATCCACGGCAGCTCAACAATGCGCTGCTGAATGACCGCAAGGTCAGCGCTGACGAAACCGTCCGTCAGTTCATCGCTAATCGCCTCTTCTATCTGCAATGCGGTGACCCGTTGAAACGGTCCATTGATTTCGATCGATCGAATGGGGCGATCCAGCATGCTTGCACTTGCCAGGTAGGTCGCGACAACTGCACCAATCGCGATAAGTGGTGCGAAGACGTGTGCCACGTGAATTCTGGGCATCTTGAACCAAGCGGCCTTTTTCTGCTTCTTGCGTTGTGCTTGCTTACGCGTCATTTGCAGCCACCTCCAGCGGTTTGTTTTGAATACCTTCGTCGACACTCGTTTCCAGAATGCGCCAGCAAAGCTCCGCAAAATCGATACCCGCCTTGTTCGCCGCCATCGGCACAAGACTGTGACTCGTCATTCCTGGAACCGTATTGGCTTCGAGTACTTGTGGCAGACCGTCATCACCCGTCATGAAATCGACGCGACCCCATCCGCTGCAGCCAAGTTCGTTAAACGCGGCAATCGCCAGACCGGCATACAGCGCTTCGGTTTCGGCGTCTGCCGTTCCCGGACAGTAATACTCGGTACGATCGGACTCGTACTTCGCGCGGTAGTCGTAAAACACGCGCGGCGTTTCTATGCGGATGCTTGGCAGAGCCTCGCCCTGCAAGACCGCCACGGTGTGCTCACCGCCGACGATGCATCGCTCTGCAAGTGCAACACCCCCGAATGCGAGCGACAGTTCAACAGCGTCGCTAAGATCTTCAGGAGCAAAGACCTTGCTCATGCCTACGCTTGAGCCCTGTCCGGCCGGTTTCAGGATGACAGGAAAGCCGAGAGACTCGACAGCGAGAATAGCGTCCGCTTTGTGGCGGACGATGGCGTACTCGGGCGTCGGAATGCCGGATGCCTCGAACAAATGCTTGCTTCGAATTTTGTCCATCGCCAATGCAGAGGCCATCACACCGCTGCCGGTATAAGGCATATCGAGCCACTGCAGAGCACCTTGCAGTGAACCGTCCTCACCGCCGGTACCGTGCAACGCGATCCACACACGATCGAAGCCGGCCTTTGCGAATTCCACCAGGCTCTTTTCTGCCGGGTCCCACGCGTGGGCATCGACGCCTCTCGACTGCAACGCCTTGAGTACCGCGCCACCGCTATCGAGCGATACTTCGCACTCTACAGATGACCCGCCCAACATGACCGCAACCCGGCCGAACTCCCCGGCGTGCTCGATGACGGTACGCTGTTCCAGATTTGTCGCTACGCGGCTCATTTCGCCACCTCGCCAACGATTCTGACTTCGTGGACGAGCTCGATACCGTGTACCTCAATCACCGTTTGCCGCACGTGCTCAATCAGTTCCTCGATGTCAGTCGCTGTGGCGTTGTCACTATTAATAATGAAATTCGCGTGCTTCTCAGAAACCTCGGCACCGCCGATAGAGAAACCCTTCAGGCCAGCGGCTTCAATAAGTCGTGCGGCATGATCACCCGGTGGATTGCGAAATACCGAACCACAACTCGGCAAGCCAAGTGGCTGCGTTCTCTTGCGCCGTTCGAGCATCAAGTTCATGTCTTCCAGACTCGGCGCTGCGTCCTTCTCGAAACGCAACACAGCCTCGATAAACCACTCATTCTTCGGGCCTGTCACGCTGCGGTAACCCACCGTGTATTCGGCCGGGGCGCGTTCATGAATCTCGCCATTACGATCAATGGTGCGAACGGACTCAACGCGTTCCCAGGTCTCTCCGCCGTGGGCCCCGGCGTTCATCGCCAGCGCACCGCCAATGGTGCCCGGTATGCCGGCAAAGAATTCCGATGGGCCAAGGCCCCAGCGAACACACTGCCGGGCAAGTTGCGTACAGGGCAGGCCGGCGCCGGCTTTAACAAGATAATGCTCAGGTCTTTCGAGATCGCGCAGGATGCGTGATGCGGAGATCACAACACCGTGAATACCACCATCGCGAACCAGCAAATTCGTGCCTACACCAAACCAAAATACGGGAATTCCTTCATTGAGCTCATGCAAGAACCGGGAGAGATCTTCGAGGCTGTTCGGCACGAAGAACGTCTCGGCAGGACCGCCCACTCGCCACGATGTGTGCTTGCTCATCGGCTCGTTCAATCTGAGCTCGCCGCGTGCCGTGTCTGTGGCTGTTGCCGCCATCATGAGTGCACCTTGAGCAGTGGTTTTGTGGACAGTAAGCCGGGCAATCCGGCCGCATAGGCACCAATGTCCCCAGCACCCATCATCAACAGGAGATCACCATCTTCAAGCAGGCTTTCGAGTACCGGCTGCAGCTCGTCCAGGGTTTCAACAAATACCGGCTCGACGGTGCCGCGTGTACGGATTGCACGGGTAATGGCCCGGCCATCTGCTCCGGCAATCGGTGCCTCGCCTGCCGCGTAGACATCAAGCACGACAACAACATCGGCTTCGGACAGAACCATGGCGAAATCATCCATCAGGTCACGCGTACGAGTGTATCGATGCGGCTGAAACACCAATACGACACGCCGATCCGGCCAGCCAGACCTGGCAGCAGATAACGTGGCAGCAATCTCGGTCGGGTGATGGCCGTAGTCGTCGACCAACATAACTTTACCCGCCGCGGTTTCTATGTCCGCCAGATGCTGGAAGCGACGATCAATTCCCTCAACGTTTTGCAGTGCATTAACAACGGCTTCATCGCCGACCTGCAGTTCATCGGCAACAGCAATCGTTGCCAGCGCGTTGCGAACGTTGTGCATGCCAGGCAATTGCAAAGAGATGTGTAGCGACTCGCGATCGCCTGGGCGAATGACATCGAACTGTGTTTTCCTTTCGAGAACTCGATATTCTCCGCTCGAACATCTGCCTCATCGCTTGTGCCGTACGTGACAATCGAGCGGCCGATATTGCATCACCGCTTTGACACCGCGTCATCGACACACACAACGGCCAGGCCGTAAAACGGCAGGTTGTGCAAGAACTCGATGAACCCGGTATGCAGTTTTTCAATGTCACCGTCATAGGTCGACATGTGGTCGGCATCGATATTGGTGACGACCGCAAGCATCGGCTTCAGGTGAACGAATGACGCCTCACTCTCGTCAGCTTCGGCAACGAGATAGTCACCTTGCCCCAAACGCGCGTTCGCGTCGGCACTCTTGAGGCGGCCGCCGATAACGAAGGTCGGGTCAAGACCGCCTTCGGCGAGCACACTGGCAATAAGACTCGTAGTCGTGGTCTTGCCATGGGTTCCGGCAACTGCGATCGAATATCTGAACCGCATGAGTTCCGCAAGCATTTCGGCACGTTGTACGACCGGCATGCGGCGTTCGCGTGCCGCTGCAACTTCAGGGTTGGTTTCATCGACCGCGCTGGAAACGACGACGGCGTCGGCATTGGAGATGTTTTCGGCAGCGTGGCCAACGAATACGGTTGCGCCCTGCTCTTCAAGGCGGTGTGTTTGTTTATTCGGCTTGAGGTCCGAGCCCTGCACCTGGTAGCCGAGACTCAGCATAACCTCGGCGATACCTGACATGCCTGATCCGCCGATACCGACAAAGTGCACACAATGAATACGTCGCATGCGCTTGATCATGCTGCGACTCCTGCCTGTTCGAGGCACAGCTCGGTGATGCGCGCCAGAGCCTGCGGCTTTGCAAGTTCGCGCGCTTTCGCGGCGCGGGCCAGAAGCGATTGTCGTGATGACAGCCATTCGTGAAGCACGTTGGCCAGCAATTCAGCGCTTAAGTCGCGCTCGCTGATAATGGCTGCAGCACCGACCTCTTGCATCGGTCTCGCGTTTGCCGTTTGGTGATCATCGACAGCGGATGGGAAGGGTACGAACAAGGCAGGTAAGCCGACCGCACAAAGCTCAGCGACAGTCAGCGCGCCGGCACGACAGACAACAAGATCAGCCCAGGCGTATGCCGCAGCCATATCATCGATGAATGGCATGAGCTCAACGTCAATCCCATGTTTAGCGTAAGCATCGCGGGCTACATCGAGTGTCCTGCTACCGCATTGATGCCGTACGACTGGTCGCTCACGAGCCGGCAGCTTCGCCAATGCCTCAGGCACCGTTTGGTTCAATGCCAGTGCACCCTGGCTGCCACCGAGCACCAGCAGCCGTAGTGCGCCCTGACGATTGTTGTAGCGATCAGCAGGCTCGGCGACAGCTGAAATGTCTTCGCGAACCGGATTACCCACGGTCTCTACGACAACACGAGAATTAAAACTGCCCGGGAAGGCTTGCAGCACAACCCGGGCAAGACGCGCCAGAAGACGGTTTGTAAGGCCGGCGGCCGCATTCTGCTCGTGGATGACGAGCGGCCGACGGGTAAGCCAGGCGGCGAGACCACCAGGCCCTGATACGAAGCCACCCATGCCGAGTACGGCAACGGGGCGGCGACGCAGAATAATGCCGAGCGACTGCAGCAGTGCCCAAATGAGTGAGCCTGGTGCTATTAGCAATGCAAGCGGGCCCTTGCGGCGTAGACCGCGCACCGTGACCCACTCAATATCGATGCCGGCAGCGGGTACCACACTCGACTCAAGTCCGCGGTGTGTTCCGAGCCAAACGACGTTCTGCGAACGAGCCTCAAGCGCTTGTGCAACAGCCAGCGCCGGGTAGACATGCCCACCGGTGCCACCTGCCATGACCAGTATGGGACGCCCGCTCATTTCCTGCGTCTCCGTTTGCGGTTAACCGGTTTTGCATCAACCGCAAGCTCGTGATGAATGCGGAGCAGCAAGCCGATCGCCGCCATTGTGACGATCAGGCTGCTGCGGCCGTAGCTGATCAATGGCAGCGTCAATCCCTTGGTGGGCAGCAGGCCCATGTTCACACCGACATTAATGAATGCCTGTAGTCCGAGCCAGGTACCCAGGCCCATAGCGAGATAAGCCTCGAAGAACCGCTCTGCGTCGGCGGCACGCTTTGCGATGCCGAAAATTCGCCATAACAACGCAAGGAACAACGTGATGAGGACCAGCGAACCCAACAGACCGAATTCTTCCGCGAAGACCGCGAATACAAAGTCGGTATGTGCCTCTGGCAAGTAAAATAGCTTTTGAACACTATCGCCAAGGCCAACGCCAAACCACTCACCCCTGCCTATCGCGATCAACGACTGTGATAGCTGGAACCCCGAGTCGTACGGATCCGCCCACGGATCGAGAAAGCCGGTAAGCCGTTTCATCCGATAGGGCGCCGCCAGAACCAGCCCCACCATTGCAATGAGCGTCGCCGAGAAGAACAACAGGAAGTCCCGAATTCTCGCGCCTGCGACGAACAACATGACCAAGGCTGTTGCAGTCAACACAATGGCTGCACCGAAATCCGGCTCGGCCAACAACAACGCGCAGGCCAGACTCACTACAAGCATAGGACGCAGAAATCCGACGAACTGCTCACGCAGGGCTTTCTGTTGCCGCACGACATATCCGGCCAGGTATACGAGCAAGCACAGGCGAGCCGGTTCGGACACCTGTAAATTCATGACGCCAAAGCGGACCCAACGAGTGCTGCCGTTTACTTCATAACCCACACCAGGAATAAGAACAACGCACAACAGTGCGAGCCCCACCAGGAGCAGCAGCGGACCAATGCTTTGCCAGGCGCGCATCGGTATGAATAGACAAAATAATCCCGCAGCCGCTCCGATAGCGACCGCAAGGAGCTGCCGTTCGACGTAGAAAAACGGATTACCGGAAACATTGTCCGAGATGGTGATCGATGCCGACGCGAGAATAACGAGACCACCCAGCAGCAGTGTCATCACGATGGTTAGCAATACGGGATCGAGTTTGAGTTCTGCTCGGAGCCGCACCGGGAACGGCATGGTTGCGTTTTTGATCGTCATCGCAACAGTGCCTCCACCGCGTTGCAAAAAGCGTCGCCGCGTGCACCGTAGTTATCGTATTGATCAAAGCTCGCGCAGGCAGGCGCGAGCAAAACCGTGTCATCCGATTCGGCGTAAACGGCAGCCTGCCCGACGGCGTCGTCCATATCCTGAGCGAAGTAAACGGGCATTACCGTATCGATCGCCCTGGCGATGCTCTCCGCGTCCTTGCCAATCAGGACGGCGGCTCGCAACTTACCCTCCAGGGCGGTCGCAAGCTCAGCAAAGTCGCCGCCTTTCCCCTCTCCACCCGCAACCAGGATCACGGTGCCATTGATCGAGTTAATTGATGCGACGGCGGCCGCAACGTTGGTCGCCTTTGAGTCGTTGATATAGTCAACAGCACCTTTGCGTGCAACGAACTGCATTCGATGTGGCAATCCCGGGAATTCGCTTAGCACTTGCAGCATCGCCGGCATTTCCAACCCAAGCAGCTCACCGGCTGCCATTGCCGCCAACGCATTTGCCTGATTGTGCAGTCCGACCATCGCCATGTCGGTTATCGCTAGCAGCGACATGTCGCCGCGTGCGAGGTAATCGATTTCATCGTCCCGGCGAATACCGTATTGCCCATCGCCTGGCTCATCGAGACCAAATGAAATGACATTCTCGATATCTTTTACGCAACCTGCTGCTTCGTCATCCGCGCGATTAACAACCGCTGCGCGTGCCTCACGATAGACCCGATATTTCGACTCGCGGTACTCGGCCTCATCGGTGTGCCAGTCGAGGTGATCCGGCGAAACATTGAGCAGCACCGCAACTTCGGCTGGCAACTCCTGTGTGCGCTGCAATTGAAAGCTCGACAGCTCAAGCACGTATACGTCCGGTTTGTCCTGATCGAGCAGGTCGAGTGCAGGCTCACCGAGGTTACCGCCCGCAAGCACCTTGCGATCGTCCGCGCAACACATGTGGTAGAGCAGCGTTGTTACGGTACTTTTGCCATTCGAACCCGTGATCGCGACAAATGGCGC
>PVMK01146163.1_pt1 | contig 13301 bp, 17 predicted proteins | sample 1853481 | NCBI WGS metagenome assembly PVMK01 (sample SAMN08533507, study PRJNA380276) | Marine sediment metagenome, whole genome shotgun sequencing project.
GGTTAATATTGTAGTATGAAAAGGGTAAATGAATGTGGAATTTGGAATGCGGAAGGCGGAAAAGGAAATGATTGAATGTCTGATGTTCATATTTTCCGCATTCCGCATTCCAACTTCCGAATTCCAGATCGTTAGGAGGCAATAGTGTCATTAAAAGCCAGAAGTATAGGTCTTATATTATTATGCCCCCTAATTTTGATCTCGTGCGGCTATCGGTTTGCCGGATCGGGCGCTTTTCCTGGGGGCGTGAATCAAATATTTATAGAAGTTTTAGAGAATCGCACATCCAAGATCGGCGTTGAGAGAATCGTTACCAATCAGCTGGTATTTGAATTCTCCAGGCGAAGAGAGAGCAGTCTGGTAAGCAACTTAAAGGATGCGGATGCCGTTTTAAAGGGCACGATCAAATCCATTCGTACCCGGACCATATCCCGGGTAGACACAGAATTAGCCAGCGAACGGGAAGTCGTTATGAAAGTCGATTTGAAATTGGTCAAAAAGGGACGGTGGAGAAATCATCTGGGCTGCGAACGGGCCTTTCCGACAGGGAGGCTTATGATGTTAACGACGTTAAAATAGAAACCGACCGGAACGAGGCATTGGCCCTCACAAGGCTTTCGGCGCGAATATCGGAACGAATTTTTAATCGGTTAACGGATAGTTTCTAATCCGCCGCAGGCGGATCAGGTTTCAAGATTCAGAGAACAGAGGTCAGAAGTCAGATGACAGATGTGAAAAGCTGGAAAGAGAATCACCCTATCTGATTTCTGTTTTCTGTTCTCTGTCATCTGACATCATGATCCGGAGGAGTTGGCCAGTTTTGTGAGGCGTGAAATTTTTCGCGCGGCGGTCCTTTTATGGATCACACCTTTTTTGGAGGCGTTATCAATAGCTGATTGAGCAGTATGCAGCTTAACCGTCATATCTTGAGCTGATGTTTCTCCTATTGATGATCGAACATCTTTGACGATCGATTTTATTCTCGTTTTAACTGATTTATTGCGCAAATGCCTCAATTCGTTTTGCCGAGCGCGTTTAATCGCTGATTTGTGATTTGCCAAGGGTGAAGACTCCTTTTCATAATTTATTTAAAGCTGTATAAATATTAATTAATTTGGTACCTGTCAAGAAAATTTAACAATTTATTCAAGAAATACCCAATATTTTCCCGCCGCGGCAGGACGAAAATTCCGAGATGTGGCTATGTCTGAAAATTCCCGGGTGGTAAAAGCTGCCGGTGTCATCGGAGCGGCAACTCTTTTGAGTCGTATCCTGGGTTTTATCCGTGATGCAGTGATTGCCTGGTTTTTTGGGGCCGGATTTAGCTCCGATGCCTTTATTGCAGCCTTCAGAATCCCGAATCTACTGAGACGACTTTTTGCCGAAGGCTCGCTGAGTTCCGCCTTTATTCCGGTTTTTACGCAATATATTGTCAACCGGGGTCAACCTGAAGCATACCGACTGGGACGATCGGCGTTCAGGTTGCTGAGTGTTTTTTTGATTCTGGTGACTTTGGGCGGCATCCTGTTATCACCCTGGATTGTAAAGTTTGTTGCTCCCGGTTTTGCCGCCGACAAGTTTTCACTGACCGTGACCCTGACCCGTCTCATGTTTCCTTACATATTTTTCGTTGGGCTGGTCGCCCTTTGCATGGGAATTCTCAATGTTCTCGGTCATTTTGCAGCGCCGGCCCTTGCACCGGTGTTGCTCAATATCTCCATCATCGGGTCGGTCTTTTTTATTTCTCCATTCCTGACTGAACCGGCAGTCGGATTAGCCGTCGGGGTTCTTATCGGAGGCGTTCTTCAATTGGCGCTTCAGTTGCCGGCCCTCATGCGCCATGGATTTCGTTTCTGGGAAAAAGCGAAACTGCTGCACCCCGGATTAAAACAGGTTGGGACCCTGATTGCCCCCGCCATTTTGGGAGGTGCCGTCTACCAGATAAACATCGTTATCGGCACCATTCTGGGGATCACTGTTGGCCGAAGGAAGTGTCACCTACCTGTATTTTGCCGATCGTCTGGTCCAATTTCCCCTGGGGGTATTTGCTATTTCCGCAGCCACAGCGATTTTGCCCAGTCTATCGCGTCAAGCGGCAGCAGAAGATTTTGAGGCCCTCAGTGATACGTTTGTTCATGCTTTGAAACTGGTGTTCTTCATTTCAATACCCGCTATGGTGGGTCTTATCGTACTAAGAGAGCCTATTGTCGCTTTGTTGTTTCAGCGGGGAGAATTCGATCAATCAGCAACCCGGTTGACGGCCCAGGCACTTTTATACTATTCTTTAGGTCTGTGGGCATTTTCAGCCGTGCGAATTGTTGCGGCCACCTTTTTTGCAATGCAGGACACCCGAACTCCGGTAAAAATGGCCGCCATTTCAATAATTACCAATATTATCCTGGGAGTGGTTCTGATGAAGCCGCTTGCTCACGGCGGACTTGCTCTGGCAACATCGCTGGCTTCCATGTTAAATCTGGGGCTTCTGATAGTCGCATTGAAAACTAAACTGGGCTCATTGGGATGGAGAAGAATTGCTCTGTCTGTTTGCAGAACGCTGTCATGTTCCATTGCCATGGGTGTTGCCGTCTGGTTAGCCGGACGAGTAATCGTACCGGTGGAGAACGTAACCCTGGCCGGACTTTTGGGGGGAGTTGCGGGCACGGTTACCATCGGCATATGCATTTACGTCGGCCTTTCATACGTGTTAAAAAGTCCGGAATTACGTATTGTCCTGGCTGAAGTCCGGAAAGGTATCAGCAAGAAATGACCCGAAAATTAAATATTCTGTTATCAATAGCGGTTCTTTTACTTTTAGCCCTTTTCTTTTTTATCATTGTCAGTGAGCATGGGCTGGCAGATCTAAGATTTATAAAAAAAGAAAGGGACAGACTTGTTGAAGATAGCCAACGACTTACCCGCAAAAATCTAACCATCGGTATCGAAATTGATCGTTTGAAGCATGATCCTGGCTACATTGAAAGTATTGCCAGGCAAGAGCTCGGGATGATCGGCAAAGATGAAATTATTCTAAAACCTCAAAGTCAATCGAGACGAAAATAATGAGCCAGGAAGTCAACATTTATACCGAGACGATGGCAAAAGTTTATGCAGATCAGGGCCATTGGGAGAAAGCTGCCGAAATTTACCATCATCTTGTGCAAAAGGATCCGGAACGTCAGGGTTTACGCGATGCGCTTGCGCAAGCCCAAAGGGAGAGGGATGAGAATCCAGATAAGCGCCCTGAAAAGCTCGTGCCGTTATTTCGAGAATGGATCGAACTTTTACTCCAACATGAAAAATTAGAGAGATTGAAGAAGCTCCGAAATAAGTTGTAATTTACTCCCCAGATTTTTCCATTTTGAAAGCATCGGATGCGTTATCTTTGGTGTAAAACTCGGCCTTGATGCGCTTATTTTTGCTGCCTTCGACCTTAACCTGGCCGCTTTTCCGATTCAACGTGATTTTAGATCCGGTGATTGAGTTTTTGCCGCTGATTACCTTGGCGTTTTCACCGCTTAAAATTACGGTCATCGTCGCCGTATCATATTCCGCTTTTTCAGCTTCAGCATTATACTGTTCAGAGGTAATTATTACGTTTCCCGTGGCAATGATCTTTTTCAATAACTCTTCATCACCGCCTTTTTTTTCGTTATCCAGTAACTCGCCCTGATAATAAATTCTTAATTTATCTGAAGTGATCGTAAAATCCCCCTGGGTGACCTTTACGTTTCCGGTAAATTCAGCGTACTTGTCCTCGTTGTTTGAAATCAGCTCGTCGGCGACAATTCGTATGGGTTCGTTTTCAGCCTGTCCGGCTTTGGGTTCACCGGCGGTCCAGGCCGCATCCGTGAGCAACACCGCAACTGCCAAAAATGCAACCGTCCAAAGCCATCTAAATCTGTCAAGCGTCAATAATACCTGCTGAAATTTTAGCACGGGACCCCCCTTGAATTGACAATTGATTATTGAAAATTGTCGATTGAATATATCAGTCGAGACATATTTTGCAATAGCCAACATCATTAATTAACTTCGATCCAAGTCCGACAGAATATCCATGGCGGTTTCCTGGGATTCCTCCATTTCCGATTCATCCAGAGAATCCAGGTCGTCGAAAATTTCTATTAAGGCGTTGGCTGCTTTTTGAGAAAGGTTATTAAACAACCGTATTTGTGCCTGCCCGCCCATCCCCTTTATGGCTTTGGCCAGATCACCGGTGTTAATTTCCATCAGGAATTTTTCAATTTCATCATTATTCAATTTTAGGATGATTTGATCCAGCTGGGATCCTTTGGAAGACGAGGCCGGGACAGCTTCGATTTTTTGCAGGTACATCTCCAGGGTATCCTTTCTGCCATCCTCGAATTCTTTTTCGAAGACGGCGTAACTTTCTTCGCCCAGAAATGACAGCAAAAATTCTTTGGCAACTTTGGGATGCAGGCCTTTCTGGATGGCGGCAACCCCTTCCAGGATGATGCAGCGTTCCAGAAGTTCTTTGCCACTGTAATCCCCGGAAAGAATATAGGACTCCAACACCTCCCGGGTGACTTGAGGGTTGACGCCGTCGACCACCAGCTGCAATCCTTTGCGCAGGAGAAAAGAGGTGCTTTTTTCGGCGTAGGGCACCAATGAGAGCAATCCATTACGTCTGGCTACTTTTGACAGATCAATAAGCTCTGACACCAGTTTCAGGCACTCCCGCTTTTGTTCATCACCGCATTTGCTTTTTTGGCTGAATCGCCAATTATATTCCATACATTCCTTTTGAGGGTACCATGACAGGCAAACCATCACGGTTAATATACCACAAATCATGGAATTTCTTAACAAATATCTGGAGATTGATAAATCGGAGACTTTTTTTAATTCCCCCCATCGGCTACGAATTTTTCCTTGCATCCGTCCGAGATTAGGAATATAATAATATGTATACTTCAACTGAGCACCTTGCAAAAGCTATCATACTTTCGATATCCATACCACAGCGCTTTATCCGATTATCTTTGCAGGGCCTCAGGTTTATATTTTTTTAGTTAATCGAAAAACATTCCGTGTGTTCTATTAGGATGAGAAAAAGCCGTATCGCAACCGAATCTTCTTCCGCCAACCTTGTGAATCTAAATCCCCTTGCCGGCTATATGTTATTGGCGAATCGCAAATTGTCTGAAATCCTGGATCGTACCATATCAGGAGACAGCATTTGCCTATACAGATTAAGGTTAGCGGTTAACGGAATTATTGAGAATTTTGGCAACCGTTTTCATCCTTATTGTTATATTTCTGCGCACACTTGCGGTGTGCGCCGAACACCGATCCATGGCGGGTCGGATTGAAACGAAGGAGGTTCCCCTATGGCCAATGGTATTGTCAAATGGTTTAATGAGCGTAAAGGTTATGGTTTCATCGAACAAGATGAGGATGAGGGCCCCGATGTGTTTGTTCACCATTCTGGAATCAATGCGTCGGGATTTAAATCCCTCAACGAAGGTGACCGGGTTACCTTTGAGATAGAAGAGGGGCAAAAAGGTCCTCGGGCTGTAAATGTCACCGTGGTCTAATTTTATGGCCAAAAGACGCAGAAAAGGGCATTGCCAATCATTGTCGGCAATGCCCTTTTTGTCGATCAGCCAAAAGTTAAGCCAGCATCTGCTTCATTTTATTTGGACTCGTCCTTGATAAGGGTGTCTACCGTTTCAGTCGACTTTGGCTTTGCGTCATCTTTGATTTCAGCAACAGTTCCCTGCTCTGACAGGGCTACCCGCCAGAACTGCTTTGTCATCAAAAATAAGCTCCTCATGCTGTTCGCCTTTCAACGTATACATGTCCATGACGACATCCGCAATTTTATCCATATATAGACCGATTGGGAAAAAATGCTGATTTCGCAGCAGCAGGATCAGATCCTCCTTACCCGTTGTACTTGCCTTTTTAACTTCGGTGGCATGGTAGGTTTGTTCGCACAGGAGCGAATAGTTATCATCCTGAATTTCTGGATACTTGCGCTTTCCGATATTGGAAGTTAATACAGCAAATTCTTGGATGAGCAATGTTTTTCCTTCAACATTTTTCCTAATGTGGTACTTTTGCTTCATAGCGTTCCTTTTATTATAATTGCGATGAAATTTAGAAATGATCATCGGAATATCTGAACTCATCTATATATCCCGAACTAGAGCCGACTGTCAAGGTCAAATCAGAAAAACCATGTAATTCCAATGATTTTATTATGTTACCGTGAAAGGCGACATTAATGAACCAAAGAGTTGAGGATACTAAAAAAAATAGGAGTCAGATACCGTTTGGATAAACAGCATCAAAATACAACCTTCAGGATCAAACGATATCATTCAATAATTTCAAGAATGTGACGTTTTCCAGTCTTGCCTGACGCGGCACTTAAAATGGTTCGGATGGACTGGGCCGTTCTACCCTGCCGGCCGATAACTTTACCCATATCTTTCTTGGCCACTCTAAGTTCCAACACGGTGGTGTGCCTGCCCTCAACTTCGCTAACTTCCACTTCTTCCGGGAAATCAACAAGTGCCCTTGCAATGTAACTGATCAGATCTTTCATCGCTCTGTCTCCTTTATCTTATTCTTATCAGATAGTTGACCGTAAGTTAAGTACTTTTTTTATTGAGAGATTGTCTGAGAAGTTCTGGTAATTGGGAAATAGATTCCTTAGTGTTTATGGCATTTACTTCACAAAATCATCTGATAACGATTCCTGACAGACGGATAACCCACTGATATTACTTGACGATAAAATAATGATTTGATATTGCATGATTTTTGCATGAAATGATTATGACCAAAACTTGCAAAAGGGAATAGACTTCTAATGGAACGTACTGATGCGAAAAGACAGGCAATTATTGAAAGAGGCCCATCTTCTAACCCATACGCTAAAATAATCATACCGGAGAAAAGAAAGGGGCGAAAAGATAGGCGTAAAATCAATACGTTCATTGCCGATGATAGACGCAGTGGGATCGCCGAGAGACGAAAACTGCCAAATAAAAAAGGACACCGGGTATAAACACCTGATGTCCTTTTTTAAAAGTGAGTGCCCCCGGCAAGAATTGAACCTGCGGCACATGGATTAGGAATCCATTGCTCTATCCACTGAGCTACGGGGGCATATCATATCAGAAGACGTATAAACTCAAAACCCGTGTTTGTCAATCCTGTCAACTCCCGCACAATGGAATCGTATTGCCTGACAAAAAAGATGTTAGGGCCTGTTCATTATTGACACCAGAATAGAAAACGCTATATTAATATAGAATTTTTTTAGAAGAACCCGTCTAAGACCCTAAGAGTTTACCAGTAACTTACCGTCTACGAGTATAGAAAACAATACTTCCCGCCAACTAGTAGAGTTACTTGATTTGCATATTCTTGATTGTGAAAGGGAATTTCTATGAAACGAAGGCCTCTCCAAAATATTCTACTGTTTGTCGTCGCGACAGTGCTGCTGTCCTTGCTGGTTCTATCCTGCGATGGTGACAGCGATGATGATGATGAAAGGGCTCAGAAACCACCTGTATTTCCACCCGTGGTGTTTCTAGCCGATAAGGATACGAACGGGATTGACGAACTGTATGTCGCATTCGACGATGGCAGCGATATTGTCAAACTTTCCAACAAGCTGGTTGCCGGAGGTAATGTGGTTGCTTTTCTGGTATCGCCCGATGGTTTTTTCGTAGCCTATGTGGCTGACCAGGATACCGACGGTGTATTTGAACTTTATGCAGTCGTCGTGGATAAAACGACTGGGGATACTGCTGTGAAGGTTTCAGGAACAACCATGGCAGGCAGCGGGATATTACGCCTACCTTCCGGGGAATATATGTTCGACTGGGCCGCGGACAGCTCCCGTGTTGCCTATATTGCTGATCAGGATACAGCCGGTGTTTTCGAGCTTTTCACGTCCACACCTGACGGTATAGAGAATGACCTTGTTTCGGATTTGCCTGATCCACCAACCGGCCGTGATGTCAAAGATTTCGAATGGGAGCCAGACAGTACCTTGATTGCCTATGTCGCAGATCAGGATACTGACGATAAATTTGAGCTATATGTTTCCCCCTCGGATTCCAATACTGATAATCGTAAAGTTTCCGGAATTACTATGGTCGGCGAGCGGTGTTAGAGAGGACCCGGCACTCCCGGGAGACTATCTTTTCGGTTGGGCGCCGGATAGCTCCCGTCTGGCCTATATAGCCGATCAGGAAATAGTGGATAGATTCGAGCTCTTTACGTCAACTCCCGACGGCGCCGGCAATAAAAAGAGCTATCCGGTCCGATGGGAAATAACGGAGATGTTGACGAATTTGCGTGGGCGCCGGACAACAGCAAGATTGCCTACCTGGCCGATCAGGAGAGGTGATTTCGGCGTCGACCTTTATACAGCTTTTCCAGATGTCAGCGCGAACCCTTTTAAAAAATTCGAACGGGTTATTAGAGGATGGCAGCAATGTGACCGGATTGCAATGGGCGCCGAACAGTTTGCGGATAGCTTTTATTGCCAATAAACTTGTTTCAAGATTTGCATTATATACAACCTCACGTGCTGATAGCGTCAATGTCCTTGTTTCTTCAGTTAGGCTGGATGATAGTGAGGTAACTTCCTTTGATTGGGCACCCGATGGTTCCAGGATTGCCTATATTGCCGATGATTTTAGGATTGATGTATTAGAACTATTTACAACACTTCCAGACCTTCCTGAGGTAAACAGAATATCCGGCAAACTTGTGGAGAATGGTGATGTTCTGGAGTTTGAATGGGCCCCGGATAGTTCCCGGGTTGCGTATACTGCCGATCAGGATGAAAACGATGTTGCGGAGCTATACACGTCTACACCGGACGGCAGGGTCAACGATATTGTATCCGGCGTGATGGTGCCCGGCGGTAATGTACAGGATTTTAAGTGGGCGTCGGATTCATCCGGAGTCGGATATCGCGCTGACCAGGATATCGACGAGGTTATCGAGTTGTTTGCCTCGCAGCCCAACGGCAACGAAAACACCAAACTTTCCGGTACGCTCGTTAACGGTGGTAATGTTCTTTCCTTTGATTGGGTGCCTTGATTATCTCCATGAAAATAGAAGCTAATACCTGAATTTTAGAGCAACAATCATCGCTCCAAGTCCATTGCGGTAACTGGATCTCGAACTTCACTGAGGGCTATTTGCATGCAAAATTCAGGTAATAGCTGCGTTTTCTACTTTATTTCTGCATTCTCTCCGGGGCGTAAATTCTACCCTCTCTCCGAGCTGTAAACTCTACCCTCCGGCATGTAGGCCCTACTCACCGACCCGTAGTGCTCGGGTCTACGAACCGGAGGTCAGTCAGGGCGAACCCTCGAATTCCGAAAAGTATAGATAAATCGAAAGGTTGTTGATAATTGGGTCTACAATATGATATATATTTCGATAGTGCCGTAACCACTTATAACCATCACCCTGAGGAAAAAATATGCATCTTCGAAAACGTGTATTGGTCACCGGGGGAGCCGGGTTCCTGGGCTCCTTTCTTTGTGAACGGTTGTTAAAAGAGGGCTGTGACGTTGTTTGTGTCGATAATTTTTACACCGGAACCAAACGCAACGTCATTCACCTTAAGGAGAATCCCTATTTTGAGTTGATTCGCCATGATATTACCTTTCCCCTGTATCTTGAAGTGGACGAGATCTATAACCTGGCCTGTCCTGCTTCTCCGGTCCATTATCAGAATGACCCGGTGCAGACTACCAAGGTCAATGTTCACGGTTCCATCAATATGCTGGGTCTGGCCAAAAGGTTGAAAGCGAAAATTCTTCAGGCCTCCACTTCGGAAGTGTATGGCGACCCCACTGTTCATCCCCAGACGGAAAGCTACTGGGGCAATGTCAATTGCATCGGCATTCGCTCCTGTTATGACGAAGGCAAACGCTGCGCCGAAACGCTTTTTTTCGACTACCATCGACAGCACAATCTAAGCATCCGTGTGGTTCGGATTTTTAACACCTACGGGCCGCGGATGCATCCCAATGACGGCCGTGTGGTCAGTAACTTCATTCTTCAGGCGCTGCGTAACCAGGACATTACGGTGTTTGGCGATGGGACTCAGAGCAGATCGTTTTGTTTTGTGGATGATCTGGTTGACGGGATGATTCGCATGATGAATGCGCCGGATGATTTTAGCGGACCGGTTAATATTGGAAATCCAAATGAGTTCAGCATTATGGAGCTTGCCGGGAAGGTCATCGGATTAACCGGTTCAAAATCAAAAATCATCTACCAACCGCTGCCTGAAGACGATCCCCTGCAGCGTCAGCCGGACATAGCCCTGGCCAAAGAGCGATTGGGCTGGGAGCCCAAAACCCAACTGGAAGAAGGCCTGAAACGTACGATTGAATATTTTAAGGAGTCTGTTATATGAAAAAAGCCTTAATTACAGGCGTTACCGGACAGGATGGCGCTTATTTGGCCGAATTTTTGTTGAAAAAAGGCTACGAAATCCATGGCCTTAAACGCCGGGCGTCGTCATTTAACACCGCCCGGGTGGATCATCTTTACCGCGACCCCCATGAACAGAATGTTCGCTTTTTTATGCACTATGGGGACCTTACCGATTCTACCAATCTCATCCGTATCATCCAGGAAATCAAACCTGAAGAAATTTATAATCTGGCGGCCCAGAGTCATGTCAAAGTTTCCTTTGAGACACCCGAGTATACGGCCAATGCCGACGGCCTGGGGACGTTAAGAATTCTTGAAGCCATCAGGATACTAAAGCTGGAGAAAAAAACTCGATTTTACCAGGCCTCGACATCCGAACTTTTTGGAAAAGTTCAGGATATCCCCCAAAAAGAAACCACTCCTTTTTATCCCCGCTCACCCTATGCCGTGGCCAAACTTTACGCTTACTGGATAACGGTTAATTATCGGGAAGCCTATGGCATGTATGCCTGCAATGGGATTTTATTCAACCATGAATCCCCCATCAGAGGGGAAACTTTTGTTACCCGCAAAATTACCCGGGCCCTGGCCCGCATTAAAATCGGCCTGCAAGACACCCTTTATCTCGGAAATCTTGATGCCCGTCGGGACTGGGGCCATGCCCGGGATTATGTGGAGATGATGTGGTTGATGCTCCAGCAGGATAAACCGGAGGATTACGTCATTGCCACCGGAATTCAGTATACCGTACGAGAGCTCATCGAGATTGCGGCCAGGCAGCTGAATATATCCATCCGCTGGGAAGGTGAGGGTGCGGCTGAAAAAGGCATAGAGGAGAAAACCGGAGAAATGATTGTGGCCGTAGATCCCAGTTATTATCGGCCCACGGAAGTACACGACCTTTTGGGTGATGCGGGCAAAGCAAGGCAAAAACTGGGGTGGCAGCCAAGCACCTCTTTTGAGGAATTAATAGCGGAAATGATTGAAGCCGATATGGAAGAGGCCCAAAAGGACTATCTGTGCCTGAAGGAAGGATTTCAAACTTTTAATCACTTTGAAACCTAAATAATGATTTACGGGGTAGTAACTTTTATGGTAATTGACCGGGAGGTATGGCACTGCTAATGCTGCTAATGGGAGGAGGATAATGATGCACAGAACAATGCGATTTTGGGGGCCGGTGCGCTTTTTCGGGTTTATGGCGCTGGTGCTATTCTTGGCGGCCTGCTCCTCAACGCCTAAGACCACAGACAGCTCGGATGCCAAAGAAAAAAATGATAAAGATGCGCCCCTGTATTACGATTTCGGTGATGTTCTTGTTCCCCGCGAATTAAAACTGGATATAAATTCCTCCTTTGTTTACCACACCTCCGGTTTTACCGTCGGGATACTGGCGTTTAAGTCCAAAGTTGAGCGCAATTCCATGATTGATTTTTTTGAGAACAACATGACCAAAGACAACTGGAAGCCGGTCGGCACTTTCAATTCTCCGAGAGCCCTTTTGCTGTTTCAAAAAGAAAACAGATGGTGTGTGATCAACATTACGGATAATAGGTGGGATACCCTGGTTGAAATTTGGGTGGCCCCGTTTAGCGATATTTCCGGATCCGGTCTGTTGAAATAAGTGACTGAAGTTTGATCAATGCCTAAATTGCCTAAATTGCCTAAAGTGCCTAAAATGCCTGAGAAAAGAAGTGCCTAAAGTGCCTAAAATTATGGCGTCGCTTCGCTCCGTCTTTTGTATAAATCGTTGACGCTGACAGTATGGGAGGCCGGAAACCAGAACAATGAAATGACAACTTACCGTGAGTTTCTATTTTCATAAAATTGATAGAATACATTTACCTGTCGAGAGCCTCTTGGCCGAACGGCTTTAGGCATTTTAGGCAATTTAGGCACTTTAGGCATTTCTTTTCTCAGGCATTTTAGGCACTTTAGTGCATTTTAGGCATTTCGCTGAACAACTTGATTTTTACACAAAAAGATCTTGCCACATAATGCAAAAAAATAACAATTAAGACTCTAATTAGTTTCTCACCCAATGGGGGTGATACCTCCGCGGTCGAACGGTCCATCAAAACCTTGACACGTTTCACGCGAATGGATATTTTGTGGTAAAACCGGACCGCAACCCGACATCCATAAATTGTGCTTCGCTCCATACGAAATAATTCCGTGGCCCGGAATATTTGCAGCGTAATGAAAACAGGGGATATCACTAGCGGTCTGAGATTGTTCACCCATGATTGATAGAAAAGCCTTTAACTTGGCCCTCGAAGAAATTGACCGCACGCTTGTGGTGCTGGCCGCCGATGGCTACCGTGGCTTTGACTGTTCGCCTCAATCTCTGGAGAAGATCGAAAACTGGGGGCAGCAGCCGGATGGTTTTACCGAAACCCTGGAGGATATAAGAGCGGATCTGGGTGATTGCCAACGATGCCGCCTGGCCCGGGGGCGAAACAATATCGTTTTTGGTGCCGGACATCCCGCCGCAAAACTGGTATTTGTCGGTGAGGGTCCCGGTTTTGAAGAAGATCAACAGGGCCGGCCCTTCGTGGGGGCTGCCGGCCAGCTGCTTACCCGTATTATCGGCGCCATCAAACTTGACCGGGCCCAGGTTTACATTTGTAACATCATCAAGTGTCGTCCCCCCGGAAACCGCAACCCCGAGTCCGATGAAATTAAAAGCTGTTTTCCATTTCTGGAACGACAGTTAGCGGCGATACAGCCCGATTTTATCGTTGCCCTGGGTACCTTTTCAGCTCATACGCTGCTGGAGACGAATACTCCCATTTCCAGGCTCAGGACACGTTTTCACGAGTATAAGGGAATTAAGGTCCTGCCGACCTATCATC
>PVMK01188996.1_pt2 | contig 13301 bp, 12 predicted proteins | sample 1853481 | NCBI WGS metagenome assembly PVMK01 (sample SAMN08533507, study PRJNA380276) | Marine sediment metagenome, whole genome shotgun sequencing project.
CTGTATCAGCTGGGTCGTTCAGGGCAGTTTGTTTTTCACCAGTTGGCTATCCAGACTGCGTCAGGCCGAAGCAGACCAGGCAAGTGTCGTCTAGGGAACGCGATTTCGGAGGTGCTGGGCATCGCAGATCGCCGGTGAGTACACAGACGACCTTCGGGTGAGCGGGCTCGCCCGGGCCTCGCGAGCGCTAGGTGTCACTTTCGACTGAGCGCGGCCGCGCTGCGTCCGCCGCCCAGCCCGACGGCCTCCGCCCGACGCTCGGCCAGCAGACGCTTGATCTGCGGGAGCGCCTTCTCCGCTGCCTCGGCGCCGCGCTCGATCAGGCCCTGTGTTTTGTAGAACTCGATCCAGGTGAACTCGGAGAGGTCGGGCGTGATGGACACGTCGGCCGAGATGGCCTTGAACTTGCCCAGCTCGTGCTGAAGAATCTGGATGGTATTCATGAAGACGTCCATCGTGTTGGGCAGGTCGCGGTTGTCGCCGAGATAGGAGAGCGGGTTCAGCGCATTCACCCGACGCCACAGCCGGGTGAGAGCGTTGGTGACGCCCTTCTGGGAGAGGGGGTACCGCGTTCACCGCGATGCAGAGGTCCGCACCCATCTCGCGCACCACGCCAGCGGGCACAGGGTCCACCAGGCCGCCATCGACGAGGATCCGGTCCCCCCGCCGCACCGGGACCAACACCAGTGGGACGGAGCAGCTTGCTCGGGAGGCGCGATCGAGAGGCCCCTCACCGATCGATACACGCTCTCCCGTCTCGATGTCGGTTGCGACGACCTGACAGGGGAAGCGCAGCTGTTCGAAGCGCGTCACGGGACCCAGTAGCGGCGAGAAGATCGCGATTAGGCGGTTACCCGCCAGGAGACCCGGTTTGGTCAGCGTGAAGTCGAGAGCCGAGAGGGTGGTGAGTTTGGTGCCAATGCGTGCGGAGATGTCGAGCATCTCCTGGGGTGAGATCCCCCCCGCGTACCCGAGGGCTACGATCGAGCCCATGCTGGTGCCGGCAATGAGATCCACCGGGATGTCGTTGTCCTCGAAGACGTTCAACACGCCCACGTGGCTGATGCCGAAGGCAGCTCCGCCACCCACGGCGACGCCCACAGTCATGCCCAGGATCTTGCGCGCCAGCCGGCGCAACGGCGGAGAGGCTGGCGCGCGGAGGTTGGCGCGCAGGTAGGCCACCCGAGCTGGTCCCGGTTCCGGCGGCAACGCGGGGTCCTCGGGAATGACGAAGGGCTCGCAGTGATTGATCGGAACGGGCAGGGAGGCAGGGTTGAGGAGGTTCATGACCCGAAAGACGCGCGGGTAACGTGGGGCGCTCGAGTCCTCTCCGGGGTCCGCATGGTCGACGATCTCGACCGACACGTCCCCCACCTCGCGCGCGCGCAGTCCGTCAAGGAGGCGGGCCGGCTGTCGAGGTCGATCACGATATAGGGAAAGGCCCCGTCGAGCTTCGCGACGAGGGTATCGAAGCCCCTCACGACGTCCTTCAAGCCCTCGTTGCCCACCACGACGTCCAAGGCCGCGCTGCACCCCGCCTGGACCTGAATCTCGCTCTTGATCCGGTCGGAGGGCACGCGCTCGGCGTCCGACAGCGCCAGTGGAACCTGGCCGTGTTGTGTCGCGGTCGACAGGGGCTGCGCTCGGACTACCAGCACGTCGACCTGGGCGTACTCGCGCAGCAGTGCTGCCAGCGCGTCCGCCACCAGCGACTTCCCCTTGAGGCCCGGAAGGGCCGAGACGGTCACCACGGTGTTGGGGCGGCGCCGCACCTCGCCCCGGTGGACGGCCGCCAGTCGCCGGGTGAGCAAGGTCGAAAAGTAGTGAAGAACCTTCGCATTGCTTGCGAAGAAGCGATTGAAGGACTCGCGGTCGAGCTCCAGGAGCTGCACGGCGCGCGCCGCCTTGACCGTAGCGCTGCGTCTGCCCCCGGAGAGTAACGCCATCTCGCCCAGGACTTCACCGGGCCCGACGCGGTCGAGCAGTCGCGGGTTGTCCTCTCCGGCCCACACTTCGAGCTCCCCATTCACGACGACGCAGAACGTGTCTCCCTTCTCGCCCTCGTGGAAAATCGTCGTGCCCTTGCGGTAGCTCTTCTCGGAGAACAACTTGGCGACGGTGGATAGCTCGTGGTGCGTGAAGCTGCTGAAGAGCGGCGTGTTCGCGAGAAGATCGATCTTCGTCTCTAGGTCCATGACTCCTATCCGATCTCCCGAAGTTGCTGGCGGCTTGGAGCCCACCGGCGGCGCAACACGTACATGGGGCGCACGTCGTAGTCCTTCGCAAGCTGAAGCTGACCCACGTACTCGGGGGTGACGTCTGTGAGTGGTTCCAACGCGAGCAGCGCCGCTGCGGACCCAGTCATGTAGACCTCTCCCGGAGGCGTTCGGGGTTCCACCCGTGCCGTCCGCGTCACGTGAGTGCCAAAGAAACTAGGCTGCTTCGTGACAGGGTCGACCGTAGGGAAGACCGGCCCCGCGTGGACGCCGATGCGCAAGCCCATGTCTGCGGGAAGCCCGAGACCGGCGAAATCGAGGTCGGCCATCGTCTGTTGGAGCGCCAACCCGCACCGGGCGGCATCCTGCACGGAGGCAAAGACCAGGTAGAGCCCGTCGCCCCAGCTGTTCCGAGCTCGAACGACCTCGCCGAATCGGTCGATGGTGGCCGACACCGCTCCCATGACGCCCTCGAAAAACGTCACGACCTGACTCTCGTCGAGCTTGCTGAAGCCCTTTGAAGTCTGAGAAGGCCATCGCGCGCAGCTCCCGGACGCGCCCGGTGGGGGTCTGCGCAAGAGGGGCGGGACGCGGGGACGATCCCACCGGACGACTTCGGTTCGACGACCAGTGCTCTGCCAGTATTCGACGTCGGCAGCGGTCCCGGCCTCGCCGTTGCTCGTTTCTCCGTCCCAAATAGCGAGCTGGACAGCCTTGCTGGTGAGTGTTTGGGCACGAATCACGGCCGCGCCCATGGCCAGCCGTGCACCAAATGCATACATGCTGGGATCGTCCGGGCCGGGCGGAGCTTGGTTCACACTGCGCTGAGCTGGCCGCCTCCAGGCACGCGTTGAAACGGGCGATCCAGGAGCCACCCACCCAGGGCTCACCGAGGAGGCGACGAACTCGTCACGGGGACAGGGCAGTACGACGTGCAATTCGCCTCCGCGGGCTTGGATCTCCTCGGCGACCACGATGTCGCCTCCGTAGGCGAGAGCCCCGTAGGCAATGTCGCCGCCGAGCCGGTCCAGCGTCGCCCGGATCTCTGCGCGAAGGTCTTCTTCCCTCTGGCCGGCATCACTGAAGCGGTGGCCCGTGTAGTGGAACACGGCGGGTACTGGAAGGAAATTCATCAGATCAGGGGCGGTTCCAAGCTCGGCGCCGAGGAACGCAAGCTGTCGACGGGTTGTCGCGCGAAGCGCGAGGTTCCCCTCCGACAGTGCGGCGGCTTTTCGGAGTGCCTCGGCTGCTTCCCTCTGAGTCGCCCAGGATCAACGCGGCCTCGGCTCTCGTGGCCATTCGCCAGTAGTCCTCCTCCGGGCCGACATCATCCGAGGCAGGGTGGTCAACGAGGTCGCGCGCTTTCTCCACTAGGGAAACCGCCCGCACGCTCGTCTCCGGCTACAACTGCCATAGTGGCGGCGTTGATGCATGCGAAGTGGCCGCCGAATTGCCGATATGCCGACTCATAGAGATCTGATGCCTTCGCCGCTGTCTCGCGTCGCGATGCTCCAGATTCACCGAGAGCAGCGTCCTTCACCAATCGGGCCCGCAAGGCCACCACGTCCGCGGCCAGACGGGCGTCGCCGGCAGGGACCCCGCCGCGCGAATCGAGCTCGTCAAGTTCGGCACCGGCTCGGTCGCGGGCCCCCGCCCGTGCCAGAGAAAGGGCTGCCAGATAGCGAAGCCCCGGCGCGTCGGGGTGTTCGGCCAGCAGCGCCGCAGCCTGATCGTATGCGAGTAGTACCTCGCCGCGGGCGATGAGATCCCTGACGTCGCTCTCCTGCGTTCATGGTGCACCGCCGTTCGAGCCTCGATGCCACGTCACCGGGGATAGGTACCATTCAGCAAGCGGATTTGCACGACGTCTCTTGCGGCCCCGATCGGTGAGCAGTACCGTGCGCTCACCCGGCAGGGCTTGATCCCGTCGCAAGCCGTGTTTCGGGTTTCAATGCACGACGGATTGGAGGACAAAGGGCATGTCAGACCTCATCGCAATCCAAATGATGCTCGCGACCCTTGGCTTCATGACCCTTGTGGTCACTTGGTTGGTCAAAAGGGTTCACCAGCGCTGTGATGACATCGCTACGGGCCTAGTGAACGGCATTCCCGTGTCTACCAAGTACCGATGGCTCTTGCTTTTTCAGGATTATGTTGCGAGTGCCTTTGGCATCACGGTCTTGTTGTTCATCTTGGCCCTTGGCTTTCTCGCGACGGCAGAGGTCGCGCCCAACCCGATCGTCACGAAAGTAGCCTACTTCTGTGCAGCGGGAGCGGCTTGGACTTTCATAGGCGTCCTAGTTTTTGCCGTGTCCTGGGTCATCCATCTCGCGTCCGTCCTGCGTCAGGCCAAACAGGATTGATCAACGCGTCTCGATCCGCTCCGCGACGTCGCTACATGCCTCGGTGAACACACTTCCAAACAGCGTCGTTCCGCAGGCTACGTGACCGTCGGCGATGGGGTGCACCTTGGCGCCTCGAATCGATCGCGCAAGGCGCAATTGCCACAGGGGCTCGACGGCGTTGTCGCGGGTCGTGAGCACTACGGCCGTGGGGACGTCGATGTCGGCGATCCAACTCTCCGCATCATACACGCTGATCTCCTTGCTGGCCTCGATCACGGAACGCGGGTGGTGGCGCCGCATCTCGTCGGCACCCCAAGCGCCGAGCGAGCCGGAGGTGGGCACGAGCGTCGGAACGAAACCGCGTGCGACACGCCAGGGGACGCGGCCGGCGATCTCCGCAACGCGGGTCGCTTGCGCGCCCCAGCTCGCCCAGGCGGCGAGGAAGACACGAGCCTGCGCGCCATGAACGAACTGATACGAGGTCGCAGCGAAAACCAGGCCGTCCACCAAGTCGCGATGTCGCTGCCACACCAGCTGGGCGATGGGGCCGCCCATCGAGTATCCGCCAAGGATCGCGTTCGAGATGCCCAACGCCGATGCGGTCGCCGCCACGTCGTCGGCATTGTCGGCAAGCCGGAAGCGCTTGCGCGGACGCAGCCCCCGCCCGTGCCCGCGAAGGTCGAGCGCGAGCACGCGAAACCGTTCACCGAGTGGGTTCATCGCGGTGAGCCAATTGGTCCCCGCGGTTCCGAGGATCCCGTGGAGCAGGATCACGGTGGGCGCGCCTGGCGGCCCCGAGACTTCGCGTACGAACGTGGTGCCACGTCCCGGGAGCTCCACGAAGCGTCCCGGCGGCACCTCTTCAGGCTCATGCAACGGCCGGGACACCTTCTTGGTCGAGGCGTCGTTTCGTTTCTTCATAGCCGTACTCGATGATCTTGTGGATGTGGCCGTAGTCCGTGACGCCGAAGCCGTCCACCGGAGGCTCGATATAGAGATCGGAAACAGCCTGGTACTCCTCGCGCTGAGAGTGCTGTGCGACGGATAGAGCCCGATAGATCAGGGTGAGGATCCCTGGGAATCCGCCGCCGATGACAGGCACGCGATGCAACAGAAAATCGACGCCGGTTGGAGCCTCGTCAATCTGCTCATCGACCGTCTGCCGTCGGAAGGGCGAGGGATCGATGGCGATGATCGTGCCCGTCCCGGCCTCGCGCAGGAGTCTGATCGGGACGTTCTCGAGCATACCGCCATCCACATAAAGCCGCCCGCCGCTGACGACGGGCGGGTAGATGCCCGGAATCGAAGCCGACGCGCGGACCCAGCGGTGCAGCGGTCCGCTTTTTTGGGAAACGAGATGACACCACGAAAGGTCGACCGTCGCACATTGGAACCCGAGCCACAGATCCTCGATCGCGATGTCGCCGAACATACGCTTCATGCTGCTGCGCAAACGACGATCGCTCAGCAGCGACACGAACGGAAGCGAGAGGTCGCGGCCCATGCGTGGCCAGGCCCGTTGGTTTTCCGCGGCCATCCGATCCGTGTCCCAGCCGAGTGCGAGCTGCGCGCCCACGACGGCCCCAATGTTCGTTCCCGCGATGACGTCGATCGGGAATTCGGCCTCCTGAAGAGCGCGGATCGCGCCGATGTGGGCGAAGGCCCGCGCGCCGCCCCCTCCGAGTGCGAGCCCTGTCGCCTTGCCGGTGACGACGCGGGCCAGTCGCTCGAGGTCGCGCTGATCGCCGATCCTCAAGTGATGGTGTCGCGCCGGCTGGATCTGGTCGAGCCAGGCGGCGGTGCCCCGCGGCAGCTTGCAGCCGGCGGGATGGAGGAGCGCCAGATCGAGCCTGGCGGGTACCCCTTGCTCTCGGAGCCCGGCGAATTGACTCTCGAGCGGCCCGATTCCGACGCGCGTGGTGGCATCGGCCACCACCAGCGTGCGATCGATGTCGGGCGCCAGCACCTGCGCCGCCGCCCGGTCGTCTCCCAACACGAAGACCGGTCGTCCGGCGCGCGCCTCCGCTTCGACCCAACGGGTCGCCCGCCAGGGCTCGAGCTCACCTGAGGTTCCGGATGCTCGTATGAGCTCGGCAATGCTTAGACAACGCGCGCCGTAATGCGTCAGCAGTGGTGCCAGCTGACTCCAGAGCGCCGACAGGTCGACGCTTGGCGACGCTGCTACGATTAGCGTTCCCGCAGGCACGTCCAGCGGCGAGTCGGGTCGCATGGCGGCCAGGCGCACGGCGATGCGCTGGCTTAGCGGGAGCAGCACCGAGGGCTCGCGTTCGATCAAACGATCGAAGGCCGCGCGGTCCAGCTTCACGAGGAGCGAGTCACGCAGCGCGGTTGCGCTTGCCGAGCGCGGTTGGCCAGCCGTGCACCAAATGCATACATGCTGGGATCGTCCGGCCGGGCGGAGCTTGGTTCACACTGCGCTGAGCTGGCCGCCTCCAGGCACGCGTTGAAACGGGCGATCCAGGAGCCACCACCAGGGCTCACCGAGGAGGCGACGAACTCGTCACGGGGACAGGGCAGTACGACGTGCAATTCGCCTCCGCGGGCTTGGATCTCCTCGGCGACCACGATGTCGCCTCCGTAGGCGAGAGCCCCGTAGGCAATGTCGCCGCCGAGCCGGTCCAGCGTCGCCCGGATCTCTGCGCGAAGGTCTTCTTCCCTCTGGCCGGCATCACTGAAGCGGTGGCCCGTGTAGTGGAACACGGCGGGTACTGGAAGGAAATTCATCAGATCAGGGGCGGTTCCAAGCTCGGCGCCGAGGAACGCAAGCTGTCGACGGGTTGTCGCGCGAAGCGCGAGGTTCCCCTCCGACAGTGCGGCGGCTTTTCGGAGTGCCTCGGCTGCTTCCTCTGAGTCGCCCAGGATCAACGCGGCCTCGGCTCTCGTGGCCATTCGCCAGTAGTCCTCCTCCGGGCCGACATCATCCGAGGCAGGGTGGTCAACGAGGTCGCGCGCTTTCTCCACTAGGGAAACCGCCCGCACGCTGTCTCCGGCTACAACTGCCATAGTGGCGGCGTTGATGCATGCGAAGTGGCCGCCGAATTGCCGATATGCCGACTCATAGAGATCTGATGCCTTCGCCGCTGTCTCGCGTCGCGATGCTCCAGATTCACCGAGAGCAGCGTCCTTCACCAATCGGGCCCGCAAGGCCACCACGTCCGCGGCCAGACGGGCGTCGCCGGCAGGGACCCCGCCGCGCGAATCGAGTTCGTCAAGTTCGGCACCGGCTCGGTCGCGGGCCCCCGCCCGTGCCAGAGAAAGGGCTGCCAGATAGCGAAGCCCCGGCGCGTCGGGGTGTTCGGCCAGCAGCGCCGCAGCCTGATCGTATGCGAGTAGTACCTCGCCGCGGGCGATGAGATCCCTGACGTCGGTTTCTCCTGCGTTCATGGTGCACCGCCGTTCGAGCCTCGATGCCACGTCACCGGGGATAGGTACTTCAAAATCGCTTCTTCGTCCCCAAGAAAATGGACAAAGCGGATCGCCGGTCATGGAGGCGGGATTGCACCCGCTGCGGCAGTTCGGATCCGTGCGTGTCCGCCCCCGGGCGAGTATGTAGAATGGCGTCCGAGGATCTACCATGCCCCAACTCGAGAAACCAAGAGCGCTGCGCGGAGTCCTGGCCATCTCCCTGGCGGCGGGTCTGATCTTCGCCGTGTGGGAACTCCGCTCGTTCTTCCCTTTCGATGCCGCTCGCGGCGCGGACCAGCAGGCGTCTGCCGATCGGGAGCCGTCCGAGGCGATCGCTCCCACACCGGTGGCCATCACGGCTCTCGGGCGCATCGAGCCCCGGGACGGCGTGATCCGCATTTCGGGCCCCTCGCGCGTGGCCGTGGTGATCGGAGAGCTGCGCGTCGCGAAGGGCGACGCGGTGAAGACTGGGGGCGTGCTCGCCGTGCTCGACAGCCACGCGTCGGAACAGGCCGTGGTCGACCGCATGCGCGCGGAGCTCGCGAACGTCAAGCGCGAGCTCGCTCGCACGCGCAAGCTCCATCGGGAAGGCGCGATTGCCCACACGATCTTGGAAGCGGAGCTGCTCGCGCGCGACGTGGCCCGGGCACAGCTGCGCCATGCAGAGGTTGAGCTCGCTCGCTCCACGGTCCGGGCGCCGATCGATGGGCAGGTGCTCGAGATCCATGCCCGGACCGGCGAGAAGGTGGGCCCCCAGGGGATCCTCGAGCTCGGGCGCACCGACCAAATGTACGCCATCGCCGAGGTGTACGAGACCGACGTGCGGCGCATCAAGGTCGGGCAGCGGGCGCGGGTCTCGAGCCCGGCGCTCGAGGCCCCGCTCGGGGGCGTCGTGGAGCGCGTGGGCATGAAGATCGGCAAGCTCGACGCGCTGAGCACCGACCCCGCGGCCCGCACGGACGCGCGGGTGGTCGAGGTCGAGATCCGTCTCGACGACTCGGAGCCCGTCAAGAGCCTTACCAACCTTCAGGTGGAGGTCGCGATCGCGCCCTAGAGGTGCGTTCGCCCGGCTGGCATGCGACGCCCGATCCCTCTCGCCTGGCTGCAGCTGACCCGGGAGCCACTGCGCCTCACGGTGGTCGTGGCCGGCGTGGCCTTCGCGGTGGTGCTGATCCTGATGCAGCTCGGCTTCCGCGAGGCCCTGTTCGAGAGCGCCGTCCGCTGCACCAGGCGCTCGAGTACGACCTGGTACTGGTGAGCCCCAAGACGCAATTCATCGTGCTCCCGCAGAGCTTCGCCCGGCGGCGGCTCTATCAGGCGCGCGGGCACGAGGGCGTGGCCGGGGTGACGCCGGCCTACCTCGGCCAGCAGCTCTGGAAGAACCCGGACGACCCCGCGGAGATGCGGCTGATCTTCGTGGTGGGGATCGATCCGAGCCGCGACGTCCTGGACTTGGCTGGAATCGACGAGCACTGGGACCGGCTCCAGCTCGCCGACTTCGTGCTCTACGATCGCGCCTCCCGGCCGGAGTACGGCTCGATCGCGGCCCATTTCGAGGCTGGCCAGAGGGTCCTGACGGAGCTGGGCGATCGACGCATCGAGGTGGCTGGCCTCTTCGAGCTGGGCACCTCATTCGGCATCGACGGAAGCGTCATCACCAGCGACCTCAACTTCCTGCGTCTGTTCCCCAACCGGAGCCCCAGCGCCATCGATCTCGGTCTCGTGGAGCTCGAGCCGGGGGTCGACCCCGACGCCGTGCGGGATGTGATCGCGGCGGGGATCCCGCGGGACGTCGAGGTGCTGACCCGGGCCGGTTTCATCGCGCGCGAGAAGGCCTACTGGGACTCCAGTACGCCGATCGGCTACGTCTTCCTGTTCGGCGTCATCATGGGTCTCGTCGTCGGAGGCGTAATCGTCTACCAGATCCTCTTCTCGGACGTCTCCGAGCACCTCCGCGAGTACGCGACCCTCAAGGCGATGGGCTACCCGAACGCTTACCTCGTTTCTGTCGTTCTCCAGGAGTCGATCATCCTGGCGCTGCTCGGCTACGTGCCGGGCGTCGTCCTGACGCTCGGCCTCTACTCGGCGAGCGCTGCCGCGACAGGCCTCCCGCTCGCTGACCGCGGGGCGGGCGGTTTTCGTGCTGCTCCTGACGCTGGCGATGTGCTGCATCTCCGGAGCGCTGGCGCTCCGAAAGGTGCGGTCGGCCGACCCCGCAGAGGTCTTCTGATGGCCGACGTCGTGCCCGTGCGCTTCTCCGGCGTGAACCACTACTTCGGCGAAGGAGCGCTGCGAAAGCAGATCCTGTTCGAAGTATCGGATGAGATCGAGCCCGGCCAGATCGTCATCATCACCGGCCCCTCGGGCTCGGGCAAGACGACGCTCATCACGCTGATCGGCGCCCTCCGCTCCACCCAGGAAGGCAGTCTCCAGGTGCTGGGCCACGAGCTGCAGGGCGCTTCGGCCAGCGAGCTGAACGAGGTGCGCAAGGAGATCGGTTTCATCTTCCAGGCCCACAACCTGCTCGGCTCGCTCACGGTCAGCCAGAACGTCGAGATGTCCGCCCTGATCGATCCGAAGGTGTCTCGGGCCGAGGCGGTGCGTCAGTCGCACGCGATCCTCGAACAAGTGGGTCTGGGCGACCGGGTCGATGCCGTTCCGAACGAGCTCTCGGGCGGTCAGAAGCAGCGCGTCGCGATCGCACGGGCCCTGGTGCGGTCCCCGCGGATCATCCTGGCCGACGAGCCGACCGCCTCGCTCGACAAGAAGACCGGCCGGGACGTGGTCGACCTGATGCACGACCTCGCGAAGCGCGAGGGCGTGACCGTGCTGCTCGTGACCCACGACAACCGGATCCTCGACGTGGCGGATCGGATCATCCATCTCGAGGACGGGCGGCTCTCCTCGTTCACGAACGCCGTCATCAGCAACACCCGCCAGATGATGCGGATGCTGGTCGAGCAGAACCGTCGGGGCGAGCTCACCCGCCAGGTCCGGAAGATGGGTCTGCAGGACTTCAAGGAGATGCTCACGCGCGTCACCGCAGAGGCCGAGGAGTTCCTGCGCGTGATCGACCTGAGCAACGATCGGGGCTTCGAGAGCATGCTCGAGCAGGTCCTCGAGGCCTTCACTCTGAAGATCGGTCAGTTCCTGCGACGCCGAAAAGGCCAGCCTGTGGCTGCTCGACGAGGAGCGTGGGGAGCTGTGGTCCAAGGTGTTCGGTGGCGAGCGGCACACGGCGCGGGTTCCGATGCGCTCCGGGATCGTCGGGCCGGGTGTTCGAGACGGGGCAGCTCGTCAGCGTGCCCGACGCCTACGCGGAGCCCCTGTTCCACCGCGCCGTGGACGAGGAGACGGGCTTTCCGCACCCGCAACATCCTCGCCGTCCCGCTCCGCGATTCGAACGAGCGCGTATTCGGCGTGGCCCAGCTGCTCAACAAGGCCCACGGCGAGGAGTTCGACGCAGAGGACGAGAAGCGCTTTCGCGAGCTCACAGAGTCGATGCAGGTGCTGCTCGAGAGCTGGTGGCGCATGGCCGCTGCGGGAGCCGACAGCGACCCGGGGAGGCGGGTCGGAGCGGGATCCGGTGACCCGGGTCTGGAGCCATCAGCTCCGTGACGGGAAAGGCGCGCTGCTCAACACGCGCAGCATCTCTGCGGCAAGCTGGATCATCGGTCGCCGCCGTATCATGCCTTCTGCAAGGAGCAGCCATGAATATTCATCAGTACACCGTCGTCATCGGAGTTGCAGTCATCGTGTTCGGTCTGGGAACGGGCCAGTCCCATGCGCAGGCGCCTCCCGAGGTCGAGTCCGAAACCCCGCCGGAGGTGACCACGACGCCCCTCGTCGATCCGCCAGATGACGCCGCTGCGCGCGCGCTTCGCTCGCTCTATGTGCCAGGCGGATTGACGTCGTCGCAGGCGGTCACTCGAGTCGTGGCGACGTCGCCGGACCTGGATCGAACCAAGACCCTGCTGCTCGATGCCCAGGGCGGGGCGATGCAGGCGATGTCGGGACTAGTCCCGCGACTCGAGCTCCTCGGCCGCTATTCGCGGCTCAGTCCGGTCGACACCCCGACCTACGACATCCCGACCATCGGCCCCCTGACGTTCCCTTCGTTGACGCAGCAGCTCGCGAGTGACGCGACTCTGATGTATTCGTTCACCGACTCGCTTGCTGAGGCACTGCCCGCGTATCGTGCCGCCAAGAAGAACGAGGTCGCGGCCGGCTATCAAATCGAAGCGGAGCGAAACAACGTCGCGTTGGCCGCTCGGCAGGCCTACTACGAGTTTGCCCGCGCAGAGGCAGGGCTCGGGGTTGCCAACTTCACGCTCGAAGCCGCGGAGTCGCAAAGGAAGGAAACCGAGTCGCTGGTGCGGGCGGGCGCGGCGGCGCGCGTCGATCTTCTTCGCGTCGAGGCGCAGGAGGAGGCCGCGAGGGTTGCGGTCGAACGGGCCAAGCTTGGTTTGCAGGTCACCACGCGTGCGCTCCAAGCTCTGATGCATACCGATGAGCTTCCGACGCTTGGGGAGGATCTCTCGGGACCGGTGGCCGACGCCCCTGCAGAGACCGAGGAAGCCATGAAGGAAAGAGCCTTTCGGGACCGCCCGGACCTGCTAGCGTTGCGGACGTACATCGAGGCGAGCAAACATGAACTTCGGTCGGCCATCGGTGGCCGCATGCCCGACCTGCTGATTCGGGGAAGCGCCCAGTACTCGAACCCCAACTTGCGCGTCATTCCGCAGCAAGACCGGTTCGAGGCGACTTGGGAGGCGGGCGCAGTGATTCGGTGGTCGCCAAACGATACCGTGCGAGCACAAGGTCGCGCCAAGCGGCTTCAAGCCGAGCTGGACCGCGCTCACGCCGATGTCATTGCACTTCAAGACCTCATTCGCATCGAGGTCGCCGAGGGGTATCACGGCTTGTTGGCGTCACGGTCTGCGATGGAGTCCGCGAGGCTCGGTCTCAGTGCTGCACGCGAAGGGTATCGCGTCACTCGCAAGCAGCTGCAAAGCGGCGTTGTCAATACAACCACTCTGCTCCAGGCGCAGGCGGAGCTGATCCGCGCCCAGGTCGACGTAATCGGTTCGGCGATTGGGCTGCGCATCGCCACGGCGCAGCTCCGTCACGCCATCGGTGAGATGCCGTGACGTGCGGGTCGTCGTCGCCGCCGCGGCGATCATCCGAGATGGCCGCGACGAAACGCGCTTGCGATTCAGACCTGTCAGAACTTAGAGTCCGTTCACCGGGAAGCGCTGAGCTGGCTTGATGCTGTTCCAAGCCGCGTCTTCCGGTTTCACCGCACAACGGACTG
>PVMK01118273.1_pt1 | contig 13297 bp, 16 predicted proteins | sample 1853481 | NCBI WGS metagenome assembly PVMK01 (sample SAMN08533507, study PRJNA380276) | Marine sediment metagenome, whole genome shotgun sequencing project.
GAGTTACGCTTTTCTTGCGCTGATGTGGGAACGTGCGCTCTTCACAGCGTTGGCCGAGTGGAAATACGTATTGATCACTCTGTTGGCGGCCAGCGCGTTTCTGATCAATCATTATTTTCAGCATGCACCATTCTACCTGTGGCTGCTGAACGGCTATACGCTGTTCTTTATCGGCATGTACTATCTAATTGGCGTTCACGGTCAACCGTCGACGGTGCTTTGGAAGATTGGCGCTGTATTCTCCGCCGTTGTTTTCACGATCGCCTTCATTCTATTGGAGAATATCTCCCGCTACTTGGTTCACCAGGGCGTACATGAGTTCTGGATCATGCTGTGCGCAAGCTTCGGGTTCGCCGCCGTCATTCTCTGGCGCGGACTGCGGCGCCGTTCCGCGTCTACGTGAAATCGGATTTCTTTTCGGCGCCCGAGAACGGAAAAGCCGTCGTGCGATCGGCATAATCGCGTTCGAGGCGTTCGCGAAACTCCGGCGACAGATCGTCGATAGAATCGAGCTTCGCGCCCGACGCATGCCAGATAACATGTCCGGGCTGATCGCCCATATCCATCCATCGGGGCCAATTCTCGAAAACGGTCGCGGTGAATACGGCAGGCAACTTCAGGATACTTCGATCGGCGAAGTCGGCCTGTTGCGCGAAGATGGTCTGGCGTTGTTTGCGCGGCTGTTTCATGCCCGGCGGATAGGCCGTCTCGGCGTGCATCCATATTGCATCGCGCGCCATGCTCCATTGCAACAGCAACGGCTTATCCGGCATCTTGTCGATAAATCTGGTCGGCCGAACACCGTTCGCCGAGTAATTAAAACCAAAGCCGGCACCGCCACCTTGCACGGAGGCTGTCACTTTGTTGCGTTGACCGGTATACGGATTATCGAAAGTATCAAGCATTTCCCCCGTTTCGACATCGTAGAAGAACGTCACGGTATGCCCGGTCAGTTCATAAGTGCCGTCGCCCAACGGTCGAACCCAATAAATTTCCCATCCCTCGAATCTTACTAACGGCTTCGGTTCATTCTCACCGAGTATCCCGAAGATCGTACCGTCGAACCACCACGGCACATCTTCCTCTGCGAGGCTGGCGGTCATACGCAACATACCCTCCAGATTCTCTTTCGCGGAGGTGAGGTCGGGCATCTTCCCGCTCGACGCGCTACAGCCGACTATGGCCGGCAATGCCACCATACCGGTGGCCGCAACAAACAGCCGCCGCGAAAATTGTTGTGTCAAAAGGGCACCACACTAAGTATGAATTATTAACCCAGTGAGAATAACTCAATGACTGATAAAATAGATATCGTGCACGGAACATAGATGCCGATGGGCGGCGGCAACAACAATTTCGCAGGCATGGGCAGCCTGAACAACGCGTGGGCTGTCCTCGACGCCTCTCCCTTTTTCGGTTCCCGGCGCTGCATGGCTGGTCGACTCAAGTAAATGTTACCCGTGCTGCGCCGATGACTTAGAAACCACTGGTTTCGTTCAGTCTGATAGTTTTTCGCGGACCGCACGCAAGATCTCGCTCGCCACCTTGATATCGGCGACCGGCAGCGTGGGTGCAATCGCACGGGCCCAGGCAAACCGCTGTTCATCAAGTTGCTCAAGGAGCTTCGCCGCTTTCTTCGTTACAACAACGAGAGACGCGCGCTGATGATTCGGGTTGGGCTGGTAGGCGATCAGGCCTTCTTTGGCCAGCGCATTGGCGACCTGCTGCACGCTCTGACGAGCCAACCCCATCCAACGCGCGATGTCGGAAATCGTTGCCGGGCGCGTCGCCTGGGCGACTGCACTGAGCACCTGCCAGCGGGTGCCGGAAAGGCCCACATCCCGTGCCATCCGGTCGGCGGTGGTTTGCAGGCGGCTGCTGAGCCGAAAGCTCTGCCCGATCAATTCCACTATGGCATCGGCGGCGGTATTTGCGGTCTTGCGAGGTAAAGCCATAGTTGACAGGATACGGTCATCTTTGACAGGATACGGTCAACTATAGCACGGTCGCCATTACCCTGGCCGGAGGAGCAACACTATGTATATCAACTTCTGGTATCCGGCTATTGCCAGCAAGGATCTCAGCGCCGACCAGCCTGCCCGTGTGCAGATGCTTGGCCAGCAGTTCGTCCTGTTTCGCGACGCCAACGGTCAGGCGTGTTGCCTCAGCGATACCTGCGTGCACCGGGGAGGTGCGCTAGGCAAGGGCAAGATGCGTGACGGTAACGTCGCCTGCCCGTATCACGGCTGGCAGTTCGACGGCAGTGGTCGGTGCGTGCAGATACCGTCCATGGGTAGGGATGCGAAGGTACCGGCGCGTGCCAAGGTCGATGCCTACCCGGTAAAGGAAAAGTACGGGATCATTTTCGCCTTCCTCGGTGATCTACCCGAGGCGGAGCGGCCGCCGCTGATGGAGTGTCCAGAATACGGTGCAGAGGGCTGGCGGGCCAACCTCATCATCTTCGACGTGGCATGCAGTTACGAACGGTCCATCGAGAACGGCATGGACCCGGCACACAACGAGTTCGTGCACCCGTCGCACGGTTACCATGGCGAGCGCGAAGACTATATCGTGCCGGAAATAGAACTTGAGCAGCAGGACTGGGGCTGCGGGTTCGTACAGACGTTCAAGAGTCATGACCGCGTGGGCAAGGACTCCCCGACCCGCAGCAAGATGCGCACCGACAAGGATGGCAAGTTCCAGGGGGAGGTCGAGGCAGGTACCTGGCATCACGGGCCGGCCGCAATGCTGACAAAGATTCACATGGCAACACATAACTGGATGCACCAGTACATGTACGAGTGCCCGATCGATGACCGGAATATCCGCGTTTTCCTCGTGAATATGCGCAACTGTGTGCTGGAGCCGACTGCCGACAAGCAGGTTGAGGATCGGTGCAAGGTCATTGCTGGCCAGGACATCGAAATCGTCGAGGCGCTCCAGCCGACAAAAACGCCGCCAAGCGCAATCCGCGAAGTGATTGTTACCGCCGATTCCGTCATCGTTGGCTACCGCCGCTGGCTGCAAAAGTGGGCAACACTTGGCTGGCGCATAGACACCCGGAAAGTGCGCCAGATGCAGCAAGAAGGCGATGCCGTGTTAGCCATCCCGTCACCGGCACGGCGCACAGAGAAAAACTGGGCACTGGATACCGTGCCGCTGGTCAGCGTCGCCAGCGTCACCGACAGCGCCGCCGCCTGAACCCGGTTCATGCTCTGGGTCGACGCTATCGCGGTTCCTGCAAGAACACAGCGATAGAGGAAATATCTGATGGCTACACCAGGAACAGAAAAGCACCTTGACGAGCACCCGACGGGGTCAAAGTTATGGCGAGCACCGTTTGTCGGAATTGTTGTAGTGGTCATCATGCTTCTGGGCATCGGTCTCGCCCATGCGCTGATGAGGGATATTGAAGAGTCACTCGGCAGAGACAATACCTACATTGCTTCTGTATTTATGGGATTGGCGGCAATTATCGCTCTTTGGTACGGCGTCAAATCGAAAAGCGAAAACTTTGCGACATGGATCGGGTTCTTTTCTGGCACCGTCATATGGATGACGTGGGTAGAGTTTTTCTACATGTACTACGGCCGTAAGAATTTCGGTCTCATGCCCCGCATGGAAAATGGTGAGGTAACCACGGAACCGGAAGACCTGATTATGCTGGGGACGGTGGGTGTACTTGCTTTCATGCTGGCCTAAAGACCGCCCGTGACCGCAACTACGCGATCATCAATATGTATCCCAATGGCCCAACCGGCATGAGTCAGGCCGCATTGACGTGGGCACAGGGTTATTTTTACAGTCTGACCGGCAAGACCACTGACGAGATCCTTGTGCAACTCCCGGAGAAGAGTCCCTGGAACTTCGACACTCTGACCGGTCATATCATCGCTTATTGCGAGGGGCATCCGGAAGCACCTTTTCCCGAAGCGGTGAAGGACCTTTGGTCCGCATTAATTACCGAATAAGAAAATGAATATATCTGCTTTGTATATGGACGCCTCTTCACCTCAACGGCATCGATGCGCCAAATGATGCCAAGGTATCTTACGTTAATAATTTTAATCGGCTTATAGCATGCCGACATCAATTCTTTCAGACTCATAATAGAACCAAGAGGTAATAAGCAGATGAATTTTGATGTGATCCTGGACCCTGACTTGTCGCCTCACGAAGTTTGTGAATTGGGTTTGCTGGCGGAAAGTTATGGCTTCAACGCCGTCTGGACTTCGAATTACCCTTCATCGCGGGACCCCTTCATCAATCTATGTCCTCTGGCGCTCGCATCGAGCAGGATCCGGCTCGGTCCGCTGGTCGTCACTCCCTACGAACTGCATCCATACAAAATTGCAAAAGCGCTGGCCAGCCTGAATGAACTGTGCGGTGGCCGGGCCAATATCCTGACCGGTGGACCCACGGGTGTGAACGCCACGATGGGCATGGATTTCTCGCGGATGGTCGGCCGTACACGTGAATGCGTCGAGATTCTCAAGGGCGCCAACCCCGATCAGGTGCTGAACTATGAGGGAAATATCTTCCAGGTACGGGGTTATCGGCCGAGTTGGGCAACCGATGAGCCGCCTTTCATATATATAGGCGCCAACAAAAAACAGATGACGCATTTGGCGACCGGGATTGCCGACGGGCTCATGTTGGGCGATACGACTGAACAGCGCCTGGGGTCGAGTTTGCGGCTCATAGAAGAGAACCTGGAGTCTCATGGACGGAGTCGCGATGATCTTCGAGTCAGTTGCCTGGTAGCCTGGCACGTCAAAGAAGACAAGGAATTATCGTCCAGCGAAGCGAGACGCCACCTCGCGCTGCGAGGAATGCTGGATATCTGGTTCCTGGAAACCTTCCTCGATGAAGATGAATGCCGGATCGTGGACAAGAACCGAGGAAATATTTTTACGGCATATAAACAGAAAACGGACGTCATAGAAGGCGTACCCGATGAAATAGTCGATAAGCTCGTCAACAATTTATCGATGTCCGGTGATTATGACGATATCGACAGCCATATCGAAACACTACGGAGATATCGTGATATGGGTTTGGACGAAGTTGCGTTCAAACTCCATAAAGACCAGGCCGCTTCAATAAGTGTAATTGGCGAACGTATATTGCCGGCGTTTCAGTCTCGTTGAATTGCGTTACATGGACTGCCGGTGCCGTTATTTCTATATATTTTTACTGAGCTAAATTGACAGGATGCCCCACAATGAACAGCGCCACTATCACTACTGAGACCGATGACGATCCTCGCAGGCTTTTCTGGATTGCTGTCTATGTGCTGATCATGGCGGTTGCGGCCCTGCCGTTGTTCGGATTCCGGATTCCGCGGATATTCCCTTATACTCCGTTACTGGTCATCCACGAATTTGCGGCCTTTGCTTTTGTCGGTCATACATTTTTCAGCAATATCTGGTCCCTGCGCATTCGCAGCACCCAGCCCCTGGAGTTTGGCATCTGGGCGCGGGGGCATATGCGCATACTGTGTTTGTCGGTCACGGGACCGATGGCGGTCATCACGCCCCTGGCAGGATTGATGGTCGTGGAAGAATGGGGCGGGCTCGCGGGCGCGCCGTGGGCCTGGGACTCTTACCTGGCCTTCTGGATCATGTGCGCCATCAGCGTCGTGCCGGACGTGATCCGCTATGCGCGGAACAGGAATGCCGACCAGCCCATGCACGGAATGGTCAACGGCGGCATTCGCGCCATTGTGGCCACGGTGCTGACGTTCTACATCATGATCGCCATGATGACCAAGGTTTCGCTGATTGCCGGTTAATCTGAAGTTGTCGGATTTAAATTACTCGAACGAAGGAATCTCTGGCCTCGATCTGTCAAATCGACCTGAAGGTGCCTCAACTTCGTGACGACTTACAGCTCAGATCGAATATTCGACACCGTTCGTGTGGGTCGGGGTATTCAATGGACTTATATTATTGGCTGCCACCATCCTACGAATCTTGTCACCCGGTCCTATGAAGACTTGATAATCGTGGGTGCGCAGGCTTCGTCAACACAAGTATAAATGCATGCAATCATCGCAACGACTCGGTCCTATCTGGCTGACAACAGGCATAACGCGACGTAATGCCCTGACTTATCTTTATGCCTCGTTCTTCACGATCGGCATCGTGAGCTTTATGAGCTTCATGCAGCCGTATGTGCTTGCCGAAAACCTAAATGTCCCCCGGGACCAGCAAGGCGGCGTGACCGGCATGCTGTCATTCTCCTATGAGCTGATCATGCTGATATTGATTGCGCCGATGGGTGCGTTGGCCGACAAGATCGGGCGACGGCCCATCTATGTCGTTGGCTTTCTATGGATTGGCGCAGCACTGGCGATTTTTCCGATCGCACAGAACCTGACTCAACTGATCATGGGCCGGATGTTTTTTGCCGTCGGTGCCGCGGCGATCACTGCCATGATGTCCACTGTGCTGGCCGATTACCCGCAGGAACGATCGCGCGGTCTCCTGGTTGCGGCTTCCGGGATCGCTAATGGCCTGGGTGCGATGACACTGGTAATAACGCTATCGCAGCTCCCGGCGCTGTTCGCGGGTATGGGCTACAGCACGCTGACATCGGGACGAATGACGTTCTGGGTTGCAACAGGCCTTTGCATTGTGACAGCAGCCATTGTGGGTCGGGGCTTGCGGGCGGGGAAACCGGGGAAACAGCAGCAGCAACCACTGGCTGAATTAATTCGTGAAGCCCTGCAAGCAGCGCGACAAAATCCCCGTATTAAGGTTGCTTGCCTCGGGGCCTTCGTTGCTCGCGGCGACCTGGTCGTTATTTCAACGTTTTTCGCATTGTGGGCTAATCAGGCGGGGCAAATAGAGGGGCTGCCGTTGGAAGAAGCGATCCGGAAAGCCGCCACGTTTATTATAATCATCCAGGGATCGAGTTTATTCTGGGCACCTATCTGGGGGTTTATACTGGATCGCTGGGATCGATTGTCAGCCGTATGTGTCGCACTGCTCATCGCATCAATTGCTTACTTCTGGGTCGGTTTTTCTCCAAGTCCGATCGTTGCAGCGTTTATTCCGGCGGCCATCCTGTTGGGTATCGGTGAGTTCAGCGCAATCATGTCCGGAGCAGCGTTGATCGGCCAGACCGCTCCGAAGGACATTCGAGGATCGGTCCTCGGATTGTTCAATTTCTGCGGGTCGATTGGCATTTTGTGCATTACCGTCATTGGCGGTATTGTATTTGATGCGTGGATGCCGGGGGCACCGTTCGTCGTCGTCGGCGTACTTAATCTGGTCGTGTGTCTGGTCGCCATATTTGTTCGGCGCCAGGTTGGATACGAGAGGCCGAATACTGTCGCACGGTAACACTCGATGCTGCGCATCGGTGTGATTAAGGCATGGGGCTTCATTGATTTTCTTTGTCGTCAGACAGGCGCAGTATTTTCCTGAAACCAGGCGATCAGTTGTTCTTCGGAGGCTTTGCCGCTGGCCACGACGAGAATAATGTAGACACAATCATCCAAAGCAGCAGTCAGATCGTAGCTATTCAATCGCAGAAAGGTAACTGCCGCGGTAAAGGCGACGCGCTTATTGCCATCGACGAAAGGATGATTCTTGAGCAGGCCCCAAACATAAGTTGCCGCCAGTGTCGCAACATCGTCATAGGCGTCAGAAGCAACCATATCTTGCGGGCGAGCCAGTGCCGAGTGCAAACCATCTTTGGACCGTATGCCTTCCGGCCCACTATGCTCAGCTAAGCCTTCACTGTGGAGACACAGGACTATTTCTGGCTTGAGCCAGATAATTCCGGTCATTTTGCAAGTTCATGCAGAACCTGGCGGTAATCTTTCATGACCTTGCGCCCGACCTTCATCTGGCGGGCAAACTCCGGATCATAAGGCGTAATCTTGTAGCCTTCGGGGTTTCAGTCAGATAAATCAGGTCACCATAATCGAGTTTCATCTTATCCCGTATTTCTTTGGGCAAGACCAATGAATGTAATCCATCCTGATGATTTGTCGGGTGCGATTTAGAATTCAAGCGGTCAGCCTGTCCCAGCTGAGACAGGCTGATTTACCAGATCTCGAATAGACTAGTCCTGGCCGAAGGCATACTCGAGTGAGATTGCCGTATAAGTGTCCGTCTTGTCGGTGCCCGGAGCGACGTCCGAGTTATTTTTGATCATATACGACAGCACCAGGGCAATATCGCCAACTATTCCCGCACGTACCTCCGTCAAAGATTCGGTATACGTATTGCTCGACCCGACATTTACGGCGAGCCGTTGCAAAAACGACGCATTTTCACTGATCTGCCATCTGTATTCGCCGGAGAGGCGATAAATTATCTCGTTTTCGCTGGTGCCAAACGGCGGTGTCTGCGGAGGCCCGATTACACACGCACCGGCCAATTCGTCCTCCAGCCGGCAGTCACGAAAGTCAGACTGGCTTGCACCAATACCCAGCTCGCCATCGAGTTCGTGTTTATCGGTCATGATGAAGCGACGACCCGCACCAACAACCTCGAATATTTGTTGGTCGTAACTGCTGAAACGATCATTGTTGTAATCCAATAATCCGAACAGGTAATTACGTTCACTCAGATCATATTTCAGATTGTAGGCGAGCTTGTATGCTTCCGCCGTGCTCTCGTTGCTATCTGTCTTCAAAATCGCACGACCGAGCAAGTTGTTATGCCATTTATTGACGTCGTAGTTCACCTCGCCGTTGAAATTAAACGCGGTCGTGTCTGTATTTCCGGAGCTGGCCAGATAGCCTAGTGCTACTTGGCCCGACCATGGGCCCGAGTCTTGCGCTCCGGCCACGCTGGCGAAAAGACACATAGTCACAGGCAAGAAAACACGGGAAATCAATCTTCTTGATTTTGTCATCACGTCATTCCTCCTAAGACTCGACGCGCAATCATATAGGAAGAGGGCCGATGTACCTACCAGAAATTCCGGCAGGGGATGGGGGCAGAATTGCACGGGATCCTGATCTGTCTGACCGACGCTTCGAGGTGACCGGTTTTTCGTACCGGGCCGCGGGGCCGGACCTGTGGAAACTGAGCAAGGATCGACTGGCTGCCTATAATGATCAATTCGACATCGTCAGCAATTGCGCCGCTTGCACGAATGAGATGCTAAGGTCACTCGCTGTTTTCGTCGATCCTCCGGATACGCTCAAGGATACACAGATATCGAAACGGTAGGCGAGTGTATAAGCCTGGGCCCATGCGGCCACTGTGCACAGCAGCGGCGTGAGAGAAATGACCATGACGTATATCGCTCGTCCAACGATCATTGTGCAAGACTTCTCGAGGAATTCTTATTCGGACTTAGGTCCCGCTTTTTGCCAACCCTAGGCGGGTTTTAATAGCATCAGCAAAAACGCAACCAGGAGCAATAGTAGATGGGCGATCTGCAGGATAACCTGCATGCCCGATTTAATCGCACTACCACCGACCGCGACAACTTGTCGTGCCGGTTTCGTTACGCGTTTAAGAGCCGTAAGATAGAACAGCATGATCACCAGGCTCAACCATAACCAAAGCTCCGATAATGACCACGAGCCTATGAATACGGCAATTAACCCCGTAAGGGCGACGACGCCGGCAACAATACTTTCGGTCAGTCCGACGATATTGGCTTTTCTTAATAGCTCCGCATTGGCCGGATCTGCGGCCGGCTTCACTGCGATCAAGACAGACATCGATACGGAAATCATCGCTAATGCAAAAAGTAATATGGCCGTGCTCCAATGCGCGATGACTAATAATGGGCCGAAATTCACAAAAAGCTGACCTTCTGTTGCCTACTCAAGATGGTTTTCCGGTCGATTATAGGACGTCTCTGCCGTTATCTGCACGCCGATGCCGATGTACGTGTCTCCGGTACCAGACCCACTGATCAGCACGATATTTTCGGTTTTGTCGATGAACTCGCAGTGGTGCCGGATCCTGACCAAGGCCTTGTTGGCGGCACTGTCGGCGAACTCGAAGCCGGCCAGGTCGCAATGTGCCGGAGCAAGATGCCACACTCGGTGATTCATCGTGCTTTTTCGCTTAAAACTGATGCGAGAGTTTTGCGGGACCCACGAGTAATAAACTTAAAAGTGAAGATGAGTGACAACCATGGAAAAGAAAGCTCACTTAATATTTAGCATTGTTATGTCACTGTTCATGATTAGTATCATGTCTTTTGTGGTGACTTATCTGAATATCGGCAGAGGCGGTATTCCGCCCGTTTCACAGGCTGGATACCGCACGTGAAGATCGCACTGGGGGTAGTGGGCTTGGGCTAGCAATCGCCCGCCAGCTGGCGAACAAGAATGGCTGGACCATCGAACTCAAGCCCCGGCCGGGTGGCGGAACGGTGGCTATTCTGCAGCTGGGCATCCGGGAAAGCACGTATATTAGCCAATCCACGGAAGATGGGGTCGGACCATCGTAAGCCTCGGAACCCTGTCAGATAATGGCGGAAATTTGCTGGCTCATTGGCTCGAAAATTGTAAGTTTCCTATCCTTCGCCGGAATATGAGTATGAATACTTATTGACGATGTTGCATCAAAAAGCCAAGTTGCCCATTCCGGGTCGGTATGCTTAGACTGTTCGACCCGGGTTTGATTGGTCGCGAGACCAAGGGGATCCATCGGTGTGAGCGGAATTTGTCGCTCGCTCTCCAGTTTCGCTCATTTCGTGCGCGAATTTTGTTTCTTAACGTCTGGGGGAGAATCTGGGATGAAAACGACCAATAAGCTCTGGCGCTACCTGTCGTACTCGGCCATTGTGACTGTTCTGTTGTTCTGCATGCCAGCCGGTTTCGCGGCCGACGACGGCGCGCGAACAGGCGTCGCTATCGAGGAAATGATCGTAACGGCGCGCAAGATGGAAGAGGACCTGCAATCTACGCCAATCTCGATCGCGGCATTTTCCGGCGATGGACTCGAGGACCGGGGCATGACGAATATCGCGCAGATCGCCCCATTCGTACCGAACCTGTCCTTTCAGAACAATCCGAGCTTCGGCGGTGCCGGCAACGCGGCGGCCATCTATATCCGTGGCGTGGGACAAAAAGAATTCCTGCCGACGACCGAACCCGGCGTCGGTCTGTACGTCGACGAAGTTTATATTGCGCGGTCGGTCGGCGGCATCCTCGACCTGATCGATATCGAGCGCGTCGAAGTCTTGCGTGGCCCGCAGGGCACGTTGTTCGGTCGTAACACGAATGGTGGCGCGATCAACATTACGACGAGAAAACCACATGACGAATTCGAGGGTGACGTGATCGCGACATACGGCACGGACAGCCGTATCGACCTCAAAGGTTCGATCAATGCGCCGATTACGGAAAGCTTATTCAGCCGATTCTCATTGCTGTACAAGACACAGGACGGATACGTCAAGCGTGACGATGGCCGTGAATTTGGCGATGCCGATACGATCGGCGGCCGGGCGACCTTTTTGTGGCAGGCGACCGAAAGTCTCGAGATCACTCTGACGGGTGAATATACACGGGAGGAGGTCGACGGACCGGCATTGACGCTGATTGGCATTAACTTAGGTCTGCCGATCGATCCTGACACGCCGCCGATGGCGACGATTCACAATGTAGGCGCCAACCTGGCGGCTGGTGGTGGACCAATCCCCTGTGCGATCCCGCCAGCACCGCTCAATCTCGCCGTGCCGGGTTGCTATGACAATCGGTACGTATACGGTGAAGATGCCGAGCGCACCTCCGGCACGGCACCGGCGTTTTCAGATACCGATATCTGGGGCACCAACCTGAATATCAGCTGGGACATAACTGATTCGCTGACGCTGAAATCGATCACCGCGTATCGCGACCTCGATTCACAGTTTGCCCGCGACGGTGATCATTCACTGCACCGAATTTCGCAATTTGCCGACGACCTTCAGCAGGACCAGTTTACGCAGGAAGTTCAGTTACTCGGCGAGTCTTTCGGTGACCGCTTGAAGTGGATCGTTGGTCTCTATTATTTCACTGAAGACGGCAATAACGTCAACGAGCTGGATTTCACCGTGTCGCGCTTCCGCAGCGGCGGCGCGTTCGATAACGAAAGCCTCGCGGCATTTGCCCAGGGAACCTTCGATGTCACCAGCCGGCTGCACCTCACGGCCGGCCTGCGTTACACGGATGAAACGAAAAAATTCACACCGGATCAGATCATTCATGAAAACTACTTCGCCGGCTCCGGTCACCCGCAGCTTGACGCACCGTTCATGCAGGCCGGGCAGCGGATCCTACCGATGCTTGAGAAGGAGTTAGACGTCGAGGAGCTAGACCCGTACCTGAACGTATCATTTGATATCACCGACACGCTGATGGCATATGTCAGCTATTCGGAGGGCTTCAAGTCAGGCGGCTTTACGCAGCGCGTTTTTCCGCCGATTGTCGTGCCGTTCACGGCGCCTCCCGGTACCGCGGACATCGACCTGATCCCGACGTTTGATCCGGAGTTCGTCAAGGTCTATGAGCTCGGCGCCAAGTACACTGGCTTTGATAATCGTTTTCGCCTGAACGGAGCGATCTTTTACACCGACTACACGGATATGCAGATTCAGGTCTTTACGAGCGTCGCACCGATCACGAAAAACGCGGGTGAGGCGACGATCAAGGGCTTCGAGCTCGAGACGCAGATCGTGCCGCTCGAATCATGGTTCGTCGAGGCCGGCATCGGTTATCTCGACGCCGGGTATGACGAGATCGATTTCGCGACGACGTTCGTCGACAAAAATAATAACCTGGATCGCGTCTCAGATTGGACACTGAGCTCGGCGACGTTCTATGAGATCGCGATCGGCGGCGCCGGCACGATCACGCCGCGACTCGAATGGGCCTACCGCTCGGAGTTCGATAACGACGCGTTCAATACGCCGCAGATTCACCAGGACGACTATCACTTGGTAAATGCCAACATCACATGGCAAAACAGCGACGAGACGATCTCCGTCATTGCCGGCGTTACGAACCTGACCGACGAAAACTACCTGATCACCGGCATCATCGGCGACGCGTTTCAGTCGTACGAAGGTTTGTACGATCGGGGGCGCCAATATTACCTGACCGCGAATTTCGGCTTCTGACGGAAGAGGGATAGGAAATTTAAAGACGGGGTCGGACCATCATTAAAGATAGGGTCCGACCCACTGCTAATGGCATGGACGCTATTTAGTTACCCGAACCGCCGCTTTGCTGAAACAAGCTGTCGGGTCAGTCGACGAGCTCGCAGGTCAGCACTCCGTCTTCATTCCAGGGCGACACCTTGAACTTCACACCAAGGGCCTCCGCATA
>PVMK01122873.1_pt1 | contig 13297 bp, 13 predicted proteins | sample 1853481 | NCBI WGS metagenome assembly PVMK01 (sample SAMN08533507, study PRJNA380276) | Marine sediment metagenome, whole genome shotgun sequencing project.
CTGATGGGGGATCTGGGAATCTCAAATTACGGCACCGGGGCTCTGTATGATCTGATGCGACAGCGACGTATGATGCCGACGGATAACTTTCGTCAAACCTATTTTGAATCTTCTCCAGGCATGAATGCCTATGCCTATAAACAAAAGTATAAAACCAGGAAATTTGGTTGCATGGGCTGTCATGTGCTGTGCAAGAAAAAAGGCTCAAATAATGAGGTGATACCAGAATTCGAGACCATGTCTCACTTCAGTGCCTTGATTTGTAATGATGATCTGGATGCCGTCGTAGAGGCGAACCGGATCTGTAATGATGCCGGAATGGATACCATTTCTGCGGCGGCGTCGATCGCTTGTCATAAAGAGATTACCGGGACGGAAATATCTCCGGATAAATTGATCCAGCTGCTGAATGATATCGTCGCTGGAAAAGGGGATGGTGCACTGCTTGGAAAAGGCAGCAGAGCCTATGCTGAACAATTGAAATCTGTTGATGCTTCGATGACGGTAAAAGGCCTGGAATTCCCCGCCTATGACCCCAGGGGGTGCCTATGGTATGGCGCTGGCCTATGCGACGTCTACACGGGGAGGGTGCCATTTGCGCGCCTATCCAATATCTCATGAGATCCTGCGCAAGCCGGTGGCAACCGATCGTTTCAGCTTCAGTGGCAAAGCAAGAATTATCAAGATAAGCGAAGATACCAATGCGATGATCGATTCGCTGACGGCGTGTAAGTTTTTGTTTTTTGCCGCGTCACTGGAGGAATATGCACGCGTTTTACAAGGTGTGACGGGTGTGCAGACTACGGCTCAGGATCTTTTGAATATTGGCGAGCGGATTTATTATAACGATCGCATCATGAACGCGTTAAATGGGTTTACTGCGTCCGATGATGATTTGCCACCACGTTTCTTTAAGGAGCCCGGATCCGGGAAACGCTGATTTTGATGTGCCCGCGCTCAATCGTGATGAATTCCTGCAGGAGCGGGCCAGTTATTACAAAATCCGAGGGTTTGGATGAATACGGACTACCCACCCGGGAAAAATGTGAGGCGTTGGAGTTGACATGCAACGCCTGATAACAAAATATGCCGAAAAAATGGTTCTCTCATGGTTTGTGTGCTCCGGGGGCGCCTATTGTGGGTGGTCTCAATGAGACCCTTCTCTGGAACCGGCAGGCTCCCGGAAACTGCCGCGCTGGAAAAGATCATTAGCGGGCTGAATATTAACAGCCTGTTGTTTGCAAAACCGGCCGAACCCTTTCATGCGGATCCTGGATTTTCATGCCGCGCGCTGTGAAGGTGAGTTTGTTCCAGAAGACACGGAAACCAGGACCTTTCTGCACAGTATTCCGGTCTGTGAGGAACTGGACTCCGAGGTCATTGTCCCCCTTTTAAAAAAACGAAAAGGGGTGGTCGTGGCCGGCAAGGGAATTGTGACTTTCGGTACTGTGAGTCCGGAACAGGGGTTTGTGGTCTTCAGTTCAATTATTTTTTCTGCTTTTGTGAAGTTTTTTGTCGATTATGCCTATCTGAAAATCAACCGTCAGACCGACCCTGAAATGGAGGCACTGTTTCCGGTTGTGTGGGATGCCTATCAACAATTCTTACCCGAACAAATACCCTCGGATATCACAGCGGAGGCTTTTGATTCCGAAGAAAAGATTATCAATGCCATGAAACAGGCTGGGCAGGCTACGGTGGACGCCCGCATGGTGGATTCCTTTTTTGGAAATATTTCTTTTCGGCATCAGGACACTATTTACATCAGCCAGACAGGCAGTTCTCTCGATGAGTTGGACTGTTGCCCTGGCCGGGCTGGGGATAGTGTTTGCTTTTGCCAGCTTGCCGCTGTTGTATCTTTTGATTCAGTATTTTTAGGTTTACACTTACGCTGATAAGTTTGTGGTATCTGGACCCATTAGAGTCAAAACCGACGGGTCGCGTCCCGTCAGACGCCATACTTTTTTCAACGCCAAAAAAGTATGCAAAAAGGCTTATCTCCTGCGGAGGGCACTTCTTTCGCCTGTGGTCAGTGTTATGTTTAGCAGCAAAGGTTGATGAATACGTTTGTGCTGCGTGGCAACGAAAACCGGGCCCTGCTTTTTTGAACCCGCTAAATGAAAGAACGGTTGTATTCAGTATGACAGGCCACGAGAACATACCGTGTTCATTGTTTGGTTTTCAACCCTCCTGCCAGTCGCTGCAACAGCTCCAACACAAAGCAACAATTACCACAACAGCTCAGCAGAAAATACAAAACAGGGCCGAAAGCTACTCCTTAAAAACAGCAATTCGTTAACACACCGACCACCCCGAACAAGAAATGCCAAGCGCAGCGCAAAGCGTTCTTTGGTTACTCTCTTTGGCTGTGGAAAGAAAGTCACCCGGCTGTCGGCCGGGACCGACGATCTTGACCTTAAAACAGTAGCGCGGGACGAGGAACGAGAAACGCGAAACGCGAAAAGTCAAAACTTAGCCACACGCTTCTCCAGAAACGCACTAATCCCCTCCTTACAATCTACCGTAGTAAAACAGAGAGCAAAAAGATCCGCCTCATAGCGCGCAGCGCGAGCAAAATCCATCTCCAGGCCGTTATTGATCGCTTCCTTGGCAAACTTGATCGCAGAAGCGCTCTTGTCACACATCTTCAACGCCAGGGCGCGCGTCTCTTCCAGCAACTGATCCTTTGCCACCACGCGATTAACCAGCCCGATGCGGCAGGCCTCTTCAGCATCGATCATCTCACCGGTAAAAACCAGCTCCTTGGCTTTGCCCTTGCCAACCAGACGTGCCAAACGCTGGGTTCCGGCAAAACCGGGAATAATTCCGAGTTTGACTTCAGGCTGACCGAACTTCGCCGTGTCCGCAGCAATGCGCAGATCACATCCCATTGCCAGTTCGCAACCGCCACCGAGGGCGTAGCCGTTTATGGCGGCGATCACCGGCTTGGGGAACGCTTCGACCCGGGCGATAACACGCTGGGCCAGCAGGGCAAACTCACGAGCGCCATCGGCATCAAGAGTCCCAAGATGACTGATATCACCGCCGGCAATAAAAGCCTTCTCGCCGGCGCCGGTGAAAATCACCACACGGATATCCGTATCCTGTTCCAACTCATCGAGCAAGAGTTCCAAACCTTTGAAGGTAGCGACAGTCAAGACATTGAGCGCTTTGGGATTGTTAAAAGTGATCGTTGCCAGTGGTCCATCTTTCTCAAGCAGCAGGTTTGTATTCGTCACCGTTTGTCTCCTTAATAGCATTCACCTCACGATCCTGACGCTTGAGGTAATGAGCAAGACCGAAACCAAGCATCATAAAAAAAATCGATAGACCCAATACCAAAGTACGGTTTTGAACACCCGAGGCTGCGATGCCACCGAGCAGGACGAAACCGATCAATGAGGGAAGAATGCCGATAAATGTACCTATAGCATAATCGCGCTGGCGAATGGACGTCAAGCCACAACCGAAGTTAACAGCATCGAAGGGTAGCATGATCAGCCGCATCGTCATGACTGCGACAATGCCGTTTTGTTGCAGCTTTTTGTCCCACCGAGTCATCATTTCCGATAAGTGTGTCTCTACAGATTTGCGTCCAAACCAACGGATCAGGGCAAAACCGAGATTGGCGCTGGCATTTTCACCAACCACAGTAAAGAGGGTGCCAAGCCAGGGGCCGAAGATGAGACCTGATGCAATCGTAAGCAGCGTGGCGGGGAAAAGGATCAGCGGCCGTATGGCATAAAGAACAATATAGATGAGTGCAGCTTTAAACAACCCGACGTCGCTCAACCATTGCTCGAGCAACAGGGGGATGCTGCTCAGAGATACTTGCGAGCGCCACCAGAGGGTCAGTGCAAACAGAAACAGGCAAAGCCAGAGACTGCCAAAGATCAACTTTAATGGGCTGACAGTCAGTCTTCTCATGAGACCTCTAAAAAAATGCCCCGGTTCCTGGAGGGGAAGGCCGGGGCTAAAGCTCTGCGGCCCTCATAGGAGGGGGCCTAACAGAGTGTCATACTTTTGATGCGTGAAGGTACTACAACCAAACGATTAAGTCAAGCCAATATCAGCCTTTGTCAGCCTTCTTCTCGTTGACAGTCAAGAACTGAGACCTTTATTCTTTACGGTAACTCTGTTCTCTGCTGTTACGCTGCCTTCAGTCGGTTTCCGCAGGACCAGTAACTCAAGAGTCCCGAAGTAGAAACGCCGCGAATGGCTGACGACAAAACCAGTCTCTGAGATGAGTTGTCGTAACTCCACACGATCCGGGAACATCTTGAGACTGGCTGAAATATAGGCGTGAACTTCAGGATTGCCGTGCAGCAGAAAGCCCCACAAGCCGCACCAGTATTTCAGAACCAGGTACTGCAGACGTTGGAACCACAGGCTGGGTGGTTTGGAAAAATCGAGCAGGGCTACGAAACCACCGGGCTTGAGGATACGCTTGATCTCCATAAAGGCCTGGTGGAGTTCTGCCGCGTTGCGCACTGCATATCCGCCGGTGACGATATCTACGGACTTATCCGGAAAATCAGTCGCCCCCATATCCTGGCGAACAAACTCGATATTGTCCGAAGCACAGCGCTTCCGAGCCAACTCCAACATCGGCTCGGTCAAATCGATGCCGACGATCTGACCTGTCGGGTATTTCTCCGCCAGTAGGAAAGCGATGTCACCCGTCCCGCAGGCAATATCCACACAGGTCGGGGCCGGGAGCTGTGGCAAGGCCGCAACCAGCTGCCGTTTCCAGGCAGCATCGCGACCGAGCGACATCGCCCGGGTAGCAAAATCGTAGCGACTGGCAGCCTCGCTGAAATGCTGCTCGTTGTACTCTCGCTTGCTCTCAGGGGTATGAATATAATCCCTGATCTTCAGGGTGAACTTTCTGTTTGCAGGCAAACTCACCTCCTGATTCAGGTCGACTCCCGCAGCTTGCGCGGCAGCGGAGCTTGTTCACGGTTGCGTTCGGGTAGATAACGCCACATGCTGCCACCATGCAGAGATTCAAATAGATCCTCGTAGGCCTCTAAAGAAGCAGCGCGGTTGGTCTCATCGATCTTGATCGCCTTGGCCGCAAAATCATGGCACCAGCGGCACTCCTCGCAATCAATATCCATGCAACTGTTGGTGCGGAAATGCTCCATAAAGCCGTCGAGCGCCCGATTATCTATATAAACCGGCGGCCGGCCTTCAACCGGACGGGTCATGCCGCGCAGCTCGGCCAACCGTTTGAGTGGCAGCATACGCAAAGGATTGGCCAAGCCCGGACGGATGATGAAGCGCAGCAACCAGCTGAGTCCGTGCCGGTAATAGCTATGGTTCTCCTTGACCCCCTTGAAGCCGTAAGCCTGGATCAGATCGAGCAGATTGCCGTCATAACGGCGCTCGGCATAAGCCTTGATCCGAGTCATCATTATCTCGGTAGGAATGTCGCGTTCGGCGATCTTGAACAGGTCGTATCCCATCTCTTCATAGATGTGCAGATCCTCTGGGCGAATCCACTCCGAACGGAGGTAATTCACCGGATCACGCAGCTTCATCTCGGTGCATTTAAAAAAGCACCAGTCGATGAAAAAGCCCTTGTTCTCATGCCAGGATTGGCCGGTATGAGCCAAAGCGTTCATATGCATCGGCGACATGGCGCAGCCGGCCAGGCAGTTATTATTGGCCATCAGCTCAAGGTCGCAGTTGACCGACTTACGGATCTCCGCCAAAGTCGCCAGTTCACGATTGACCAGAATGCTGTCGAGTACGATGCAGTCGGCACCAAGATCCTCCCACATCTGCGCCTTACGAACCCGATCGACCCCGCCGAACACTGAGATGCGCACCTTGAGATGCGGTTGGCGAGCCTTGATCATCTGCAGCATGAAGGGCGAAGCAACGGTCACGGCCGTGACGCCGATATCGCCGATCCAGTCGAGCAGTTTGTTGAGCTCTTTCTGGCCCTTGCGGGTGATCTCGCGATTACCCATACAGGAGGAATTCAACAGGTAGTTGAAGACCATACCGGCGTTCCGCACCTGGCCGATGTGGTCAGCCAACTGTCGACGCGACACTTTGGCCAACTGATAAGGCGCCCTTCCGCCACCCACCGCGTCGATACGCAGCTTGCCGAACAGCTCGGTGACCGGGTAGTCCCGGCACTGTTCGACCAGTTCCGGGTCGAAGTTGGTTGCAATACTCAGTCTCATCTTGTGACTCGTTATCTTCCTCTGGGAGCCTGTCCGACAATATATGATCGGCTGCAAACCCAGCTGTTTGGCCCATATTTCAGCTCCTTTTCGGCCCATAGCTACTGCTATGAGCTCTCAAACGAGCCAAAATCTGTTCTCAAACTTCTGGATTTTCGCTTCGACCCTTATTGTCGGACAGGCTCCTAGTTCAATGTAATTTTAGCAGTTCCTTAGCATCAGCATCATCGAGATGAAAGCTGTCCTTGATGATCTCCAGGGCATTCTCCCGCACGTAATCCCCAGATACTCGCCAGACTTTTACTGGTCGTTTGTCAATCAGACGCAAATAGCCGTACTCCCCAGCTATTTGCGGCAGCGACAGGGCGATCAGCGATTTCTCAGGGCCGAGGATAAACTCAATAGCCAGGGTTTGGCGAGTTTCATCACGATTGCCGCGCTGTCGAAAAACCTCCCAGGCTTTCTCCGTGGTGCGGAACAGTTCCTCACGGTAACGACTCGAGGCAACATCGCCTTCGCGTGCCTCGGGCCAGCTGCGTCTTTCCTTGGCATCGATTGCTGCAACCACTCGTTTCAGAATTCGGCTTGAGAGCAGGGTCTGCACCACCAGCAGATCATGACGTCGAATCAGCCGGACCTCCCCCTGAGGTTGATCTGTGGAAGGAACAACAACTCTTTTCACGATCTGATCCTGAGTCCAGTCCAACTGCTCAGCATAGCGCGACCCGGTCTCCTGGGCACCTGATGCAAATGGGGTCAGGGCCGTCAAGACAGCCAGGCAACAAATCCCGATCCCAGATCATCGTGACGATTCTCATCAGCGCTCACCCTTGCGTGTCGGGCAGTTAAGGATCAGGCAGGCAGGCAGAACCAGCAGATCACAGAGCAGTGCGCCGATCAGAGTCCCACCTACCAGCAGTGAAAAGTAGATAGTCGGCTTGAAACTGCTGAAGCAACCGACCCAGAAGCCAACAGCCAGCACCAGCGAGGCGATCATCAGAGCCCGTCCGGTCCGGGTGGTCGGGTCGTCACCACGGCGTCACTGACCACGCCGGCATAGACTACGCCGGTAGTGCACCAGGTAGTGAATGGTGTCATCAACCGCAAGACCGATGACCACGGCGCCGATCATCGCCGTACCAGTGCTCAGATCGATTCCGCAGAAAGCCCATCAAGCCAAGGGTCCAGAGGATCGGGATGACATTGGGGATCATCGCCAGCAAGGTCAAACGCAATGAACGTAGCAGGATCAGGATCGACAACAGCACTAGGCCGATTGAGAGTGAGAAGCTCTTGACCATGTCGGCCACCAGGCGGTTTGAATCCTGATTCATCTGATAGAAACTACCGGTCGGTGTCAGGCTGTAGCTCGGGCCGAAGATGGCGCGACCTTCTTCCAACAGAGTCTCTGTGACGATTGTCGCAGAACGGCTACCGACATCGTGAAGCCAGACACTGATCCGGGTTTCTCGGAAATCCGGCGTTAAAAAGCGACTTTTGCATATGCTGGTTTTCGGCCATGCTGAGCAGTTCGAGTTCATAGCGCAGTTGGTCATCGTTGGTGGGCAGACCAGGGCAACCTGGCACCACTCTCGGCACGATGCAGTGGCCGTAACAGGGTCAGAATTGAAAAGACGTTGGCGACCGGTTGCTGACGACGGGCAAGGGCTTCAAACGCGTCAAGTTTCGCATAGTCGACATGCCCCGCAAGAGGGTTGCCATTGCGTTTCTCCACCATAAACTCCAGGGCATTGACTCCGGAGAGGTGTTCGTCGATGTAACGGGTATCGACTGCCAGCGGTGCATCGGCGTGCAGGAAGGAAACCAGAGAGGTATTGTTCTGCAGTTGTGGCAACCCAGCCATGGCCACGCCCAGCAAGAGTACAGCGACGATCATAATCGCCCGGGGACGCTGCACAGTCAGGTTGGCGATCGACTGCAGCACCCAGCGCAGCAGGCCAAGTCCCTCACGATGACGGCCCGCTGGCAACGGTAAGCAGCTTAAGGCCACCGGCACCAGAGTCAGAGTCACCAGAAAAGAGATCATGACCCCGGTCGCTGCAAAAAAACCGAACTGGCGGACCGCAGGGACCGAACTGACGGTCAGCGAGACCAGGCCGAGTGCCGTGGTCAGTGCCGTAAACAGGCAAGGAATCAGCAGTTCATCGACCTTGTTGACAAGCAGCGCAACACGACAGTCATCGGCTCCATCGAGATGCAGCCAGCCGTTATAGAGATGGATGCTGTTTGAGACCGCCAGCACCATCACTACCGGCGGTAGCAGAGAGGTGATGGTGTTGAGTTCGAAGCCGCACAACGCATACAAGCCCATAGTCCAGGCGAGACTGACACCCGTCGCCAGCAGAGGCAGCAGAACGCCGGAGACTTTCCGGAAGATCATTGCCAGCATGACCAGCAGGACAACCGCCACCAGCGGCAGGATGACGCGCTGGTCGCGCTGGATATAGCCGGCCACATCACTCTGTTGCACGCCGACGCCGGTCAGGTGGAACTCGGCATGTTGGGCCATGCTGGCCATCAGTGCGCGGACCTCACCGATCAACTGTCGGCGTTGGGCAGGATCGCTGCGCTGGTCAGCCAGAGAGATCACCAGACCAGCGGTCTTTCGATCCGCCGAGATCAGCAGACCTTCATATTCCGGATTAGCGTTCAATGCGGCCAGTGTTGTGCTCGTAAAATCAGCAGCATCGGGTGATGGCAACAGCGACCGGTCTTCGGCACCATAGAGTCCGCTGACCAGCTGTCGGGCATTGCTCAGACTCAGGACCCTCTGGACCCCTTCCAACTCAGTGAGTCGCCGAGTCACTTCGGCCAGCAGATCAAGACCAGTCGGAGTCAGCAACTGCGGATGCGTGACGCTCAGCAGCAGATCCTCGTCGTTGCCGAACAGGTCAAGGAACCGCTCATAATCAGCGAGCTGTGCCGGTTCCCGGGCGCTCATTGAGCTGGTATCCTGCTCAACAGGCACCTCGACGGCAAAAATCGAAAAAAACAGCGTGATCAGCAGCATGCACGCCAGAACGAGGGAGCGTCCGTCGCCCAGCAGCCAATGCAGATATTTCTTCACCCTAACGCCAGGACCTCGGCAGTGGCCTCTGCCCTGTTTTTGCTACAAGCCCGCTGAGCTTGCAGCAATGCCATCTCGACAGTCAGCCCCGGCCCAAAAGCCATGGCACAGACATCCTCCTGAAGAGGACTGTCCTGCTGGCTCAGAATCTCCTTCAGAACAAAGAGCACGGTTGCGCTGCTCATGTTGCCGTACTGACGCAGAACCTTTCGGGAGGCGGCGACCTGATCGGCTTCGAGACCGAGGCTTTCAGCGACCTTGTCGACAATCGCCTTGCCCCCCGGGTGGACGGCCCAGGTCGTGATATCCTCCAGTTCCAATTGCCCGGAAGCGAGTACCGGCCGGACAGCATCACGGATATTTGCGCCGATGATCTTCGGCACGTAGCTCGACAGGGCGATATCGAATCCCAGGTCACCGATGGTCCAGGCCATATCGCCTTTGCCGCTCGGAATCAGGTCCGAATGGAAATCACCAAGCCGGTAGCATGACTGATCCTCTCGCGGTTCTTTGGCACTGACGATGGCTGTAGCGGCCCCATCGGCGAACAGGGAGTTAGCAAGCATGAAATCTTCGCCAGCATTGATTTGCAAATGCAGGGTACAGAGTTCCAGGCACATGACCAGGACCACGGCTTCAGGGCCAGCTTCACAGAACTGTTTTGCCATACGCAAGCCAGGGAAAGCCGCATAGCAACCCATGAACCCCAGGTTGTAACGCTGTGTGGCATGAGACAGACCGAGTTCATTGACAATGTGGTAATCGGGGCCGGGGTTGCAAAAACCGGTACAGGAGATCGTGATTACATGAGTGATATCAGACAGCTCCAGGTCGGGGCAGTTTTTAATTGCCTGACGAGCCAGATTGACCGCCAGGCGCTCGGACTCCCGAGTGTAAATCTTATTGCGTTCAGCTGTGGACAGTTCGCGACGTTGTCCATCAGGTCCGAGTGGAAAGAAGTCGCCCGGCAGGTTCTTGTCGAATGAGGTGATCACGCTGTGGCGCTTGTCGATCCCGGATTTCCGGTAGAGGACACGGATCAGGCGGCGCTGGCGTTCGTCATCGACCCATTCCTGCATTTTGGTACTGGCATATTCCTGAGAATAGACCGTCTCCGGCGTCATTGTTTCAATATTATGAATCCATACGGACATGGATATCTCCTTCTCGATAGAGTCACTCTCAATGGGGCAGATCACTGCCGCCGTAAAAACACCCTGGCTTCGACCTGCACCTGATCATCGACCCGGATAAAGCCGAGAACACTGGGCGGTTCCAATTGGAAACTGGCCAGCGAGAGCGGGAATTTCAGCACAAACGAGATCTGCTCCGGGGTAACCGCCAGATCGCTGATTGCTGCTTGCACCTTCTGACTGATCTCGCGAATCCGAAGGTCAAATTCCAGGTGCCCCGGAGTAGCATCGGACTGCCACTGCTGCAGAATCACATCGGGATCGAGGTCATCAAACAAGCCCTGAATCTCCGGATATTTCTCCTCCTCGAACATGGCGTGCATCTTCTCATCACGACTGGAATTATCGGTATCCATCCTGCCTACCAGGACTTTGACCACCGGCTGCCGGATGATTCCAGTCTTGCCTTTTTCTTCTTCGCCAATCCCAGTTTTATTCTCGCCAGCCCCGATTCTACTCTCGCCAGCCCCTGTTCCACTCTCACTTGTCAAAGTAAAGGGCTGACAGATCGCCTGCCCATCGAAGCCGTGCAGAGTCGACTCACCGAAGAACTTGATGGCACAACGCCCTTCCAGGGTCACTGCTGTCGCCGTTGCCGCCAAAACCAGAAAAACGATCGTACTTGCGAACATTTTGAGTTTCATGTGTTCTTTTATTCCCTATATATGAGTATACAATTTTTTTGAAATTATTCCAGGAGACTGAGATATACAGGAGAAACTGCAACCTAAACACGGAGGGTCCCCAACTTTTCAAACACCCGGCTTTTCACTTCAGTTCAGATAGTCCAACAGGCTGCCGGCAAGACTAACAGACCAGACCGCAACGACGGCAGCCTGGTTGGCAGACATACCCAAGTCGTGCAGCCAATGCCTGGTCATATTCCTCACGCAAGTGCCCGCGCTGCACTCCCTGCTCAATAATATCCCAGGGGAAGAGTTCGTCAACTCCGCGCTCACGATGAAGATAGAAAAAAGGATCCAGACCGACTTGCCGACAGGCCGCTTTCAAGCTGTCACCCTCCGCAAGCAATGGCAGGGTTCTGCCGACACGACGGTCGCCGCGGGCTAAAAAGCCTTGGATCTCGGCGTGTCGCAATGACTCAAAATTCAACTCAACATTCGGCAGCGGACGCAGGCGCTTCTGTAACAGCCGATATTTCTTTTCAAGCAGCGTGCGTCGCTCCATCGGCGCCCATTGCAGCGGCGTCCAGGGCTTTGGCACAAAGGGGTTAACTGAGAGGTGGAGACGGCCAAGGCGGCCACGCTGCTTGCCGATTTCCTCCCAAACCTGACGTATCTTCACCGTAAGATCTGCAATCGCGATAACATCGGCATCTGCTTCCGTCGGCAGACCAATCATAAAATAAAGCTTGAGGTTCGGTATACCGCCCACTGCCAGGAGTTTAACGGCGGCGAGAATCTGTTCTTCATCAATGCCCTTGTTGATGACATCACGCATCCGCTGACTGCCGGCTTCCGGGGCCAGAGCCAGGGTTTTGTGCCCCGCGTCGGCGAGTACAGTGACCTGGTCGACTGTGATTGCGTCGATGCGAACGCTCGAGACCGACACCTCACCGCCCTGGTCGAGAATTGCACGACCGATACCAGCCAGATCGTCATAATCGGAAACCGCCGCAGCCACCAGGCCGACCCTGCCAACCTCCTGCCGTTCATCAAGAATCTCGTGATGAAGATGCTCCAGAGAATGTTCACGAAACGGCCGGTAAATGAACCCGGCGGCACAAAACCGACAGGCCCGCGGGCAACCACGGGAAACCTCTACCAGGTGCATGCTGCCAAATTCCGTATCCGGCGTCGCCACACAGGTACGACTCTGGCTGTCATCAAGATTGCTCTGCCACTGTCGCTTGATATGTTTCGGGAGGTCTCCGCGCGGAACCATCGCCTTCAACTCGCCGGTCTCCTCATAACTAAGAGTGTAACCACCCGGCTGATAGACGCCCGGAAGCTGCGAGAGGCCGTCTAAAAGTTCTTGACGACTGTTCGTCTCCGGATCGAGCAACCTCTTGAGCAGTAGCGGCAGGATCACTTCGGCCTCACCGACCGCAAAGAGGTCCATGATATCAGCCAGCGGTTCCGGATTGAGGAAGGCACAGACGCCACCGCAGATGACCAGCGGGTGTCGCTCACTGCGCTCCTCACGCCAGAGAGGTACGCGTCCAAGTTCGAAAATGGCTGGTAAGTTCAGATAATCATTTTCAAAAGAGATAGAGAAAGCGACCATATCAAAATCGGCCAGAGGACGTTGCGATTCAACGGAAACCAGTGGGAAACCGGTGCGACGGTGCTCATCAAGATCTTCAGGGTCGGGGAGGAAAAAACGTTCACAAAGGGTATCATCCCGGTCGTTGAGCATCTGGTAGACGGTCTGTAAACCGAGGTTGCTCATTCCCTGGTGATAGGTGTTCGGATAAACCAGAGCAACGGTCAGGCGCCCCCCCCAGGGGTTGGCAACCGCTCCCGTTTCCTGCTCGAGACGCTGACGATATTTTTCGATCAGGTGACGTGACATCAGATGTATTTTACGCTGAAGAGGGATGAGAGTTCAATTAAACTCTGGAATTGGGTCAGGGTGTTTTTTTCGCTGAAGTAACGTTGGTGGGATGCGACCCGCCAGTCGTTATTTTGACACTCAGGATAATGACGAAGGTCAAGACCGTCGGTCCCGGCCGACAGCCGGGTAACTTTCTTGCTAAGCCCCAAGAAAGTAACCAAAGAATGGCTTTGCGCTGCGCTGGGCACTTCTTGCTCGGAGCGATCAGTGTGTTACTCACTTGCCTTTCTTGATGAGTGGAT
>PVMK01127792.1_pt1 | contig 13297 bp, 14 predicted proteins | sample 1853481 | NCBI WGS metagenome assembly PVMK01 (sample SAMN08533507, study PRJNA380276) | Marine sediment metagenome, whole genome shotgun sequencing project.
AGAGGGGAGGAAACGCACCGGGACGGACCCCCCTGTTTCTCCCTTTTGTCGGGAGTACCGGCGAAGCCGGCGAGGCGGAGGGGGATCCCTTGCCTCCCCCTCAGGGGGAGGTGCCGAGCGAAGCGAGGCGGAGGGGGTCAGAGCATTGTCGCGACCACGGCTTGACCCCCCTCCCCTCCCTACGTGTCATGGTCCATAGAGCGAGACGATGCTTGTTGACTACAAGGACTCGCTCTATGGACCATGATCGGGACTCCCCCCTGAGAGGGGAGCAAAGATCGCGTCTTGGGTCTTGGGTCTTGGGTCTCGCGACTTGCGACTTGCGACTCGCTACTCAACCACGGTCGAGATCATTGCCAGCGCGGCAAAATTCGCCAGCGTCCACACCATGCAAATCGTCGCATAGGTGCGGAACCAATTCCCCCAGGTTTCGGAGCGGTCACCGATGGCGGCTCCGAGCAGGTACCAGAGAGGGAGACTGGTGACGAGGCCGAAGACAAGCACAGTCATGCGGGTGACTTCGATGAAGTCGAAGGAGACGAACCACACCGTAGGCAGGGCCACCACGGTGAGGATGGACCCAACGAAACTGGCGGCGAAGTCCTGAAGGTCGCCGGCCTTGCGAAATCCGACACCAAGGCTGGTGGCGACCAGCAGCAGCGGGTAGACGAAAGCGGCAATGCCGCCGCGGAGCCTCCCGATGAAGGTCCGCTTCGGGGCGAATGAGACGTCGACGGAACCCTGATCGGTGTTCGTCATTCCGTAGAGGCTACCGACTCAGGCGATTTCGTCGAGGTCGCGGATGAGCTGGTCGCGATCCAGGGCATCTTCAACCTTCTCTGCCTCCGCCCGTGCCAGGGCGAGCCACTCGTCGCGGAGCTCGAGTTGGTCGGTCTCTCTGGCCAATCGAGCCAGCGCCTCGTAGGCATACCCGGTGTACACCGGGCTGACATCAGCGGATTTGCAGACCTCGAGAGACTGGTTGGCGTAACGCTCCGCCTCGTCGTATCGACCCGCCTCTGTGTAGACGCGCGCCAGTTGCCAGGCGCTGATCGATAGGTTTTTGGGTCGCACATCCTGACGTTGGGACCAGTGCCATGCCGAGGCTTGGGCGAGGGCGATCATCTCCTCGATGTCGGCCTCCGACCGATCCGCCTTCTCTATCAGATCCCACGCCGAGTTGAACGCATCGACGGAGAACACCCGATGGGCGGGCTCCGCGTCGAACGGCTCCGATCCGACGCCGTCGGACGTTTCACCCTTTTCTGTCATGCCGGCGAATCTAGCCGAAGGGCGACAACCGGTATCAGGCGCTAGCCTGCCCGGTCGTATGTTCGAACGGGCTCGACCCCTGGGCCACCTTGTTGTCTTCGGTCTCCTGCTGGGCCTGCTCGCCCTGGTACCGATTGCTGCCGGTGCTCAGACGAAGACCGAAGTCGAGGAAACGGAGGCGGCGAAAGAGCACGCCTACCAGGATCTGCTGGCGGCCAACCAGGCGGTCGGCGAGGCCATCTTCGAGCTGGAGGGCATCGAACTCGAGTTGGGCGACCTCTCGTACACCATCGTCCGTCTCGATCGCACCATCGATGAGTTCGATGAGCGTGCCGCCGAGTTGCGCGCCAACGCCCAGGAAGTGGTCATCGAGGCTTACACCAGCAGCGGGAACGGGCTGGTCACCGCCGCGTTCAGCGCGGCCTCCATCCAGGATCTCATCACCAGCCAGACCTTGATCGACAGTGCGGCCAACAAGGACCTTGCCGCCCTCGACCTGCTCAGCGCGGTCAACCGGGAGAATGACCGGCTCAAGCTCGAGATCGCAATCAAGCGAACCGAGGTGGAGGTGCTCGAAGCCGAGCAGGCGTTGCTTGTCGAGAAGTTGGCGGCTGCCAGAGAGAGCGCCGACGCCGTGTTCCACACGGCAGACGCCGAGTACCGGGATGCCTACAACAGATACCAGCGAGAGCTGAGGCGGTTGGCGGCGTTGCGGGCGGCGCAGCAGTCAGGCGGCGGCAAGGGACTGCCACCGAATCTGACTGCCGGGGTAGTGTGCCCGGTCGCGGGAAACACCTGGTTCATCGACACCTGGGGAGCGGCGCGACCGGGTGGCCGCACCCACAAGGGGGGTCGACATGTCGGCTACCCTCGGAACGCCGCTTGTTGCCATGTACTCGGGGTCGGTCCGCCTCAACTGGCATTCCTCTGGTGGGCGCCAGGTATATCTCACCGCCGATGACGGGAACTTCTACTACTACGCCCACCTCTCCGGCTACCCGGGAGGGCTGGCGAGCGGGCAGCGAGTCAACAAGGGTCAAACAATCGGATTCGTGGGGACCACCGGAAACGCCACAACGGCGCACCTCCACCTCGGTCTGGGCGTCACCGGCGGGGCCCTGGTCAACCCGTACCCAACGGTGCGAAGCGTTTGTTGAGTCGCGGGTCGCGAGTCGCGAGTCGCGAGTCGGAATACGGGCCAGCTAGTAGCCGAGCTCAGTAAGCAGTTCGAACATCGTTGGGGTCAAAGGCAAGTCTCGAACCTCATCCAAATCGACCCATCTCGCGTCGGAAGCGTCGTCGCCTGCTTCGAGCTCTCCACCGATGGCGAAGGCGGTGAAGTCGACGACGGTGTAATGGTATGACGGTGGATCGGCGGGGTCGATGATGTCACCAATCCAAACCGGGTCGCCGACCTCGACGACCAACCCGGTCTCCTCTCGCACCTCGCGACGAACCGCCTCCTGCATGGTCTCTCCCCGGCGCTGCCGTCCGCCGGGTATCGCCCACGCCCCGGCATAGGCGCCCCGACCCCGTTGCACGAGCAGGATTCGACCGTCATCGATCATCACCGCGCCCACGCTCGGGATCGGGTGGGTTTCCTCCATGGCTAACGGAATCGGGCCGGATCGACGGCGCCGACCTCGAGGCCGGCAACGGTCACGTCGTCGGGCAGCCGATGCCCGGCAACCAGCGCCGCCGAGACCCTGGCTGTCGCCGGAGCCGTCATGATCCCGGAGCCACCCTGACCGACCAGCCAGAAGAACCCGGGATGATCGGGGTCGAAGCCGATCGCGGGCACCCGGTCGGTGGTGAAGGTGCGCAGGCCCGCCCACGAGGTCCTGACATGACGGATGCTGAGCGTCGTCGCCGCCTCGATCCGCTGGATCGCCAGTGCCACATCGACCTCCTCCACCCCAACGTCGTGGGGAGCCATCAGCGTTTCCTCGGCAAGGCTTCCCATGAACTGGTTTCGCTCCGGCTTGAAGTAGAAGTCCTCTTCGACGTCGATGATCATCGGCCAGGTGGTGAAGTCAGTGCCCTCGGGTCCCGCAAAGGTGAACGCGGTCCTACGGAACGGAGTGATCCCAAGCGGGGCGACGCCGGCCTGCTCGGCGACCTCGTCACCCCAAGCACCGGAGGCGTTGACGACCACCGGCGCCGTCACCGTCTTGCCACCGGCGCCGATCCGCCACCGATCGCCAGCCGGCTCGATGGCGGTGGTTCTCGCCTCGAGCCGGACCTCCCCGCCGCGTAACCGGATGCCGGTCAGATACCCCTGGTGGAGGGCGTGCACGTCGATCTCCATCGCCCCCGCCTCCAGCGCACCGACCACGATTTCGTCACCGAGGATCGGGCAGTAATCGGCCAAGGCTGCACCGTCGATCACCTCCACGGAGTCTGGTGATTCCTCGACGTACCGATCGAATGCCTCGCGTTGATCCGCTCTGGCGATGATCATGATTGGCAGCGGGGTCAGCAACTGAGTGCCGGCCAGCATATCTGGTGGATGCTCGAAAAACGGGCGGCTCGCCTGCACCAGTGCCTGCACCGGTCCGCGCTCATATCCCTCGGTGAACACAGCTGCCGACCGCCCTGTGGTGTGATACCCGGCGACGGATTCCCGCTCGAGCACCACCACGTTGTGGTCCCGTGCCAGCTCGTAGCCCACCGAGGCCCCGGCGATTCCTGCCCCGATCACCACCACGTCGACATCGGTCATGTCAGCACCCGCCGCCGCACCGACTTGGCGGTCAGCACGATGAAGAAGAGAACAACGGGGACCACCGCCATCGTCGCCGAGCCCGACGTATTGGCGTGGTAACTGACGATGAGCCCGATCGTCACCGATGCCACCCCGATGACCGCAGCCGTCACCATGATCGTCGGCACCCTCCGTACCAGGAGCGCGGCGGTGGCCGGGGGTCCGACCAAAAGCCCGAACACCAGGAGGGTTCCGACGGTCTGGAACGACCCGACGATGGCGAGCGTGATCAGGCCGAGCAGGATCAGATGCGCCCAGCGCGGGTGCAGCCCGTACAGGGCGGCCTTTTGCTCGTCGAAGGCGAGGACGAGAAACGGCCGGTAGAAAAGGATCGAGGCGGCAACCGCAACCGCGGCGACGACGGCGAGCACTACCAGGTCCCCGGTGGTGACCCCGAGGGCGTCGCCGAACAGGATCGTGGTCAGATTGCCGGCAAAGGATGGACTTCTGCTGATCAGGATCACTCCAAGCCCGAGCATCCCGACGAACAGCAGCCCGATGCCGGTGTCTTCGGAAAAGGTGGTCTGGCGGTGAATGAGGTTGATGCCGGCGATCATCACCACCGCGGCGGCGACTGCGCCCAACAGCGGGCTGAAGCCAAGAAGCAGCGCCAGGGCGATGCCGGGGATGACGCCGTGCACCAAGGCGTCGCCGAGGAAGGTCATGCCGCGCAGCACGACCCAGGTGCCGACGACCGAGGTGGCCACGGCGGCCAGCGAACCCCCCAGCAGCGCCCGCTGCTGGAAGGCCAGCTCGAAGGGGGCGGTCAACCAGTCCACGGTGTCGAATCTACGCCGCCAGGAGCCCAGGACCCGGTCATGATCCGAGCGCCCCGGCGATTCGCTCGGCGTCGACGAGCAACATCCCGATCAGGGTGTCCGCCACCGTCCCCGGCTCACTCAGCGACCCGGTAAACAGCTCGACCACCGCAACCTCGGCCCCACCCTCAGCGGCAACCGCATCGGCCAAGGCTTGGGGCTCGGTGCTCTCGGCGAAAATCGCAGGCGATTGCTCCCGCGAGATGACCGCCACCAGCTCGGCCAGGTCCGCCGAGCTGGGGTCACCGAGCGACGAACCGCCGGGGATCACCGTGCCGATGACGACGAAGCCGTAGCGGTCGGCGAAATAGCCGAGCGAGTCGTGATTGGTGACCAGCTTGCGTTGGTCGGTGGGAATGAAACCCAGCAGTTGCTGGATCGTGTGGTGGGTGGATTGCAGCTCGGCGGCGTAGGCGTCGGCGTTCCTCTCCCAATCGACGGAAGGGGCGACCGCGGTCAGCTCGGTGGCGATGAGCCAGGCGGTATCCATCATCCGCACCGGGTCCATCCACACATGGGGGTCGAGGTCGTCTCCGTCGCCGAAGGGCAGCGGATCGAGATGGGGCGCAACCTCGAGCACGTTGACCCCATCCCCCTTCGCCGCCTCCAACACGTCGGCAAGACCGGCCTCGAGGTCGAGCCCGTTGGCCACAACCAGATCGGCGGTGTAGAGCTTCGCCACCTGTTGCGAGGAGGGCACGAACCCGTGCGGGCTGGCGCCGATCGGCATCAACACCTCGACGTCGGCGTCTCTCCCAGCCACGTTGCCGGCAACGTCACCAAGGATCGTGGTCGTCGCCACCACCCGGATGCGGTCATCGTCAGCTGGATCGGTGGAGCACCCGGCCCCGATGAGCGCCAAAGCAACCCAGAGAGCGACTGTGAGCCGAGGCATGTCCCAACTCCTTGCACAAAATGAGAATGGTTCTTATTATCTGCAGGAAACGTATCAGGAGAGTCGATTTGGCGCAACAACTCGATCGGGATGTGGAGCAACGGCTCGCTGCTCGCGGCGTGCGCTTTACCCGCGGGCGGCGGTTGGTGCTCGATGCGGTGGCTACCGCCGACGGTCCCCGCACTGCTTCGGAGATCCACGGCACACTCGACACGGTCCCCCTGTCGTCGCTGTATCGAAGCCTTGCGGTCCTGGTCGACGCCGAGGTGCTTGCCCAGCATCACGGCGCCGACGAGACCACCCGCTATGAGCTGGCGGAGTGGCTCACCGAGCATCATCACCACCTCGTGTGCATCTCGTGCGGGTCGATCACCGACGTCACAGCATCCGAGGATCAGGAAGCCGCTGTTGGTCGGCTGGTCGATGCCTTCGCCGGGTCGAGCGACTTCGCCGTGTCCGGGCACCGCTTCGAGATCGAGGGAAGGTGCGCAACGTGCCGGTGAGCGGCGTGGCTGTGCGAGCAGAGGACGTGGTTCTTGCCCACGACGGACGGGTGGCGATCAAAGCCTCTTCGTTCGACATCCCCCCCGGCAAGATAACCGCCGTCATCGGGCCCAACGGCTCCGGAAAGTCGACCCTGCTCAACGCTATCGCCGGCCTGATCGACCCGTCGAGCGGGTCCCTCGTGGTGTCGCCGGCAGATGAGCAGCGGATCGCCTACGTCCTCCAGACCAGGAAGGTCAACGACGCCCTACCGGTCACGGTGCGCGAGGTGGTCACCATGGGGCGATATGCGTCGAGGGGTGCGTACGGCCGGCTGACGGCCACCGATAGACAAACCGTCGACGAGTCTCTGGGCAGGATGGCGATCACCGACCTCGCCGATCGGCACCTCAACGAACTCTCCGGTGGGCAGCGGCAGCGGGTGTTCGTGGCGCAGGGCCTGGCCCAGGACCACGACATGTTGCTGCTCGACGAACCGCTGACGGGGCTCGACCTCATCTCGGCGCAGGCCATCGATTCGGTGATCCACGACGAGAACGCACACGGGTGCACGGTGGTGATGAGCACGCACGACCTTGCCGAAGCCCGGGCTGCGGACCATGTGGTGCTGCTTGCGGGGGCTGTGGTTGCTTCGGGGGCTCCGGAAGAAGTTCTAACCGAAGCGAACCTGGCCGCGGCCTACGGCGACATGTCGGTGCATCGCGATCGTGACGGGCTGGTCATCGACGACCCGGCACACCAGCCGGTCGATGAGCGGCACGTCCACCGGGAACGGAGTATCCACACCGAGGCCTTCCCGGACGACCAGCACGCCGGCGACTAGGACCCCGTTGATCAATCGGATCAGCAGGCGGTTTGTGTTCCTGGTCGAGCCGGGACCGTGCCGTTGAGCGGGGACATGTCGCTGAGCGGGGACATGTTGCAACGGGTCAATCTGTCGTCCCGTGGTCGGAACGTGAAACTTCAGCTGTCCTCGCGTTGAATCTCCGAGCTGAACTCGATCTGCGCAAAATGGCAGGCGACTGGATGACCCTGCCCTCGTTCGACGAGCATGGGCTCTTCTTCGGCGCAGACTTCCTGCGCCTTCCAGCAGCGGGTTCTGAAGCGGCATCCGGACGGTGGGTTTGACGGGCTGGGCACGTCGCCGTGGAGCACGATGCGGTTACCGGCGTCGCGAAACGCCGGATCGGGAATCGGCACCGCCGAGAGGAGCGCCTGGGTGTAGGGGTGGCCAGTGTTGTCGTAAACCCCATCCTCGTCTCCGATTTCGACGATCTTGCCCAGGTACATGACCGCGATCCGATCGCAGATATGCCTGACCACGGAGAGGTCGTGGGCGATGAAGATGTAGGAGAGCCCGAGCTCGGCCTGGATATCCTCGAGCAGGTTGACCACCTGCGCCTGAACCGAGACGTCGAGGGCGGATACCGGCTCGTCGGCGATCACCACACTCGGCGCCAGAGCAAGGGCTCGCGCTACCCCGATCCGCTGGCGCTGGCCGCCCGAGAACTGGTGCGGGTAGCGGTTCGTGTGATCGGGATTCAGGCCAACCAGCTCTAACAACTCGTGGACGCGAGCTCGTTGCTGCTTCTTGGGGACCACGCCCGCATGGATACGCCACGCCTCCGAGATGATGTCACTCACCGTCATGCGCGGGTTCAGCGATGCGTAAGGGTCCTGAAATATCACCTGGATCTCGCGCCGGATCTCGCGCATCTCCTTCTTGTTCAGGTCGAAGATGTTCTGACCCTGGAAGTACACCTCTCCCTCCGTGGGCTCCTCGAGCCGAAGAATGGTGCGGGCAGTCGTCGTCTTGCCGCAACCGGACTCTCCGACCAGACCCAGCGTTTCGCCTTTGCGCAGCTGGAAGCTGACGCCGTCGACCGCCTTGACGGTCCCGACCTGCTTCTTGAAGAGAATCCCCCGTGTGATCGGGAAGTACTTCACCAGGTTCCGGACGTCGAGGATGACATCGGCGTCTGCGGGTTTCGAGGCCTCGGCTTCAGGTGCCGGCGCGCTCATCCTGCACCTCCTTCCAGAAGAAGCAGGCGCTTCCCCGCTCCGGCCCGAGGTCGTACAACGGGGGGGTTTCCTCTTTGCACTTCTGCCTGGCGTAAGGGCACCTCGGATGGAAGGCGCAGCCGGAGGGGATGGCGAGCAGGTCGGGTGGCGAACCGGAGATGGGCTCGAGCCGCTTGTTGTGCAGGTCCGGGCGCGGAATCGAGTTCATCAGCCCGATCGTGTACGGGTGGGCCGGGTGGTGGTAAACGTCGTTGATCTCTCCGCGCTCCACGGCGCGGCCGGCGTACATCACCACCACCCGGTCGGCGACCTGTGCGACGACGCCCAGGTCGTGGGTGATCAGGACCAATCCCATGCCTAGCTCGCGTTGCAGCTCGGCGAGGAGCTCCATGATCTGAGCCTGAATGGTCACGTCGAGCGCGGTTGTCGGCTCGTCGGCGATCAGCACGTCGGGGTCGAGGGCCAGCGACATCGCGATCATCACCCGCTGGCGCATCCCTCCAGAGAACTCGTGCGGATACGAGTCGACCCGGTCCCGGGCCGACGGGATCTTCACCAGTTCCATCAGTTCGATCGCCTTCTCTTTGGCTTCCTTCTTGGAGAGACCCCGATGCTTGCGGAACATCTCGCCGATCTGCCATCCGACCGTGAACACTGGGTTCAATGCAGACAAGGCGTCCTGGAACACCATCGCGATGCGATCGCCGCGTACCGTTCGCAGTTGCTTATCGGTCAGATCGAGTAGTTCGACCCCCCGGAATTTCACGCTGCCGTCGGTGACGAATCCTGGAGGTGTGTCCAGGATCCCCATCACCGCCTGCGCGCTGACGCTCTTCCCGCTGCCGGACTCGCCGAGGATGGCGAGCGTCTCTCCCTGGGAGAGCTTGTAGGAGAGTCCGTTGACTGCGTTGACGGTGCCGACGTCCATTCGGAACTCCACATGGAGGTTCTCGACCTCGAGGAGCGATGCCCCGGGTTCGACGGGTTTGCCCGCTACGAAGTCGCGGCTGTCCATATCTATGGCCGTCATCAGCGCAGTTTGGGATCGAGGGCGTCCCGCAGCGCGTCACCCATGAGGATGAAGCTGAAGACGGTGACCGAGAGGAAGAGTCCTGGGAAGAACAGCAGGTGCGGTGCGGTGATGATCCGGTTCTGGGCGTTGGAGATCATCAGGCCCCACGAGATCGCGGGCAGCTGCAGGCCGACGTTGAGAAAGGACAGCGCTGCCTCGGCGGCGATGATCACTCCCACGGTGATCGTGGCGTAGACGATCACCGGCGCCAGTGAATTGGGCAAGATGTGGCGGCGAATGATACGAAAGTTGCTGGCTCCGAGCGCTCGCGCCGCGTCGACGTACTCTTCTTGCCTGACCGACAACACCGCAGCTCGCACCAGCCGGAGCAACGTCGCCCATCCCAATATGATGAGCACCAGGCTCACCTGGAATACACCCCGTTGCCCGAAGAGCGTCAGGATCACGATGCCGCCGAGGATGAACGGTATCGCGAACCAGATGTCGGTGATGCGCCCGATCAGACTGTCGGTCTTGCCCCCAAAAAATCCCTGCCATGGAGCCGAACACCAGCGCGATCAGCGTGGCGAACACGGTGACGACGACCCCAATGGTTATCGATACCCGTGTTCCGTAGATCGTTCTGGCGTAGTAGTCGCATCCCTGGAGATCGGTCCCGAACCAGTGTTCGCTGCTCGGAGTCAAGAGTGAGTCAACCAGAGGGCAATCACGCGGGATCCTTGCTGGTGAACAGCTGGGGGACGATCGCCATGGTGATCAGGATGATGATGAGGATGGCGGAGATCAAGAAGATCGGACGACGGCGGAGCTGGCGCCAGGCATCACTCCACAGGCTGGCGGATCGGCGTTGCGCTTCCCGCTCCTCGATCTCTTTCTCGATGCCAGGCGCCGGCTCGACCTCGACCTCGGAATTGGGCGGGTTCAATCGGACTTCGTCACTCATATCGAATCCTCGGATCTAGCACTGCGTACAGGACGTCTACCAGCAGGTTCACCACCATGTAGACGATGACCAGGAAAGTGACGATCCCAACGACAACAGTTCCCTCCTGGCGCTGAACCCCCTCGAAGACGGCTCTCCCCAGCCCGGGCATGTTGAAGATGGTCTCGGTGATGATGGCGCCCCCCATCAAAGCCCCGAGGTCGATGGCCAGGAAGGTGACCACCGGGATGAGGGAGTTACGCATCGTGTGGATGCCAACCACCCGACGCCGGGACAGGCCCTTTGCGGTGGCGGTGCGCACATAGTCTGCGCGCAGGTTCTCGTGGAGGCTTGCCCGGGTGAGCCTTGCGATGTAGGCGAGCGATAGAGCGCCGAGGACGATGGCGGGCAGCATGTAGCTGCGCCATCCTTGCTGTATGCCCGACACGGGGAACCAGCCGAGCTTCACACCAACGATCAGCTGGGCGAGGAACCCCAGGACGAAGATGGGGATCGCGATCACGATGAGCGTCGACACCAGCACCAGAGTGTCGATGAAGCTGGACTTCGTGATACCGGAGATGATGCCTGCGGCGAGACCGATCAGAATCTCAATGGTGAACGCCAGGAGTGCGAGGCGAAGGGTCACTGGCAAGCGCTGCCGCATCAGGTCGGCCACTGGCCTCCCCCGGAAATCCTCGCCGAAGTCGCCCTGGAACACTCCTCCGATGTAGGACACGTATTGGAGGGGCAGCGGTTTATCGAGGTTGTACCGCTCGGTGAGCGCCTGGCGCACCGACTCGGGCATCGAACGTTCACCGGCGAGAGCTCGAATCGGGTCGCCGGGGATGGCCCAGACGAGGATGAATATCAGAAGCGTTGCGCCGAAGAAGACAGGGATGAAGTGGACAATCCTGCGTATCAGATAGCGACCCACGCTGGCGAGCTCCTCACCTATGACCTGTGCGTGTCGCCACTCTATCGGGGATCCGGCGGACCGCTCAAGTGATGTGTCGGCGACGCGAAAGAGGGCGGCCAACCGGCCGCCCTCTTCCTGTCATTCAGCTTCTGATGCTACTCGGGGTTGAGCTCCGGGTAGCCGACGAAGTTTCGGTAGAAGCTGTTGTTCTGCTGTCCGTTGGCACCGTCGGCACCGAAGTTCCATGCGTTCACGAACGAGGCCGCGGTTAGCGGCTCGCCGTTGTGGAACGTCCATCCCGGGGCGATCGCGATCGTCCAGGTCTGGCCACCGTCGGTTGACGTGATGGACTCGGCAACCAGGTTGAACGGCTCGTTCGTTTCCCAGTCGAACTGGACCAACGGAGAGAACAATGCCCGCAGCACGTGACCCCCCTCGGACTCGTTGGAGGTCGTGGGGAACAGGTGCTCGGGCTCGGTGATCTGCAACGAGACCGAACCGTCGTCGCTGGTGACCTTGGTCATCCCCAGATCGCTGTACGAGTCGTAGAAGACATTGTCGATGCCTTCAGTGAACACGAACGTGTTCGTCCTGTAGTACAGCGGCACCACCTGAGCTTCGTCACAGAGAACGTCCTCTGCCGCGTTGTACGACGGGATCCCGTCGGCGAGCTCCCCGCTCGCTGCCACCGCCGCCTTGCCGTCGGCGATGAGGCTATCGAACTCGGCGTTATCGAAGAACACGTTGTTCGACCCCGAAGGCGGAACGTTGTAGGACGCATACAGCGGCTCGAGGAAGTTGAGCGGGGACGGGTAGTCCTGGCCCCAACCGAGACGGAACGGCCCGGTTATTTCCTGGTTGTCGAGCAACGGCAGGTATTCCGAGAACTCCAGGGACTCGAACGTGATGTTGTCCACGCCGAGGGTGTCTCGCCACATGTTGGCGATGGCCTCCATCGGTTCTTCCTGTCCGCCACCGGTATTGAACCACAGGGTCAGGTCCGAAATCGGGCCTGCGGTCTCCCACAAGGCGGCTGCCGCCTCCGGGTCGAAGTTCCAGCTTGGGCAGACATCGGCACGATGTCCGGCGAGTACCGGCGGGATCGCCGAGTTGGCAGGGATACGCGTGGCGGCGAAGATCACCTCGGTAATCAGGTCCCTATCGATGGCCATCGACAGAGCCTGTCTGTGCTCCTTGGTGAGCTCCGGCAGGTAAGTCGGCATGCCTATGTAGTCGAACACAGTCGACGACGACTGGCCGTACCGATCCCCGAACTCGGCGGGAGCCGTCGCCAGCTGGTCGGGCGGGAGCGCCGGTCCCAGAACGTCCAGCGTACCGGCCCGGACCTCGTTGTAGGCAGTGTTCAAGTCATCGATGATGAGGAACTGGAGGTTGTCGATCTGAGCGGCATCGGATCCTGGATAATCCGCCCACCGCTTCAGGGGGATCTGCACGTCGTGCTCCCAGGTCCCGTCCATCTCGAACGGCCCGTTGCCGATCGGGCTCTCCTCGAACGCCTGGGGGTCCTCCAAAGCGACCGACGGCAGCGCGTAGTACGCCGCGTACGCCATCTGGATGGGGAACTCCGGGTCCGCGGTGATCAGTTCAACCTCGAAGGTCAGATCGTCGATCACCCGGAGGCCGGGGAGTCCGCCTTCGATCGGCGCCGCGGGAGCCAAAGTCGTCGCAGTCTCACCGGCGGTCGTTGTTGTTGCCGCTTGGGTCGTTGAGGTTGTTGTGGTGTCGTCACTCGTTCCGCACGCCGCTGCTACGAGTGCAAGCACAGCGACGAGGGCGAATAAACGCACCGCCAAATATTGCTTTCTCAAGGTAGGTAACTCCTCCGTCGGGGAAATGAACTCTTGCGAAATCGGCCCAACAGCCATGGGCCGATCCGGAACAGTACTCGCCCTTTGAAAGCAGTGCCACCGGCTTTCTGGATCTTTTTACCAGGTGGCTGTTGATGACACAGACGGACTCCGCAACGACAACGAACTCGTTGCTGCCGAAGCAAGTTGCATGGAACAACGGCGCGTCCATCGACGACTACCGCAAGTGGCGTCCAACGGCCGGCTGGGCAGAAACCTGACACGGGTATCCAGCCCCACACCGCCACGAACCGCACCGCATCGAACCACTAGAGCACAC